>VFQQ010000621.1_pt1 | contig 65645 bp, 66 predicted proteins | sample 3512341 | NCBI WGS metagenome assembly VFQQ01 (sample SAMN10412373, study PRJNA504923) | tailings metagenome | isolation source: Relicate 2 Philex TSF1 revegetated site | place: Philippines: Tuba, Benguet | collected 2017-08-29 | reverse complement strand
CGCTCCGTCTGCGCCTGCGACTACATCACGCGCGTTCCAAAGCGGTGATTCGTATACCATGCGGCTTGGGGCGTGTGGCCCCGCGTTCGTACGCCCCATGACCACAGCTACGACGACTCCCGCCGTCCTCAGCTGCCCGCTCTGCGAGACCCCGACGCCCGACGCGCCGGTGTTCCGCACGCACGAGCCGTGGACGCTCCGACGCTGCCCGCGATGCGCCGCGATCTTCCTCGCAAACCCCGCCACGAGCGACGAACTCGCGGGCGACCTGCGCTGGTCCGACACGTACGAGCGTGAACGCACCCGGCGCGACACCCGCCCTCTCGCCATGCGCGGGCTGCGGGCCGCGCTCCGCACCGTCCAGCAGTCCGTCCGGCGGAACAAGCTCGCGGCCCTCGTCCGGGCGTACCTCCCCCGCGGCGGCGTCGTCCTCGACATCGGCTGCGGGCGCGGGTATCAGGTCTCGACGCTGCCCGCGTCCATCGTCCCCATCGGCGTCGAGATCGACCCCGAGGGTGCCGCCGAGGCGCAGGCCGCCTTCGCCCCGCGTGGCGGGCGGGTCATCCGCGCCGACGCACTCACCGCGCTCACCTCGCTCGACGCGTCCGCCCACGACGGCGCCATCCTCATGTCGTACCTGGAGCACGAGGCCCAGCCCTTGACGGCCCTCCGCCTGCTGCGGCGAGCGCTCCGCCCCGGCGCCCCGGTCTTCATCAAGGTGCCCAACCACGCCTGCCTCAACCGGCGCATCATGCACGGGCGCTGGTGCGGCTATCGCTACCCCGACCACGTCGTCTACTGCACCCCCCGCACGCTGCGGAGCACCCTCGACCGCGCGGGGTTCGACGTCCGCCGCTTCTGGATCACCGACCGCATGCCCACGAGCGACAACATGTGGATCGTCGCGGCGGCTCGGGGCGAAGCCATACCGACTACTTCCGCTTCTTGAACCGGCTCTTGATGCTCGGGGTGTAGCTGCTCCCTTTGCTTGAGAAGTTGGGCATGCCTTTCAGCCCGGGGATCATCGCCCCCGCGCCGCCCGCGCTGCCCATCTCCTTCAGCGTGTACATGCGGTCCGACGGTCTATCGAAGATCACGCCCGCGCACGCCGTCGATGGTGTGCATCGCCGCGTAGAAGTCGTACAGGTGGAGCGCGGGCGGGATCGACGAGCCGTCACCACGTTCGTATCCGGCGGGAATCTCCGCGAGGGGCGGCGCCGAGGCGCGTCCGTCGGCGAACGCCAGGGGTATCAGTGTCCGCGCGGACGGGGCTGCGACAAACGGTGCAGGGTTGACCAGCAGCGACTTGCCACTCGGGAACACGACCTCGTGCACTCGGACGCCCCGGAACTGCGCCGGCCCGGTGCGTGTCGATGGATTCCAGTACTCGGGCGCAGCGAAGTACGTGCAGGGCATGAAGAACGGCGATCCGCCGGGGCCCCCAGTTCGCGCCCATGTCTCGGCATCAAACACGAACGACGGAAACGGGTTCGAGTCGAGATACCTGTCGGCCAGCGCCCACGTCCAGAGTTGTCCCGAGATGAAATAGATCTCGATCGACACTGCGCGACCGTCCGCGAGCCGAAGAATCGTCGTGGTCGCCCGAGGGTCCGTGAACGCGTGGAACGCCTCGCGCCAGTCGGTCGTGTACTGAGTCAGGATTCCCGCGGACGATCGGAGATTCGTGAGGGTCTTGGTCTGCATGGCGCCCGCCCGGACTCGATGAAGCGAGGGGGAGAGCAGCGCGATCAGCAACGCGATGCAACTGATCGTCAGCATCATCTCAAGGAGCGTAAACCCGCGTGCGGCCGCTATCCGCGATGTGGAGCCAGAACCAACCTGCCCGCGGATCAGCGGCCGGGCAATCAGTGCCGTCGCGAGCAGGGCCAGGAGCGCAAGCGCGCGGACGATCGCGAACTTCGTGCCCGAGAGCCATGCCGCGTGCCGCTCGAGCAAGCCGAGGCAGCCGCAGTTCGGTGGTGCGCGGCCTGCGAGCAAGCCGACGCTCAGCACGACCGCGAACGCGGCGAGAAGCCCGAGTGCGGCGATCTCGGCATTGCGGCGATGTCGCCGATCGCACCACGCCAGCAGGAGCAGAATCTCGCCCAACGGAAGCACGAACGCGATGACGAGCGCAATCTTCTCCGGGATACCCCAGGAGATGACGGAGGTGTGAAACGCCGGCACGTCCAAGAGTTTGAGTACACCCGTGACGCCCAAGAACGCCAGGACTGCGCCGGCGCCCAGCGTGCACAGCCGATGGGTCGCGCGCGTGGCTCTGCCGGGCATGGAGATTCGTCCTTCCTGAACGACGATCGTGCCTTACGGATTCCCGCCGCCTGCCTGGCATCCGTTCCCGTACGTGAACGAACTCATGCACTGAATGGTGACCACGTTGCCGAAGTTGCACTCGGTCGGAATCGTGCTGCACGACACTGGAGCCCTCTTGCATGTGCCGGCGACAGTTGATTGAATCGACTCCATTCCAAACATCGTGGCGGATACCGCCGTCTGAACCGCGAACGGGCCCTCGTCTGGGTTGGAATAGCACTGCCAGTACTGGCCCGAGCCGGAGCAGGAAATCGTGATCTTGTTGCAGCATGTCGACTGCGGTCCGCTCACGAAGCATCCGGCGTATGCCGCTGAACACAGCACGCAGAGAACCGAGACGACCACGCCCCACCGGGTGTTCAACCACTTCATGGCCTGGCTCCTTGATGGACCTGCTTTGCGATCAGACGACGACGCACGATCAGAACGCCGGTGGTACTCGCGAGCACCCCCAGCATGATCCAGCCCAGAGCCCGCATCGTCGAGCCTGAACTCGTTGCCGCAGCGGGCAGGATCGGTTGCTTGGTCAGTCCGTCCGGCGTCATCGTGGTCCGAACGTTGCTGCGCTGGTCATATATGTTCGTGAACGTGAGCGAGCCTCGGATCGGATCTGTCCCGTCGAATCTCGGGATCGCCGTGAGCGCCTCTAGCCCCCCTTGGGGCAGCGGTGCCGCGCCTTCGTACACGGTGACGCGGGCAAGGCGCCCGTTCGACAGATATCGTTCGACCTTGTTGCTGACCCAGAGGTTTAGGTGCGGCTCAAACCTCCAATCGCCGTAGACGTAACGCTCGCCAACTACCTGTGGGCTGGCGTGCCCACTAATCATAGATTCTCGTACAAAGCCACGCTTCTGCTCAGTGAGCCACTCGACGACGAACGACATCTCGAACTCTGACAGAGTACCGTCGGGCTTCAGCAGATTGAGGACAACGAGCCATAGCCCGTCGGGCTGCACACGCGCGTCCATCAGAACATTGAGCCCGACGGCGGCGTTCAGGCCGCCGTGCACGAGTCGGCCGTAGATCGGTACGATCACACGCTCGTAGGTCACGAGCGCCGACTGTGCCTCGCTTGCCACGAGGGCCGGGTCATAGATCGTCAGGGCAGACGGGGACAACTGCCATGTCCGGTCTCTAGCCCGCACCAGGTCGAGGTAGTACGTCCCGTCGGCCGACTCGGTGTTGAACCGCCATCCGACCTTTGAAGATGAATACAGACGGGCCCGCTGCACAGCCGGACCGCTCGAAAAGTACTTGCGTGCTTCCTCTGCTTCGTGCAGCCGCGGATGGTCGGGCTTGCCCTTGACCTCCGCTTCGAGCGCGGCCAGTTCAGCCGCCGTCATGGTCGCGTGGTCCTCGGTTCTCCATCCGAACGACACATCCCGCAAGTCCGGCACGCCCATCGATGATTGACGCTCAGCACGCGCCCACGCGATCACCTCGTCCCGCGTCTGTCCGTGACAGATCGCGGCAGACGCCACGAGCCAGGCCAGCATCCGGATCGCTCGCCCACGGGACATGATCACAATATATCCCGCCCCCCCCCCTGTGTGTCAAGCGGCGGGAAGTACGGGCTTACTTCCGCTTCTTGAACCGGCTCTTGATGCTCGGGGTGTAGCTGCTCCCCTTGCTCGAAAAGTTCGGCATGCCCTTCAGCCCGGGGATCATCGCCCCCGCGCCGCCCGCGCTGCCCATCTCTTTCACCGCGCGCACGCGGTCCGACGCCGAGAGGCTCGCCATCTGGCGTGTCATCTTGCTCACCATGTCGAACTGCTTCACGAGCCCGCCCACGTCGTCGGGCTTCACGCCCGATCCCTTCGCGATGCGCCGGCGCCGGGAGATGTCGATCACCGCGGGTGTCGCGCGCTCATCGCGGCTCATCGAGCAGATCATCGCCTCCACCCGGTCCAACTGCGAGTCCTCGATGTGCACGTCCTTCAGCAGCGAGCCCACGCCCGGCAGCATCCCCAGCAACTGCTTCATCGGGCCCATCCGGCGCAGCGTCTTCAACTGCTTCAGGAAGTCGTCCATCCCCATCTGGCCCTTGGCCATCTTTTCCTGGAGTTTCTCGGCCTCTTCCTGCGACACCTGCTCCTGCGCCTTCTCCACCAGGCTCAGCACGTCGCCCATGCCCAGGATGCGCCCCGCGAACCGCTGCGGGTGGAACTCTTCCAGCGCGCCGATCTTCTCGCCCACGCCCACGAACGCGATGGGCGCGCCCGTGACCTTCCGCACCGAGAGCGCCGCCCCGCCGCGCGTGTCGCTGTCGAACTTCGTCAGGATCACCCCGTCCACGCCCAGCCGGTCGTGGAACGCCCGGGCCGAGTTCACCGCGTCCTGCCCGGTCATCGCGTCGACCACCAGCAGGATGTGATGCGGCGGGACCATCTGCTTCACCCGCGCCAGTTCCCCCATCAACTCGTCGTTCACGTGCAGCCGACCCGCCGTGTCGAGCAGCAGCACGTCGACGCCCTCGGCCTTCGCGCGGTCGAACGCGCGGAGCGCGACCTGCACCGCGACGCCCACGGCCTTGCCGTACGCCGCGCACTTGTCCGGCTCGCCATGAAACAACACGCGCCCCGTGCCCGGGGTTTCCTCGCCCACCTGGCGGGCAAGAGTCTCCAACTGCTCGACCGCCGCCGGACGCTGCAGGTCGCACGCCGCGAGCATCACCGACCAGTTCTTCTTCTTGAAGTACGCCGCCAACTTCCCGCAGGTGGTGGTCTTCCCCGAGCCCTGCAGCCCGCAGAGCATGACGACCGTGGGCCCGCCGGGGGTCTTCTGGATCGCCAGCGCCGGGGCGGGGGGCATGCCCGCGCCGGCGTCCTTCGTCGCGTCGCCCCCGAGCAGCGCGACCAGCCGCTCGTAGACGATCCCGATCATCTCCTGCCCGGGCTTGAGGCTCGACGTCACGCGCGTGCCGACGGCCTCGCGCACGACGGACTCGCAGAACTCATCCACGACTTCCAGGTGCACGTCGGCCTCGAGCAGGCTCGTGCGCACCTCCGCCATGGCGTCGCGGACGTTCTTCTCGGTGATGGTGTCGTTGCCCGAGACCTTCTTGAACAGGGAGTTGAACGAGTCGGTCAGCCGCTCAAGCATGGCGCCCTTCCCAGGGCGCACGCACCGCGCCCCGACTGCCCGTCCGGGGGTTCCGGGCGGGCGTATCCAGTCGGCAGGGCCGTGACCGCAGCCGCCGCCACGGTACGCACGCGCACGAGCGCCCGACGATACCCTGCCCCCGATGCCCTCCAGCCACGTCACCGGCTCCGACCCCGCCCTGCCCTACCGCATCGCCTGTTTGTGCGACCTCCGCGACGACCGGGGGCGCGTCCTGCTGCTCCACCGCGCCCGCGAGCCGAACAAGGGCATGTACTCGCCCATCGGGGGCAAACTCGACGTCGCCTCGGGCGAGTCGCCCGCGCAGTGCGCCCGGCGCGAGATCATGGAAGAGGCCGGCGTCGACGTCCCGCTCGAAAGGCTGCACCTGGTCGGGCTGGTGAGCGAGGCGGCGTACGAAGGCCGCGGGCACTGGCTGATGTTCGTCTACCGCGTGCTGGGGGCGGTGCACGTCGAGCCGCACGACATGCGCGAGGGGCGGCTCGACTGGCACCCGCTGGAGGAGATCCCGTCGCTGAACCTGCCCGAATCGGACCGCGACGTGATCTGGCCGCTCATGCTCCGGGCCGAGCCCGCGGCCCCCGGGGCCTGCCCGGGCTTCTTCGCGGTCCACATCGACTGCGCGGGGGGCGGAATGCGTTGGGCTGTGGAAGAAGAGATTGCGCCCGCAGCCCGGGCCCGAGCGAACCAATAATGCAAGCGACGGGGCACCCCTGGTCGGGCGCCCCTTCGCCGGGAGCCGCGGATGCTGCGAGCACGACGAGAACCCGGATTGAACCCAGGCCCGGCGCCGCTGCGCCTGGTCGCGCGCCTCGCGCTGGCGTTGTGCATCGTGGCCGGGCTGTGGTCGACCGCCCCCGCGCAGGACGCCGCCGGCGCCGCGGGCGTTCCCCGCGACCGCCAGGCCACGAACATCGCCATCATCACGATCCACGGCGAGATCGACGCCCAGGGCGTGATGGCCGACAGCGTCGAGCGGCGCATCCGGCTCGCCGAGCGCGCCGGCGCCGACGCCCTGGTTTTCGACATCGACACCCCAGGCGGCGCGGTCGACAGCGTCCTGCGCATCTGCACCGCCATCAAGTCGTCGAGCGTCCAGAACTCCGCGGCGTGGATCAACCGCGACGCCTACTCGGGCGGGGCCATCATCGCCCTCGCCTGCCGACGCATCCTCATCAACGACCCCGTCAGTTTCGGCGACGCCATGCCCGTCGCCGGCGGGCCCCTGGGCATCATCCCGCAGGAGATCCCCCAGGAACTGCTCAAGAAGATCCTCACGCCCCTGCTGTCGGACGTCCGCGACTCGGCCCGCCGCCACAACGAGCACTTCGGCGCGTACCTGCGCGACGAGTACCTCTCACAGTCGGTCGTCGCCAACGACGTCGAGTTGTGGTACGTCCGCCACCGCGAGACGGGCGTGCGGATGTGCATCGACCGCGCCGAGTTCGAGCGACTCTTCCCCGGGGCCGACGCCGGCGGCCCCACGCGTCTCGCCTCGCTGCCCGGCGCCGCGGCACCGCGCGACGTCACCCCGCCCGCCGACACCGTCTCGCCCAGCGGATCGCGTCAGATGGCCAGCGTCGCGACCGAGGTCGAAGGGCGCCAGACTCTCTCCACCCGGCGCCCGGTCCTCACCGACGCCGACATCGGCAGGTGGGAACTGCTCGCCAAGGCCACCGACGGCAGCGCCCCGGCCATGTTCAAGAGCGACGACATGATCTTCTTCGGCCTGGCGTCCAACGACGTCCTGCCGGGCGGGCAGGTCGCCTTCATCCGCTCCGACGCCGACGTCAAGGCCTATTTCCAGGGCTCGAACCTGCTGCGCCTCGACCGCACGTGGTCCGAGGGGCTGACGCTCTTCATGACCAACATCATCGTGCGGGCGCTGCTCGTCGTCGTGTTCCTCGTCGCCCTGTTCGTCGAGATGACCCACCCGGGCGCGATGCTCCCCGGGGCCATCGCGCTCGTCGCGCTCGTCGCGCTCATTGCCCCGCCCATGCTCATCGGCATGTCGGGGTGGTGGGCCATCGCCGCCATCGTCCTGGGCATCGGGTTCCTCATGGTCGAGGCATTCGTCCTCCCGGGCTTCGGCATCGCGGGCATTCTCGGCCTGCTGCTCCTCTTCGGCGGGCTGGTGGGCACGTTCCTGCCCCGCGGCGCGGGCGGGTTCCCCGGCGTGGGCGAGGACGGACGCCCCGCGCTCTACGGCTCCACCGCCGTCCTGCTCGCGGCGTTCACCGCGGGTGTCGTCATCTACTTCGTCGCGAAGAACTTCGGCTCGCTCCCGATCCTCGGACGCCTCGTGCTCAAGGACCCCGGCACCACCGAGGACTCCGAGGGATTCCTGGCCGACGCCTTCCTGCCGACAGAGGCCGACGCCGTGAAGGTCGGCGATGTGGGCGTCGCGCTCACGCCGCTGCGCCCCGCCGGGCGGGTGGAGGTGGGGGACAAGGTAATCGACGCCGTCGCCGAGTTCGGGTTTATTGACGCGGGGCAGAAGGTCCGTATCGTCACGAAGGACGGGTTCAAGACGGGCGTCGAAAAGGCCTGACCAGGGACCCGTCCGCAGGAGTGCGCCGCGCGTATGGAAACGATGCTGCTCTGGGGTCTGGGCCTGCTCGGCGCCGCGGTCGTGCTGGGCGTCCTCGAGTTCTTCATCCCCACGGGGGGCGTGCTGGGCGTCACGTCGGCCATCGTCGCCATCGCGGGCGTCGTGTGCCTCTACACCGTCAGCGCCATCTGGGGGGGCATCGGCACGCTCACCCTGCTCATCGTCGGGCCATCGGCCTTCTATCTGGGCCTGAAGACGTGGCCTCACACCCGCGTCGGGCGACAGATCATCGGCATCCCCACCGACGAGGAGAAGGCCGCCGCCGAGCGGGCCGAGCGCGAGGCCAAGGCGCGCCTGGCGGCCCTGGTGGGGAAGGAAGGCGTGGTCCTCACCGACCTCCGCCCCGTGGGCACGGTCGAGGTCGACGGCGTCCGCTACGACGCCCTGTCCGACACGATGTTCCTCCGCGCGGGCGCGATGGTCCGCGTCATCGGGGTCGACGTGGCGCAACTCAAGGTCCGCGAGGTCCGGTAAGGCGGGCTCCGGGCGGCTACACTGGGCCCTGAACCGGGGTCGGGCGTGCCGGCACGCTTCCCCGCCATCAGTCGGGCCCGGGTCGGGCCGCTCTTCCGAGGAGTTCCGCCATGCACGCACAGACGCTCGTCGGCACGTTCACGCCCGTCCCGGTCCTCACGCTCGGCGTGGTCGAGATCATCCTGACGGTCCTCGCGATCGTCGGGATCATCTTCGCGCTCATCATCTTCTTCTTCCTGCTCCAGTTCTTCAACCTCTACATCCAGGCCTACACGAGCAACGCGAAGGTCGGCATGCTCGACATGGTGGGTATGAAACTCCGCAAGGTCGACATCCGCACCGTCGTCATCAACCGCATCCGCGCCGTCAAGGCCGGCATCGAGATCCCCACCAACGCCCTCGAAACCCACTACCTCGCCGGCGGACGCGTCAACAACGTCGTCACCGCCCTCATCTCGGCCAAGGGCGCGAAGATCGATCTGCCCTGGAGCACCGCGACGGCCATCGACCTCGCCGGGCGTGACATCCTCGAAGCCGTCCACACCTCCGTGAACCCCAAGGTCATCGACTGCCCGGCGTCGCAGGGTTCCCGCGGCACCATCGACGCCGTCGCGAAGGACGGCATCCAGTTGAAGGTCAAGGCCCGCGTCACGGTCCGCACGAACATCGCCCGGCTCGTCGGCGGCGCCACCGAAGAGACCATCATCGCCCGCGTGGGCCAGGGCATCGTCTCGACGATCGGCTCGGCGGTGGATCACAAGGCCGTGCTCGAGAACCCCGACGACATCTCCAAGACCGTGATGAAGTCCGGGCTCGACGCGGGCACGGCGTTCGAGATTCTCTCCATCGACATCGCCGACGTCGACGTGGGCGAGAACATCGGCGCCCAGCTCCAGGCCGCCCAGGCCGAGGCCGACAAGAAGCGCTTCCAGGCCGAGGCCGAGAAGCGCCGCGCTCTCGCCCTCGCGCTGGAGCAGGAAAACAAGGCCAAGATCGAGGAGAACCAGGCGCTGGTCACCCTCGCCCAGGCCGAGGTGCCCAAGGCCATCGCCGAGGCGTTCCGCAACGGACGCCTGGGCGTGATGGACTACTACCGCCTGCAGAACCTCCAGGCCGACACGGGCATGCGCTCGGCCATCGCCGGCGAAGGGCCCTCGGGCCCCAAGGCCGTCTAACCCCCGCCCGCCGATCGCCCCCCGGGCACCTCGCGCCGCAGCGCCGCGTCGAGCAGTGTGCCCACGCGCCGGGCGCGGTACTCGTCGTCGAACCACAGCGACACGGCCGCCCGCGCCGGCGGCACGACCGGGTCGCGCCCCGTCGCACGCCCATCGCTGGGCGCCGGGGCCGAGCGCGTCGGCGGGAGCGTCCGCACCGGCGCCGCCAGGTCGGCCCGCAGGTCGACCCCCGTGAACAACCCCGGGCCGGATTCAAGCCTGCCGAGCTGTCCGCCGATCGGCCCCCCGCCTGTCCCGCCCCCCGTCCCGCCCCCAGGTCCGTGCTCGAACAGCCGCGGCATGTCACCGATCTGGTACACCGTCCCCGCGGGCACCTCGATCACCACGCGCCCGTCGTTCGACCACGTGTACGACGACTCGGGGAAGATCGCCGTGATCGCCCCGCTCCGGCGGGCGAACACGCGCGGCGCCCCCGGGCCCACCAGGCGCGTCGGGCGTTCCAGTTCCACGACGCGCGAGAAGCCCGAGTCCAGGCGCAGGTCCAGCGGCACCGTCCGCAGAGATCGCTGCAGGGGCGACACATCGCCCACGCCGGCATCGACCGGACGCGCCTCGGGCTGGCGCGGGTCCAGCGGACGCACCACCGCCACCTGCGCCCCCGCGACGCACGCGCCGGTCAGGGCTAGGAAGGCCAGATTCCGCGGGTGTCGCGCCATGCGTGGTTCTATCGGCGCTCCGCCTAGAAGTCGATGCGGAAGACCAGCGTCAGCCCCGCGTCGGGATCGTCCGTCGCCAGCCGCAGCAGGTCCTCGCCCGACGCGCTCCAGCGGTGCAGCGAGTCGAGCAGCGGCTTGTCGATCGCCGGGTTGCCCGTCGATTTTCCCTCGACGAACTCGGCCAGCAGCACGCGCCCGTTCCGTCCGAACTTCACGCGCACCACCGGATCGCGCGGGGCGGCGAACAGGCGCGTCGTGGAATCCAGCCGCAGGTGCGACGTGCGCACCTGCAACCCCGGACGCGCCAGCGTACGCCCCGGACGCACCACCAGCGCCTCGGTCGCCGCACGGGGCGACGACTCGTCGTCGCCCAGCACGCCCGGCTCGCGCGGGGCGGCCGCCTGCGGCGTCATGCCCGGCGCGGGTGGCACAGCGGGCGCCGACGGCATCGCAGCCGCGGCCGGTGCCGGCGCGACGGGCACCGTCGGCTCGGGAGCCCCCGCCGGTGTCGCCCGCGGGGCCGACGGCGCGGGGCGTGACTCTGGCGGCACCGACGCGGGCGCCGAGGACGTGTACGCGAGCAGATACCACGAGCCGGGATCGAGTTCGACCGGCTCGATCTCGGGCCGCGGCTCGATCCGCGCGTCGTGACGCACCTCGTCGGGACGATCCGCGGGGACATCAGCGGTCTGATCTGCAGGCACTTGGGCCGGGAATTCAGGGGTACGCTCGGCGAGGTGGTCCGCCGGCGCCTCGGTCAGCCTCTCGGGCTCCGTCTCGCGCGCCGGGTCTTCGTCAGGCCGCGCGTCTTCGCGCGTTACCGGCTCGGTCGGATTCGCCTCGTCCGACGGCGGCACCGGCGGCATAGCGGGCGGCTCAGGCGTCGGCATCGGCGTCGCCGTCCGCTCCGGCTCGGGCATCGCAGGAGGCGTCCGCGGCTCAGGCTCCACCGGCACGCTCGGCGTGGTGGTTGGCGTGGGGGGCGTCGGCTCGGCGACATCTTCCGCGGGCGCACTCGGCGGCCCGGGCGACCGCGTGATCCCCGCCTGGTCGTGCACCCACTTCGGAGCGCTGTGCTCCGTCTCGTCGAGAAATCCCTTCCACGCCTCGACGTGCGCCGTCGAGCCGTCAATACCCGCTGTCACGATCGGCGGCGGCGGCGGCGGCGGCGGCGGCGGGGGCGGGGGCGGTGGGGGCGGTGGGGGCTCGGCCTCGCGCTGTGCGACCGGCTCGGCGGGGCTCTCCGCGGGCGCCTCGGGCTCAGCACGCGCCTCGGGAGGCCGGGCGGCCAGCGGCGCCAGTGGCTCCGGCCCCAGCGTGAACAGGTGCGAGTCGCCCGCGTGCGGCAGCGGTTCCGGCGCCCCTGCCCTGAGCAACGCCACGCCCGCCAGCGCGTGCACCCCCGCGCTCAGCGACACCGCCAGGATGACCGAGTGAGCCTGCATCCGCCGAAAGTGTACGGGCCTGACGGGCGACGACTTGCGCACCCGCCCGACGAGACAACCCGACGCGAGAACCCGACGCGACACCCCCCCGCCGCACGCGGGATTGACGTCGTCTGGAATCGACAGGCCTCAGCCGCCCGAGCGGACCAGGTCGCCCTCGCCCAGCAGGCGGAACTCCTTCCGCCGGAGAATCTGCCCGCCCAGCGTCAGGTCGTCGACCGCCAGGGCGATATTCGCGTGCCCGCTGTGGCTCTGCATGAGGGGGTACGCGAACTGGATCGAGAGTTCCGCCCCCAGGAGCGAGAGGCACATGCCCGCCAGGGTGTGCGGCGGGGCGATCTCGACCACCAGCACGTCGCGCAGGCTGTAGGGCAGGCCTTCCTTGCGGAGCGTCTGGGCCGCCAGGTCGGCGTTGGTGGTGATGAGGCGGACCACGGCGTGGTCAGAGGCTTCGTGCACCGAGAGGGCGCAGATCGAAACCTGGGAGCCCTCGAAGGCCTCGACGAGGTCGAAGAGTTTGCCGACCTTATTGGTCAGGAACACGCTGAACTGCGTGACGGAGGGCGGGGAATAGCCGCGGGCGGTCTCTGGGGGCGTGGGCGCGTGGGTCATGGGGCAGGGTCCGAGAATCGAGCCCGGCCCGGGCGCTGCCGCCGGGAAGCCCCCACGCCTCCCGAATCCGGCGACGCCCGGCGCCTCGTCGAGCGCAGAGTATCACCGCGGGGCGGGGCGTACAAGCCCGAAACCCGAAGGGCGGATCATGCCTGGAAACTGCTGCCGCAGCCGCAGGTGCCGGTGGCGTTGGGGTTGTTGAAGACGAAGCCGCGGCCCATGATCTCGTCGCGGAAGTCGACGGTCACGCCGTTCAGATACAGCAGGCTCTTGGGGTCGCAGATGATCGTCACGCCGTGCTGAACGCTGACCTCGTCGGTGTCCTTCTGGGTCTCGGTGAGGTCGAGGAGGTACTGGAAGCCCGAGCAGCCCCCGCCACGCACGCCGACGCGGAGGCGGACGGTGTCCTTGCTCAGTTCCTGTTCCTCGATGATCCGGTGGATCTCTTTGGCGGCGAGTTCCGTGAGGATGATCCCGGACTGCTGGGCGGTGCTGTCGGTCTGCGGGGCGGTGTGGGTGCTCATGGGTGAGTCTCGTGGGGTTCGTGCGGCTCGGGTGTGAGCCTGAACATCATACGAACGCCGGGGCGATCGGGTTTGGTCTCAGGCGTGGGCGTGGGAGGAGTCGGCGGCGGGGGAGGCGGCCCCGTTCTTCCGCTTGTAATCCTCGATGGCGGCCTTGATGGCATCCTCGGCCAGGACCGAGCAGTGGATCTTGACCGGCGGGAGGCTGAGTTCCTCCACGATCATGGTGTTCTTGATCTCGGCGGCCTGGTCGACGCTGCGCCCCTTGAGCCACTCCGTGGCCAGCGAGGACGACGCGATGGCCGACCCGCAGCCGAAGGTCTTGAACTTGGCGTCCTCGATGACGCCCTTGTCGTTGACCTTGATCTGGAGTTGCATGACGTCGCCGCACTCGGGCGCGCCGACGAGCCCGACGCCGATGTCCTTGCGGGTCTTCACGTCGGCGGAGGTGCCGAAGTTGCCGACGTTGCGCGGGTTCTCGTAGTGGTCGATGATCTTCGGGCCGTATGCCATGGTGTGATCTCCCGTTTGGGGGTGTGCGGTGCTGCGGACCTAGTGATGGCCCCACTCGACCTTGCTGAGGTCGATGCCTTCCTTGTGCATGTCGTACAGGGGGGACATCTCGCGGAGTTTGCGGACGGCGTGGACGATCATGCCGACGGCCGCGTCGACCTGCGCCCGGGTCGTCCACTTGCCCATGCTCAGGCGCAGCGAGGAGTGCGCGAGTTCGTCGGACAGGTCGAGGGCCTTGAGCACGTAACTGGGCTCCAGGCTCGCGCTCGTGCAGGCCGAGCCCGACGAGCAGGCGATGTCCTTCACCGCCATCATCAGCCCCTCGCCCTCGACGAAGCCGAAGGAGATGTTCGCGAGGTGGGGGAGGCGCTTGGTGGCGTGCCCGTTCACCTGGCAGGCGTCGAGCTGGCTCGTGACGCTCTGCTCCAGGTGCGTGCGGAGTTCGAGGAGGCGCTGGGCGTCGGCGTCCATCTCGGCCAGCGCGATCTCGCAGGCCTTGCCGAGCCCGACGATGCCGGTGACGTTGAGCGTGCCCGAGCGGAAGCCGCGTTCTTGGCCCCCGCCGTCGACCAGGGGCGTAAGGCGGACGCGGGGCTTGCGACGGCGGACGTAGAGCGCGCCCACGCCCTTGGGCCCGTAGATCTTGTGCCCGCTGAAGGAGAGCAGGTCGACGTTGTCACGCTCGACGTGCACGGGCATCTTGCCGGCCCACTGCGTGGCGTCGGTGTGGAAGAGCACGCCCTTCTCGTGGCAGAGGGCGCCGATCTGCGGGACTTCGTTGATCGTCCCGATCTCGTTGTTCGCCCACATGATCGTGACCAGGATCGTGTCGGCACGCAGCGCCCCGCGGACCTGCTCGGCGGTGATGATCCCGTCCGGGCCCGGCTCCAGGTACGTCACGTCGAAGCCCTCCTTCTGGAGGCGCTTGCACGGATCGAGCACGGCCTTATGCTCGATCAGGCTCGTGACGATGTGCCCGCGCCCGGTCGAACCCGCCGGGGCGCGTTCGTACATCTGCGCCACGCCCCGGATCGCGAGGTTGTTCGACTCCGTCGCGCCGGACGTGAAGATGATCTCCTTCTCGTCCGCGTGGAGCAGCGCGGCGACCTGCGCCCGCGCCTGGTCCACGCCCGCCTCGGCCTCCCAGCCGAAGCGGTGGTTCCGGCTGCCGGGGTTGCCGAACCTGGTCGTGAAGTACGGGAGCATCGCCTCGACCACCCGCGGGTCGCAGGGGGTCGTGGCGGCATGGTCCAGATAAATCGGGCTGGTGCTCACGGGAAACCTCCACACGCGTGCATGAACTTTAGAATCAGTCTAGTTTAGGCTGGGTGCGCACACGCACCCACTCTGGGTTCGACCCCGGGCCGCCGTTGGATGGGGCGCCGGGTGTGCCCGGCTCAGGCCCCGGGCGGGCGCTTGTAGATCATGTGCAGGGCGTTGCCCTTGGGGTTGTACGCGGCCTTGGCCATGTACGCCCGGATGAGGAGCAGTCCGCGCCCGGAGCCGCGTTCGAGGTTCTCCTGGGCGGTGGGGTCGGGCACGCCGTCGGGGTCGAAGCCGGGCCCCTGATCCTCGATGCGGAGGTCGACCTCGTCGGGCGAGATGTCGAACTCCAGGCGCACGGGGGCCGAGGGCGGCAGATCGCGATGCCCGTGGCGGAAGGCGTTGCTCATGGCCTCGTGCAGGCAGAGGCGCACCGCGAAGAGCGAGGCCTTGGGGTAGCCGAAGGCGGCGACGGCATCGAGCACGCGCCCCTCCGCGCGGGCGATCTCGCCCGGATCGTTCGGGACGTGGATCGCGTCGCGGACGTGCTGGGGGCGAGGGGTGCTGCTCATGGCGACGCCCATCAGGCGAGGGTGCGCATGGCGTCGGCGACCGTGGGATGGATCTGGAAGAGTTTGTTCAGTTTCGTGATCGCGAAGACCTCGTAGATCTGCGGATCGATGTTCGAGAGGCGCAACTGCCCGGAGCGGGCCCGCACCCGGTTGTTGATCGTGATGAGCGTGCCCAGGGCGGCCGACGAGAGGTGCTCGACGTTCGAGAAGCAGATGATCATCTTGAGCAAGGCCTGCTCGGCGTCGATGAGGGCGTTGATCTCCTCGCCGATGGCCTGGATGTTGCTCTCGTCGAGGATGTTCCGGTCGACGAACTCGACCTGGATCACGCCGTCGATCCGCTTGACGCGGACGCGGGACTCTTGACCTGGCATCGACAGCCTCCTGGTGTCTGAACGCGGCGATAATAGCGGCGCCCCGGGGGGGACACCAACCCGAATCTCCGGAAACACAACGCCCCCGGGGGGTGGCCCCCGGGGGCGTGGGACAAGATGGACGGGAAGATCAGCGGCCGAAGGGCATCCGGATGGAATCGGCCAGGCCGGGGTAGTTGCGCTCCTCCTCCTCGGACTGGATGAGAATCGTGGGCTTCAGGAGGATGAGCAGGGTCTGCTCCTCCTTGGCCATGACGCGGTTGGAGAAGAAGCGGTTGAGGATCGGGATCTTGGAGAGGACCGGCACGCCCGATTCGACCTCGGACTCGGTGACGAGGCGCTGCCCGCCCAGCAGGATCGTGCCCTGGTCGGGCACGGTGACCGTGGTCTGGACCCGCGTGACGGTGACGGTCGGGCTCTGGATGAAGGACTGGGTGTCGGCGGAGTTCACCAACTGCCCGCCGGCGACCGCGGTGACCGGGGTCGAGGCGAAGCCCTCGACCTTCGCGACCGACGCGTCGACGTTCAGCGTGACGTAGCGACGGTCGGCCGAGATCGTGCCGTCGATCACCATGACCACGCCCTCGTTCACGACGTCCAGCGTCGGGTCGAAGCCGACGGCGGACTCGCTGACGACCGGCTGGAGGTCGGAGACGAAGGAGATCTGCGTTGCGACGTAGATGTTCGAGGTCTGCCCGTTGGTGAAGGTCAGACGCGGGGCGGTGAGCGTCACGGTCCGACGGTCCGCCTGCGTGGCCTTCACGAGGAAGTCGACCTGGATGTCGTCGAGGAACTGCCCGGCCACGCCCAGCGCCGGCGCCCCGGAGATGATCCCCGAGCCGAAGTCGCTCTGCATCAGGCTCTCGGCGATGCCCAGGCTGTTCTGGCCCGCGCCGACGACCGACAGGGGCGAGGGCAGGGGCGTGCGGTTCGCGTTCGCGCCCGGCCCGCTGGTGGGGTAGGTCGGGCTCAGGCGTCCGGTCGTCGGGTCGAAGAGTTCGGAGGGACGCAGGGTGGGGATGGTGCCCCGGGCGGTGCGGACCTGGTTGTTCCGCCCGTTGAAGTACACGTCGATGTCGACGCCGACCTGCTCGAAGAAGTCCTGCGAGACCAGCAGGAAGCGGGTCTCGACGTTGATCTGCATGGCGCGGCTCTCGCGGAGCTTCGAGAGCAGGCCGTGGATCGCGCGGTGGTTCGCGGGGGTCTGCGTGATGATCAGGTTGCCCTGGAGTTGCTGGATGAAGCCGACGTCCCCGCCGTTCTCCTGCCATCCCTGGGGGTCGACGTTCGTCGTGATGATGTTGATGAGGTCGTTGGTGCGTTCTTCGAGCGTGCGCCGGGGCACGTCGTTCTGCTGGTTGTCGCGGAAGGGCGACTGTCCGCCGCCGCCCTGCCCGGTGTTCTGGAGCACCGACTGGAGGTCGAAGTCCGGGGCGTTGGTGTAGTCGGGGACCTCGATGAGCAGGTCGCGGATGTCGTACAACTCGAGCGTCTTGTTGCGGTTGATGACCTCCTGCGAGGCGACGACGAGGATCCCGTCGTTCACCGACCAGGCGGCGCCGCTGCTCGCCCCGCTCCCCACTTTCTCCAGCACCCGGTCGAGCACGGTGCGCACGCTCGCGTTCGAGAGTTTCAGCGAGACGAGCGACTCGCGGTCGATGCCGACCGATTCCAGGCTCTGGTAGTCCACGTCGACGTTCAGGTTCGTCACCGCCTGGATGAAGCCCAGCACGCTGCTCAGCGGGGTGTCGACGAACTCGACCGGGATCCGCTTCGACTCGATCACCGCGAGGGCCCGCCGGTTGTCCTCGGTGTCGGCGAAGGCCACGGGCTCGCCCCGGCGCTCGGAGATCGCCGGCCAGTCCTCGGGGAAGTCGAGGATGTTCATCGGCGGGACGGTCGCGCCCATGTTCTCGACGCGGTGCTGGGTGATCCCGCGCGAGCGACGGTCGATGAAGTTCTGCGCCCGCAGCGCGAGCACCACGTCCTGCAGCACGTCGCGCAGCACCAGCGCCGAGGGGTTGATCGGGTCGAGGAACAGCACCTGGTCGATGACCTGCAGCGCCTCCTCGTACTTCATCTCGCGCTGCAGGGCCCGCACGCGCTGGAGCGCCTGCGAGATCCGCTCTTCCTTGCTGCGGGCCACCTCGGCCTCGCGCCGACGCGCCTCGTCGGCGAGCAGACGCTCACGCTCGGCCGCCTGGGCCGCGCGGATCCGGTTCTCCTCGCCGTCGATCTGCGTCCGCAGCGCGTCCACGTCGCGCTTGCGCTCCTCGAACTCGGTCGCCGAGAGGTACTGGCGCCCGGCGCTCAGCCGCAGGTTGGCGGCGGCGGCCAGGTCTCGCGCCCGCCCCGGGTCGCCGCCCGCCAGCGAGCGGCGGGCCTGCTCCATGTCGTTCGTGAACTCCGCGATCGTCTGCTCGCGGGCGATCTGGTTCGCGCGGAGCGCCCCGCCCAGGATGTCCGCACCCTGCCCGGGGTTGATGTTCAGCCGCGCGTTCGCCTCGGCCAGACGCTGCTCGGCCCGGGCCCGCTGCTCCGCGCTGATCACCCCGGCGTACGCCGACAGCACGCGCCGGTACCCGGCGGCGGCGTCCGTCAGACGTCCCTGATCGAACGCGAAGTCCGCATCGCCCAGGATCGACGCCGCCTCGAACTGCTGCGCCTGCTGGATCACGTCCGGCTGCTGCGGCGCCGGCTGCGAGGGGGGCGGCTCCGAGGCCGGCTGGGCTTCGGGCTGCGCCTGCGCAACCTGGTCGCCGCTCTCGCGACGGCGGATCACGCCGGGCTGGAACGCGGCGGCGTGGGCCATCTCGCCCTCGATCCCCAGGATCCGCCCGCGCAGGGTGTCGAGCGATTCGGCGTTACCCGCGGGGAGCACCAGGCCCAGGCGCGCCACGCGCTCGACCAGCGCCCGCGCCGCGTCGGCGCGGCCTTCGTCGAGCGCGTCGGTCGCCTGCGTCAGCATCCCGGGGATCGCGTGGGCGACTTCCAGACGGTGCGCCGCCGCGTCGTCCTTCACACGCCGCGCCCGCGTCACCTGGGCGTTCGTCGCCTTGGGCGCCTCGATCACGGCGTCGGCGTGCCGGTCGGCCTCGACGAGGTCCTCACGCAGGAGGGCGTCCTCGGCGTGCTGCACGCTCGCCTCGACCGGGCCCAGCGCCTTCACGCGGGCCGTCGCGTTCGCCAGCAGCGAGTACAGCCGCTGACGCTCCGCGCCAGTCAGCGACACGTTGTCGCGTCCGGTCAGCGGGATCAGCAGGGCTCGCGCCCGCACCACCTGGTTCGACGCCAGCAGGTCCGCGGCCTGGTCAAGGATCGCCCGGGCGGTCGCGTCCTCGCCCGCGAGGGGAGGAACGCCTCCGTCGCCCGCGAGCGTCACGGGCGTGAACCCGACGCACGCGAGCCCGGCGGCGGCGATGAGGATGCGGATCGAAGCGCGGTCGCGAGTCAGCATGAGCATCTCCGTTACATTCCGGCGGGAACACTCCGTCCCGCCCGTGTCGGCCAAGGCACCACTCGTCGATCGGACTCGCGTGCTGCTCGGCCCTGCGCGTCCCGCGTGCGGGGCGTGCTCCCCGCGTCCAACCACGCGGGCGTGCCGTGCAGATTCGGGCGCGTCACGCGCGAAGCCAACGGCTCCATCGCAACGTCGCCTGCCCCCTCCCATGCGCGGGAATCCCGGGGCCCGGTTCCGATCGAGCGCGGAAGATACCGTCCCGCCCGCCGCGATGCAAACCCGCATCCCGGGGATCAGCCGCCCAGCCACCGGGCCGACACCACGTGCCCGTCCGCGTCAGGCTGCTTCGGTGGCTTTGCCAGCCCCTTCAGGGCGCTCAGTTGTTCGGGCTTTAGTCGGTTGGACGACACCACCACCACGTCATCCCACGAATCAGGATCGTCGGAGAGGATCTCGATCGCCCCGAACGCCGTCTCCTCGGCGGCCCGCAGGTTCGGGGCCCGGAGGATGATCTCGGCGTAGGACGGGTCGCCCTCCGCCGGCTCGCAGCGGGCGATGCACCGCCAGTGGGTTTCCCCGAGCGGTTGGTCGTTCTCGTCGTCGTTCGAGTCCGGGTCCACGTTCAGGACCAGTTGCCAGTCGTCGCGGAGGCGTTCGACGATCTGGTCGGGGTCGAGCAGGTCGGGCTGGTCCTCGGGGGCGAGGAGGACGGATCGGTGTTCGTGGGCCGCGGCGTCGGCGCCGGCGGGCTCGTCCACCTGCTCGAGGTCGAAGGCCTGGAGGATTTTCTCGACGCGGTCCTTGTACTCGGGCTGGACGCGGACGGTGATGATCTTGTGCTCGTCGACGAAGATATAGAGGAAGGGCTCCTCGCTCATGGCCCCGAAGCCGACGAGCCCGTCTTCGAGGAGGAAGTCGCGGTAGCGGCGTACGCCGTCGGTGAATCGTTCGATCGAGACGAGGTCGTACGCGATGTAGGGGTCGATCTCGCGGTAGGCGTCGTGCCCGAGGACATCGAGGATGGGGTAGACACGCGGCGGGAGGAGCGCGAAGAGCATGCGGCAGAGCGGCTCGACGCGTTCGGCCGAGATGACGATGTCGAAGACGTAGCGGTCGGGCCATTCCTCCCAGTCGGCCTCGTCGTTCCCGCCGTCGGCGGGCTCGAACTGGAGCGCGTAGCCCGGGCGCGGGGTCATGGGCTCGACGGGGTAGGCCCCCAGGGGGAACCGGAAGGCGTCGATCTGCGTGCGCGTGAGCGCGGGGTCGACCGTGCACGATTCCATCGCGGGCACTGTAGCCGGAACCGGCCCCCGGGCCCCGCGCTCCGGGCGTGGTCTACGCTGGCGTGCATGACGGCCCAGCCGACGGACGACGTAGTGATCGGGGTGGCGATCGGGAACACGCGGGCCCGCTGGGGCGTGCTGCGCGGGCGCGAACTTGACGACGTGGGCACCGCCCCGACAGCCGACCCGGGCGCCATCGCCTCGGGCGTGCTCGCCCTGTCCGACGCGCACCCCGCGTCTCCCGTGCTGGTCGCGGGGGTGCACCCGCCCGCGATGGACACGCTGGTGGCGGCCCTTGAGAAGGCCGAGCCCCCGCGGATCGTCCTGCTCGTCGGCGAGGACATCGGCATCCCCCTCACGCACGCGCTCGACGACGCGTCGACGCTCGGGCAGGACAGGGCCCTGTGCGCCGTGGCGGGGTACGCCCGGGCCGAGCAGGCGTGCGTGGTGGTCGACGCGGGGACCGCCATCACCGTCGACTTCGTGGACGGGCAGGGCGTCTTCCAGGGCGGGGTCATCGCGCCGGGGCTGAACATGATGCTCCGGGCGCTGCACGAGCAGACCGCCGCCCTCCCCGAACTCCGCTACGAGCCCCCCGACGACGCACGCGGGCCCTTCGGGCGCGACACGCGCCACGCGATGCTCCTGGGCGTGCGCGACGCGGCCCGCGGGCTCGTACGCCATGTCGTCGAGCGCTACGCCGACCACTACGGCGCGTACCCGCAGGTCATCGCCACCGGCGGCGACGCGCCGACCCTCTTCGAGGGCGACGGGCTCGTCGAGCACATCGTCCCCGACCTGCAACTGCTGGGCATCGCCGAGGTCTGGCGGGCGCGCGAGCGCGAGGGGTAGCGTGGACGTGCCGGGACCATCCGGATCAGCGCCGGGTGCGCGCTGGCGGCTGCTGACCCCGCCCCACACCCCCGGGGGCGTGGGCGCCGTGCAACTCGAAGCGCCCGAAGCCGCCATGCTGGAGGACGCGATCGGTGCGCTCAGGCTGGGCGAGGTGCCCGTGGGCGCGGTGGTGGTCCGCGACCTGCTGGGGGTCGATCGCGGCGTGGCCGCGCGGTGGACGTCGACGTGCGTCCACCTCATGCCGCACGGCGGGGTCGCGATCGTCCGGGCGCTCGCCGACGCCCTGCGGGCGCGGGGGCTGGCGGAGCGCACGACCGACGATCCGCGCGCGGACTACCCCGAGGCGACGACGCAGCTTGAGGCGCGGATGCTGGCGGCGTTGGCACGGGCATCGTCGCCCCTGGCCATCGACCTGCTGCTCGACCAGCCAGCGCGCTGGGCGGCTCACGAAGCGGCGCAGACCACGCGCACGCCTGACGAGCAGCGAGCGGCGGAGGACGCCATCGACCGGCGCTCCCGCGTGCTGAACCGGCTGATCGAGCCGGCGCTGGTGGTGGCGGTTGGGGGGAGCAACATCGGCAAGTCGACGCTGCTGAACGCGCTCGCGGGGCGGCGGGTGTCGATCGTCGCCGACGAGCCCGGCACCACGCGCGACCATGTGGGCGTGACGCTCGACCTCGGGGGGCTGGTGGTGCGCTATGTCGACACGCCGGGCGTGCGCCGGGACGCGCCGGCGGAAGAGCGCGAGGCGGCGGCGCTGGCGGCTCAACTCGCGGCGTCGTGCGACCTGCTGGTGCTCTGCGCGGACGCGACCACGCCCGTGCCGACAGGGCTGAGGGCTGGGCTTGATGCCTCGCGCGTGCTGCGCGTGGGGCTGCGGGCCGACCTGGGCACACCGGCGGGCTGTCCGGGCAGTTGGCCGGACGTGCTGGTGTCGGTGCGCGATGGCAAGGGGCTGGAGGCGTTCGTGGGGCTGGTGCGCGAGCGGCTGGCGCCGCCGGAGGTGCTGGGCGAGCCCGGCCCGTGGCGGTGGTGGGGGGATGGGGGCTGAAGTCGGAAGCAGGATGGGGCCTGGAAAGGCCCCGCCCCAGCAAGGCAAGGGCCGGACGCATTGAGGATGGGGCCGCCCCGGCACAAGGGCGGCGTCTGACCTCGCGTGGGGTGTGCACCTACGATAGAGGTTCGCGGGCGGGTCGCGTCGGAGCGGGCTGTCGAGCGAGGGGCGCCGGGCGAGGCGCGGGCGGGGATTCGGAGCGGGCATGGACGAAAGACAGGCACAGATCCGCGAACGGGCGGGCCTCGAGGAATCGCGGCTGAATGTCGAGTTCATCGACTGGCTGCGCAAGTGGGGCACGCCGATCCTGATGCTCGCCGCGGTCGCCTCGGGCGGGGTGTGGCTCAAGAACTTCTACGAGCGTTCGTCGAAGGACAAGGTGGACCGGGCGTTCACCGAACTGCACGCGGCGTCGGGGCGGGGCAACCCCAACCCGGACGCGCTGATCGCGGTCGCGAGCGAGTTCGACGGGGTGCGGTCGGTCGGGCTGCTGGCGCGGCTGGAGGCCGCGGACGCGTATTTGAAGAGCGTCGCGCGCGGGCTGAAGGTCGGCGCGGTGCTCGCGACGAACGAGCAGGGCCAGCCGACGGGCGAACTGCGCAACGCCGACGACCTGCTGACCCCGGCCGACCGGGACGAGTACCTGTCGCGGGCGGCGGGGCTGTACGCGGAGGTCGTGAAGCGGGTGGGGAACGACAGCGCGCGGACGATGCTCGCGGTGAACGCGATGTACGGGCTGGCGGCGGTGCACGAGTCGAAGGGCGAACTGGACGAAGCACGCCGGTGGTACGAGCAGATCATCGAGCGCACGCGAGGCGGGACGTACGACTCGCACGCGAAGGTCGCGGAGCGCCGCATCGCGGGGCTGGAGCGGCTTCGTCAGGTGCCGGTGCTGCCCGAGAAGGCGCAGGTCCCCACGCCGCCGGTGCCCGCGATCCCCGCGGAGTTGCTCCAGCCGCCGGCCCAGCTGCCGGGCGCGACGCCCGGCGAGCCGACGCCCGGGCAGCCCGCGCCGACCGAGCCGACTCCTGCCGAGCCGACTCCGACCGAGCCGGGCCCGGGGCGCTGACGCGCGGCGTGTTCGCGTGGAAGGGGCCCAGTCGCATGGCGCAGGAGCGCGGCGTGTCGCACGGTCCCGAGGGCGACGACGAGGCGTCGGCGGGCGGGCTGGTGCTGCCCGGTGGCAAGGTCGATGCCGACGCGGTGCGCCGCGCGGTGGAACAGGCCGAGGAGCAGGGGCTGGACGATGACGCCGCCCTGCGGACGGTGGTGTTCCACATCCGGCGCGATCTGGGCAAGCGGCTGGACAAGTACCTGACGGACCGCATCGCGTTCCTGAGCCGGAACCAGTTGCAGAAACTGATCGACGAGGGCGGCGTGCGCGTGAACGACCGCATGCCGAAGGCGTCGACGAAGATCGGCGCGGGCGACGTGGTGGAGGTGGTGATCCCCCCGCCGCCGGCGTCGAACATCCAGCCCGAGGACATCCCGCTGGACGTGCTCTTCGAGGATGAGCACCTGATCGTGCTGAACAAGCAGGCGGACATCCTCGTGCACCCCGCGCGGAGCCACCTGAAGGGCACGCTGCTCTCGGCGCTCGCGTATCACTTCCGCCATCGGTCCAAGGCCGGGGGCGGGCTGTCGGCGGTGGGCGAGGAGTTCGCGCGCCCCGGGGTGGTGCACCGGCTCGACCGGCACACGAGCGGGTGCATCGTCTTCGCGAAGACCGAGGAGGCGCACTGGAAACTCGCGCACCAGTTCGAGCACCGGCGCGTCGACAAACGCTACCTCGCGGTGACGCACGGCACCATCGAGCCCGACGTGCAGGTGATCGACCTGCCCATCGGCCCGCACCCCTCGCGCGAGAAGGGGTATCGCGAGAAGTACGTCGTGCGCCATGACGAACTGGGCAAGCCCGCCGTCACCATCGCGCGCGTCCGCGAGCGGTACGCGTTCGCCGGCGCCGAGGGACCCGTGCGCTCCACGCTGGTGGAACTGGAACTCAAGACCGGGCGGACGCACCAGATCCGCGTGCACCTGTCGTACAACCAGTGGGCGATCGTCGGCGACGACATGTACGGCGGCAAGGGCCTGGGCCTGCGCGAGGACGCCCCCGATGCCCCGCCGGTGCTCTTCCCCGCGGGCGAGCACACGCCCCCGGCGGGCGTGCGCGTGGTGATCCATCGCCCGGCGCTGCACGCGTGCACGCTGGGCTTCACACACCCCATCAGCGAGAAGCCGATGGAGTTCACGGCCCCGCTGCGGGGCGAGATCGCGGCGCTCGTCGGCGTGCTGCGGGCGCGGGGGTGCGAGCGCGTCGACGCGCCGGGCGCGACGGTGGACCTGGCCAAGGCCGTGCGGGGCTAGACCGGTCAGTCAGGGCTAGAGGACTTCCCGCGCCCGGCGGACGAGGCCGGGCTCGTCGGCGCGGACGTACACGCGGCTGGATTCGACCCACCCCGCGACCTGGTAGGGCCCGCGGGCCATGAGCGCGTCCAGCGCGGGGTTGTTGCCGAAGGTGCTGTCCTCGACGAACACCACGCGCGGGCGGAACCGGGCGAGGTCGAACCCCGCGAGCAGTTCGAGTTCGGCCCCCTCCACGTCGATCGTCACGAGGTCGATCGGGCCGGCGTGCCCTTCCAGCAGGCGGTCGAGCGTCGTGACCGGCACGCGCACGCTCACCTTGCGGACGTTCGCCGCGTGGACCTGCTCGACGTGGTGTCCCTGGCTCAGGCCCTCGGCGTAGGAGAGCATCCCGCCGTATTCGTCCTCGAGGACGTGGAACGTCGCTTCGGGGGCGGCGGCGGGCCCGGCGAGGGCGCTGTGAACGACGCGCGCGTGCGGGCGGTTCTTCCGGCAGGCCTCTGCCCGGGCGGGGATGGGCTCGACGAGCAGTCCCGTCCAGCCGAGCGCCTCGAGGGCGTGCGTGGTGGAGTAGGAGACGCCGTCGAACGCGCCGACCTCGATGAAGAAGCCTTCGAGCGGCTTGCCGAGGAGTTCCCACGCGGTGACGTCCTCGCCGAACTGCGCGCGGAACTCCAGGTCCATGCGGGGGGAGCGCCCGACGCGGGCGAGCCGGTCGAGGGCGTCGAGGCGGGCGACGCTGCGCCGGACGTTCAGGAACTGGCGCCACATCTGGAGCAGCCCGCCCTGCAACTGGTTCAGGCGCGCGTCGAGGTTTGCGAGGTGGTGGTCGAGTGGGCCGGTCATGCGCGGGGTCCGATGCGCTCGCGCCCGCCCATGTAGGGGCGCAGGGCCGCGGGGATGCGGACGCTCCCGTCGCCCTGCTGGTGGACCTCCAGCAGCGGGATGAGCACGCGCGGGCTCGCGAGCACCGTGTTGTTCAGCGAGTGGCAGACGAGCGTCTCGCCCTTGCCCGCGGCCCCGCCCGGGCGGTACCGCATGTTCAACCGGCGGCACTGGAAGTCGTACAGGCGGCTCGCGGAGTGCGTCTCGCCGAACGCGCCGGAGAACCCGCCGCCCGGGAGCGCCTCGCCCCGCCCGGGCATCCAGCACTCGATGTCCACCATGTCCGCGTTCTTCACGCCCAGGTCGCCCGTGCAGCACTGCAACAGACGGTGGGGAAGTTCGAGCGCCCGCAGCAGTTCCTCGACATAGCCGATCATCCGCGCGTGCCACTCGCGGCTCTCTCGCTCGTCGGCCCGGCAGATCACCACCTGCTCCACCTTGTCGAACTGGTGGATGCGGTACAGCCCCGCGGTGTCCTTGCCCGCGGCCCCGGCCTCACGCCGGTAGCACGTCGACACGGTCACGTACCGCAGCGGAAGGGCTGCTTCGTCGAGAATCTCGTCGGCGTGCAGGCCCATGAGCCCGACCTCGCCCGTGCCGGTGAGGTACAGGTCGTACCCGCCGCCGCGGGTGCTCTCGGGCACGTGGTACGCCTGCTCCCGCCCCGCGGGGAAGAAGCCCGTGCCGACCATCGTCTCCTCGCGCACCACCGTGGGCACGCTCACGGGCGTGAAGGCGTGACGCTCGACCATGAAATCCAGCGCGAAGCGGAGCACGGCCTGGTGCAGACGCATCCCGTCGCCGGTCAGGACGTACGAGCGCGAGCCGGCGATCTTCACGCCCCGCTCGAAGTCGCACAGGCCCAGGTCGCGGACCAGGTCGAGGTGCGCCTTCGGCGTGAACCCCTTGTTGGCCTCGAAGGACTTGGCCGGGTCGTAGCCCTGCGGCAGCAGGTCGCTGGGCGGGGCGACCCACCGGCGGAGTTCCACGTTGTCGTCGCTCGACGTGCCCGTCGGCACGTCCGGGTCCGGCGGGATCGGCACCAGCAGCAGCAGGTCGCGCAGTTCGGGCTCCAGCGCCGCGAGGTCCGCCTCGATCGCCTGGAGCGTGGCCTTGAGTTCGGTGGGCTTGGCGGCGAGGGCGTCGATCTCCCGCTGGAGGGCGGCGGCCTCGTCCGCGGTCTTGCCCTTGAGTTGCCCCTTCAGTTTCCCGATCTGCGGGCCAACCTCCTTCGCCAGGCGGTTCTGCTCGGCCCGCAGGCGCTCGCCCTCGGTCTGGAGCTGGCGTTTGCGGGCGTCGAGTTCGACGAGACGTTCGACGTCGACGCGGACGCCCTTGGCCTTCGCCCCCAGGGCGAAGCGGGCCGGGTTCTCGCGCAGGGCCTTGAGGTCGATCATGGGGCGGGAGTGTAGGGTGCGCTGTGTGCAACCGGGCACCCGCGTGCCCGTAGGATGGGGTTGCATGCCCGAATACCGACTCGTACCGATCCGCGGGAACGCGAAGCAGGTCGTCCTGACCGGGGGGCGGGTGGTCATCGGGCGGAGCCCCGAGTGCACGATCCACATCATCGACGAGCGGGCGAGCCGCCAGCACTGCGTGCTCCAGCCCGATTCCAAGGGCGGGTGGCTGGTCCGCGACCTGGGCTCGCGCAACGGGACGAAACTCAACGAGCAGCGGATCACCGAGTCGCCCCTGAGCCCGGGGGACGTGCTGAAGGTGGGTTCGCACGAGTTCCTCGTCGAGCGAGACGGGGACCTGCCCCCGGACGAGACGAACGCCGAGGGCACGTACCACGTCGGGGCGGCGATGCGCGACCTGCCCCCGGAAACGATCAGCCCGACGCTGACCCAGAGCCGCGAGATCGGGTGGATGTTCGAACTGTCGGAGATGCTCCAGGCGCTCCCGCCGAAGGACTCGGACCCCGAGACGGTGCGCGTGATCGACGCGAACGGGCGCCCCACCGACGTGCTGGCGGGGCAGAGCGACGGGCCCAACGCCCTGCGCCTGCTCATCCAACTCGCGAGCAAGGCCCGCGCGACCGACATCCACGGCGAGCCCCGGGGCGAGATGACCCACATCCGCATGCGCGTCGACGGGGACATGGTCCACATCGTCGACGTGCCCAAGCGCGTGGGCGAACTCGTGTTCGGCGTCGTGAAGGCGGCGTGCCACATGATGGTCGCGGGGCGCGACGCCATGCAGGACGGGCACTTCTCCGTCGTCTTTCCCGATCGGCGCGTCGAGTACCGCGTGTCGTTCACGCCCACGGTACACGGGCAGAAACTCGTCCTGCGCGTCCTCGACCAGAAGTGGCAGCCCGAGAGCATGAGCGAACTCGGGATGCTCCCCTACATGTACGAGCGGGTGCAGCGCCTCTGCCAGCAGGAGAGCGGCATGCTCATGGCCTGCGGGCCCACCGGCTCGGGCAAGACCACCACCCTCTACAACGCCATCCGCACCATCGACCGCACCACGCGCAACGTCGTCACCATCGAGGACCCCGTCGAGTACCAGCTCGACAACGTCACGCAGATCCCCGTCGACGAGGGGAAGGGCAACACCTTCGGCGGGCTGCTGCGGGGCGTGCTGCGCCAAGACCCCGACGTGATCCTCGTCGGCGAGATCCGCGACGAGGAGACGGCCCGCACCGCGATGCAGGCCGCCCTCACGGGGCATCTCGTGTTCTCCAGCGTGCACGCGAAAGAGTCGATCACCGCGGTCTTCCGCCTGCTCGACCTGAAGGTCGAGCCCTACCTGGTGGCGAACTCGATGGACCTGATCGTCGCGCAGCGCCTCGTGCGGATCCTGTGCGACAACTGCAAGCGCGAGACGCAGGTCCTGCCCGGGCAGGCGTCGCGCCTGGGCAAGTGGCTGGGCGGGAAGACGTACATCTACCACGCGGTGGGGTGCGCGCGCTGCCTGCGCACGGGCTACCGCGGGCGCCGGGCGCTCTTCGAGATGCTGGACTTCAACGACGAACTCCGCGACATCGTGCTGCGCGATCCGAGCATCCAGGCGATGAAGAAAGTGATCGAGAACGGGCTGTTCACCACGCTCGCGCAGTTCGGCTGGCGACTTGTCGCCGAGGGCGTGACCAGCCTGGACGAGGTCGACCGCGTCGCGGGGATGGGTTAGGCGCGCTCCTAGGGAGTGGGCGGCTTCGACGCTTCGCGCCACGCGGGGAACGCCGCCCGCCACGCGTGCAGGCGGGCCGCGTCGATCGGCACGCTGAGCACGCCCGGCGCATCGCCCAGTTCGCCCAGCACCTCGCCCGTGGGGTCGATGGCGATGGACCCGCCCGCGTAGACCCAGCCGGCGCTGGGAGCATGCGCCGGGTCCTGGCCCACGCGGTTGACGCCCAGCACGAACGCCTGGTTCTCGATCGCCCGCGCGAGCAGCAGCGCCCGCCAGTGGTGCGCCCGCTGGCGGGGCCAGCACGCGCCGAGCGCGAAGAGTTCCGCCCCGCGCGCCAGGCCAGCGCGGAACAACTCCGGGAAGCGCAGGTCGTAGCAGATCGCCGGGCAGACCTTCAACCCCGCGCCGGCCCAGGCGTACGTCACGACATCGGTGCCTCGCTCCAGCCGCTCGGCCTCGTTCGGGAACAGGTGCACCTTCGCGTATTCGCCCAGGTGCGTCGGGCCGCCTTCACCGGGCCCGAGCGCGCTCATCACGTTCTTCGCGGCGCACCGGCGGCACGCGGCGGTCGTCCGACCGCCCTGCACCACCGCGCGAAACTCGACCGCGAGTTCCCCCAGAAAGGCCAGTGTGCGGGCGTCCATGTCCGCGGTCTGTTCGGTATTGAAGGAAAACCCCGTGTCGAACATCTCCGGGAGGAGGATGAAATCCCCCGGGGCGACCTCGGCCCGGTCGAGCAGCGTACGGACCTGCTCGTAGTTCGCCTCCCGATCTTCCCAGGCGATGGCCGTCTGGACGAGATGGGCCTTGGGGGTACCGGCAGGGCGTGTGGTGGCGGTGGGGGACATCAGGCTCACGGTAGGTGGGTCGGATTCACGCGCCGGACGGGCGCTGGCCGAAGGGAGTCGGGCATGACGTGCGACTTGTACTGCATCGACGAGGACGAACCCCGGGTGGGTGAGCGTGTGGACCAGTTGGAAGGCGGGCGGACTCTGCTGCTGGCCAGCCGGTCGCCGCGCCGGCGCCTGCTGCTGGATCGCGCGGGCTTTGCGCACGACGCCGAGCACCCCGGGTTTGACGACGCGGTGCTTCAGCCCGGCGCGGTCTCGCCCGATGAGTGGGTGATGGCGTTGGCGTACCTGAAAGCCTGGGCGAGGGCGCTCGAGGCCGCCCCCGGTCGGGTGGTCCTGGGGGCCGACACCGCGTGCCTGCTGGACGGCGCGCTGGTGGGCACGCCGCGTGACGAGAACGAGGCCCGGTCGATGCTTCGCGCGTTTGTGAACCGCGCGCACGAGGTCGTGACGGGCGTGGCCCTGGTCGAGAGCGGCTCCGGGCGTCGGCGGATGTTCGCGGAGCGTGCGACGGTGCGCTTCGGCGATCTCTCCGACGACGCGATCGATCGCTACGTGGCGACGCACGCGTGGGAGGGCAAGGCCGGGGCGTACAACCTCGCCGAGCGCCTGGACGCCGGCTGGCCCATCGAGTTTCAGGGCGAGGATTCGACGATCATGGGGCTGCCGCTGACGCGCCTGACGCGCGAGTACGAGACGTTCATCCGCGGGGGGCAGGCCGCATGACCTTGGCGCAGGGTTCGCTCGTGCACGCGTGGGTGGTGTTGCCGATCGCGGCGTTCGCGCTGCTGATCGTGTCGGCGCACGCGCTCGCGGTCTCGCGGAGCGACATGCCCCCCAGCCGCCGCCGAGTCCGCCTGGCCAGCGCGATGCTCATGCTCCTGATGATCCCCGTGGGCGCCTTTGCCCTGGGCATCGCCGATCCGACGAACAACCAGCGGGCGTTCGTGCTCGCGTGGATGCTGGTGACGGGCCTGGTCGCGATGCTCCTGATGCTCGCGGGGCTCGACATGGCGAACACCTGGCGCCTCCACCGGCGCGAGGTCCGCGAGATGCGGCGTGATCTGCGCGTGTCGATCAAGGCCGCGCGGGAGAGCGGCGCGTCGAGCGACGAAGTCCCCGCGCGTACGCTCCCGGGCGGATGAGCCCACCCGACAACCGATTCTCCATCGGCATCACACGCCCGCCCCCGCTCCCCGGGGCGCTCGGGCGCCTGGCGGCTCGGGTCTACGGCGCGGTCGTGGCCCGCCGGAACCGGCGGTTCGACACCGGGCGAGGCGTCGTCACGCTCGACCGCCCCGTCATCAGCGTCGGCAATCTCTCCGTCGGCGGCACGGGCAAGACGCCGATGGTCGCGCGCCTCGTCCGCCTGCTGCTCGACGCCGGGCACGTGCCCTGCATCGCGATGCGGGGCTACGCCTCGCCCACCGGGCGGGGCGAGGATTCCGACGAGGCCCGCGCGTACGCGATGGACTTTCCCGACGTGCCCATCGCCGCCAACCCGAACCGGCTCGACGCGCTGCTCGATCTCTTCGACACCCCGCGGGGCGAGACGGTCGATTGCGTCGTGCTCGACGACGGCTTCCAGCACCGGCGGCTCGCCCGCCAGTGTGACATCGTGCTGCTCGACGCGACGCGCAGCCCCTTCGACGACGCGCTCCTGCCCGCAGGGTGGCTGCGCGAGCCCGTTGCGTCGCTCGCGCGGGCGCACGCGACCGTGCTGACGCACGCCGACCGCGTGCCGGAGGCTCGGGCCGCGGAGGTCCTGCGCCGGGCGGGGGAGATTGCGCCCAAAGCCGTGCGGGCGGCGTGCGTGCACGAATGGCTCGGTCTGCGCCGGTTCGAGGGCGACCGGGAGGACGACACCGGGCTCGACGCGCTCCGCGGGCGGCGCGTGGTGGCGGCGTGCGCGATCGGGAATCCCGGGCCCTTTCTCGAAGCCGCCGCGAACGCCGTGGGGGGCAGCCTCGCCGGGTCGCTGGTGCTTCGCGATCACGATCCGTACGCGCCCGCGACGCTCGAGCGCCTTGCGCGCCTGCTCGACGAATCTCGCGCCGAGGCGCTGCTGGTCACGCAGAAAGACTGGACGAAACTCGCCGGGGCACCCGCGGCCCGCCTGGGGAGGCCCGTGTGCGTGCCGCGGCTGGGCCTGCGGTTCACGCAGGGCGCGGACGACCTCGACGCGCTCGTGCTGGCGACGGCGGGATTGGACCCCGACTCACTCTGACCGCGCGCCCTCGGACGCTTCGCCCGGCTCGCCTCCCGCGGGCGGCTGGATCTCCTTCAGGTACGCCCACGAGTAGATCCCCGTCGCGTGTCCGTCGGAGAACCGCAGCCACAGGGCGTAGTTCCCGCGGAGTTCGGCGTCGGTGATGGTCAGCGGCCCGGCGCTCGCGCCGGCCGGGAGCACCGTCAGCGGGTTGCGGTCCATTTCCTCGCGCAGCGACTTCATGTCGGCGCTGGGCGACATGCGGCGCAGGTACGCGACGGAGTAGAACGCCGTGGTGCCGTCGGCCCACTCGATGGTGAGCCCGCGGTCCTTGCGGACGTCGAGTCGTCGGGGTGCGTCGGGCGCCATGCGCGAGAATATGCTGGCGGGAAAGGGAGCCGTCCGCATGTCGCATCCGGCCGATCACCTCATGTCCTGCGTCGCGCGTTGCGGGGCGCCCGTGTGTGTCGGGCTCGACCCCGTGCACGCGAGCCTGCCCGAGGACCTCCGCGCCCGCCACCACGACGCGCTCGGGGCCATCCGCGAGTTCGGGCACGCCGTGCTGCGCGTCGCCGCGGGCATCGCCCCGGCGGTGAAGTTCCAGTCGGCCTGCTACGAGCGGTACGGCTCGCGGGGCGTGGGCGTGCTGGAAGAGCAGATCGCCGACGCGCGGGGGCTGGGGTTCCACGTGATCCTCGACGCGAAGCGGGGCGACATCGGCATCTCCGCGGCCCACTACGCCGCCAGCGCCGCCCGCGCGGGGGCGCACGCGATCACCGTGAGCGGGTACCTGGGGCCCAGCGGGGTCGAGCCGTTCCTGGAGGCGGGGCTGGGCGTCTACGTGCTCGTGCGCACGAGCAACCCCGACAGCGACGCGGTGCAGGCGCACGCGCTCGCCGACGGGCGGAGCGTGGCGGAGATGATGGCCGACCACGTGCGGGCGCTCGGCGCGGCACGCCTGGGGTCCTGCGGGTTGTCGAGCATCGGGGCGGTGGTGGGGGCGACCAAGTCCGCGGAGGGGCGCGCCCTGCGGGCACGCATGCCCGAGCAGGTCTTTCTGGTGCCGGGCTATGGCGCCCAGGGCGGCACGCCCGACGACGTGCGGGCCCTGCGTCGCCCCGACGCCACAGGCGTGCTTGTGACGGCGAGCCGCTCGGTCATCTACGCGCCCACACGCGAGGGCGACGCCGACTGGACCGACGCGGTCCGCCGGGGCGCGACGTCACTGCGCGACGAGATCGCGGCGGTGCTGAGAACGTGAGGGTGGGTGCGAGGGTGTCGGTTCAGGCCCGCCGCCGCCGGGCGAGCACGCCCAGCCCGGCGATGGCGAGCATCACCGTGCCCGGCGCGGGGACCCAGTACGCTCCGCCGGAGAACGAGCCCTCCGACCACCACTGCTGCACGGGCAGGCGTGTGTCGGGGTTGATCGCGACGCCCCGCGGCACGCCGCCGAGCGGACGCTGCCCGGAGACGTTGATCTCGGTCAGGGTGAAGGCGAAGTCGTCGGGGCCGATGGAGTTCCCGGCGAACACGCCGTAGGGCGCGTTGTCCTGCGCGGCGAACCACGTGACGCTCGCGCCGGGCCCGTCGGCACCCTGGATGGTCGCGGTGGCGCCCCAAGAGAACTCATCTCCCAGGACCGTCAGCACGGCGTTGGTGTAGTCCACGCGGTACTGGGTGTTCCCGAGGATGTCATCGAACCGGAACGAGCCCTCGTCGAGCGAGTAGATGTGCACGAAGCGTCCGGCGCCGATCGGCGTGCTCGCGAGCCAGCGCATCGGCATGGAGGCGTTGAAGTCGAGGAACGGGCCCTGGGGGGGCAGGTTCCCGTTGTCGTCGTTGATGAACAGCGCGACCAGGTCGTTCACGGGCGCCGCGTCTCGGATGGCGTTCGCGCCGAGCGTCCCGCCGCCGGTGAAGGTCCAGCTTGTGTCCGCGGAGAAATCCGAGGCGAAGCTGAAGAACGTCGCCTGGGCCGCCCCGGCCGAGAGCGCGATCGCCGCGATGCCCACCCTGATCCGATTCATCGACTCATCTCCGGCGGGCCCCGCCCGCGTACAACACATGTGCGAGACGAACGCGTTGCAGAACGAACACCCGGCCCTGCGTGATCAGGCCCGCCGACGACGGGCGAACACGCCCAGCCCGGCGATGGCGAGCATCAGCGTGCCCGGCGCGGGGATGGCCCGGGCCGACCACGAACTCTCGCTCGCCCACGGCGCCATGACCATGCCGCCCTGCGCGACCGGCACGGCCCCGCCGCCCAGCGCGCGGAGCGCCGTCAGCGTGAACGCGAACTCTTCGGAGGTCGAGAGATCACGCCCGGCCAGCGGGCCCGTGGGGCCCGGGATGAACGTGAGCGTGGGGTCGGTCGCGTAACTGGTCTGGATGGTGGCGGTGGGACCCCAGGCCAGGGGCGTGGGCGACCACGACGAGAACAGCGCGTTCTCGAACTGCACGCGGAGGATGCTGGCGCCCGAGGCCGGGTTCACGAAGTCGAAGAACCCGCCGCCGGTGTACGAGTGCAGGAAGTTCCCGCCGATGGGGAAGGCGGAGTACGAGGTGAAGTTCATCTGCATGACGAACAGCGCCGAGATCGACGTGGCCGCGCCGGGCCCGTCCTCGTCGGCGTCCCAGAGCAGGTTGACGGTGACGGCGTTGTCCGGGTTCAGTGCCGCCGCGTCGAACACGCCGCCCAGGCCCGGGGGCATGCCGGGCGGGCCGGAGAGCGTGGGCCCGTCGGGGTTCAGGTCCGAGGCGAAGCTGAAGAAGTCCGCGTGGGCCACGCTCGCGCCCAGACCCACTACCAGCGCCAGTGCCATGCAGTTCCGCACAACAACCTCCTCGGTTCACACCCCGCGCGACGCCGACACTCCGACCGGCCCGCCGCGACGGTCCCTCGACCGAGAACATGCACCATGGGGCGGGTTTGGCCACCAATAACCGCGTAAATTCCACGCAAAGCCGTGTTGCGGAGGTCGGATCGAGCGCGGCGCGTCTGTTTGGGTTATGTACGGACTGAGAACGCGCAGTTTTTCCCCCCGCTTTGGTTGCCAACTCCGAGAACCGTGACACGTTGATCGTGCAGCCCTCGTGGAGTCGGGGGTGATCGTGTCGGGCACACCCGGGGTGGGTGTGTCTTCCGCGAGTGCAGGGGTTCGCGAGAGGAGATCTGTGATGAACCGCTTGACGCTGATTGCGGCGGGTTGCACGCTCGCCGTCGCCGGGATGGCTCAGGGCGCTTTCGTTTCGTTCGCGTCTGATACCAACCCGGCCGGGCCGACGTTCTCCGGGTTTCCGGTGGGGGCCGCCCTCGGGCGCATCACCGACGCGACCCCGGTGCAGGTGAACCTGCTGGTCGACCTCGACGAGCAGGGCCCGGGCGGGCCGGTCAGCGTCCTGACGAACTTCGTCTTCGACGCGACGCTCGACTCGTACATCTTCGCCGGCGGCGTGCACATCTACAACACCAGCGGCTCGTTCACGTTCACCGACGCGGGGACGAACGAACTCGTCCTCCGCATCCAATGGGGCGGCGGGGCGTTCACGTCCCTCGGCACCGGCCCCAACGCCCTCGGCACGTCGGGCGCGGTCCTGTCGAACTCGGCCGCGAGCAACCCGTTCATCGTCACCACCGGCGGGATCCTCGGCGGGATCGACCCCACCGGCGGCGAGAACAGTTTCGCCTTCACGCTCACGAACCTGTTCAGCGTCACTGGCGGGGCGGTGCCCGTGCTCCAGGGCGGGAACATCGGCTCGGCGTTCACCGCCGAGGGCAGTTTCTCCGGGCGCATCATCCCCACGCCGGGCGCGCTGGCGCTGCTCGGCCTGGGCGGGCTGGCGATCGCCCGTCGCCGGCGCTGATCGGATCACTGAACCACGCAAACGACGCACGCCCGTCCGGACCTCGGACGGGCGTGTGTGTTTTTGCACCGGGCTGGAACGGTGTGGCAGTGTGGCGGGGCGGTGGGGGGGCGTCGCCCGCCCCGGGCGCCTGCTCACATGGGCTTGCGCCCGATGGTGACGTCGTACACGTGCAGGAGTTTCTCCTTGTCGAAGATCATCTCCTGACGGCTCGATCCCACGATGTCGTACTCGGGCGTGAGTTCGATGGCGTCGACGGGGCAGGCCTCTTCGCACATGCCGCAGAAGATGCAGCGGAGTTCGTCGATCTCGAACTTGGCGGGGTACTTCTCGCGGTCGTCCCAGGGGCTTTCGGCGGCGGTGATATGGATGCAGCGGGCAGGGCAGATGGTCGGGCACATCATGCACGCGACGCACTTGACGCGTCCCTGCTCGTCGCGGTTGAGGCGGTGCACGCCGCGGAAGTTCGAGGCGTTCTGCCCGCCCTCGACCACGGGCAGGTCCTCGCGTCGGACCTCGGGGTACTGCATGGTGCGGCTGGTCTTGCCCTGCCCGAAACTGGTCACCATGTGGCGCAGGGTCGTGCCGAAGCCCTTGACGATCTCGGGGATATAGACCGCCTCGAGCCGGCTCATCGGTCGGACCTGAAGGCGGAGGACGTCCTGTTCGCGGATGGCCATAGTTGGGGTGGAGTATACACCCGGGTGCTGGCCGATCTACGATGTCGCATGGCCGGCGGACGCGCACCCACCCCGCTCTTCGATCTCCTCTCGCGCCGCGGCGCCGTGACGACCAGGCCCGCCGCGCCCGCACCCCCGCGCGCCGAGCGAGTCTCCGTCCGCCCCTCCCGCCCAACCACCGCCGACGACACCCCCGCCCCCGAGCCGCAGATCCTCCGACTCCCGGTGAACACCCTGTACATCGCGGTCGCCGCGGTTCTTGTGCTCGTGCTGGGCGCGTGGATCGGCGGGGTGAAGTGGGGCTCCTCACGCGAGGCGGCCCGGCACGAACGCGAACTCGGCGAGTTGCTCGGCACCCGCCCGTCCGTGGCCGAGCCCGGCGTTGGCCAGGTGCTTCCCCCCGGCGTGCCCGACCAGAGACGGGCCGACGGCGGGCGACAGCCCGCGGGTGGCCAGCCAGCCGGTCAGGCCGGCGTCCCGACGCCCCCCCGGGTGGGCGGATCGGTTCTCGTGCCGGGCGGGTTCGGGGCCGATCCCCGCGAGGACGGACTGAACTACCTGGCCTTGGCGGTGCTCCCCCAGGCGGACGCGGCGGCGGCGGTGGCCTTCCTGGGCCAGAACCAGGTCGGGGCCTTCGCGGTGCCGGTGGACGGGCGGGGGGTTGAAGTCAATAATCCCGGCCCGGGGTCGCGGTACAGGCTGTACGCGCTCCCGGGGGTGTCCCGCGACCAGTTGCGGAGCAGGCAGACGATCGTCACCAACCTCGAGGCGAGGATCGCCCAGGTTGGCCAGGTCTGGCAGAGAGATCACCGTGGCGCTTCGAACTTCTCGAAGCCCGGGTGGGTGAAGTACCAGTAGCGGCGTTTCACGCCGAAGGATTGCGCCATGAGCCTTGATCGCTCCCTGAAGATCTCCGCGAACATGTCCGGCAAGCGGAGCGTGCTGACCCGCACCGAGCGGATCAACAAGCTCATCACGGAAAAGAAGTACGACCCGAAGAAGGACAAGGCGCTGGGGATCGCCAAGACGCTGACCGGGAAGTAGCGCCCGGGGGCGGCACGCCGCCGCCGTCGCGCAGATCATCACGCACACGTTTTCGACCAACGCCCCGCCCAGCGCGGGGCGTTGTCGTTTGGGCCTTGGGCCCGCGCGGGCCGCTACGCTTGGTCCCCCCCGGGATTTCCGGGTACGTACGGAGCAGCACGCATGGGCGCAGGCGGGTTCAAGAAGTACGCGCGGTTCTTCGAGCGGGAGCCCTCGATCGTCGTCGAGTGGCACGACGACCAGACCGACGCGGTGGGCTGGCTGTGCATCGACTCGCTGCACGGCGGTGCCGCGGGCGGCGGCACGCGAATGCGCGCCGGGGGCACGCGCGAAGAGGCCGTCTTCCTCGCCAAGACCATGGGCGTGAAGTTCCGCGTCTGCGGGCCCGACATCGGCGGGGGCAAGAGCGTCATCCGCTTCGATCCGCTCACCCGCCCCAAGGACAAGCGCGGCGTGCTCGAACGCTGGTACCGCCACATCGGCCCGTACCTCAAGGAGTGCTACGGCACGGGCGGGGACGTGAACGTCGACGAAGTCTCCGAGGCCAGCGCGATCACCCGCAAGGCCCTCGGGCTCGGACATCCGCAGGAGGGCATCTGCCGCGGGCACATGACCCGCGTCGACAAGGAGCCCGTGGACCCCAAGGTGGCGCGCCTGTCGGAAGGGTGCGAGGCGCACGTGACCCTGCCCGACCTGCCGGGCCCGCGCGACGGCGACTGGATGGTCGCGGACGTCGTGACGGGCATGGGCGTGGCCCGCGCGGTCGAGACCTACGCCGCCGAGCGGGGCGTGAAACTCGACGGGCTGCGCATGAGCGTGGAGGGCTTCGGCGCGGTGGGCGCGTTTGCGGCGTACTACCTCGAGAAGCGCGGGTGCCGGCTCGTCGCGACCTCGACCCGCGACGCCAAGGGATTCCGCGTCGCGATCAACGAGGACGGGTTCAACGTGCGCGAACTCATCGGCTCGCGCGACGGGACCAGCCTCCCCAAGCCGCGCGGGCGCAAGGGCGCGATCCTCGCGAGCGACTCCGCGGACGAACTCTTCGACGTGGAGGCGGACATCTTCATCCCCGCGGCGGCGTCGCACACGATCGACGCGCGCCGGCTCAAGCAGTTGCGCCGCGCGGGCGTGAAGGTCTGGAGCTGCGGCGCGAACAACCCGTTCGCGAAGCGCCCGCGCTCGACCGACCTCCGCCGCTGGGTCGGCGACATGCTGGACCTGCAGCGCAAGGCCGACAAGCACTTCGAGATCATTCCCGACTTCGTCGCCAACTGCGGGATGGCGCGGGCCTTCGGCTACCTCATGAGCACCGGCGCGTCGACCAGCGGCGAGGCGATCCTCGCGGACGCCGCGGCGTGCATCGACCAGGGCGTACGACGCCTGCTGCAAGGGCACAAAGGACGCACCGGCCTGCTGTCCCGCGGGTACGAGGTGTTCATTCCGGAATAGGGGCGATCCGCCGCCCAGCTACACGCGGGCGCGTGCTGCCGAGTGTCCTTACGACCCCACCCCGCCGTAGTCGGTGACGTCGAGTTCGCCGCCTTCCATGACGTAGAGCCCGACGAGCCAGTCGCCGACGACGTAGGGCTTGATCTGGAAGAGCCCGCGGACGGAGCCGGCGGTGGCGAAGAGCGTGTTGCCGTCGACCGCGCGCGTGAGTTGCACCTCGACGGCGTCGTAGGGCGTCGGGGGCACGCCGATGCAGCAGCCGTCCCACTGGTTGAGCATCACGAGCAGTTCGCGCGGCTGCTTCACCATCATGGGGAACGCGACGTACCCGGAGATCCGCACGTGCTTGTTGTGGAGCATCGCGATCCGCCCGGGCAGGCGGCGCTTGCCCGCGCGCGGGTCGAACTCGTCGCCGATCGACGTGAGCATCTCCCACGTGACGACGTAGGGCTTCTCCAGCGTGCCCTCGCCGGTCACGACGAACTGCCCATCGACCAGCAGCCCCGCGTCGTTGCGCTCCACGCGGTCGGGCGCGATGGCGAACCCGGCGATCTCCTCCGGGAGGTTGAGCGTCACGGCTTCGCCCGCGACGCGCGGGGCGGCGGCGTTGCCCGCGGGCGTCACGCTGATCGGCACGCCCGGCAACCGCTCGCGGAGTGCTTTGGCCTGGGCCTCGGCGAGGGCGGCGAGTTCCGTGGGTGAATCCCCCGGCGTCGCGACGGCTTCCGGCGCTGGTGCAGGCGCGGGGGCGGGGTGGGGGGCGGGGGCCGCGCTCGCGATCGGTGCCGGCGCGGGCTGGGGCGCGGGCTGGGGGGGGCGGGCCGGGCGGAGGTAGGGCAGCGCGAGCGCACCACCCGCCAGCAGGACGACGATCGCCACGATCAGCCAGAACACGCGCATGGGCGAGACTCCCGGGGAACGTTACGCGGCCGGACGCAGATTCTTGGCGACGCTCGTGCGGTACGCCACGAGGGCCGGCAGCAGCCCCGCGAGGCAGGCCAGCCCGAGGGTCATGAGGACGAGGAACGCCGGCACGCTGGGCGGGAGCGACGTGGCGACGACCAGCCCGACGCGGTCGCGGAGGATGCCCGCCGTCAGGTGGGTGCCGAGCGTGCCCAGCGCGATGCCGACGAGCGACCCGACGAGCCCGATGATCGCCGACTCGGTCATCACGAGCGAGAAGATGCGTCCGGAACTGGCCCCGAGCACGCGGAGGATGGCGATCTGGCGCCGGCGTTGCTCCATCGAGTTGTAGAGCGCCAGCAGAATGCCCACGCTGCTCGTGAGGAGCACCGCCGCCGCGAGCGCGACGAGGACCTGGTCCACGCTGCCGACGATCGTCATCAGGCGGCGGATCTCCTGGAGCGGGCCGGCGACGGTGAGCGGGGCGGCGACGAACGCCGGATCGCGCCGGATGCTCTCCATCACCACGGGGATCGACGCCGACACGTCCGACCCCGGGCGCGTCAGCACGCGGAGGTAGATGTTCGTGATGAGCGTGTCGCTCTCGGTCAGGTCGTCGGCGCCGAAGGGCTGTCCGACGCGATCAGGGCGGCGCCCGGCACGCTCCACGCGGTCGTACGCGTGGATGATCCAGGAACTGGCGAGGTTCGTGAACATCGCGCGGTCGTGGATGGTGCCCGTGGGTTCGAGCACGCCCACCACGCGGTAGGGGAACGTGTCGTGCACGTGCGCCCCCGCGCGCGAGACGCCCGTGCCGTGCGTGAGCACGAGTTCGTCGTCGATGGTCAGCCCCGTGCCCCGGGCGGCGAGCGCCCCGAGCACGACCTCGAAGTCGCGCTCGAACGCGCGCCCGCGCGAAAACCGCCAGGTCTCATTCTCCGCCGGCTGGAACTTCGAGAAGAACGCCTCGGTCGTCGCGAGCACGGGGTACGCCCCGCGGTAACTGTCGCCCAGTTGCACGGGGATCGCCCATTCGAGCGGGGGCAGGGCCGCGATCTTCTCGTACTCGGCCATGCGGATCGGGCGCGGCGGCGAACTGGCGTAGAACAGCCCGTTCAGGACGCTGGCGAGCGGGCTGGCGTCGCGGCTCACGAGCAGGTGAACGTTGCCCGTGCCGCGCTCGAAGGAGCGGCGGCCTGCGTCGCGCAGCGTGAGCAGTACGACCATCAGGCCGACGCCCAGCGCGACGATGAGCACGGTCGTGCACGTTGAGAACAGGCGTGCCCGCAGGCTGCGCGAGATGATCGTCCAGTCGGTCATGGCGTCCCGCCTTTCGCGCCGCTCGGCGCGCCGTTCGCCGTTGCGTCCAGGCGCTCGTGGCGCGGGAAGCGAGCCGGCATGGCCGGGTCGTGGCTCACGCAGAGCAGGGCCGCCTCGCGCGTCGCGCAGGCGTCCTGGATGAGCGTGATCGCGCTCGCGGCGTTCTCGGGGTCCAGGCTCGCCGTGGGCTCGTCCGCCAGCACGAGCGCCGGCCCGCACGCGAGCGCCCGCGCGACGGCGACGCGCTGCTGCTGGCCCACGCTCAGTCGCTCCACGCGCCGATCATGCGACGCGATGCCCAGCGAATCCAGCAGGCTCTTGGCACGCCCCGCGTGCTCCGCCGGGGGCACGCTCGAGAACATGAGCGCCGCCTGCACGTTCTCGCTCGCGCTGAAGCCCTGCAGCAGGTTGAACGTCTGGAAGATCATCCCGATCCGCGAGCCCCGGAAGCGATCCCGGGCGGCCCCGCGCAGGGCGTGCACGTCCTGCCCGTCCACGAACACCCTCCCCGACACCGGCTCCAGCAGCCCGGCGATCAGGGACAGCAGCGTGCTCTTCCCCCCGCCCGAGCGGGCGGTCACCAGCACCTGCTCGCCCGGCGCGAGCGCCAGCGACGGGATGCGCAGTCGGAACGGCGCCGCGTCGTCGTCGCGCGGGTACGCGAACTCGACGGCGTCCAGACGGAGGGCGGGGGGGCGATCGGTCATGCGTGTGTGTTCCGCACGGGAATAACGTGCGACTCCAAGAATAGCCCCGCGCGACGGTCGGTCACGCGGGGCCGGTGTGCGTGCGTCCCCGCTCCTCCGAGGGGGCGCGCACGTGAACCCCACGGCGAACTACCGGCGCCAGCGCCGATCCCGTCGCAGCGCCGCGAGCCCCAGCAGCGGGAGCAGCGCGCCCGGCGCGGGCACGTTCGCGACGGCCCAGTCCGACGCCGCGTCGAGCACCGCGTTGTCGACGTTCTGCCCGAAGAGGATCCACGCCTCGACCGACTCCGCGGCGTTGTTCGCCGTGAACGTCAGCGAGACGAGGTACACGCCGTCGGCGGCGGGGGCGTTGAGCACCCAGAACGGGTGCTCATGGAACTCGCCGTCGGGCTCGACGGGGAGTTGGAGCCCCGGGGTGTAGAGGTCGATCGCCGGCGTGGTGACGTTGAGCGAGCCGTAGACCGCGGTGAAGCCGCCCGCGAGCGTGGAGAAGTCCGTGCCGTTCCACCGGCGGACGGCCCGGGTGAAGTTGAACTGCACCCAGCCGTCGGGGTCGAAGGCGCCGGGGAGCGACTTGAAGCCCGGCTCGTCGGCGACGTTGGGCACGTCCGCGCCGAGTTCGACGACGAAGACGCGTTCGCCGCGGAAGATCTCGCCCCCGCCCTCGCTGATCCGTCCGATCTCGATCCGTCCGTTCACGATCTCGAGGAAGATGTCGCCCTCGGGGAGGGCGAAGGCCGCCCCGGTCATGGCCAGGGCGCCCGCGGCGCCGATCAGATTCATGCGCATGATCTCAACTCCTGTTCTCGATGCCCCCGCGATTCGGGGATGTTTTCCGATACACCGCGCGTCCGTGCTACTCGCACGGCGCGCCCGCGACGACCTGCGCCAACAAGGCGATGTCGTCCTGATCCACGTTCCCGTCCCGGTTGAAGTCGGGGTCGGCGTCGGAGCACGACGCGTCCCCCGCGACGGCCTGCGCCAGGCACGCGACGTCGTCCTGGTCGACGTTGCCGTCGCCGTTGAAGTCCGGGTCGCACCCGCCGGGCGGGGTGACGAGCGTGTCGCGCACCCACTGCACCCCCGCCTCCAGGTCCGCCATCGGCGCCTCGTGCGCGAAGACGACCCAGAACGGCTCGCTGTCGCCGATCGTCGCCGGCGTGCTGTGCAACTCCAGGGTGAGCAGGTACGTCCCGGGCGTGGCGGGCGCCAGGAGCGTGAACTCCAGGTGCCGGTGCCACGTGCCGTTGCTCCCCACCGCGAGCGTGAAGCCCTCGACCACGCCCGGCGTCGGCGGCGTCTCGACGCGCAGCGTGCTGAACGCGACCTCCAGCGGCATGGGCGCGACCTCGGCGAAGTCCTGCCCGTTCCACGCGCGGAGCGCGTCGCGCAGGCGGAAGCCCACGCGCGAGCCCGTCGGGAACGTGCCCGGCTCGCAGTCAAACCCCGGGTCGCGCGTGTACGCGGGCTCGACACTCCCCATCACCGACGCGAACACCCGCTCGGGCTGCCCGAGGGCGTACGTCGCGATGCGTCCGTCCGTGATCCGCAGTTCGATGTCGCCCTGGTGGGGCTGCCCCAGCGCCGGGGCCGCGATGGCCAGGGCAACGGCGCCCGTGCCCGCTCGAAGGAACCTCTGCATGTGCTGCTCCGTGATCTCCGAGTGGGGCTAGAACGCCCCCTCGGGGTTGAAGGCGTTGCGTGTCTGTCCGTCGTACACGCGCCCGAAGGGTGCGGTCGCCGCGTGCCCGTCGAGGTACGCGTACGCGCTGATGCCCGCGGGCGTGCGGGGCGTGCCGCCCCACTTCGCGATACTGACCTGTGCGCTCGCGCGCACGGGCCCTTGCGTCGCGTTGCCCCAGTTCTCCACGTGCGGGTGGTCAGACACGGCGAAGTCGGGCGCGCCCGTCGTGGGGTTCCCGGCCTCGGTCATCAGGAGGAACTGCACCGTCGCCGCCGGGCGCGGGATCTTCATGAGCCGGTCGAACGGCTCACGCTCCGACGTGCCCGGGTTGTAGGTCCGGCTCAGGTAGTTGTTCATCCCGTAACTGGTCTTCCGCCACACGCCGCTCCCCGCGTCCTGCTGCCCGCCCTCGCGACCCAGCCAGAAGCGGCTCGCGTCGCCCGGGCTCCGCAGCACCTCGGGGGTGAAGTAGTCCTCGCCGGTCGACGACGGGTCGTACGCCCGGGGAAGGCTCCCGAAGTACTGGCTCAGGGTGTAGATGAACGAGAGGCGCGGATCGCCCGTCCCCCCGTGCGGCAGGCCGACGTCGGCCAGCCACCCCTTGTAGTCGTCGCAGTAGGCGAGTTGTCCCATCTGGATGCTGCGGAGGTTCGCGAGGCACTTGACCTCGCGCCCCGCCCGCCGGGCCTTGCCCAGCGCCGGCACCAGCAGCCCGATGAGCAACGCGACCACCGCGATGACCACCAGCAGTTCGATGAGCGTGAACGCGCGTGTGCGCATGCGGCGTGTCCTCTGGCCGCGCGACGCCGCGGGGGCGGGCGCGAGCCTTGGAACGGCGGATCCCAGGACCGTGTGTGTGCGTGGAGAGACACGCCCTTGTAGGAGCCGGGCGTGTCGGTGGGGGCTCAGCCCAGCGCGGGCGGGCCGCGGGGCGGCGCGTCCGTCAGGTCGGGCGTGCGAGGCACGCCCGCGGAGGTCCACGGAATCGACGCCAGGCGGCAGAAGCCCGCGCGGGGCACCGTCACCCGGAACGTCGTGGCGGTCGCCTTCGTGAGGAACAACTCGCGGCACACGCCGCAGGTCGAACGGTCATCCTCGTCGGGGCTCGCCGGCGCGCCGGCGCCCGGTGCGTCGTTCGGCGCGTGTCCCGCGTGTCCCGCGGTCCCATGGTGGCAGTGCGTGCCCGAAGGGCAGGGCGTGCTCGCGTGGGCCGCGTGGCCGGCGTGCTGCTCGGCGTGCTGCTCGGCGTGCATCCCGCCGAGCATGGGGCGGGCGAAGAGCGCACCGACCACCAGCAGCGCCCAGGCCACGCCCAGACGCACCAGCCCGCCGGCAAGATGAGAACGCGGTCTCATCAAGGAACAGTAGACCCGAATCCCCCTCCCGCGTCAAGCCCCGCGTGCGAACATTCACACGCACGCCGGCGGGTTCAGTCCTTGGCGTGCCCGCGCGACGTGCCGTTCGTGCCCTACGCCTGCGGCCCCGCCTGCACGCCCACCAGCCCGGCGCCGATCGCGATCCGCGCGAGTTCCACGCGGTTCGTCACGCCCAGTTTGTCCCCCAGGGATACCCGGTGCCACTCGACGGTCTTGACGCTCCGCTCCAGGCGCTTGGCGATGTCGGCTGAGGACAGGCCCAGCCCGATGAGTTTGAGAATCTCCATCTCCCGGGCCGTCAGCACGCCCAGCGGGCCCGGGTCGTCGACGTGCGCCCGCACGACGCCGGGCGTCGGGACGCGGCTCAGGGGGTCGCTCGGGCCGGCCAGGCGCGATACCGCCAGAACCTGCCCCGTCGTGCCCAGCGGGCGGAAAGTCGTCTTCTGGAGGTGCCCGGCGATCATGCCCTCGACCGTCGTGGCGCGACCGGTGCCCAGGCTCTCGCGGACCATCGTCATGCGGTCGCGGAAGACGTCCTGCGGCACGTAGTCCGCGAGCGACGTGCCCACGCACGCACCGGCGGAATGGAGCCCGAACATCGTCACCGCCCGCTCGTTCGCGAACGAGATCACGCCCTGCGCGTCGAGCACGAGGACGCCCGAATCGGTGTCGGCGGTGAGGGCCTCCCAGAGGGCGGCGGGGTCGTGGATGGGTTGGGCGCCGGCGCGCGTGCCGTTCGTGTGGGTGTTCATGCCTGGATGCCTCCCGAATGCAGGTGCGGACGGATGGCCGATAATGACGAAGTCCTGTGACTGCCCCGGGGTGTGCCCGGGATTCTCATGCCCCTTATGCCGCAGGACGGCCTTGGGTTCGTCGGTGCTCGACGGATGGACGCACAAAACGCATTGGAAAACCTTGGCGGTTCTCGGATGCCGGGATGGTCCCCCGGTGCTGGGGAACGCGAGCAGAGGCGGTTTCTGTCAGGGCCCCGTTCGCGTGGCGCCGAGGCCGCCCGCGTTCTGCGCATCGGGGCCGAGTTCATCCGCGGGTTCCGCTCCCTGCACTTCGCCGGGCCGTGCGTCACCGTGTTCGGCTCGGCCCGGTTCGACCCCGAGAACCGCTACTGCGTTATGGCCCGCGAGGTCGGGGCGGCCATCGCCGGCATGGGCCTGACCACGCTCACCGGGGGCGGGCCGGGCATCATGGAAGCCGCCAACCGCGGCGCCAAGGAAGCCGGCGGACGCTCGCTGGGCTGCAACATCGAACTGCCGATGGAGCAGAAGCCCAACCCCTATGTGGACAAGTTCATCACCTTTCGCTACTTCTTTGTGCGCAAGGTGATGCTGGTGAAGTACAGCGTGGCGTTCATCGTCATGCCCGGCGGGTTCGGCACGCTCGACGAACTCTTCGAGGCCGCCACCCTTGTGCAGACCGAAAAAATCCATTCGTTCCCGATCATCCTGATGGGCGCCGACTACTGGGCCCCGCTGCTGGACTTCCTCCGCGATCGCATGGTGGGCCAGGGCACGATCAGCCCGGGCGACATGGACCTGATGAGCGTGACGGACTCGCCCGAAGAGGCCGCCACGCTTGTCCAGCGGGGCGTGGACATCGAGCAGGTCCGTCGGGCCAAGGAACTCCGCGGCGCCTGGTGGCTGGGCGAGCGGGATTAGTCCCCGTCGTCCGGGGGCGGGCTGGGCGGCGCCGGGCGTTCTGGGTCGAACGGCGTGTGCGATGGGGGTTCGCGGACGCTCCCGCGGGGCGTCGGTGTCGCGGGAATCGCCACGGGCAGGACGCGGGGCGCGTCCAGCGGCGTCACCTCGTACAGCACCAAGTTGTTCACCACGCGCCGGAAGATCCGGAGCCCGCTCTCGCTCGGCACGCGCAACGTGCGGTCGCGGTCGACCCGATCCATCAGCACCAGCACGTTGCGGCCCTCCACCCGCGTCAGGAGCGAGAGCGTCTGCTGCGAGATCGGCGTTCCCTTTCCGAGCTCGTCCGCGTACGACCAGCCCAGCACCTCGACGCCCGGCGTCGCCAGCGGCACGACCACCGACGAGCCCAGGTAGAACGCCGTCGCGTCCGCAAACTCCTGGTCGCTCTCGCACTTCCACGCCGGGCGGAAGCCCGCGGCGTCGTACTGCGCGTACAACGCGTCGGGCTCGCGGTACGTGATCGCCGACGGGCGGTAGAGCATGAGCACGACCGACGCGAGGACCACCGCCGCCGCGATGCCCGTCAGCACCCAGAGGCGCCGTGTGAACCGCAAGGGCGTGCCGTCCCGACGCGCGGGCGTCGAGGCGCCTTGGGGCGTCGCGCCCGCCGAGCCGGCCTTCGGCGGCGTGTAGCGGTACAGGCGCGCCAGCGACGCGTCGATCGCGCCCTGCAGTTCCTCGGCGTCGCGGAGCGCGTCGCGCATGGCCGGCTCCGCAGCCAGGCGCGCTTCGAATGCCGCACGCTCGGCGGGCGCCAGCACGCCGTCGAGGTACTGCTCGACGAGCACGCGATCGGCGGGCGGGATGGGCGGGCGGGTGCTCATGCGCGCCCCCCTTCCGGGTCGAGCGGCGCGAGGCGCTCGCGCAGGGCGGCCCGGGCCCGGTGCACGTGGCTCATGGCCGTGCCTTCGGGGATGCCCATCGCCTCGGCGATCTGCGTGAACGTCATCCCGTGCACGCTCCGCAGCACCAGGCAGGTGCGGGCCACATCGCTCAGGGTGCCCAGCGCCTCGTCCACGCGCCGGTCGAAGGGCGCGTGCGAGGCGGTGGGGGGGTGGGCGTCCTTCGCGGGCGAGCCGTGCAGCGCGTCGTCGCCCGATGCGGGGTGACGCCGGCGCCGGCGCGATTCATTGAGCGCGACGAATCGCACGATCTGCCCGAACCACGCAGGGAAACTGGTGGCAGGGTCAAAGTCTCCCAGTTTGCCAAGGGCGACGGTCGCGGCGTCCTGCACGACGTCGTCGGCCTGGGCCGGGTCGTGCAGGATGGCGGCGGCGATCGTCCACACGGTGCGATGCGACTCCCCGAGCAAGCGGGCGAACTCGTCGGGGGTCAGCGGACCCCGGCGCGCGCCGGCACCCTGTACTTCGGTCGTGCCGGGCTGGGGCGATTCGTCGCTCACTGGCGGAATGTCCGCGGCCTATTCCGGGCATGCGGGCGGGTCCGCCCGCTCACGCCGGCGGGCCGATGGTACCCGAGGCTCCCAACGTTCGTGCAAGACCCCGGGCGGGTTCGGACATTCATGGATGCCGCGCCCGGGGGACGGAGGAGAGCCCCCGGGCGTGTCTGCCTGCGCCGACGGCGCCGTTCCCCCACGGGGCGTCCGGCGCGGGCGCTACCCTGCGCACGCATGGACATCGTCAGTTTCTACACCGGCGAGGGGGCGTACAAGGACTTCGCGGAAAAACTCCGCGCCAGTTGCGTGAAGTTCGGCATCACGCCGCACATCGAGCAACTGCCATCCACCGGCGTGTGGGCGCGGAACAACTCGCGCAAGCCCGGCTTCATGCAGCGCAAACTCCTCGAACTCAAGCGTCCGATCATCTGGTGCGACGCCGACTGCGAGGTCTGCCAGTTCCCCGCGCTCCTCGACAACCCGCCCTTCGACTTCAGCGCGTACAACTGGGCCGCGGACCCGAAGGAGGACGTGCCCGATCAGTCCGTGAAGCGCCTCAAGGCGACGAGCGGCGTGGTGTTCTTCAACTACACGCCCCCCGCGCTGCAACTCATGTACGCCTGGGTGAAGGCCGCCGAGAAGGAGCCGACCATCCCCGACGACACCGTGCTCGACATGGTCTTCGATCGCTGGCGGGGGGTGAAGATCCGCCATTACTGGCTGCCGCGTGAGTACAACCGGATGGACCTGCGCTGGCCGCACGTCGCGCCGGTGATTAACCACGTCTACCGCGACGGCGCGATCTTCACCGGGGCGCAGACGCTGGAGCGCGACCCCTGGCTCGGACGCCTGCCCGACGCGCCGCTGCTTCTGAAGCCCGAGGATGCGCCTGGCGCGCAGGGCAAGCCCGGTCCATCACAGCCTTGATCGCAGTTCAACCCGGCGCGCCCGCGTCAGATCGCCTCGGCCTTCTCGGCCAGGATCACCAACCTGTCGTCCGCCATCTTCACGAACCCGCCTTCGACGCGGTAGGACGACGTGCCGCCCTGGCCCTTGCTCGTGTCGGCGAAGTCCAGGCGCAGGTCGCCCTTGCCCAGGCGCGTCAGGATCGGCGCCCGCCCGGGCATGAAGCCCATCTGCCCGTCCCACGCGGGCACGTTGGCATAGACCACCTTCCCGCTGACGAGCGAGGCGGTCGGGGTCACGACAGTGCAGTCAAACGCGTTCTTGGCCACGCATGATCTCCGGCTAGGGCTGGGATAGTACGCGCCTTCCCCCGCCCCCGGCGATAGATTGTGTCGTGCGCCGGCTGGCCCCTGCCCCCACCCTCCTCGCCCTTGCCCTGCTCCTCGCGGGGGCCGCGGTCCTGCGCCTGGCCCTGGGACGCGACCCCGCGGGCGGGCTGACCCTGGGCTTCGAGCACCTCGACCTCCGGGCCGCCAGGGTTGTGTCGGGGGTCCTGGTCGGCTCGTGCCTCGCCGTGTCCGGCGTGTTCTTGCAGTCCCTGCTCCGCAACGTCCTCGCGTCGCCCGACATCCTCGGGCTGGCCTCCGGGTCCGGGCTGGGGGTCATGGTGGCGGCGTACCTGGGGTACCTCGCCGGTCGCGGGCTGGCCTCGCCCGACGTCATGGGGCTTTCCGGCGCCGGGGCCGCGGTGGTGGGGGCCCTGCTCGCCCTCGCGCTGGTCTATGCCCTCAGCGCCCGGCGGGGCGTGCTCGACCCGATCACACTCGTGCTCGTGGGCGTGGGGGTCAGCATCCTCGCGAGCGCGGGCACGATGATCGTCCGCCACCTCCTGCCCGACCAGGGCGAGGCCGCCGCCCGCATGCTTGTGGGCTCGCTCCGCGACGCGCGGTGGTGGGAACTGGGTGCCGCGAGCATCCCCGCGCTCGCCGGCGTGGGGCTGGGCATGGCCTGCGCCCGCGCGATGGACGCCGCGAGCCTCTCCGAGGACGAGGCCCGCAGCGTGGGCGTGCCCCTGGGGCGTCTCCGCGCCACGCTGTTCATCGCCTCGGGCGTGCTCACCGCGGTCTCGGTCATGCTCGCCGGGCCCGTCGGGTTCGTCGGGCTCGTGTGCCCGCACGTCGTCCGCCTGCTGCACGGCCCGGGTCACCGGGTGCTGATCCCCGGGGCCGCCCTCGCGGGGGCGGCGCTCGTCGTCGGATGCGACGTGCTCGTTCGCGCGGTGGACCTGGGCGCCGGGCACCTGCCGCTGGGCGTGCTGACGAGCCTGATCGGCGCGCCGGTGCTCATCGGCATGCTGCGGTCGAGCCGGCGCCGGGTGTTCTAGCCCGCGAGTTCTAGGTCTTCGGGCGCAGACGCCGCAGGCGTGCCGCTGCCTCGTCGATCGTCTCGCCCCGCTTGCAGAACGCGAAGCGCACGAGCGCCCGCCCGTGCGCGGGGTCGAGGTAGAACACCGACGGCGGGATCGCCGCCACGCCCACCTCGCGCACGAGGTGCTCGCAGAACACCCGGTCGGTGCCGAAGCCCAGGGGCGTGTGGTCCGCCATGAGGAAGTACGTCCCGTGCGAGGGGTAGACCACCAGCCCCGCGGCGCGCAGCGCCGCCCCGAGCACGTCGCGATTCCGCACGAACAGCGTGCGCAGGTCCGAGGCATAGCGAGGCGCATCGTCGAGCCCCGCCGCCGCCCCGTGCTGCAGGGGCGTGGGCGAGCAGAACGTGATGAACTGGTGGGCCGCCCGGAGCGCCGCCGTCAGGCGTTCGGGCCCGATGCCCCAGCCGACCTTCCACCCCGTCAGGCTGCACGTCTTGCCCAGGCTCGAGAGCGTCAGCGTGCGCTCCCACAGCCCAGGGAGCGTCGCCATCCGCACGTGGGGCAGGTGCGGCTCGAACGCCAGGTGCTCGTACACCTCGTCGGTGATGATCACGGCGTGGTGCTTCGCCGCGAGCGCGCCGATCAAATCCAGTTCCGCGCGCGTGAACACCTTGCCCGTGGGGTTGTGGGGCGTGTTCACGATCACCGCGCGCGTGCGGGGCGTGAACGCCCGGGCCAGCTCGCCCTCGTCGAACCAGAACGACGCCCCCGGCGCGTCGGGGTTCGCCGGCGGACGCAGCAGCACGCCCCGGGGCACCGCCCCGGCCATCGCGGCGCCGGTCACGTAGAAATCAAAGAACGGCTCGAAGAGCACGACCTCGTCACCCGGGTTCAGCAGCCCGAGCATCGCCGCCACGATCGCCTCGGAGCACCCGCTCGTCACCGTCACGTGGCGTTCGGGGTCGATCGTGCTCCCGGCGTCGCGCGCCCACGCGCGGGCGATGGCCTGGTTGAGCACCGGCACGCCGATCATCCGCGCGTACTGCGAATGCCCCGCGCGGATCGCCGCGATCGCGCCCGCGCGGGCCGATTCGGGCCCGTCGAAGTCCGGAAAACCCTGCGACAGGTTCACGGCCTGGTGCGCGTTCGCCAACGCCGTCATCTCGGCGAAGATCGAGTTCCCGAACGGACGGAACCGCTGCGCCACGAGCGACTCATTGCCGGTGTTGGGCGTTCCCGCGCGATCCATGATCGCGGAATATAGCGGACTCGCAGCACGCCGCACCCGCCCGCGAGCCCGCCGGTCAGCGCGCCCGCACCGGCGCTTCCAGCACGCGCCCATCGCCGACCACGAACACCCGCTCGCCGGGGTTCGGACGCAGCGTCGCGCCGTCGGTGAAGGCGCTGCACGCCGGCAGCACGCCGCACGTCGGTCCCAGCACGAACGCCGGGAGTTTCGCCGCGCGCCCCCGCGGGCCCACGCGCACCGCCGGGTGCACGTGCCCGCAGAGCGTGTACGCCCCCGCGTGCTCGCCCGGCTCGTGCGTGAACGCGAATGGCCCCTCGCGCAGCACCGGGCCCTCCACGCGCAGGCGCCACGCGTCGGCCACGCGTGCCAGACCCCGGTCGTGGTTGCCCGGGACGAGCACGAACTCCACCGGCAGCGCCTCGCGCCACGCGCGGACGCGCTCGATCATCCCATCGGTCAACCCCGCCGGGGCGTGGAGCAGATCGCCCAGCACGAGCAGGCGCGACGCCCCGACCCGCGCGATCGCTCTCCCGACACGCTCCAGCGTCTCGTCGAGCACGCCTCCGGGCACGCCCACGCCCATCCGGCACATCGCCTCGCCCTTGCCCAGGTGCAGGTCGGCCGCCAGCAGCGTCGAGCCCCACGCCGCCGTGCGCTCGCCCATGAGCACGAGGCGTTCACCCGCGAGATCGACCGACGCGTCGGCGGGCACGTCCGCCGCCGCGTCACAGGGCGTCGCGGTGGTGGGGGAGGTGGCGGGTGAAGCAGCGGGGGACGTGTGCACGCGCGCGAGGATAGCCCCGTGCGGATCGTGGTCGCCCCGCCCCTACGCCGAGGCCCATTCCCGGCGCATCGCCTCCACGCGCTGGGCGATCGTCTCGCTCGACAGCAGCGCACTCTGCCGCTCGATGAGCAGCGGGAATGCCAGCGGCGTCAACCGCGACGGGCTCACCACCACCAGCCCGCCCCCGCCGCTCCCGCCCCCGCACAGCCGCGCGAGCGTTTTCGCCAGGCGCGAGCCCTCGAAGTGCTTCTCGAGCACTTCCCGGCGCGCCTGCGCCAGCAGCGGGTTGTCACCGTCGAACTCGCTGAGCACGTCGAACAGCAGGCCCGCCGACGCCATGCTCTGGCGCCCGGTCTTGCGACGCCCCGTGTCCTGCTCCATCACCAGCCCGGACACGCGCGCCACCTCGCGGAACTGCAACCGCGCCAACTGCCCGCTGTTCACGCTCGCCAGCGCGTCCGCCGCCAATCCCTCGGGCGCGAACAGCCCGGGCGTCAGCATCTCCTCGAACGGGAACCCGCGCGGGCCCAGGAGTTCCAGCCCGTAGTCGTTCGCCGCCGTCGCGAGCGTGGCGGGCCGTTGCCTCGTCAATCGCAGCGCCAGCACCGCCGCCAGCCCGGTGTGCACCAGCCGCCCCTCGAACGGGAACAGGAACAGGTGCCGCCCCTCGCGCGTGTCGTGCACCTCGGCCAGCACCTGGTCGGCCCGGGGAAGCGTGCTCAGGCGGCGCTGCGTCTCGATGAGACCGCGGGCGGCCCGCATCTCGCGCGACGCGAACTCGCCCCGCCCGCCCCGCTCCAACGCCGTGCGGATGGCCTGCGCGAGCGATTCGGAGATTGGCAGGCGCGTCCCGCCCCAGATCGGCGTGAGGGCCGTGCTGCCACGCGCCGCCCGCACGTACGCCGTCAGGTCGCGGAGGTACGCGAACTCCAGCACCTTCCCGGCGTACACGAACCGCTGCCCCTCGCGCAGGTTCCCGACGAAGGTCTCCTCGATCCGCCCCAGCGAGCGTCCGCCGACGTACCGCACCTCGATCGTCGAGTCCGAGACGATCGTGCCGACGTTCATCCGGTGGCGCCGGGCGATCCGCACGTCGCGCACGCGATACGTGCCGTCCGCCTCGCGCACCACGCGCGTGAAGTCCGGGTACGCGTGGAGCACGCCCCCGTTGGTCACGATCGTCAGCGCGTGGTCGAAGTCCTCGCGCGCGAGGCCCCGGTACGACCACGCCGAACGCACCTCCGCGTACAGCGCGTCGGGCGTGAATCCCCCGCCCAGCGCGCACGCCACCAGGTGCTGCGCCAGCACGTCCAGCGGCTTGTCCGGCGGGGTCCGCGCCTCCAGGTCGCCCGCGCTCAGCGCCGCCCGCGCCGCCTCGATCTCCACCAGTTCCAGCGCGTGCGTCGGCACGCACGTGATCCGGCACGGCGCCAAGGGCCGGTGCGCCGCGCGCCCCGCCCGCTGCGCCACCCGCGCGATCCCCTTGGGCGAGCCGACCTGCAGCACCCGCTCCACGGGCCCGAAGTCCACGCCCAGGTCGAGCGAACTCGTCGCCACCACGATCCGGATCGATCCGTCCTTCAGCCCGCCCTCCACGCGCGAGCGCTCGTCACGATCCAGCGAGCCGTGGTGCAGCGCCAGCACGCCCTCCCACTCCGGGCGGCTGAACGCGATCGCCTGGAACCATCGCTCCGCCTGCGAGCGCGTGTTCATGAACACGATCGTCGGCACCTTCGGGTCCAGCGTTGACAGCACGTCGGGCAGCATCGCCAGCCCCAGGTGCCCCGCCCAGGGCAGTCGCGCCTCCTCGCTCGGCAGCACACTGTCGACCACGATCGGACGCGACATCCCGCCCCGCACGAGCACGCCCGGGTTCGCGGCTCTATCCGCCCCGTCACCCACATTGCCCCCCACATTGGCCCCCACCAGCGCCGCCAGCGCCTCCTCCGTGTTCGGGATCGTCGCCGACATGCCCCAGGTGCGCAGGCCCGGCGCGAATCCGCGCAGGCGGGCGAGCGCGAGTTCGACCTGCGTGCCGCGCTTCGTCGCGAGCAGGTCGTGCCACTCGTCCACGATCACGCAGCGCAGCCCGCCCAGCGTGGCGCGGGCGTCGTCGCGCGCGAGCAGCAGCGTGAGTGATTCGGGCGTCGTCACGAGCACCTCGGGCAGGCCGGCCCGCTGACGCGCCTTCACGCCCGCCGCCGTGTCTCCCGTGCGTGATTCCACGCGTGCCGCGATGCCCAGCGCCTCCACCGGCGCGCGGAGCGCCGCCTCGATGTCCCGTGCCAGCGCCCGCAGGGGCGTGAGGTACAGCACGCGCAGCCCGCGCTCCGACCCGCCGGCCATCGCCAACTCCGCGAGCGGCCCGCCGAACGCGGCGTAGGTCTTGCCCGCGCCCGTGGGCACCTCGATCAGCCCGCTCGCGCCCGCCGCGTACGCTGCCCACGCCCGCCGCTGAAACTCGAAGGGCGACCAACCCCGGGCCTCGAACCAGCGTTCCATCGGCGGGCCATTGCACGCCGTGCCATCTCCGGGCGATTCCGCTCGGGCCGCCGCGCCACGCGCGGCGCGAGCCCCCGGCTTGGCGCGCGATCCTGGGTTCGCGCGAGGTCTAGTCAAAGAGCGTCTCCTCCGCCCGCGCGGGCGGCAGCAGCGCCATCAACTCCCCGAGCGTCGACGCGTCCGTCGCCCGCTTGTCCGTGCGTTCCCGCACGATCCGCGGGAACCGCAGCGCCACCCCCGCCCGGTGGCGCGTCGACCGGGCGATCCCCTCGAACGCGATCTCGAACACGCGGCTCGGCTCCACCTGGCGCACGCGCCCGAACGTCTCGCGCGTGTGCGCCCGCAGCCACCGGTCCAGGGCCGCGATCTCCTCGTTGTCCAGCCCCGAGTACGCCCGCGCGACGGGCACGAGCACGCCGTCGCGCCACACGCCGAACGTGTAGTCCGTCAGCAGCCCCGCCCGACGCCCGTGCCCGGGCTCGGCCGCCAGCAGCACCGCGTCGACCGTCCGCGGCTCGACCTTCCACTTCCACCAGTCCCCCCGCACGCGTCCCGCGAAGTAGCGTGACATCGCGCGCTTGAGCACGAGCCCCTCCACGCCCCGCGCGCGCGAGGTCGCACGCAGCGCCCGGGCCGCCTCCCACGAATCCGCGTCCAGCGACTCCGACAGGCGCAGCCGCGGGTGCCCCGTCCGAGCGACCAGATCCGCGAGCAGCGCCCGTCGCTCCGCGAGCGGGCGTTCGCGCAGGTCGTCGTTCCCCAGGCGCAGCAGATCGAACGCGAGGAACGCGACCGGCGCGTCGCGCAGCACGCCCCGCGAGAGCGCCCGCCGCCCGATCCGCCGCTGGAGCACTCCGAACCCCAGCGGCCCGTCGCGCCACGCCACTACCTCACCGTCGAGCACCGCGTCGCACCCCAGACGCGCCGCCGCCTCCGTCACCTCGGGCAGGCGCTCGGTCAGCACCTCGTCCCCCCGCGACCAGATCGCGAGTTCGCCCGCGTGCCGGATCACCTGCGCGCGGATGCCGTCCCACTTCCACTCCATGATCCAATCGCCCGCGTCGCCGAGCGCCTCGGGCCACGCGCCGATCTCCTCGATGGGCGTCGCGAGGGCGAAGGGCACGGGCGTCGACGCGTCGTCGCCGCCGCCCGTCCCCGCCGGCGCGAGCAGGCGCTCCATCGCCCCCGGGCCCGGGCGCCACGCCCCCGCCAGGCGCTGCGCCACGAGCGCATCCGCCAGCCCGGAATGGCGCGCGACCGCCCTCACCACCAGCCCCTTCGCCACGCCCACGCGCAGCGCCCCCGTGAGCAGTTTCACGAACAGGAACCGCTCCAGCCGCGGCAGTGCGCACAGGTCCGCCAGCACGCACGCCCGCTGCTCCGCCGGATCCAGCAGCGCCAGCCCCGCGACGTGCGTCTCGATCCATGCCTGCAACGGCGCGTCGTTGTCGCCGGTCGTGCGACCATCCCCCTGCCCGTTAGCCGATGCGTCATCCCGTCCCGCGCTCTCGATGAGCAGCGCGATGGCCTCGCCCAGGTCGCCCGTCGCCGCGTGGCATTCACGGAAGAGCCAGTCCGCCACGCCCGCGTGCTCGCGCACCCAGCGCGCGACCGTCCGGGGCGTCACGGTCCGGGGAATCGTCCCGCCCAGCAGGACGTGCAGGATCCACGACGCCTCCTCGTCGCACCCCTCGCGCAGCATCGCCTCGATCGCGCCGACCTTCGCCGACGACGCGGTGCTCGCGTCGATCGCCGCGTACAGGCGGGCGAGGCGCTTCATGACTCATCCTCGCTGGCGGCGTCGCGTGCCACGCCCAGCGCACTCGCCTCGAGCCCCTGTTCGCGGAGGAAGCGCGCCAGCGTCTCGCCCGCGCCGTGCGTCGCGAGCACGCGCCGGGCACCGGTCTCGCGGATCGTCCGCAGCAGGCCGGGCCAGTCGGCGTGGTCCGACAGCACGAACCCGCGGTCGAATCCGCGCCGCCGGCGCACGCCCCGGACGAGCATCCACCCCGACGCGAACGCGCTGGACGCGTCGGTCCCGAACCGCCGGGCCCACGCCGTGCCCAGCACCGAGGGCGGCGCGATGACCAGCGCCCCGACATAGTCCCGCGCACGCCCGCTCCCGCCGCCCTGCGCTCGCTCGTCGCCGATCGTCGTCGTCGGGAGCATCGCGACCCCCGCCGCCCGGTAGACCTCCGTGAGCGTTGCCACCGCGCCGTGCAGGACGACTCGCGCGTCGTCCGGCCGGCTCGCCGCGGGCGCACGCGCCAGTTCCGCCAGCAGGCGCTGCGCCTTGCCCAGCGCGTAGGTGCACAGGATGCTCGCGCGCCCCGCCGCCGCGTTCTCGCGCCACCACGCCGCGATTTCCGCGACGACCGTCTCCGTCGGTGCCCAGCGGTAGATCGGGAGCGCGAAGGTCGCCTCGGTGATGAACACATCGCACGCGACGGGCTCGAACGCACTGCACGTCGGGTCGGGCTGGCGCTTGTAATCTCCCGACGCGACCCAGACCTCCCCGCCGACCTCGACCCGCACCTGCGCCGACCCGCGCACGTGCCCCGCCGGGTGCAGCGACACGCGTGCTGCGCCGAGGCGCACCGCTTCGCCGTACGCGAGGGGGACGATCCGCGTTCCCTCGGGCATGCGTCGTGCCAGCAGGTCGCGCCCCTCCGCGGCGCAGTAGTACACCCCGCTCCCCGGTCGTGCGTGGTCGGCGTGGGCGTGCGTCACCACCGCCGTCTCGACCGCGCCCGCCGGGTCGATCCAGAACCCGCCCGCCGCACACGCCAACCCCGCCGGGGTCAGGGTCAGCAGGTCCGCGGGCGTTGCGGGCGATGGGGTCACGCGCGATTATTCCCGTTCCCCGGCATCCATCCGCCGCTCCCTCGCGATACCCCCGGGAGCCATGCCCGACGCGTCCGATCCCGCCATGCTCGCGCCCGCGCTCATCGAAGCCGCCCTCTGGGCACAGGCCTTCGCGTCGTGCGCGCTCGCCGGGCTCATCTGGTTCGTGCAGATCGTGCACTACCCGCTTCTGCGTCAGGTTGGCGCGGGCGAGTTTGCCGCCTATCACGCCGCCCACACCCGCCGGACCACGCTCGTCGTCGCCCCGCTCATGCTCGCCGAGGCCTTCGCCGCCCTCGTGCTCGTGGTCGCCTCCCCCGGCTCCGCGACGCCCCTGGCCGGGCTCGCGCTCGTCGCCCTCATCTGGGCGTCGACGTTCCTCGTGCAGGTGCCGATCCACAACCGTCTGGCACGAGTATCCCGCCCGGGCGACTTCACCCGGCTCGTCCGCACGAACGTCATCCGCACGCTGCTGTGGACGCTCCGGGCCGGGCTGGCGCTCTGGATGCTGCCCGCCGCCTGATCGCACCCGCGAATCCGCCGCCCGTGCCCCCGCGAATCCACCCCCGGGCCGCCCCCCCGGGATAGCACCATGCGCACGCTCGTCTGGTTCCGCAGCGATCTCCGCACCGCCGACAACACCGCGCTGTACCACGCAAGCCGCGACAGCGCCCGCGGCGTCGTGGGCGTCTTCGTCCTCTCCCCCGGCGAGTGGCACGCGCACGAGTTCGCCCCGGTCAAGGTCGATCTCATCCTCCGCACGCTCCGCGAACTCTCCCGCGCGCTCGAGCGCCTCAACATCCCCCTGCTCATCGCCCGGGCCGAAACCCCCGCCGACATACCCGGCGTGCTCCTCGCGCTCGCGCAGCGCCACGCGTGCGACCGCCTGGCCTTCAACCGCGAGTACGAACTCAACGAGCACCGGCGCGACGAACGCGTCCGCGCCGCCTTCGAAGCGCATGGGCTCGACGTCCGCGCCTTCGACGATCAGGTCTTCGCCCCGCCCGGCGAGGTCCGCACCGGCGACGGGCGGTTCTTCAGCGTGTTCACGCCCTTCAAGAAAGCCCTCTACGCGCGCATGCAGCGCGTGGGCGTGCCCGAGGTTCTCGCCGCGCCCCGCGCGCAGGGCCGCGCCCAGGGCGACCTGCCCGCGCGCCCTGACCCGGTGCCCGAGTCGGTCGCGGGGTTCGAGTCCCCCATCGACCCGGCCCTCTGGCCCGCGGGCGAGGCCGCCGCGCACAAGCGCCTCGCCGCCTTCGCCGCCCAATCCATCCGCACGTACAAGGACCGGCGCGACTTCCCGGGCGAGGACGGCACGAGCATCCTCTCGCCCTATCTCGCGGTCGGCGCCGTCTCCTCGCGCCAGTGCCTCGCCGCCGCGCTCGAATCCAACCGCGCCTCGCGCAGCCCGCTCGATTCCGGGCTCGCCGGCCCGGTGCACTGGATCAGCGAACTCGTGTGGCGGGAGTTCTACATCCACATCCTCGCCGGCTTCCCGCGCGTCTGCATGCACCGCGCCTTCCAGCCCGCCACCGAGCGCATCCGCTGGAACGACAACCCGGCGCACCTGGAGGCCTGGCAACACGGGCGCACGGGCGTGCCCATCGTCGACGCCGGCATGCGCCAACTCCGCGCCACCGGCTGGATGCACAACCGCGTCCGCATGATCACCGCGATGTACCTCACGAAGAACCTCTTCCTCGACTGGCGCCTCGGCGAGTCGTGGTTCATGCGGAACCTGGTGGACGGCTTCCTCGCGAGCAACAACGGCGGGTGGCAGTGGAGCGCCAGCACCGGCACCGACGCCGCCCCCTACTTCCGCATCTTCAACCCCGTCAGCCAGAGCCGGAACTTCGACCCCGACGGCGCGTACATCCGCCGGTACGTCCCCGAACTCGCCGACGTCGACCCCAAGGGCGTGCACGAGCCCTGGACGCTCCCCGCCCTGCTCCGCGGGCGACTTGACTACCCCGAGCCGCTGGTCGACCTGTCGTCCTCGCGCCAGCGGGCGATCGACGCCTTCCGCGCGATCAAGGGCGAGCCGCTGACCACGCGCGAGTTCGACGCCGTCTGAGCGTTTCTCCCCGCACCTCGAACCCACCGCCCACCCCGCGAGTACCGTTCCCGAGAAGGACGCCCCATGCCCACCGCCCAGCCGCGCACGCTCGCCGAACTCAAGGCCTCGGGCTGGCGCCCGCGCTCGGTCAAGCACGAAGTCCGTGACAACCTCGTCCGCGCGCTCCGCGCGGGCGAGCCGCTGTTCCCCGGCATCGTCGGCTACGACGAGACGGTGATCCCCGAGATCGTCCATGCGATCCTCGCCGGGCACGACATGCTCTTCCTGGGCGAGAAGGGCCAGGGCAAGAGCCGCCTGATGCGCCGGCTCGCGGACTTCCTCGATCCGCTCCTGCCCTACCTCGACATCCCCGGCTCGCCCGTGCACGAGGACCCGTTCCACCCGATCACCCGCGCCGGGCGCGACCTTGTCGAGCGTCTCGCCGACGACGCGCCGATCGCGTGGTGCCCGCGCGCACGCCGCTACGCCGAGCGCCTCGCCCCGGGCACGAAGTTCGCCGACCTCATCGGCGAGATCGACCCGGCGAAACTCCTCGCCGGCACGAGCATGGCCGCCGAGGACGCCCTGCACTTCGGGCTTGTCCCCCGCATGCACCGCGGCATCTTCGCGATGAACGAACTCCCCGACCTCGACGACCTCGTCCAGACCGGGCTGTTCAACATCCTCGAAGAGCGCGACGTGCAGATCCGGGGCTACCCCGTCTCGTTCGACCTCGACGTCCTCGTCCTCTTCAGCGCCAACCCCACGACCTACAACCGCTCGGGCAAGGTCATCCCCCAACTGAAGGACCGCATCGGCGCCACCATCCAGACCCACTACCCCCGCACCCGCGACCTGGGCATCGAGATCATGGAGCGAGAGGCCCTCGCCGACTTCGACCTCGCCGGCGACTACCCGCTCCTCGTCCCGCGCTTCATGAAGGAAGTCTGCGAGCAGATCTCCGTCGTCGCCCGCAAGAGCCCCTACGTCGACCATCAGTCCGGCGTCAGCGCCCGCCTCTCCATCGCGAACTACCGCACCATGCTCGCCAGCGCCCGCCGCCGCGGCATCCTCCTGGGCGAGAAGCCCAGCGTCCCGCGCATCAGCGACCTCGCCCACTTCACCGCCTCGAGCCTCGGCAAAGTCGAACTCGACCTGATGGGCAGCCACCAGATGACCGAGACGCAGGCCCTGGAGGCCATCGCCGCCCAGGCCATCCGCGAGGTCTTCCAGGAGTACGTCACCGCGCACGGGCTCGAGGAGATCGCCGGCGCCTTCGCGAAGGGCGTGAAGATCGAGGTCGGCGACATGCTCGACAGCCGCGCGTACGAGAAGGTCGTCGGTCGCATTCCCGCCGTGTGGGACAAGGCCTTCGAGGTGAACCCCGCCTCCGACCCCGCGGTCCGCGCGTCGTGCGTCGAGTTCGTCCTCGCGGGGCTGTACGCCTCCGACAAGATCAGCCGCGCCGCGCGCCACGGGCGCGTCCGCTACGAAACCTGACCCGCCGCGCCGAGCCGCCCGTGCCCACCCCCGATCCATCCCCGCCCGATCACCCCCCGCCGAGTACGCTCCGTCCGGGGGGCATCGTGCACTCCTACCAGCGCTACGACCCCGTCTCCTTCCCCTCGCCCACCGCCCCGCCCCCGGACCTCGCCTCCGCCGCGTTCGACCACATGCTCGCGTACGGCTCGCTCCGCAACCTCACCGAGGAAGAACTCGCCAACGCCGTCCGCCTCGATCCCTCGATGATCCCCTCGCTGGGCCCGAGCCTCGAATCCATCCGCGCGCTCCTCGAAGAGCGCAAGCGCCGCATCCTCGCGACCTACGACCCATCGCCGGCCCTCCCCGAGGCCCGCACCGCCTTCCGCGATGCCTCCCACGCCGCCCGTGCGGCCGAGCCCCCGCCCAAGGCCCGCGACGCCTTCGAGCGCGCCGTTGCCGCCGAGCAACTCCGCGATCTGGAGCGTCTCTGGTACGCCCAGAAGAACGAGCGCTCGCCCTTCGCCGTCGCCCTGCTCCACGCGATGGAGCGTCTCGCCGAGGTCTACCAGGTCGAGGACCTGCTGACGAAGCGCACCTTCACCGGGCGCGAGGTGCTCGACGTGCCCGGCGCGCTCCGTGTCCGCGACGAGCTCGACACCATCGACAAACTGCTCGAACAACTCCGCCAGGCCGAGAAGGACGCGCGCGTGGGCGTCATCGACGCCGACGATCTCGCCGAGTTTCTAGACGCCGACGCCATGGCGCAGTTCAACCAACTCGCCGAGATGGTCCGCGAGGCCCTCCGCGCCCACGCGCAGGCCCAGGGGCTCGACGCGACGCGCGAGGGCTACCGCCTGACGCCCCGCGCGTACTCGATCTTCCAGAAGAAACTTCTCCGCGAGATCTTCGCCGACCTGCAGGCCGCCCGGAGCGGGCGCCACCACGCCGTGCCCAGGGGCGAGGGCGTCGTCGAGATCGAGCGCACGCGTCCCTACGAGTTCGGCGACCCCGTGACATCGCTCGACGTCGTCCGCACGCTCGCCAACGCCGCCGCCCGCACGCCCCCGGGCACACCGTTGCGTCCCACGCTCGACGACGTCGAGGTGCACCGCACGCGGAACACCCCGCGCTGCGCCACCGCCGTGCTGCTCGACATGTCCGGCTCGATGCGCTACGCCGGGCAGTACGTGAACGCCAAGCGCATGGCCCTCGCCCTCGACGGGCTCATCCGCACCGAGTACCCCGGCGACTTCCTCACCTTCATCGAGATGTACAGCCTCGCCAAGATCCGCCCCGTCGCCGACATCCCCACGCTCCTCCCCAAGCCCGTCTCGATCGGCCTGCCCGTGGTGCGGCTCAAGGCCGACCTCTCAGACCCGCGCACCAGCGAACTCGCCCTCCCCCAGCACTTCACCAACATCCAGCACGCCCTCCGCCTCGCCCGCCAGGCCCTCGCCCACCAGGACACGCCCAACCGACAGATCGTCCTCATCACCGACGGCCTGCCCACCGCCCACTTCGAGGGCTCCACCCTCTACCTCCTCTACCCCCCCGACCCCCGCACCGAACGCGCCACCATGCGCGAGGCCGCCCTCTGCGCCCAGGCCGGGATCACCGTCAACATCTTCCTCCTCCCGAGCTGGAGCCAGGACTCCGACGACGTCCAGTTCGCCCATCGCCTGGCCGAATCCACCCAGGGACGCGTCTTCTTCACCGGCGGCAACGACCTCGACCGGTTCGTCCTGTGGGACTACGTCGCCCGCCGCCGGCGAATCCTCGGGTAGACCCCACGCCCCGCCCACCGACATACCAAACAAACATCTATCGTCCGACTTCTCGGGCACGCCGATCGGCCCGCGCACCCCTCGCAGGCCGAAAATACTGCACTTTGGTGCGCGTTTTTGGGTGCCAAGTCCAAAAAACGTTGCACCTTTCCCTCCGGTTGTGTCCCGGCAGGAGAGCCGGAGAGGGGATTGATATGAAGATCGCGTTCGTTGCGTCGGGCCTTGTCTGCGGGTTGATCGCCATGCCCGCCATGGCCAGCGTCATGATGGGCCCCACGCCCTATCGCAGCGTGGCCGACAGCCCGCTGTCCTTCGTCGGCGGCACGTTCTACCTCGAAAACTTCGAGAGCGGCGCGCTCACCACCCCCGGCGTCACGCCCTCGGCCGGCTCGGTCCTCGGCGGCTCCATCTGGGTCGATTCCGTCGACGCCGACGACGGCGTGATCGACGGCTTCTGCTTCGGCGGCCACTCGTGGTACACGCCCTTCGGGGCCGTTGGCGTCTCCTTCACCTTCTCCCCCATCTTCGGCGGGCAACTCCCCAACTGGGCCGGAATCGTCTGGACCGACGGGCATAACCCCATTTTCTTCGAGGCCTTTGATGCCCAGGGGAACTCCTTGGGTGTCGTCACCGGCGCTCACGCCGATGAGTCCTACCAAGGCAGCGTCGAGGAAGACCACTTCTACGGCGCGTACCACGTCGGCGGCATCTCCCGCATCCACATCCGCGGGACCATGGGCGGGCTCGAACTCGACCACCTCCAGTACGGCTTCCAGCCCATCCCCGCCCCGGGGGCCATCGCCCTCCTTGCCATCGGTGGCCTGATTGTGCGGACCCGTCGTCGCTGATATACTCCGGCAGTCGGGTCAGGACTGCCGACACCCGAACCCGAGCCTCGGTGGAGCGTGAATAGCCGCTCGCCCACCGAGGCCGGGTTCGTTCTTTTTTTGCGCCCCGCGAGCCTGCGCCCGTGACCATCCGCCGCCAGCCGCAGGACTTCCTCGTCTCCGAAGTCCTCCGCGCCGAGGTGCGCGACCTCCTCCGCCCCTCCGGCGGCTCGCACGCCCTCTACCTCCTCGACAAGCAGTCACGCACCACGCCCGACGCCGTCGCCGCCCTCGCCCGCGCGCTGCACGTCCCCGCGGGCCAGGTCGCGTACGCCGGCCTGAAGGACAAGCACGCGCGCACCCGCCAGCACGTCACCGTGCCGCTCGCCGCACGACCGCCCGATGCACGCAACGACGATCCTTCACTCGCCCCCGCGCCCACACTCTCCGACCACACCTGGTCCGCCACGTTCCTGGGCACGCTCCCGCGCGCCATCGCCGCCGCCGACATCGATCACAACGCCTTCGACCTCGTCGTCCGCGACCTCATGCCCGCCGCACTCAGCGAGATGGAACGGCGTGCCGCGCTCCTCTGCGACGGCGCCGATCTGCTGATCATCAACTACTTCGGCGATCAGCGCTTCGGCTCGGCCCGCCACGCCGGTGGCTTCGCCGGGGCCGCCCTCGTCAAGGGCGATTTCGAGCACGCCCTGCGCCTGCTCATCGGCACGCCCGCCCGCAAGGACAGCGGCCCGCGCCGTGCCCTCACCCGCGCCCTCGCGTCGCGCTGGGGCCAGTGGACCGCGCTCGCCGCCGAACTCCCGCGCTGCCCCGAACGCCGCGCCGTCGAAGCCCTCGCCGCCGGCGCCACCTTCGCCCAGGCCTTCGCCGCCTTGCCCAACCTGCTCCAGGTGCTCAGCGTCGACGCCTACCAATCGCACCTCTGGAACGCCGCGGCCCGATCGCTCGCCACCGACGCCGCCGCCCGTGCCCGCGCCGAACCACTCCGCACCGACGACGACTTCGGCGAGATGGTCTTCCCCATCGCGCCCGCGGCACGCGAACTCGAAGGCCTGCGTATGCCCGCCCCCGCCCCAGGCATCGAGCCTTGCCCGCCCTGGGGCGAGGCGCTCACCGCCGCCCTCGGCGTGGAGGGGCTCACCTTCGACGACCTGCGCATCCCGGGCCTGCGCCGCCCCGCCTTCGGCGCGGCTCAGCGCCCGTTGGTCGTCCGCGCGATGGGCTTCGACCTTTCACCGCCCGCGCGCGACGACCTCGGCGGCAAGCGCCCGATGCGCCGCGTCCGCTTCGCGCTCCCCCGCGGCGCCTACGCCACCGTCGTGCTGCGTGCCCTGGGGCAGTGACGCCCGCTCAGCGCTCCAGCCGCAGCGCCATCGCCGACGACGGGTTTCTCTGCGGGAAACGCCGGACGTGCTCGCGTGCCGTCTCCTCGGCCACCTCCGGGCGATCAAGGCGCGTCCGTGTCAGCATCCAGCGTGTCGTCAGAAGACTGCTCACGACCCCCTCCCACTGGGACGCGCTGTCCACGCCCTCGGGCAACGCCCCGGGCCCGCCCGCGAGTTCCTCGGCGTGGCGGATCAGCGCCCACGTCCGACCCGCGAGATCGTCCACCGTCGCGAGTTCCGCCTGATCCGTCGAGTGCCGCGTCTGGCGGTACGCCTCCAGCGTCAGCGTGTAGGACAATGCGGCCCGTCGCCCGGGCGGGCAGAACGCCTGGGGCGCGTCCGTCACCAGCGCCTCGCGGACGTGCCGCGCCACACGCTCGTCGCGCACAGCCCGACTCATACGGATCCCCGCCGGAGCTCGTGCGCGTTCGGCGCATGATCGGGACTTGCGCCATGTCGTGTGATGTGGGAT
>VFQQ010000620.1_pt1 | contig 65683 bp, 60 predicted proteins | sample 3512341 | NCBI WGS metagenome assembly VFQQ01 (sample SAMN10412373, study PRJNA504923) | tailings metagenome | isolation source: Relicate 2 Philex TSF1 revegetated site | place: Philippines: Tuba, Benguet | collected 2017-08-29 | reverse complement strand
CCCGAAGCTGTGAAGTTCGACGTGACACGGCCCGGCCATGCGGTGCTGTGCGGGTTTCTGGTCGCGGGAACGCAGCTGTTCGCCGGTGTCGCGGGGCCGTTGCTGGACGTTTTCTTCGTGCGTTCAACGACAATGGACCGCCGCGCCGTGGTGGCGACCAAGGCGATCACACAGGCCTTCAGCCACACACTGAAGATCGGCTTTTACGTTTCGCTTGCTGCCGCAGGAACTGCGCAGGACTGGGAAATCTACGCGGCCGCCATCGCAGCCGCGACGATCGGCACGACCCTCGCCGGTCCGTTGCTGGAGAAAATCTCGAACGAGAATTTCCGCAAATGGACGCGTGTCATCGTGCTGATCGTCGGGGCGATCTCGATGGTGCAGGGTGTGTGGATGCTCGTGGCGTAACGCCTATTGCGAGGCGAGCGCGACGCCGAGAATGACCGGTGTCTGGCCTTCGCCGGGGGCAAACACGGCGACATCGACCGGGCGGCGGTTTTCAAGCGCAGATAAGAGCAGCGCGAACATCGACGAAGCGGCGCCCGCCGCGACGTCGGCACCATAGCGATAGGTAGCTTCCGGGAAGCCGTCGCCTTCCAGCGTCGCGTTGTATTCCGCCGACTCCCAGGCGACCTCACCGACCTTCTTCACGGGCGCCCAGCCGGACCCGCCGGCATAGAGGCTGGTGACGGTCATGTTTTTCAACGTCGTTACGGTGACATCGCGCTTCTCGACGCTTTTCGGCGTCTCCAGCGTGGCGAGAAGCGGCTGCGGCAGCGGCGTAGGCCGCATCAGATCGACGCCGTCGGTCATGGGAACCTCCAGTATGGAACGCCTCCTCAACGCATGAGGGCCCATCCGGCTCCCGCGGAGGACGGGGGGAACCCGGTGCTGAGCCCTCCGTTCACCCCACGCCCCGCCGCGTGAGGATGGATTTCATGGACGCCGTCACTGTCATCGGAACCGGGGCCGCGCTCTGCTCGACGGTCAGCTTTGCGCCCCAGGCCTGGAAAGTGATCAGAACCGGGGAAACCAAGGATATCTCCGCGATTTCTTATGCGATCACGGTGACGGCGTTTGCGCTTTGGGTGACCTATGGCCTGATCCGGGAGGACTGGCCGCTGGTCGCCAGCAACAGCGTCTGCCTGCTGCTCTCCGCTTTCATTCTGGCGATGACGCTGGCCCCGAAAGCCTGGCGCAGAAAGATCAGCAACGCCGCCTCTTGAACACGCGAGAAATCTGCTTATATTCCTATTCAGGTTGAGCAAGTGGCGGGATGGTGCAGATTTTTGCGGGAGGAGGAGGAGGGAGGGGGATGGGAAAACCCCGAAACAACCCCTCCCCCAAGGTCGACAAGGAAATCGCCGCACCCATATAAGGCCCCCATGACCGCGCCCGCCTTTCCCGCTTTGACCGAACCGGCCGCCATCGAGGCGGTGATCGGCCTTGCCCGCTGGTGCGGCGCCAAGGGCTGGGTTCCAGCGACCGCCGGGAACTTTTCCGCCCGCATCGATCTCGCACGCGCCGCCTGCACGGCGACCGGCGGCGACAAGGGCGCGGTGACGGAAGCTGGTGTGATCGTGCTCGATATCGCCGAGACGCTGGACGGCCCCGGCCATCCGCGCATGTCGGCGGAAGGCCCGCTGCACCTGCAGCTTTACCGCGACGATCCATCCATCGGTGCGGTCGCGCACGCCCATCCGCTGTCGGCGGTGGTGCTGTCGCGCCGCCATCTTGAGGCCGGCAAGATCGTCATCGAAGGCTGGGAGATGCAGAAGGCGATCCGCGGCGTCACCACGCATGAGGGATCGATCGAGATCCCTGTTTTCGCCAACGATCAGGATACGCGGGCGCTGGGCTTAAGGGTGTCTCAAGCCCGCGCCTCTTGGAACGGGCCGGTTTTCGGCTATCTCATCGCCGGTCACGGCATCTATGCTTGGGGCAAGGACGCGTTCGAGGCGCGCCGTCACCTCGAGGCCTACGCCCACCTTTTGGATCTCATTCTGGAAGAGGAGCGCCGCGCATGAGCGAGCTCATCATTACCCCCGACAATGACGCGCGCGACCGTTTGGTCGTCGCCACCGATGCCGACCGCATCGCCGACGAACTCGCCAAGATCGGCGTCGTGTTCGAACGCTGGAACGCGGGCGTGCAGCTGAACGCCGGGGCCGATCAGGCCGCCGTGCTGGAAGCCTATAAGAAGGATGTCGAGCGCCTGTCGAACGCGCACGGCTATCAGTCGGTCGACGTGGTGCGCATGAAGCCCGACCATCCGGACAAGGCCGCGATGCGCGCCAAGTTCCTGGCCGAACACATCCATGAGGATGACGAGGTGCGCTTCTTCGTCGAAGGCCAGGGCGCGTTCTATCTGCGCAAGGACGGCAAGGTGTACCGCACCGTCTGCGCGGCGGGCGATCTCATCTCGGTGCCGAAGAACACGACGCACTGGTTCGACGCCGGCGACAAGCCGCTCTTCTGCGCCATCCGCCTCTTCACGACGCCGGATGGCTGGGTCGCGAAGTTCACGGGCGACGAGATCGCGAAGTCGTTCCCCGAATTCGTGAACCCGGACACGCTGGCCGCGTGACCATCAAAGCCGTTCTGACCGACATCGAAGGCACGACCGCGCCGGTCACCTTCGTGGCCGAAGTGCTGTTCCCCTATGCGGCGGAGCGCCTTGCCGCGTTCGTGCGCGCGAATTTGAAGGATCGCGCCGTCGCGGAAGCGCTCGCCGATACGGCGGAGCTTGAGGGGCGCAAGCTGAGCGTCGATGAAGCCATCGAGGTGCTGCTCGGCTGGATCAAGGCGGACCGCAAGGCGACGCCTTTGAAGACGTTGCAGGGTAAGATCTGGAAGCAAGGCTATGAGAGCGGCACGATCCGCTCGCCTGTCTATCCCGATGCCGTCGCGGCGCTGAAACACTGGCGCGAGAAGGGCCTCAGGCTCGACGTCTATTCGTCCGGCTCGGTGGAAGCGCAGATCCTGCTCTATCGCTACAGCGAGGCCGGCGACCTGACGCCGCTCTTCACCGACTATTTCGACACCCGGGTCGGCGCGAAGGTCGAGGCCGCGTCCTATGCCGTGATCGCGGAGAAGATCGGCTTCAAACCTGAGGAGATCCTCTTCCTGTCGGACCTGCCACGTGAAGTGGATGCGGCGCTGAAGGCCGGCCTGAAGAGCTGGCGCATCGACCGCGATCTGCCCAAGGGCACGCTGCAGACCGATGCGGTGGGCGTGACCGTCGCGTCGGATTTCGCTTTGGTGGAAAGCTGGCTCAGCGCCCGCGTGTGAGGAAGGCGCGCAGGCGCTTGTCGAGCCGTTCCGTCGGGAAATAGATGAAGACGTCGGTCGTGTTGAACTGGTGGTCGATGACCGCCCCGTCGCCGATATAGGAACCGAACCGGATATAGCCCTTCACCAGCGGCGGCAGCTCGCGCTGCGCCTCGGCCGCGTCGATGGCCTCTTTCGGCATCACATTCATGTCGACATAGCGCGCCGGCAGCGCCTTCACCGGCGGCAGATCGTCCGGCACGCCGTGGAAGTGGTGCAGATAGGCGAGCTCAAGCTTCAGCTTGTCCGGTTCGATCCCTTCCAGCGAGGCGCAACCGAACATCAGGCTGATTTCGTGCCGGTCGAGATAGGCGACGAGGCCGCGCCACATGAACTGCATCACGGCGCTGGAGCGATAGTCCTTGTCAACGCAGCTGCGTCCTAACTCGAGCAGCTTTGCATCCTCGCCCCAGCCGGCAATCATCGCGGTCAGGTCGTACTCGGCGCTGCTGTAGAATCCGCCATTGGCGTCGGCCACCGTCTTGCGCAAAAGCCGGTAGCAGCCGACGACGCGGCCATCGGCTTCCAGATCGCGCACCAGCAGGTGATCGGCAAAGGCGTCATAGCGGTCGAAATCGCGGCCAGCTGCCTCCATTTCAGGCGACGGCGTGGCGTGCATCTCGCGATAGAAGACGTCGTAGCGCAGGCGCTGCACCGCCTCGATCTCGGCCGGCGTCGTGGCGATGCGCGCCTCCAGCCAGCCCGAGCGGGCGAGAATATTCGCGCCGTCCGTGGGCGGCGTCAGGGTCTCGTTATCGGCCGTTGGACTCATTACTGCGTGCCGGTTCCCGAAAGGCCAAGTTTAGGCGAAAGGGCCGGTTGGTTCAAACCTCACGAAGCGGGCTTCGCAGGTGCAGCAGAAGGCATCAGGCGGGTCACGATAATCGCGAGAATGAGGGCCGGAATGCCCATCGCGGCGGTCGCGATGAAGAAGGGATAATAGCCCCCCAGATACTCCATCAGATAGCCGGATCCCGCCCCCACGAACTTGCCCGGCATCGCCGCGAAGGACGAGAACAGCGCGTATTGCGTGCCGCTGAACTTCACATTGGTCAGCGACGATATGAACGCGATGAGGGCCGTGCCGGAAAAGCCGCCAAGCGCGTTTTCGAAGGTGATGGCGATGACGAAGGCGTTGAGGTCGTGGCCGCGCGTCGCGAGCCAGGCGAAGGCGAGGTTGGAGGCTGCGCCCAGCAACACACCAAGGATCAGCGTCAGCTTCGGCCCCAGGCGAATGGCGGCGAGGCCGCCGAGCAGGGCGCCTGCGATGCCGATCCACACGCCATAGGTCTTGGAGACGATGGCGATCTCGTCGGTCGTGAAGCCCTGCCGGATATAGAAGGGCGAGGCGAGGATGCCCATGACGCGGTCGGAGATCGAGTAGAGGCTGATCAGCAGGAGGATCAGCACCGCGACCATCACGCCGTGACGGGCGAAGAAGTCGATGAAGGGCGCGACGATGGCGCGATAGAGGAACTGCAGCACTTTCTGCGCGCCAGCGGGAAGGCCGCTCGCCGCCGCGCCGATTGTTTCCTCACCGGCTACGGGGCCTTCCGGCTCCGGCGTGCGGTTGGCGAAGATCGCGCCGATGACGCCGATCCCCATGGCCGCCGCCATGATGAGATAGGCGGATTCCCAGGACGGGCGTGTCGAAAGGAACAACGCGCCCGCACCGGCCGCGAGAAGGCCGAGGCGGTAGCCGAGTGTCGTGATGCCGGCCATCAGGGGCTGTTCTTCCGTCGGCGCGACCTCGATGCGCCAGGCGTCGATGGCGATGTCCTGTGTCGCCGAGCCGAAAGCGAGGATGACGGCGGCGAGGGCGATGGTTTCCAGATGGCCTTGCGGGTCGCTTTGCGACAGTGCGACCAGCGCGCCGATGACGACAGCCTGTGACAGCAGCATCCAGGCCCGCCGCCGCCCCAGCGCGCGGCTGAGGCCGGGCAGCGGCACGTTGTCGACCAGCGGCGCCCAGAGGAATTTGAACGAGTAGGCGACGTTCGCCAGGCTCATCAGGCCGATGGTTTTGATGTCGACGCCGGCCTGCGTCATCCAGACGCCGAGCGTGCCGACGCTGAGCAGGAACGGCAGGCCGCTGGAAAAGCCGAGCAGCAGCATGATCGCGACATGACGGCGGCCGAGCGCGCGCATGAGATCGATGAAGCGGGGCTTGGTCGCGGCGGTGGTGTCTGCGGGCATGAATCAGCGCGTGCGTAAGAAGTGCGCTAGCCTTGCCCGATCCGCGGGCGGCGCGCCAGCACAGCGCTGGACTAAGCGGCCCTGGCCCGGGTCTTTGTCCAGCGGGCGATAGCGGCGGTGAGCGCGTTGGGATCGAGTGGCTTGGTGAGGAAATCGTCCATGCCGGCGGCGCGGCAGTTCTGGCGGTCTTCGTCCATCACGCTGGCGGTGAGCGCGATGACGGGCAGGCGGGTGCGGTCGCCATAGAGGCGCTTTCCTTCCGCCTCCCGCAGGCGGCGGGTCGCCTCGATGCCGTCCATGCCCGGCATGTGGACATCCATCAGCACCAGATCGTAGCGGCCCCGCGTTTCGATGGCCGCGAGCGCCTCCGCCCCGTCGCGCACCGAATCGACATGGTGGCCCATGCGCTTGATGAGTGAGACGGTCAGCAGCGTGTTGATCTCGTTATCTTCGGCGACGAGGATCGAGACGCCTTCGCCGCGCGGTGCGCCTTCGGTCGGCGCGGCCGAGTCTGCGGCCGGCGCGGTTTTGCCGTCGTCGATGTCGATGCCGGCGAGCGCCGCCGCGAGCCGCCGCTCGAGCCAACCATGGCGGATCGGCGTGATGTGATAGCCGGTCGCGCCGGCAGCTTTCAGCGCCGGGATGCGCGCGCGCTTTTCCGGCGGCAGCAGGGCGATCAGCGCGCCGTCATCGGGCAGCCAGGAGCGGAGCGATGGCAGGCGGGTTTCGGCATCACCTTCGGGGAGTTCGATGTCGGTCAGCACGGCGTCGACCTGCCCCGCCATCAGCGCCAGCGTCGCCTCGGCCGCCGTGCCATAGCCGTCTGCGGCCGCGCCGCCATCAGCGAGGCGCTGCACCAGCGTGTGGCGAAGGATCGGCGAGGCGCTGATCACCGCGATGCGCTTGCCCGACAGATCGGGCGGCGGCGCGTCCTGTTCGACCATGCGATTGGGCGCAAGCGGCGCTGTGAACCAGAAGACGCTGCCGCCGCCGAAGGCGTTGGCGACGCCGATGTCGCCGCCCATCGTCTCGACGATCTTCTTGGAAATGGCGAGGCCGAGGCCCGAGCCGCCGAATTTCCGGCTGTGCGTGGAGTCGGCCTGTTCGAAATGGCCGAAAATGCGGCTCTTGGCCTCGTCGGGAATGCCGATGCCGCTGTCCTCGATCTCGAAGCGGAGCTTCAGGAGGCCGCGGCCATTGGCGTCGAGCCCGCCGCCGTCGCGCGAGACGCGGATGGTGACGCCGCCCTTCTCGGTGAACTTGATCGCGTTGCCCGCAAGATTGATGAGGATCTGGCGAAGGCGCTGTTCATCGCCCAGCATCGCTTCGGGCACGTCGGGTTCGACACAGGTCGCGATCTCGATCGATTTCTGGTGCGCGCGGGTGGCGAGCAGCTCCGCCACCTGATCGACAAGGCCGCGCACGCCGAAGGCTTCGCGCGAGAGTTCGAGGCCGCCGGCTTCGATCTTGGAGAAATCCAGAATGTCGTTGATGAGTTCGACGAGAGCTTCACCGGACTGCTTCACGGCCAGCGCATAGGCGCGCTGGTCGGGCGACATCTTGGTGTCGAGCAAAAGACTCGCCATGCCGATGACGCCGTTCATCGGCGTGCGGATCTCGTGGCTCATCGTCGCGAGGAAGAGCGACTTCGCCTTGCTCATCTCTTCGGCGCGGTCGCGCGCGGCGCGGATGGTGCGTTCGGCTTCCTTGCGGTCGGTGATATCGCGGCCGACCGACTGGATCTCGGTGAGGACGCCTCCGGCACCGCGGATCGGATAGTCCTCCCACGCGAACCAGCGCCAGCCGCGCACGGTCTTCACGCGCTGGTCGTAGCGCAGGCTCGGCCGCTCGGCGCTTTCCTGGAAGTCGTGCAGCATCGGCGGAGGGTCGTTCGGGTGGAAGGTGGGCGCGAAAGCCCGGCCCAGAACGTCGTCGCGTTTCACACCGAACAGCGTGCAGAAGGCGTCGTTGACGAAGGTCAGGCGTCCATCCGGCCAGCGGCGGAGGATCGCGTCGCCCTGCGCGTCGACCAGGCCCTTATAGCGCTGCTCGTTCTCCTTCAGGTCGACATTGATGAGCTGGAGCCGTTCGACCGTGCGTTTCTGGACGTCTGCGATGCGTTTCAGGCCGGCGGTCTGCTCGTCCATCTCGCGGTGCCGGCGGCGGAAATCGAACAGCGTGGCCAGAAGAGCCCCGGCGGCGGCGGCGGCCAGCGTCGCCGCCAGAATGGGGTCGCCCGACAGGCCCTCGCCCGACGCATATCGCATACCCAGCACCACCACTGCGGCAGCCGCTGCGGCGAGACCCAGAACGAGAGCGACGAGGCGGAGGGCAGACATAAGGCGGCGGCCGCGAATCCGGTGGAATGACGTCCCGCCGACTATCGCGATCCGCCGCCTAGGGAACCCTTAACGGACCCCCCGGGGGCGTTATGGTTTATGCGGAAATTTCGGTGGATTATTCGCTGGGATAGCTGATCGAAATCTCGGTGACCCGGGCGTTCGAGGCCGCCATGTCCTTGGAATCGGACATCACCTCGACATCGCCCATGGCGCCTTCCGGCGTGGTTTCGCCCTGCGGCGAGAAGCGCATCAGCAGGTTGCATCTGTTGCGCTGTTCGGCGTCCAGCTTGCCGCCCTCCCAGCTGATCGCGAAGCCGCCATAGTCCCAGCCGAAGCCGGACATCTTGAACGGCTTGCCGTTGGCCTTCTCGACGTCGGCGACGGGGCTGCCGATCCTCAGGCCCTCGACGGTCTGCCACAGGATCTCGCGCTTCCAGGGGTCGATCCCTTCCGGGTCGGCGGCGAAATCGGACTGCATGGTGACGGCGGCGGGACGGGCGCGCTTGTCCTCGTCCCACCAGAAAACGGTCAGCGATTTCTCGGGCGCGTTCGGGAAGATGACGGTGGCGTTGGTTTCCATGCCTTCCGCGCCGGGGACGGTCTTGTACTCGACATTCTCCTTGCCGAAGGCGGCGATGAGATCGGCCTCGGTCGTGTCCTTGTTGAACGGGGCCTCGCAGGTCAGCGTCTGGACCTCGGCTGCCGGGGCCGCTCCCGTGGAGGGCGCGGTTTCGGCGGCGATGGCCGGGGCGGCGAACGCGGCGCTGGCGAGGAGGATGGTGCGAAGGCGCATGGAGACCGGTTCCTTGTGAAGGTGCGGTCGGGTTTGTCGCGCGTGCGCCCGGTTCCGTCAAAGCGGCCAAAGGGCGCGGGCGGGCTTCAGCGGGCGTTCAGGCGCGCCGGGGACGAGGTAGCAGAGTGCGGCCGAATGGAAACGTGAGTTTGATCACGCTCAAACAATCCTAGTTCGTCCAGAAGTTTGCTGAGCTTGCCATAAGTGAATGGTGGCTGGGCTGCCTTGAGCGCCTTACCGAGTGCGCTGAGCAGAACACGATCCTTGCCGCGTGCCAGTTCTGCATATAGCCGTTCGATCAATACGAGGCGCGCATCTACTCGGACAGCTTCCAGATCGAAGAATGCTGAGAACGAAAGCTTGGTCTTGCTGTCGATGCGGCTGTCTCCAAAGCCGTAGGCCAGCTTGCCACGATCGCGGATGCGCGTTGCAAGCCGGGAGAAATCCCTGTCAGACGAGACGATGCAGAAAGCGTCGACGCTTTGATCGTGCAGAATGTCCATCGCATCGACGACTAGCGCGATATCGGCTCCGTTCTTCTTCGTCGCGATGTTGAGTTGAGGCAGCGGCGTGATGGCGTGATCCAGCATCGCCTGATGCCACCCACCACGATCCTGGCCGGCAAGGGCGCCATAGGCCCGGCGGATAGTGGGCTCTCCCAACTCGGATATCTTGGCGAACAACATATCTGACAACGCACCAGCGACGTTGTCGGCATCGATCAATACGGCGAGGCGGAGGCGTGTCGGAGGCAGAGCCATCCTGCCATTTGATCACAACAGCCCTAAGAAAGGCTCAACCGCCGGTAGCTGAGCGCTTCGGCGATGTGGGTGCGGGTGACGGTCTCCGACCCTCCGAGGTCCGCGATGGTGCGGGCGACGCGCAGCGCCCGGGTGTAACCGCGCGCGGAAAGCCGCATGCGCTCGGCGGCCTCGGCGAGCAGCGTGCGGGCGTTGGCTTCCAGTTTTGCGCTGTCGTTGAGGAGGTCGCCTTCAGCCTCGGCATTGGTGGCGATGCCCGATCCCTCATAGCGCGCGGTCTGCAGCGACCGCGCTGCGGCGACGCGCGCCGCGACTTCGGCAGACCCTTCGCGCGGGGCGGGGAGCGACAGATCGGCGGCGCTGACGGCCGGGACATCGACGTGAAGATCGATGCGGTCATAGAGCGGGCCGGAGATGCGCGACTGGTAGTCGCCGCCGCAGCGCGGGGCCTTGTTGCAGGCCTGGGCCGGGTCGCCGAGATAGCCGCAGCGGCAGGGGTTCATCGCCGCGACCAGCTGGAAGCGGCTGGGAAAGCGCACATGCGCATTGGCGCGGGCGACGAGCGTCGATCCTGTCTCGATGGGCTGGCGGAGAGAATCGAGCACCTGGCGCTGGAACTCGGGGAGTTCATCGAGGAACAGCACACCTTGATGCGCGAGGCTGACCTCGCCGGGGCGCACGCGTAATCCGCCGCCCACCAAGGCGGCCATCGAGGCCGAATGATGCGGCGCGCGGAAGGGACGGCGGCGGCCGATTGCGCCGTCCTTCAATTCGCCCGCAAGGCTCTGGATCATCGAGATTTCCAGCGCCTCTTTCGCGCCCAGTGGCGGCAGAAGGCCGGGCAGGCGCGCCGCCAGCATCGACTTGCCGCTGCCGGGCGGTCCGATCATCAGGAGGTTATGTGACCCTGCAGCGCAGATTTCGAGCGCGCGCTTGGCCGTTTCCTGTCCCCGCACATCTTTCAGGTCTGGGAGACCGCCTGTGTCTTCCGCCAGCTTCGCCGTCGGGACCGGCAGAATGGCGACGCCTTTGTAGTGGTTGATGAGCGCCATGAGGCTGGGCGCGGCGATGATCTCGACACCGCCGATCCATGCGGCCTCAGGCCCGCACGCCGCAGGGCAGGCGAGGGATTTCGAGGCGGTCGCTGCTGCAAGGGCGGCGGAGAGCACGCCGGCCACCGCCGTTACCTGACCGTCCAGCGCCAATTCGCCGAGCGCCAGCGTGCCGGCCATCTCTTCGGCCGGGAGGACACCCATCGCGGCGAGCAGCCCCATCGCGATGGGGAGATCGTAGTGCGAGCCTTCCTTGGGAAGATCGGCCGGCGCGAGGTTCACGACGATGCGCTTGGGCGGCAGCGCCAGGCCGATGGCGTGCAGGGCGCTCTTCACCCGCTCCTGGCTTTCGGCGACCGCCTTGTCCGGCAGGCCGACGATCATCATCTTGTTGCCGCCGCCGGTGATCTGGACCTGGACGTCGACCTCACGGGCCTCGATGCCTTCAAAGGCGACAGTGGTAACGCGGGTGACGGTCATTCAGACGCGATCATCGCCGCAGCGTGCCCTGGGGTTCAAGCATTGCGCCGTGCGGCGATGCGCCGCCGTCTCAGGCGCTGGCGCTCCAGACGGGCGCGCTGGAATTTGAAGCCGAGCGCGACGATGACCCCGGCGAGAACCAGTCCCGCGACGGTGAGCGAGAGCCAGTGCGCTTCGCCCAACGCCTCCAGTTCGGCCATGCCGCGCACCGCGATCCAGCCCGGCGCCATGAAGCCGAACGCCCAGGCGAGGGCCGACAGTACATTGGCGAGGATGAAACGCTGCTGGTTCATGCCGGTGATCCCGGCGATCAGCGGGATCGTGCAGCGCAGCGGACCGAAGAAGCGGCTGAAGAACACGGCGAGCGACGCATAGCGGCGGAACAGCAGGCGGCTGCGCGCCACCGCGCGGCGGTAGTTCTTGAGGGGCCAGCGATGGACGACGCCCGGCCCCAGCCAGCGTCCGGCATAGTAGGTGATCTGATAGCCAAGGGCGGCGCCGAGCGAGGCCCAGCCGATCATCGCGACGGCATCCAGCGATCCGGCGGCGACAAGCCCGCCGACCGCGATCAGCACCGGCGGCGCGGTGATGAGGATGCCGACGATCCCCAGACACAGGAACAGGCAGATGGCGCCGAGCGCCGGCCCCGCCACGTCCTGGTTCGCGGCCAGCCAGGCGATGATGGCGTCGACCCATTCAGCCATTGGCAGCATCCGCGACCATCGCACGGAAGGCGGCAACGGCGTTTTCGTGGCTCGGCGACAGTGGGCCTTGCGCGATGTCGCCGGCCGCGACGTTTCGCTCCACCGCCTCGCAGATCAGCTTGTCTTCCAGCGTGACGATGTCGGACATCGCAAAGGTCGCGCTGTGGTCCGCGTCCGGTTCCGCGAAGACATAGAGATAGTCGAGCCGCGTCGTGCCGTCCGGCATCGGCCAGATGCGCTCCATCATCATCCCGGTCTGGTAGACGTTGATGCCGAGATTGGGCCAGGCCCAGGCCCACAGCCCTTCGTACACGGCATCGGCGCGGCGTTCCGGCCGCAACAGCGCGTGATGGATCGCGATGCGGCCCTCCATTGTGACGCGATAGGCGGCACTGTCGATCTCCGCATCCAGCGCCTTGTGCAGGACGGGCACGTGGTAGCCCTCGAGATAGTTCTCCACATAGAGCGTCCAACGGCAGGCGACATCATGTGTGCGCCGCGCCGCGAAACGCCAGTCTTCCAGCTTGGTCTCCTTCAGCCGTGACGAGACGGGCGCGATCCATGTGTCGAAATCGTCTGCATCCTGAGACAACGCGACAAAGACGAACCCGCGCCAGAGTTTCAGCGGTAGCGAAACAAGCGCCAGTGTGCGTGCGTCGAACCCTTCCGACGTGCCGAAGCCGGTCGCGGATTTCAGCCGCCCGTCCAGGGCATAGCGCCAGCCGTGATAGGGGCAGTGAAGCTCCTCGCCGCACGAGCCGGTGCCGTCTGCCGTGAACGGGCTGAGGCGGTGGCGGCAGGCATTGCGGAAGGCGCGCAGCGTTCCGTCCGCGCCGCGCACCACGATGACGGGAATGCCTGCGATGGTTTCGGCGGCATAGTCGCCCGCGTTCGGCAACTGGCTTTCATGCGCGAGGCACTGCCAGCTCCTGGCGAAGATCGCTTTGGTCAGCGCGGCGTCATCCATCAGGCATTTGCCCGTTCGCCACCGCGCCTTGCAAGCGCGATCAGGTGAGCTTCTCGCCCGCGATGGTGATGCGGTGCATCAGCCGGCGATGGCCGTGATAGTCGTTCATCGCCAGATGCCAGGTCGCACGGTTGTCCCAGAACGCGACCGACCCCGGCTTCCACGAAAAGCGATGCACGAAGTCCGGCCGCTGCGCGTGGGCATAGAGATAGTCGAGGAGGGGCTTGCTCTCCTCCGCCGTCCAGCCCTCGAAGCGCAGCGTGAAGCTGGGGTTCACATACAGCGCCTTGCGCCCGCTGCCGGGATGGGTGATCGCGACCGGATGCACGTTCTCCGGCAAATCGCTGTGGCCGGACAGCGCCTTCTGGTCGCCCGCACCATAGGCGGATTTCGAACCGAACACATGCGCCGCCGAATGCACGGCGCGAAGGCCCGACAGCGTCGCCTTCAGTCCATCCGACAGCGCGTCCCACGCCGCGTACATGCTGGCGAACAGCGTGTCGCCGCCAACGGGCGGGGTTTCCACCGCGACGAGGATCGACCCCAGCGCCGGTTCGGCGTCGTAGGAATGATCGGTGTGCCAGCCGCCGCCGATATTGGTGGTCTGCTCTTCGGTCTTCTCGACCTTGGCGATCTCGGGGAAGCGTTCGGTCTTGGGGAAGTAGCGGTTGATGACGATCGGCCCGACGCGCTTGGCGAAGGCGATATGCGCTTCGGGGTGCAGATCCTGCCCGTGCAGGAACGCGACGCCATGATCGAACGCCGCCTGGCGCACGGCCGCGACCTCCGCATCGCTGGCCCGGGCGAGGTCGATGCCGCCAATCAGCGCGCCGCAACCGTTCAGGGCTTCAATCTGCATGGGCCGTCTCCCTTGTCGTCTTTCGCAGAAATGTCTTCGCCCATCTGGCCGCGCTCTGTCACGGCGGTTACACTTAACCCATGGTTCAGGCCGAAACCGACCGCATCGTCGCTATGCTGAAGCGTACCGGCTGGGCCGGCCGCGCCGAGCCGGGGCTTGTCGAGGCGCTGGTCGAGGCGGGGCGGCTGGTGAAGTTGCCCGCGGGTGTCTGGAGCCACGGTGAGGGCGACCCGGAAACCGGCATTCTCGTGGTGGTGGAAGGCGCGGTGCAGCTCTTCACCGAGGCGCCGGGCGACCGGCAGGTGCTGGTCGGCCATGTCGAGCGTGGCGGCATGATCGGCCAGGCGACCCGGTTCGGCGGCGGGCCACGCATCGTCACCGCGATCGCCGTGGTGCCGAGCCAATTGCTCATCATCTCGGATTCCGCGCTGGCACGGCTCAGCGCCAGCTGGCCCGATCTCTGGCGGGTGATCGCGGGCCTCGCCCATGCGCAGATGCGGGTGACGGTGCAGATGATGGCGCAGATCGTCGCCCTGCCGCCGCGCCAGCGCCTCGCCGCGCGGCTGCTGGCCCTCGCGGCCATCACCGTCGATCCGCCGCCGGTCACGCTCTCCATCGGACAGCAGGCGCTCGGCGAACTCATCGGCCTGACCCGCAAGACCGTGAACGGCCTGCTGCAGGAGTTCGCCAAACAGGGCCTCGTGCGCCTGCGCTATGCGAAGCTCGAGATCGCCGACATGAAGGGCTTACGGGCGGTGGCGAACGCCTAGGCCAATTCATTGCACAAAGTGTAACGACGTCAGTCTGATTTCAGCGTCATGGATAACTTCATTGGCACAATAAAGCCCGAATCTTGGAAAATAATGCTGTCTCCAAGTTTTGGCTTAGGTCTGGACTGCCATGTTTCAGCTGCCGCTGTGGTTATTCGTGGCGCATTTGATTCTCTTGCTCGCGATCCTGCTCGCGCTTGTAGTTCTTGTTTTGCGCCGTAAAGGGCAAGGGCGAACAAGAGTCGTATTGCTTCTCGCCTTTTTTGTTCTGGCTCCGGCGCTGTTCATCGCAATTGCAAAGCTCCAAGCAAGCGGCTTTTGCATAAAGTCGATGAGCTTCATCACGAGCAGCGAGAGGCTGAGTCTTGTTTACAAGGCTATCGTCGACGGCAAATTCGAACCGCCTAAGGAGCGGAGCGCCTACATTCCCTACGACAGTATCGAGCAGTTTAAAGATCAGAATGCCGGCTGCTGCGCGCTGCTTTCCGATGGCGCGATCGACGACGGAGTGCGTCCCGGCGATTCTGACATGAATGGTTCACCCATCGAGGTCACCTTCGGTTCTGAACTCGTAGGATTTCCGATCGATTTTGCCTTCGGTAGTTACACAGTGAGGCAGAAGGACTCCGGCCATCCGGGCGGCGTGCGCGTCGTTGAGCGAAGCGCGCGCGGCATCGCTATTTCGTCGTGCGGCTATGTCGGAACCATTGTGGACTGATCAGTCCGTTGGGGACACTTAACCCCGCCGCGCCTCGATCGCGTCCCACACCAGCGCCGCGATGTCCGGGCCGCCGAAGCGTTTCACTTCCCAGATGCCGGTGGGCGAGGTGACATTGATCTCGGTCAGATAGTCGCCGATCACGTCGATGCCGACGAAGATGAGGCCGCGCGCTTTCAGCTCCGGCCCGATCGTGTCGCAGATCTCTTTCTCGCGCGCCGTCAGTTCGGTCGCTTCCGGCTTGCCGCCGGCATGCATGTTGGAGCGCGCCTCGCCCGCCGCCGGCACGCGGTTGATCGCGCCGGCGAATTTCCCGTCCACCAGGATGATGCGCTTGTCGCCCTTGCGCACTTCGGGGAGATAACGCTGCACGATCAGCGGCTCGCGCGACAGCTTCTCGAACGTCTCCAGCAGCGAGGAGAGATTCTCGTCTTCCGGCCGCACGCGGAACACGCCCGCGCCGCCATTGCCATAGAGTGGCTTCACCACAACGTCGCCATGCTCGGCGCGGAAGGCGCGGATGGCGGCGCGGTCATTGGTGATGAGCGTCGGCGGCGTCAGTTCGGGCCACAGGACCGGGAACAGTTTTTCCGGCGCATTGCGCACATGCGCCGGGTCGTTGACGACCAGCGTCTTGGGGTGAATGCGCTCAAGGATGTAGGTCGTCGTCAGGTAGGCCATGTCGAAGGGCGGATCCTGACGCAGCAGCACGACGTCATAATCGCCCAGCTCCACCGTCGCCTCGGGCTTCAGCGAGACATGGTCGCCCTTCTCGTGACGGACGGAGATGTGATGCCCGCGCGCGAAGACGCGGCCGTCGCGATAGGAGAGATTCTTCGGCTCGTAATAGAACAGCTCGTGGCCGCGCGCCTGCGCCTCCAGCGCCAGGGCGAAGGTCGAATCCCCATTGATGTCGATCGTGTGGATCGGGTCCATCTGGATCGCGACGGAAAGACTCATGGGGCCCCTGCCTGACTTTGTTCTGTGCTTTAGGACTTAGTGTCAGTTGAGGCTGCGCGCCAGCCGTGCGGCCAGCGCCTCGGCCTCGCCGCGCCAGCGTGCGGCCGGCTCCAGCGCTATGGCTTCCAGCGCGGCCGCCCGCGCCGCGCCCGGCCGCTCGGCCTCTGCGAGGCTCAACGCATAACCGAACCGGTACTCGCCATTCTCGGGCGCGAGGGTGATGAGGGTTTTCAGCGTCTGCACCTGCAACGGCTTGTCGCCGCGCTTCTGGGCGCGGACGAGAATGTTGTTCTGCAGGCGGATGAGAACGCCCCGGTCGCTGGTCGCGATCAGGCGGTCCTCGGTCACTTCCGTCCCTTCCGGGGCCAGCCGCTCGACATCGTCGGCATCGACCAGCCGCCCGCCATTGAAGGGGTCGATCACCGTGGTGCCCCGCGCCGTGCCGAGCCCCACAAGGAAATGCCCGGGAAAGTTCAGCCCATGCGCCGAGGCGCCAAGGCTGCGCGCCACGTGGATGTAGAGAATGCCCAGCGCCACCGGCAGGCCGCGCCGCCGGTCGATCACCTCGGCAAGATCGGCATTCTTCAGATCGTCATAGGTCTCGCGGTCGCCGTCATAACCGAGCGATGCGAACGCGCGGCTCAGCGCATTGGCCACCTCGCGCGGATCGCATTCGGTCGCGCTCTCGCGGTCCAGCGCCCTCGCGGCGGTCAGCGACAGCGCCGCGAGGTGGCGCAGATAGGGCGTCAGATCGAGCCCGGGCCGCGCGATCTGCGCCAGCAGCAAGGCGCCGAGTGCGATGTCGACATCGTCCGTGCCGGAATGGCCGATGGCCTCCAGGCTGGTTTCGGGTTCGACACTCATGGCCGGAACGCATCCGTCAGGTGGCGCGGCCAGAACCGTCCGGCCTCCAGCACCATCGCATCGAAGCGCTGGGCGAAGCTCTGATAGACGGGCCGCGTTTTCAGGAAATGTTGCGCCGCGCGGGCGATGCGCGCCTGCTGCTCCGGTGCGATCGCGAAGATGGCATCGGCCTCCGCAGCGCGAGCCTTCACCTCGACGAAAGCGAGCGTGCGCCCCCGCCGCGCCACGATGTCGATCTCGCCGAGCCCCGCATTCTTCGCCGGGCGGAAATTGCGCGCCAGCACGGCATAGCCTTTCAGGCGCAGCAGCAGCGCCGCGCGGCGTTCGGCGCTGCGGCCACGCGCAAGGGCGTCGGCCTTATCCACCCTTCAGTTCCAGGGCGCGGGTATAGACCGCGCGGCGCGGCAGGTTCAGCGCCCCCGCCACCGCATCTGCGGCGTCTTTCACCCGCATGGTGGCGAGCGCCTTGGTCAGCGCCTCGTCCAGCGCCGCCGCATCGTCGCGCGCCTCTTCCGCACCGGGCGCGACGACGATGACGATCTCGCCGCGCTGCAGATCGCCGTCCTCCGCTGCGAGCACCGCCAGATCGCCCAGCGTGCCGCGCCGCGCCTCCTCATAGCGTTTGGTCAGTTCGCGGCAGATCACCGCGTCGCGCGGGCCAAGGATGGCTGCAAGGTCTGCCATCGTCTCGGCGATCCGGTGCGGCGCCTCGAAAAAGACGAGCGCGGCATCCAGCGGCTTCAGCGCCATGATCTCGGTTTTCCGGGCCGTGGCCTGCGCCGGCAGGAACCCGGCGAACAGGGTCCGCTTCGCCGTGACGCCTGAAATCGACAGCGCCGCCGTCAGGGCGGATGGCCCTGGCACCGCGACGACGTTATGGCCGGCCTCTGCCGCCGCCTTCACCAGCGACCCGCCGGGGTCCGACACGTGCGGTGTTCCGGCATCGGTCACCAGCGCGATGGCCTCGCCCCGCGCCAGCCGGGTCAGCAAGGCGGGGATGGCGCGCCCCGCGTTTTCCTCGCGGTACGAGATCAGCTTTCCGCTGATCCCGTGAAGGTTCAGCAGCTTCGATGTGACACGGGTGTCCTCCGCCGCGATGGCGTCGGCTCCGGACAGAACCTCCAGCGCCCGCACTGTGATGTCCTTGGCATTGCCGATGGGTACGCCGGTCACATAAAGGCCCTTTTCCAGCACTCCCCTGGCGCGCGGTTTACTCCCCCCGGCCCCGTGATTAGGGTCCGGCGGAAGACCGCTCCGCTGCTTCGGGACATCCGAGAAGGACATTCGATGGCTTTCGCTTCGCCGTTTGCGATGAACGAAAAGAGGGATAGCCGCCTTGGAGGCATCCTGAAAGCCGCCGTGACCTCGCTGGCCCTCGCGGCCAGCGCGGCGGCGCTCACCGCCTGCGGCTCCATGGGCCAGGTGATCGGCGATGGCGGCCAGCCGACCGTCGGCGAAGGCCCGGTCGATCCCGGCCGCACGACACGCCCCAACGTCAATCCGCTGGGTCCGGAAGGTCCGGTCGCGACCGGTGGCCCCCGCATGGGCTCCGGCACCGGTTCCGGGCCGCTGAAGGTTGCGCTGCTGGTGCCGCAATCGGGCCGTTCGCGCGACCAGGTGGCGCTCGGCAATGCCCTGTTCGACGCGGCACAGATGGCGCTGTTCGACACCGGGCGCAGCGACATCACCTTGATCGTCAAGAATACCGGCGCAGGCGGCGGTTCGGCCGCCAATGCCGCGCAGCAGGCGATCAATGAGGGTGCGGAAGTCATTCTCGGCCCCGTCTTCGCGGAAGAGGTCGGCGCGGTGCGCGCCGTCGCCGCACCGTTGGGCGTGCCGGTCATCGCCTTCTCGTCGGATTCCTCCGCTGCCGGCGGCGGCGCCTATCTGCTCTCCTTCCCGGCGGAAGAAGAAATCCGCGCCGTCGTGAACTTCGCCGCCAGCCGGGGCGTCGGCCTCTTTGCGGTGCTGACGCCGCAGAACGCCTATGGCCGCCGCGCCTCCAACGCCTTCGGCCGCGACGTCGCGGCGATCGGCGGGGCCGTGGTTGCCGAGGCCAGCTATCCCGGCGTGAAGGACGCGATGTACTCGTCCGTCATGCAGCTCGACGGCAAGGATTTCGACGCGCTGTTCATTCCCGATGGCGGCTCGAACCTCCGCGATATCGCGACCTTCGTGCGCTTCGGACCTCCGCCCCCGCCGGCCCCCGCGCCACTGACCCCCGAGCAGGTCGCCGCCGGCGTCGCTCCGCCGCCGCCCCCCCCGCCGCCGGTGCGCGCGGTGCTGCCCGAGCACATGCTGCTCGGCACGGGCCTTTGGGACGAACCTGCCAGCGGCTCCAGCGGCGGCCTCGCGCGCGGCGTCTTCGCGGCGCCGGAGCCTTCGGCCCGCGCCAGCTTCTCCAACCGCTTCGAAGGCGTTTACGGCTATCGCCCGCCGCGCGTCGCGAGCCTTGGCTATGACGCGATGTCGCTCGCCGCGACGCTGTCGTCCGATCTGCCCGGCCGTCGCTTCTCGGCCTCGTCGATCACCGATCCCAACGGCTTCGCCGGCGTGGACGGCATCTTCCGCTTCCTGCCCAACGGCACGATCCAGCGCGGCCTCGCGATCATCGAGGCGACGGGCGGCGGCTTCAGCGTCGTGCGGCCCGCGCCGCGCACGTTCCAGGCTTCAGGTTATTAGGCGAGTTCGGCGACCAGCCGGTTCAGCACCATGCGTCCCTGGGGGGTGGCTTTCAGCCGCCCCTCAGTTTTTTGGATCAGGCCATGGCCTGACAGCGCATCGACGACGTCCGCGTCAAATCGCTTCCCAGCAAGGGATTCATAGCGCGCGATGTCGAGACCCTCGGCGAGGCGCAGCGCCATCACCAGATACTCTTCGGCCTGCGCGTCCTCTGGCACCGCCTCGCGCGTGAGGTAACCTTCGCCGCGCTTCGTCACATGATCGAGCCAGCGTTCGGGCAGGCGCTCCGTCGCGGTGGCCGTGAGTTTGCCATCCAGCGTAATGCGGCCATGCGCGCCGGGGCCGATGCCGACGAACTCGCCATAGCGCCAATAGACGAGATTGTGCCGCGACTCTGCGCCGGGCGCGGCGTGATTGGAAATCTCGTAATGCGGCAGGCCGGCATCGCCGGTGATCGCCTGCGTGACGGCGTAGAACTCGGCTGCATCGTCGTCGCTGGGGATGGTCAGTTTCCCGGCCTTCGCCAGAACGCCGAACGCCGTGCCGTCCTCGATGGTGAGCTGGTAGAGCGAGAGATGATCGGCGGCGAGCGTCAGCGCCTCCCGCAATTCGTTCTCCCAATCGGCGACGCGCTGGCCCTGCCGCGCATAGATGAGATCGAACGAGGTGCGTGCGAAGCTCGCCTGCGCCGTGGCGAAAGCGGCCCGCGCCTCGCTCACCGAATGCCAGCGGCCGAGGGCCTTCAGATCGGTGTCGTTCAGCGCCTGGATGCCGACCGAGGCGCGGTTGACGCCGGCCTTCGCATAGTCCGCGAAGCGCGCGGCATCGGTGCTGGTGGGATTGGCCTCCAGCGTGATCTCGATGTCGGGTGCAAAGGCGAACAGCCGCGCCGACGCGTCGATGACAAGGCCGACCGCCGCACCCGGCATCAGCGAGGGCGTGCCGCCGCCGAAGAAGATGGAGTTGAGCTCAGGGCGGCGATCCATCCGCGCCGCAGTCCACTCCATCTCGGCAACCAGCGCGCGGGCATAGGCCATCGCGTCCGGCTTCTCGGCGCGGACATGGCTGTTGAAATCGCAATAGGGGCATTTGGCCGTGCAGAACGGCCAGTGGACGTAAAGGCCGAAACCGCCTTCAGGTCCCCTGTCAGGCATCGAAGCACGCGGCGATGAGCTGCGCGAAGGCGCGGGCGCGGTGGCTCATGGCGTGTTTGGCTTGCGGGTCCATCTCGCCGAATGTGATGTCGAAGCCTTTGGGTTTGAAGATGGGATCGTACCCGAAGCCGCGTGTGCCGCGCGGCGGGAAGGTCAGTGTCCCGTCGATGCGGCCCTCGAAGCTTTCGCAGTGTCCGTCAGGAAAGCCGAGCGTCAGCGCGCAGACAAAAAAGGCGGGGCTGGTGGTAAGGCCCTTCGCCTTCAGCTCGCTTTCGACGCGGCGCATCGCAAAGCCGAAATCCTTGCCCGGCCCCGCCCAGCGCGCCGAATAGATGCCGGGCGCATCGCCCAGGGCCGTGACGCAGAGGCCGCTATCGTCGGCGAGCGCCGGAAAGCCCGAGGCGACCGCAGCGGCACGCGCTTTCAATTCCGCATTGGCGATGAAGGTAAGGCCGGTTTCCTCTGGCTCCGGCAGGCCGAGTTCGGCTGCCGAAATGAGATCGGCCGTGAACGGCGCGAATAGCGCGCGCAACTCGACCAGCTTTCCCGGGTTATGCGTGGCGACGACCAGCCGTCCCCCGGGAAAGCGCCGCGTCACAGCTTCAGCGCCGCCTTCTGTGCGGTGACCAGCTCGCCAATGCCCTTGCGGGCGAGGCCCATTAGCTCAAGGAACAGCGCTTCGCTGAACGGATCTTTTTCCGCCGTGCCCTGGATTTCCACGATACCGCCCGAGCCGGTCATGACGAAATTGGCGTCCGTTTCGGCCTCGGAATCTTCCGTGTATTCGAGGTCGAGGATGGCCGCGCCGTTATGGATGCCGCAGGAAATGGCGGCGACATGGTCCTTCAGCGGGATCGCCTTCACCGCGCCGATCTTCTGCATGCGCTGGAAGCACTGATGCAGCGCGACATAGGCACCGGTGATGGCCGCCGTGCGGGTGCCGCCATCGGCCTGGATCACGTCGCAATCGACCTGGATCTGGCGCTCGCCGAAGCCCGTGAGATCGGTGACCGCGCGCAGCGAGCGCCCGATAAGCCGTTGAATCTCCTGTGTCCGGCCCGACTGCTTGCCCTGCGAGGCCTCGCGGCGCATGCGCTCGTGGGTGGAGCGCGGCAGCATGCCGTATTCGGCCGTCACCCAGCCCTTGCCGGTATTGCGCAGGAAGGGCGGCACGCCTTCATCGAGGCTGGCGGTCACCAGCACATGGGTGTCGCCGAACTTCACAAAGCACGAGCCTTCGGCATGCTTGGCATAGCCGGGTTCGAGCGAAACGGCGCGAAGCTGATCGTTGGCGCGCCCGAAAGGCCGCATGGGGAACTCCTAGTGCGGGAAAGACCCGCCTCTTGAACGGGGTAAAAGCGGGGGCTACCTACCCCCCTTGCCCCCAACCCGCAATCATTGATGCAAAGCCAGCCACCCCGTCCCGACCCGCTTCTTGGCCTCAGCCCCGCCCCCGGCGCGGCGTCGCTGGCCGAGCGGAGCCGTGAGATTTTCCGAACGATTGTCGAGAGTTACCTCGATACGGGCGAACCGGTGGGGTCACGCACGCTATCTCAGCGCCTGCCGATGGCGTTGTCGCCCGCCTCGATCCGCAACGTGATGGCCGATCTTGAGGATGCGGGCCTCATTGCCGCGCCGCATACCAGCGCCGGCCGCATCCCGACCCAGACGGGCCTGCGCTTCTTCGTGGATGGCCTCCTGGAAGTCGGCGCGCTGACCGAGGACAATCGCCGCGCCATCGAATCCCGTGTCGCGGGATCGGCGCGCAGCGTTTCCGACCTGCTGGGCGAGGCGACCTCGCTACTCTCGGGCCTCTCGCACTGCGCTGGCCTCGTCGTCACCCCGGCGCGCGAGCGCACGCTGCGCCATGTCGAATTCGTCGCCGCCGGTCCCGGCAAAGCGCTGGTCGTGCTGGTGTCGGAGGACGGCTCTGTCGAGAACCGGCTGATCGACGCGCCGCTGGGCCTGCCCGCCTCCGCGCTGATCGAAGCGACCAATTTCCTGTCGCACCGCCTGCGCGGCCGTACGCTGGACGAGGTCGGCCTCGTCATTCGCAACGAACTCACCGACCGCCGCGCCGAGCTGGACGCGCTCGCGGCGCGGCTGGTGGAGGCCGGGATCGCCGACTGGAGCGGTGGCGGCGACGCCTTCGCGCGCTCGCTGATTGTGCGCGGGCAGGCGCGGCTGCTGGACGACGTGACCGCAGCGGCGGACCTTGAGCGCATCCGGCTTCTGTTCGAAGACCTGGAGCGCAAGGAAGACGTGATCCAGCTGCTCGATCTCGCCAAGGCTGCCGACGGCGTCTCCATCTTCATCGGCGCGGAGAGCAAGCTCTTCTCGCTCTCCGGCTCGTCGGTCATTGTCGCGCCCTACCGCGACGCGAAGGACCGCATCGTCGGCGCCATCGGCGTCATCGGACCCACACGTTTGAACTATGCCCGTATCATCCCGATGGTGGATTATACCGCCCGGGTGCTCGGCCGCCTCATCGGCACGCCGGGCTGACTCCTCAAGGATTTGAAGAACACCCATGTCGAACGACGATTTTGAGAACGACGGCGCACCGCTCGATCAGAACGCGATCGCCGCCGGCGTGCTGGCCGAAATGCAGACGGAGATCGACCGCCTGACGGATGAGCGCATCCGCGCGCTGGCCGAGCTGGAGAACGTGCGCAAGCGCGCCGAGAAGCAGGTGCATGATGAGCGCCAGTACGGCGCTGCCAAATTCGCGCGCGATCTCCTGTCAGTCGCCGACAATCTGCGGCGTGCCATCGAGGCCTCGAACGCCCAGCGCGGCGAGCCGGGCGTCGACGCGCTGCTGACTGGCGTCGAACTGACAGAACGCGAGCTGCTGAGCGCGCTGGAAAAGAACGGCGTGAAGCGCATTGAGGCCAAGGGCGCGAAGTTCGACCCGAACTTCCATCAGGCGATGGCCGAGCTGCCGAATACCGGCATGCCGCACGGCACGGTCGTCGACGTGATTCAGCCGGGCTACACGATCGCCGACCGGTTGCTGCGCGCCGCGATGGTGGTCGTGGCCAAGGGCGACGCCGCTCAGCCGGCCTCGCCGCCGGGACAGGCTTTCGACACCAAGGCGTGAAAGCGAGCGGCTCGTAGCAGTCGCGTCAATTTTATCGTGCTGTCGCGCATTCCTCGCGCGTGATTGCCCGGCAAGCCTGCTGGCCGATCTCGTCAAGGTCGGTTGCGAGAGAGCGACGAACCATCGATTGCACGGGCTCGCCCTGTCTTGGGGAGGGAATGTTCAGCGCATCGAGATAGCGTACCACGGACCATGCGCCTTCCTGATCGCCGACAGAAATAGTGACGTCGATGCGGTAGCTGTCGGGGCTTGGCATGCTGATCGCGGTGTCGAACCTGACATCAGGCTGGCAGCCACGACACTGACTGGAGCGCTGAACGATTCTCATCGAGGGTCCGGGGTAAGGCCTTATCTTGCGGGCCAACGGCATGACTGCGGCGCTGCGGAACGAGTGGATGTCTACGGCGGGGTCGAAATTGCTGAACGCGCTTGAATGAACTGCGTTCGCAAATGCCACGTCGATCGAAGACGAATCGATGCTCGGGTAAAAGTCTGACGGGCCAGTGATGGCGTCGCTGGGGCTTTCGGATGCTGCATCTTGGCGCGCCAGGCCCAGGCAAGCAATAACAAGTGCTGCGGCGAAATGATGTGTCGAATGGCGCACCAGACAACCTCGCTCAAGCCAACAAGGCCCGGTTCATGGGCGTCACGATAGTCTCATCCACTGCGGCGTCTGGCGAGCGGTAATCCTCTGCCTCCGCCTTGCGTCGGGATCGGTTCGGTCAGCCCTAACCAAACCCTAACGCGCGCGCGCAATTGCGCGCGGTTCCCTTCACCGTGCCCAAATCGGCATCGGCTAGCTTTCTCGGCAGGGGAAGTTGATGCCGGATACGATGACACCACCGGACGCTGCGGCGGCCAGCGCGACACGCGCGGCCGAAATCGCGCGCCTGGATATGATCTCGGTGAATTTGAAGAGCTCCGCCATCCAGGTGGGGCTTTCGTCCATCGCGCTGCTTTTCGCCTTCGCCGAAAACGTCACCGGCCTCGGCCGTGGCCTGAGTACTGGGCATTTCGTTTGGCTCGCCTGCCAGCTTGCCATCTGCGCGGTATTTGTGGCGGTGACCCATGTGTGGCCGTCCGGGACGCTGACCTCCCGCTTCGGCCTCTCGCGCCGCGCCGCCTATAGCCTGCTCTATCTCGTGTCCGGCGCGAGCTGGGGCGCGCTCTCCTGGGTCGCGATTATTCCGGGCGATATCTTCAATCAGGTCTTCGTCATGCTGGTGATGATCTGCCTGTCGATGATTTACATCGTGCGCCTCAGCGCCTGTACGCAGGTCTTCTTCGCCGGTATCGGAGGCCTGTTCGTCGTCTGTATCCCGAACAGCTGGATGGTCGAGAACGGACTCTCCAACCTGATGACCGTCGCGGCCCCGGCCTGGACGTTGCTGCTCGGTGCGGCAGCCTGGCGCTTGGGCCGCCAGATTTCCAGCATGATCGAGATGGGCTTGCGCGAAGCCGAATTGGTGCGCCGCCTGTCAGAGGCCAATGCCCGCGTCGAGGCGGAGAGCGCATCGAAATCGGCCTTCCTGGCGAATATGAGCCACGAGCTGCGCACGCCGCTGAACGCCATTCTGGGCTTCTCGGACCTGATGCGCGAAGGCGTCTTTGGCGCGCTGGAGCCGCGCTATCGCGCCTATGCTAGCGACATTCACGCCTCGGGCGAGCACCTGCTTTCGCTCATCAACGATCTGCTCGACATCGCCAAGATCGAATCCGGCCGCATGAAACTGGCGATCGAGCCGGTCGAGATCGCGGACATCGCGCCGCAGGTTATCCGCCTGCTGCAGCAGAAGGCGGACGCGCGAAACCAGAAGCTGCATCTGTCGCTGACCGGCGCGCCGGCATCGATCATGGCCGATCAGCGCGCGGTGACGCAGATCCTGTTCAATCTCGTTGGCAATGCGCTGAAATATTCGCAGGCCGGCAGCGTCGTCTGCATCGCCTTCGCGGCCGACGCGCGCGACGTCGTCATCACCGTCGCCGATAACGGGCCTGGCATTCCCGCCGACAAACAGGCGCGCCTCTTCAAGCCGTTCGAGAGGGTCGACAATTCCTATCTCGCCGGCGACAGCGGCACCGGCCTTGGACTTGCGCTGGTCAGCGAGCTGGCCGCGCTGCATGGCGGCACGGCATCGATCGAGAGCGCCGTGGGCATGGGCACGACGGTCACCGTCCGTCTGCCGGGCGCGGTCATTCCGTCCGTGCGGGCGGCTTAGGCTTCCAGACGTTCGCAGCGCGGCGCGAAGCCCCGTCAGGGGTTCGCAACCCTGCGCGAAGCCCCGTCAGGGGTTCGCAACGCTGAACGTATCGCAGGCTTGGACCGAGCCGGTGTCGAAGCCGGTCCGGAACCAGCGCTGGCGCTGTTCGGCCGAGCCGTGGGTGAAGCTTTCCGGCACCACCGTGCCGCGCGCCTGACGCTGGATCGTATCGTCGCCGACGGCGGATGCGGCGCGCAGCGCCTCCTCCAGATCGCCGGGTTCGAGGATCGACTTCATGCGCTGCGCGTGATGCGCCCAGACGCCGGCATAGCAGTCGGCCTGAAGCTCTTGCCGCACGGAGAGCTGGTTCGCCTCTTCCTCGCTGGCCCCGGAACGCGCCTGCGCCACGCGGCTGGAGAGCCCGGTGATGGTCTGGATGTGGTGCCCGACCTCGTGCGCGATGACATAGGCCTGCGCGAAATCGCCGGCCGCGCCGAAGCGGGTGGCAAGCTCGTTGAAGAAGTCGAGGTCGATGTAAACCTTCTGGTCGCCGGGGCAGTAGAACGGCCCCATGCCGGACTGCCCGGTGCCGCAGGCCGTGTCGGTGGCGCTGGTGTAAATGACAAGGACCGGCGGCTTGTAGGTCTGCCCGCTCTGACGGAACAGCGCCGTCCAGACATCCTCCGTGTTGGCCATGACGACGCTGGCGAACTGGTAGGCGCGGTCCTGCTCCGCGCTGCTCATGGGCGAGGATGACTGGCTCTGCGTGTAGGAGCTGGACGGGCCGCCGATCGAGCCGCCCAGCATCCCGCCCAGGAGCTGGAGCGGGTTGATGCCGAAGACGAACCACATGACGAGGCCGATGATGACGATCGTGCCGAGGCCCATGCCGCCGGAGCGCACGCCCCCGGCCCCGCGCGGAAGCTGGATACCGCCGCGCCGTCCGAGGCCGCCGCCGAAAATGTCGCCCAGGCCGCCACCACCAAGGCCGCCGCCCTGGCCACGCCGGTCCTCGACATTCGAACTCTGCCGGCGGCCTTCCCACTTCATCGCGTCACTCGTCCTTCTGCAAACTGACGGCCACTCTACGGGAGAAGGCGGACGGCGCGAAGGCCCGGAAACCCGGGAAAAATCACCGCCAGATTCGCTTGCCCCTTCCTTGCAGGCCGGTCCGGCCTCCCCATATACCCACTAGCCAAGGGGTTATTCACACGCCCCGCCTGTTATTTAGCCCTTTCAAGGGCTTGGATTCGGGCGAGGGTGACGGCATATCCCCGGCGCAACAGACCACCCCAAAGGGGATGGACGACCCGGTGCTCAGATGAGGCCGCAGTCCGTCCGCCGCAAAGAAGGATGAGTAACTGACATGGCCAAAGTGATCGGCATCGACCTCGGCACCACGAATTCGTGCGTCGCCGTCATGGAGGGCGGAAAGCCCAAGGTCATTGAGAACGCCGAAGGCGCCCGCACCACCCCCTCGATCGTCGCCTTTACCGATGACGGCCAGCGCCTCGTCGGCCAGAGCGCCAAGCGCCAGGCGGTGACGAACCCCACCTATACCTTCCACGCCATCAAGCGCCTCGTCGGCCGCCGCTTCGACGACAAGATGGTCCAGAAGGACATCGGCCTGATGCCCTACAAGATCGTGAAGTCCGATGCGGGCGACGCGTGGGTGGAAGGCCGCGACGCCAAGAAATATTCGCCGTCGGAAGTTTCCGCCTTCATCCTTCAGAAGATGAAGGACACCGCCGAGAGCTATCTCGGCGAGACGGTGACCCAGGCCGTCATCACGGTGCCCGCCTATTTCAACGACGCCCAGCGTCAGGCCACCAAGGACGCCGGCAAGATCGCCGGCCTCGACGTGCTGCGCATCATCAACGAGCCGACGGCCGCGGCGCTCGCCTATGGCCTCGACAAGACCAAGACCGGCACGATCGCCGTCTATGACCTTGGCGGCGGTACGTTCGACATCTCGGTGCTGGAGATCGGCGACGGCGTCTTTGAAGTGAAGTCGACGAACGGCGACACGTTCCTCGGCGGTGAAGACTTCGACATGCGCCTGGTCGATTACCTGGCGGACGAGTTCAAGAAGGAACAGACGGTCGACCTGCGCAAGGACAAGCTCGCGCTGCAGCGTCTGAAGGAAGCCGCCGAAAAGGCCAAGATCGAGCTGTCGTCCTCGACGCAGACCGAGATCAACCTGCCTTACATCACGGCCGATGCCTCCGGTCCGAAGCACCTCAACCTGAAGTTGACGCGCGCCAAGCTGGAAAGCCTGGTCGACGATCTCGTCCAGCGCACGCTGCCCGCGTGCAAGCAGGCGCTGAAGGATGCCGGCGTTTCGGCCAGCGAGATCGACGAAGTCGTTCTGGTCGGCGGCATGACGCGCATGCCCAAGATCCAGGAGATTGTGAAGCAGTTCTTCGGCAAGGAGCCCCACAAGGGCGTGAACCCTGACGAAGTCGTCGCCATCGGCGCGGCCATTCAGGCCGGCGTGCTGAAGGGCGAAGTGAAGGACGTCCTGCTGCTCGACGTGACCCCGCTGTCGCTGGGCATCGAGACGCTGGGCGGCGTGTTCACCCGCCTGATCGAGCGCAACACCACGATCCCGACCAAGAAGTCGCAGACCTTCTCGACCGCCGAGGACAACCAGAGCGCGGTGACGATCCGCGTCTTCCAGGGCGAGCGCGAGATGGCGGCCGACAACAAGCTGCTGGGCAATTTCGATCTCGCCGGCATTCCGCCCGCGCCGCGCGGCCTGCCGCAGATCGAGGTCACCTTCGACATCGACGCCAACGGCATCGTGCACGTGACGGCGAAGGACAAGGCGACCAACAAGGAACAGCAGATCAAGATCCAGGCCTCGGGCGGCCTCAGCGATGCCGACATCGAGAAGATGGTGAAGGACGCCGAAGCCAACGCGGCTGAGGACAAAAAGCGCAAGGAGCTGGCCGAGGCCCGCAACCACGCCGACGCGATGGTGCACCAGACCGAGAAGAACCTTGCCGAGTTCGGCGACAAGGTCTCGGCCGAGGACCGCAATGCCGTGCAGGCCGGTATCGACGCGCTGAAGGAAGCCGCGAAGGGCGACGATGTCGCCGACATCCAGCAGAAGACGCAGGCCCTCACCCAGGCCGCGATGAAGCTGGGCGAGGCGATGTACAAGGCGCAGCAGGCTGACGGCGAGGCGGCTGCCGCGTCGGATGCCGCTGAAGACGGCGCCGATGATGTCGTCGACGCCGAATTCGAGGACGTTGACGACAAGAAGAACCAGGGCTGATGCGACAGGGGCGCGGGCGAGACGCCTGCGCCCCGTTCGCACGGGGGACTTGAGCCTTGGGCACCGTCAAACGCGATTACTATGAAGTGCTGGGCGTTCAGAAGAACGCCGACGGCAGCACCATCAAGTCCGCCTATCGCAAGCTCGCGATGGAGTTCCATCCCGACCGTAACGAAGGCAACAAGGACGCCGAGCACAAGTTCAAGGAAGTCGGCGAGGCCTACGAAGTCCTGAAGGACGAACAGCGGCGCGCGGCCTATGACCGCTATGGCCATGCCGCGTTCGAAAACGGCGGCCGCGGCGGCCAGCGCGGCGGCTTCGATTTTTCGTCCGCCTTCACAGACGTCTTCGACGATCTCTTCGGCGAGTTCATGGGTCGCGGCGGGCGTGGTCCCGGCGGCCAGCAGCGCGCCGCGCGCGGCCAGGATTTGCGCTACGACCTTGAACTGACGCTGGAAGAAGCGTTCAGCGGAAAGGAAGCAACGCTCGACGTCCCCTCCGCCGTCACCTGCGAAACCTGCGAAGGGTCAGGCGCGGAAGCCGGCGCACAGCCCGTGACCTGCACGACCTGTTCGGGCCACGGCAAGGTGCGCGCGGCGCAGGGTTTCTTCACCATCGAGCGTGTCTGCCCGACCTGCCAGGGCGCGGGCCGTATCATCAAGAACCCGTGCAAGAGCTGCGGCGGGGCCGGGCGCGTTCGCAAGGAGCGAAAGCTCCAGGTCCGCGTGCCCAAGGGTGTCGAGGACGGAACGCGCATGCGCCTCGCCGGCGAAGGCGAGGCCGGCCAGCGCGGCGGGCCGAACGGTGATCTCTACATTTTCCTTTCCGTTGCGCCGCACGACATCTTCAAGCGCGAAGGCGCCGATCTTTTCTGCCGTGTGCCGGTGCCGTTCGCCACGGCGGCGCTGGGTGGCGCGATCGATGTGCCGACGCTCGACGGCACGATGGCCGAAGTGAAGCTGCCAGAAGGTACGCAGACCGGCCGCCAGTTCCGCGTGCGCCACAAGGGCATGCCAGGTCTGCGCGGTGACGGGCAGGGCGACCTCTATGTCGAGGTTGCGATCGAAACGCCGGTCGCGCTCACCAAGAAGCAAAAGGAGCTGCTGCGTCAGTTCGACGCCGCCGCCACGGAAGCCAATCAGCCCGAAACCCATGGGTTCTTCGCGCGCGTAAAGGAATTCCTCGGCGGCACGCCGAAGGACTGACGCAGCGGCATGACGCGCGCGTCGGCTTTCCAAGCCTGAGAGGCGGCGCTACGCCTTCCGGTCAAGAACAACCGGAGGCTTCCCCATGAATGTCGAAGACGCCATCCGCAGCCGTTTGTCGGCGCGTGCTTTCACGGACAAACAGGTCGGCGAAAGCGATCTGCGCGCCATTCTCGATCTCGCGCGCTGGTCGCCCTCAGGTGGCAACTGCCAGCCCTGGCATGTCTATGCGCTGAGCGGCGCATCGATGAAGGCGTTCCGCGCCGAGATCGCAGCGGCGATGGCCGCCGATCCCATGGGTGAGGACAGTGAGTTCCACATCTATCCGCCCGGCATCAAGGAGCCCTATCGCACGCGCCGCTTCGAATGCGGCGAGGCGCTGTACAAGTCCATCGGCATCCCGCGCGAGGACAAGGGCGGCCGGTTGATGCAGCTCGCCAAGAATTACGATTTCTTCGGCGCCCCGGCGGCGTTCTTCTTCGCACTCGACCGCCAGATGGGCCCGGGCCAGTGGGCGCATCTCGGCATGCTGATGCAGACCATCGCGCTAGTCGCGGAAGACAAGGGGCTCGCCACCTGCATGCAGGAAGCCTGGGCGCGGCGGCATACGCTGGTGCGCAATTTCTTCGGCGTGCCGGACGAGCTCCAGCTCTATTGCGGCATGGCGATCGGGTACGCCGACAAGAGTGCGCCGATCAATTCCTGGCGCACGACGCGCGCGCCGGTGGATGAGTTCGCGACGTTCAAGAGCTGAAGCCACTCAATCAGACAAAGAGAAAGGGCCGGGGTTCCCCCCGGCCCTGTTCGTTTTCGCGTGGCGCCGTCCCTCAGATCGGGTCGGCGGCGTGCAGGCCGTGCATCTTCGGACGGCTGCGGCGCGGGATGAACGTATCCAGCGTCACCGCCATCGCAGGGAGGATGGTGACCGCGTTGATCATGTTGATGAGGAACATGAAGGTCAGCAGCATGCCCATGTCGGCCTGGAACTTGAGGTCCGAGAACGACCAGGTCGAAACACCGATGGCCAGCGTGATGGCGGTGAAGGTCACGGCCATGCCGGTCTTCTCCATCGTCTTCTTGTAGGCCGTGGTGATGTCGTCGCCTTCTGCGAGGAAGTGCTGCAGACGGTCGTAGATGTAGAAGGCGTAGTCCACGCCGATACCGACCGCGAGCACCATCACCGGGAGCGTCGAAACCTTCAGGCCGATGCCCATCGTGTGCATGAACCAGTAGCCGAAGAAGGTGGCGAAGGTCAGCGGCACGGTGCAGCACAGCGTCGCGCGCCAGTCGAAGAAGGTGATGATCACGAGCAGGATGATCACTGCGTAGACGATCAGCGTCATCGGCAGTTCCTGTTCGTGAATCTCCTCGTTCACGGCGGCGGCGATGCCCGAGGTACCCGCCGCGAGGCGGATATACATCGAGACTTCCGTACCGGCGACTTCGATCTCCGTCGCCTTCGACGTGTCCTGGCCTTCCAGCGCCTTGGTGACCGCGTCACCGATGGGCTGCGCAACGCCGGCATCGCCCAGCTTCACCGGAACCGAGCCGTTATAGACCTGGACGCGGTGGCCGACTTCGCCGCCTTCCGCCGAAGTGATGCGGATGGCGGTGGCCGTGGAGATGTCCTTGCCCGCGAAGGCGGCCATGACATCCAGCGGCACGCGCGCGCCCGGCTGGCGGGCATCGACGCGCAGTTCGCTTTCGACGACGACTTCCGCGTCTTCGCCGTTGCCCTTGATCGCGTCCATCTTGAGCGCGATCTGGTGGCCCGGAACCGTGCCTTCGACCGGCGTCAGGACGAGATCGGCGATCTGATCCTTCGGCACTTCCCAGATATTGTCTTCATAGGCCGGGCCGACGGCCGTGGTCTGGAAGCCGGTGACGACCAGCGACAGCTCCTGCGGGTCATCGGCCTCGCGCAGCTGCGGCGTGTAGGTCAGGCCGCTGAGATCGGCGGCGGCCAGGGTCCAGGTGCCGTTCTTGTTGTCGACGCCGTGGTTGAGGGCGGCGGGCAGATACTTATTGGCGCGCCATTCCTTCACCGCCGTGACGACGCGGGCGATGGTTTCGGCCTTGCCGTCCTTCAGGAAGACGTGGATTGGCATCAGCGTGCACTCGGCGTTGAGAACGCCGGCCGTCGACGGGATCGGGCTCGTCGCCTGAACCAGCGAGAACTGGTTCTGAGGCAGGCCGCGCCATTTGAGGTTGCCCTCATACCAGCCGGCGTTCAGCTGCTTGGCGAGCTCGGCGGCCGACACGACTGTCACCACGCCCGGCACGTTGCGCAGGTTCCACGTCAGGCGGTTGATGTACTCCATATAGGGGTACTTGATGCACGCCTGCGGCGGCGTCTCGACGATGACCGTGAAGATGTCGAGCGCCTGGTTGAACTTGCCCGCGATCAGACGGGCGTCCTTGTTGTACTGGTGGTCCTGCTTCAGCTCCGGCATGCCGGCATGCACGTCACCGATCTGGCGCTGCAGGCCGAAATAGACGGCAAGAGCCAGAAGACCCAGCGAGACGAAGAAGAACGGAATCGCGAACTTCTTCTCCGCGATGCCGCCCAGCATGCGAACGATGCCCTTGGCGCGTTCACGCTGCATCGTGACGATGGCGCGGTAGTCGCCCTTGAACTTCATCAGCGACGCGACGAGCGGCAGCATGATGAGGTTGGTGATCATCTTCAGCGCAACACCGATCGACGATGCGATGGCCAGCTCTTTGATCATCGGGATCGGGACGAGATACAGCGTCGCGAAGCCGACGAGGGCGGTGACCAGCGCCATCGTGCCGGGGATCAGCAGGCCCGAGAACGAGTACCGGGCGGCCTTTTCTGCAGGCATGCCCTGGCTGAGGCCGTCGGTCAGCAGGTTCATCTGCTGGATGCCGTGGCTGACGCCGATGGCGAAGACGAGGAACGGCACGAGGATCGCGAGCGGATCGAGGCCGTAGCCGAGCAGCGCGATGATGCCGAACTGCCAGATCACGGAGACGAGCGAACAGCCGACGGTCAGGAAGGTCAGCGGCCACGAGCGGCAGTACCACCACACGGCGGCGACGGTTAGCACGAAGGCCAGCGCGAAGAAGATGACGACTTCCTTGGCGCCGTTGCCGATATCGGCAAGCGCCTTGGCGAGGCCGATGACGTGGACTTCGTAAGGCGCAGCTTCGCCCTTCACGGCGTCGCGCCAGGTGGCGATCTCGGCCTTGAGGGCAGCGTACTGCTCGGCGGGCGGCAGTTTCTTCGCCGCCACTTCGTCGAGCTTCGTCTTGAAGGTCGCGTAATAGCTGCCGACCACGGGGCCGTAGTTCAGCTCCATCGTGGGCAGCTGCTTCTTCACGTCCTCGGCGTACTCGCCGCAGTTCGGGACGAAGTCGTCGCCGCCGAACATCGACTTCACCGAATGCATGAAGCCCGAGGGGACGGGGCAGTCGGCGATCTGCTTCTCCATCGCCGCGATATCGGCGCTGAGGATCTCGATCTGCGACTTGGAATCTGCGTCGGTCTTGCCCTGCAGCTTTTCAAGGTTCGCCTTGGCGATGGGAAGCTCGCGCTCGGCGTCCTTGGTTTTCTGGATGAAGCCGTCCTTGATCTCGTCGAGGCGCTGATCGACGTACCAGAGGGCCGGACCGCCGGGGCTCTGGAAGCGCTCGCGCAGCGTCGTCTCGATGCGGTCGTTGAAGTCGAAGAAGTCGAGCTTCTCGCCGGTCGAGGGGTCGAACTCCAGGATTTCGGCCTGAACCAGCGCGGCGGTGAAATCGTTGGAGACGAGACGGCCGACAAAGCCGCCGCGGATCACGTTGTTCTGAATCTTCTCGATGACGCCGGGGCGGCCGACGGTCGAGGCCGTCGTGGTGCCGCCGATCACGTCGTCAGCGCTGATGCCTTCTTCGGTGATTTCGAAGAAGCGCGTGTTCGGCGTCCAAAGGCTCGTCACCGTCTTGCGGTCGATGCCGGGGATGAAGAAGAGATCCTGCGTCAGGCCGTTGAGGGTCGCGAGGAAGTTCGCGTCCCAGATGGCGCCCGGCTTGTCGTCCTTGGCGTGCAGCGCAACGATCATGCGCTTCGCGCCGGGCAGGCTCGACTGGTACTGGCGGAAGGTATCGACGTATTCGTGCTTCTCGGGCCACATCTTCTCGATGCCGGCGTCGAGCTTCAGCCCGCCTGCAAAATAGCCCATCGCGATCGTGAACAGCCCGATCGCAATGAGGATGTAGGCGCGCGCGCCAAAGATGATGCGCTCGAAGGTCTTGACCATGGTGCTACTCTTCCCCTGTCCGGTCTCGCCGGCCGGTTGCCGAATTCCTGAAGTCGCTTCCGCGCGAAGCCGCGCGCGGACGCAAGCGAAGTCCCGTTGGAACGGCGTCAGAGATGCGGCGCAAAAAGCAGACACACCGGCCTGAACCGACCGTGCGCTGCGGGCGTCTCCCTGGCAGTCCCTGTTCTTGTTGCGCGTGCTGTGGGTTTGCCCCGCCCCGTGGCGGCCGGCTCACCCCGTCCGATCAAGCCCCCCGGCCCACGCGGACACACGCGTCCGTTCCTCGAGCGCCACTGCACCGGGAACGCGTTTTTACTGTGAAGGGGCGGAAAACATAGGTCAATCCGGCATTTATGCTGCGTTGCAGCGCCGGAAGCCGCTCACGGCCCGAGTCCGCACGCCTGGCGGCTCGGTCTGGTTGACGGGTGCGTCATTAAATTAATGACACGAGCGTCATCTTTAATTGACCAGAAGGCCTATGTGGGTAAAGGTGAGGGCGAGCCGGCCCAAAGTCCGGCAGAAGCTATTGGGAGCCTGACATGACCGCACCGCTGCAGATCACCAAGGACAACGCCTACGACGCCGTGGATCCCAAGGATTTCCCGGCGATGATGGATGTCGAGCGCTACGGCCAGCGCTCCACCGCCTTCGACAAGATCATTTCCGCGACCCACGACCATTTCTGGGATCCGCTCGACAAGAAATATATCGACTTCTCCGAGCCGTTCGACCTGGAGAACGAGGCCCTGCTGCCGGAAGACATGTTCCCGATCTTCGCCACCCGCGTCGGCGAGAACATGAGCCCCAAGGACAAGGTCGGCTTCATCAACGAGAGCACCCGCTGGATGCTCTCCTCCATCCTGCACGGCGAGCAGGGCGCGCTGTCGCTCTCCGCCTCGCTCTGCCACATCCTGCGCGACCCGGGCGCCCAGGAATATGCCGCCAACCAGACGCGCGAAGAAGCCCGCCACGTCGCGGCCTTCTCGAAATATGTCCAGGCCCGCTGGGGTAAGCCGCTGCCCGTCGGTCCGACGCTTGGCAATCTCCTGACCGACCTCGTCAACGCGCCGGAGGTCTACAAGAAGATCGTCGGCATGCAGATGTTGGTCGAAGGCCTCGCCATGGGCGCCTTCGCGACCATGTACAACAAGGCCCGCGACCCGCTGCTGGTGAAGCTGATGCAGCTGGTGATGACGGACGAGGCGTTCCACCACAAATTCGGCAAGATCTGGGCCGACCGCACGATCCCCAAGCTGTCGAAGGAAGAGCAGGAGATCATCGAGGACTGGGCCGCGACCTGCTTCCAGACCCTTCTCTTCAACCTGATCAACCCTGAGCAGATGAAGGAAGTCTACGGCCGCTACGGCATCGACTGGCAGGACGCGCAGGCCGCCCTCATCGAGGCGATCACCGATGAAGAGCGCAAGAAGCGCATGTCGGATTCGTCCGACATCTTCCGCGTGCTCATCAAGACCCTGCTAAAGGCGGGCGTGATCACCGACCGCACCAAGGGCTTCTACTCGACCTACGTCAACATGGACGAGCTGAAGCACGAAGGCGACGAGATGGTGGGCGACGCGATCGCCGAAGACGGCATCAAGTTCCTGCAGACCGTGAACTTCGGCGCCAACGCCAAGTCCGGTTCGCTCCTGATGGCCGCTGAATAGCCGAGGCTAAAGCCTGAAACGGAAAGGGCGGCGCAGCGATGCGCCGCCCTTTTTCTATGGCGCCGGCGGGTCGATCGCGACTTTCGCGACGATCGCTTCCGGGAAAGGCTCGCTCCCCGTCACCTTGCCGTCGGCGTCGAAGCGCGACCACGCGGTGTTGGCGATGTAATAGACGAACGGCCCGGCTGCGGCGCAGAGCGTCAGCCCGTCATGCAACTCGCTATTGGCCGCGATGACCCGCAGCTTCACGACGCGTGAGAAGTCCTCGTCGAGCTCGATGGCGATGACCCGCTCGGGCGCGATGCCGTTCTGGGTCGCGACCAGCGTGCCGGTCTCGGTGCGGCTGAGCCCGTCGATCCCCAGCGCCGTCGCGCCGGATGGGACCGAGATGCTGGTCATCTTCCCGCGCTCTATGTCGATCGCATAGAGGCCCATCGCATAGTCCGCGACGATGAGGATACGCTGGTCGGCGCTGAGGACGAGCCCCTGCGGCGCGACGAAGCGCGGATCGTCGAACACGCGCTCGAGCGCCTTCGCGCCCGGCTTCAGCCGCCAGATCGCGGCATTGCTGGCATCGCTCGCATAGACCGTCCCGTCATCGGCGACGGTGAGATCGCCGATCACCGCCTTGATGTCAGGCGGCAGCACCACCTTGGCCTTCAGTTCGCCGGTCTTCAGATCGAAGGCGAAAACGCCTGCGGCCCCCAGCTCGCCCGCTTTCAGATCGGGGGTCAGGGCGCCTGCCGTGCTGGCTGCCCACAGAAGGCCACGTGGGGCATCGACGGCGAGGCCGTAGACACTGAACAGCCCGCCCGTGCCCGGCGCGATGAAGTCCTTCACGACGCCCGCATCGATGCGGACGATGCGCCGTTCGCGCACGCTGCCCGCAAAAGCCTCCGCGCCGTTGACCGCGATGCCTTCGAACAGCGCCGCGCCGTCGCCCAGCGCAAACGCCTTCACCGGCGTTCCTTTCGGCTCTGCATTCATATCCATCTGCACCTTGGCGCCGATGAAGCGGGGCTTCAGCGAGATGAACAGGAATTCCGGCCGGTCGCCGATCTTGGCGGTGAGGCCCATCGTCGCCACCATCTGCAGATGGGTCATGGCGCTTTCGCCGTCGCCGAGATGGCCTTCCTGCGAGGCCAGAGCCAACAGAATGCCAGGGTGACCGGGCCTCAGCTTCAGGGCCTCCTGCAGCGCGGCGGCGGCGCCGGCATGATCTCCCGCTTTGCTCAGTTCCGCCGCTTTCAGCCGCAGTTCCTCGGATTTCGCAAATTGCGGCGTCGCGGCAGCCGCAAATCCGGTAGCCAGCGCCGCACAAACCGCAAGAACCCAACCGATCCGCATGACTATTCTTTCAGTCTTCTATGGCGCACACGTCACTTGGAATTGACGCCCCTTGCAAGATATCCCTTTGCCCATGCCTCGCGCCCACCGCCTCGCGCCTGTCCTGATGCTCGCTGCCCATGTCGTGGGCGGCGCTGCGCTGGCTGCGACGCTGACCGATCATGACGGCGACGGCCGCATCACCCGCACCGAGTATCGCGAGGCGGTCACCGCGATCGCGATCGCGGCCGACGCCGACAAGGACGGCCTCATCACGCCGGCCGAGTTCGCCTTCACGCCCGCCGATCTCGCGCTGTTCGACAATAACGGTGACGGCATCGTCACCTCGGTCGGCGTGCAGGAATTCATCGACGGCATGGATGTCGCCTTCGACGCCATGGATGCCGACATGGACGGCGCGCTCAGCGCGGATGAACTGAACGCCGCGCGCGGCCGCTATGGCATTGCGCCGCCTGTGTCGATGAACGGCAGCGGCGATCAGGCCGCTTCGGCGAAGCCACGGCCCTTGAGCAAAGGCTGAACCTCCGGGTCGCGCCCGCGGAACAGGCGATAGGCCTCGGCCGGATCGCGCGTATTGCCCGCCGAATAGACGAACTCGTACAGCCGCGCCGCCGTCGCCGGATCGAAGATGTTTCCAGCTTCCACGAAGGCCTCGAACCCGTCCGCGTCCAGCACCTCCGACCACATGTAGGAGTAGTAGCCGGCGGAATAGGCGATGCCGTCGAAGAGATGCAGGAAATGCTGCGGCCGATGCCTCAGCGCAATTTCCTCCGGCATCTTCAGCCGCGCCCGCGTCGCCATCTCGGCGGCATGCACGTCGATGGCGTCGACGTCGCCGCGCATGTGCAGATCCATGTCGAAGACCGCGCTGGACAGGAATTCCACCGTCGCAAAGCCCTGGTTGAAGGTCTGCGAGGCGAGCAGCTTCTCGATCATCGCAGCCGGCATCGCCTCGCCGGTTTCGGCGTGGATCGCGAATTCGGCCAGCACCTCGGGCTGATCCAGCCAGTGCTCGTTCACCTGGCTTGGGAATTCCACGAAGTCGCGCGGCACGGCGGTGCCCGAAAGATAGGGATAGGTCACGTTCGACAGAATGCCGTGCAGGCCGTGGCCGAATTCGTGGAACAGCGTCGAGGCGTCGTCATAGCTCAGCAGAACCGGCTGTCCCGCCGGCGCCTTGTTGAGGTTCATGTTGTTGAGGACGAGCGGGATCACCTCGCCGTCCATCTTCTCCTGATCGCGGAAGGTCGACATCCAGGCGCCGGACGATTTGCCGGAGCGGGCGAAATAGTCGCCATAGAAGAGGGCGATGGTCTTGCCGTCCTTCTTCACCTCCCAGGTGCGGACTTCGGGCGCATAGACGTCGATATCGCGGCGCTCCTCGAAGCTGACGCCGTAGAGTCGGCTGGCGCAGGCGAACTGCGCGGCGATCAGGTTCTCAAGCTGCAGATAGGGTTTCAGCGAGGCCTGGTCGAAATCGTAGCGCGCAGCGCGCAGCTTCTCGGCGTAATAGCGCCAGTCCCATGCCGCGAGTTTGAAATTGCCGCCTTCGGCATCGATCATGCCCTGCAGATCGGCCTTCTCTTCTTCGGCGCGGGCGAGCGCCGGGGTCCAGACGCGGGCGAGCAGCTCGTTGGCCGCTTCCGGCGTCTTCGCCATGCGGCCGTCCAGCGTCAGTTCGGCATGGGTTTTATAGCCGAGCAGATTGGCGCGCTCATGGCGCAGCTTCACCACTGCCGCGATGATCGCGCTGGTGTCGTTTTCGTCGTTGTTGTCGCCGCGCTTCACCCAGGCCTCATAGGCCTGCTCGCGCAGGTCGCGCCGCGATGAGAAGGTCAGGAAGGGCTCGACACTCGGCCGTTGCAGGCTGATCGCCCATTTGCCTTCGAGACCCGCCTCCTTCGCCGCTTCCGCCGCCGCCTCGATGACGAAGGCAGGAAGACCCGCGAGATCGTCCTCGCTGTCCAGCACCAGCGCGAAGCGGTCGGTATCCTTCAGCACCTTCAGGCGGAAATCGGTGCCGAGCGTCGCCAGCTCCTCGTTGAGAGCGGAGAGGCGTTCCTTCTTCTCCGCCCCCAACTCCGCGCCGGCGCGGACGAAATCGCGATGCAGCTCTTCCACCAGGCGCGTCTGCTCGGCGTTGAGGCCAAGCGTGCCGCGCGCCTCATAGGCCGCCTTCACGCGCGCAAAAAGGCCGGGGTTCAGCCGCACGGCGTCATAATGCTTGGCGAGCAGCGGCGACATTTCGCGCTCGATCGCCTGCAGCGCCTCGTTGGAGGCGGAAGAGGACAGGTTCTCAAACACCGCGCTGACGCGGAAGAGCGCGCGGCCCGAACGCTCCAGCGCTTCGATGTCGGCGAAGGCGCCAGGGCCGGTCTTGCCCGCGATGGCGGCGACGGCGGCCAGTTGCTCGGCCATCGCCGCATCGAAGGCGGGACGGAAATGCTCAGGGCGGATGCGCGACAGCGGCGGCGTCGCGAAGGGCGTCGTCCAGGTTTCGAAGAACGGATTGGCGGCTGTCATGGGCGGTCTCCTGATGTGGCCATTGTGCCTCATAAGGGCCGGGGATCACCAGAGCGCGGGAACTGATGTGCGTCCTTCGCGACGGCGGCTGCGCCGCCTCCTCAGGATGAGAAATAGGGGTGCGCTCGCTCTTCCTCATCCTGAGGAGCGCGCGTCAGCGCCCGTCTCGAAGGACGCAGGCTCTTAGCCGCCCGTGCCGCCGAACGCGCCGCAGTTCGACTTGATGGTCCAGACCGAATACTGGAAGTAATCGACGTCCTTCAGCAGGCATTCGGCGCCTTTTTCGTCCACGATCTTCATGTCGTAGAGGCCGTTCGGCAGGTCCGGGAAGGCGAAGCTCTGGCCCGCCGGCACCTTGGCGCCGCGCAGCAGGTCCGGGCCGAAGCGGTCGACGTCGATGGGCGACACATAGATATGCGCGATCGTCGTTTCGGACGCGTTGGCGATCGACAGCTTGCCCGCCTGTGCAAGCGCGGGCGACAGCGCCGCCGCGGCAAGCGCCATGGTGAGGAAAAGCCGTTTCATCGTCTCCGTGTCCTTCCTGTCTCTGACCGGGACCAAATCACCCCGGATATGGGCTAAGTTATGACCGATGGATACTGAATGGTCACTGAATACGGCGCCCCAGAACACACTCGCCGTGACGCGCGGCGTGCAACGCTGCCTTTACGCAAAGGGATATGCCCCTTTAACCGAGTTCATCCTGCCGACCGGCGCGCGCCTCGATGTGATGGCGCTTGGATCTGGAGGTGATCTCCTGGCCGTGGAAATCAAGGTCAGCCTCGCTGATTTGCGCGGCGACCGGAAGTGGCCGGGCTATCTGGAATGGTGCGAGCGCTTCTATTTCGCCGTGCCGGTCGGCTTTCCGCTTGAGGTCGTGCCGGAAACGACGGGCCTCATCATCGCCGACCGCTATGGCGCGGACATCGTCCGCGAGAGCCCGGTGGCGGCCATCGCCCCGGCACGGCGCAAGGCGCTGACGCTTGGCTTCGCCCGCGTCGCGGCCGAACGCTACCTGCGCGCTGGCGATCCCGACCTCGCAGCGATGGGCTTCTAGGACTTTCCTTAATGTCATCCTCGGGGCGCGCAGCGGACCCGGGGATCAATGCCTGAGTGTCGGCAGGGCGAGACTCGTTCTGAATGGCCTCACGTATGGGTCCCCGGATCGTCCCTTCGGAACGTCCGAGGATGACAGGCATGGAAAGCTATTTCGGCGAACGCTTCGCCAGAATGCGCTGCAGGGTGCGGCGGTGCATATTGAGCCGGCGCGCGGTCTCCGACACGTTCTGCTGGCAGAGCTCGTAGACGCGCTGGATGTGCTCCCAGCGGACGCGGTCGGCCGACATCGGGTTGTCGGGCGGCGTCGGCTTGGCGCCGGGACGTGCGAGCAGTGCGCGGATCACGTCATCCGCGTCAGCGGGCTTGGAGAGGTAATCGATCGCGCCCTGTTTCACGGCGGCGACGGCGGTCGCGATATTGCCATAACCGGTCAGCACGATGGCCCGCGCGTCGGGCCGCTCGCGGTGCAGGGCCTCGATCACATCCAGGCCGTTGCCGTCGCCAAGGCGCAGGTCGATCACCGCGAATGCCGGCGGCGACTTCCTGACATGGCTTATGGCGAGCGCCACGGTCTCGGCGCTGGTGACGGTGAAGCCCCGCGCTTCCAACGCCCGCGCCATGCGGGTGCGGAAGGGCATGTCATCTTCGGCGATCAGGATCGTGCGATCCTGAATGCCTTCAAGTACCCGGTCGTCGGTCATGAATCCCCAATCGGGGCAGGACGCTAGCGATGGTGCGAAAGGCTTGCAACCGGCGGCGAGGTTTCCGGTTAACTTAGGGGCGGGGCTTCGATGCGGCCGCGGGGCCAGGCGATGGTCACCGAGGCACCTCCATCGAAGGCATTGCCGAAAGTCAGTTCGGCCCCGGTCCGTTCCAGCAGCGTCTTGGCGATGAAGAAGCCGAGGCCCATGCCGACATGGCCCTGTCCGGGTTGGGCGGGACCAAGCTGCTCGTCGGTGAGGGCCGTTCGTCCGGGCCGGGTGGTGACATAGGGCTCGCCCAGTTTGGCCATGATTTCCGGGGAAAAACCCGGCCCGTCGTCGCGGACACGTACGACGATGCGGACCTCGTCCCACATCGCGGTGACCTTCACGCGCCGCGCCGCGTAGTCGGCCGCATTTTCGATCAGATTGCCGATGGCATAGCGCAGTTCGGGAAGGACGCGCACCACGGGCGGGTTCTCCGCCCCCTCGACGCTGATCGTCACTTTCAGCGTGCGATGCGCCTGCGCCAGGTCGTCGAGCAGGGCGAGCAGCGGCAGGCGGGCATCAGGACCGATGCCGTCGCTTTCCTGGTGCTGCGACAGGCGACCGAGGATCTCGCGGCAGCGGTCGACCTGCTGGCGCAGCAATTTGGCGTCCTCGGCCAGAGGCCCGTCGGCAGGCAGTTCGCGCTGCAGTTCTTTCGCCACCACGGCGATGGTGCCGAGCGGCGTGCCGAGTTCATGCGCGGCGGCTGCGGCGAGGCTGCCGAGCGCCGCCAGCTTCTGTTCGGAGGCGAGCGCGATCTCCATCGCGGCATAGCCTGCCTGCATGCGCGAAGCCTCCGACGAAATGCGGAAGGTCGCGATGGTGGTGAAGCCGAGGCTCAGGATCAGCGCGATCCACAGGCCCGCCAGATAGATCGGCGGCAGGTTTAGCGTCTCGCCGTTCTCCCAGGGCAGCGGCAGGTGATAGAGCGCCAGCGCCGTAATCAGCGCCAGCGTGTAGCCGCCAAGCGCCAGCGCATAGCGCAGATTGAGCGATGATGAGGCGATCACCACGGCGGCGAGCAGGATCAGCGTGAACGGGTTCTGCAAGCCGCCGGTGAGGAAGAGGATCGCGAAGAGCTGTGTCTGATCGAGCCCGAGATAGAGGAATGCCGCGACGTCCGACGGGCGGTGCTGGGCCGGAAAGGCGACGCGCAGCATCATCGTGAAGGCGGCGCCGGCCGCAATCACGGTCAGGCAAGCGAGCAGCGGCAGTTCGAAGCCGAGACTGAAATGCACGAAGAGCACGGTCGCGAGCTGTCCCGCCAGCGCCAGCCAGCGCAGCGTGTTCAGCGTGCCGAGCCGCAGCCGCCCTTCCTCGGCCGCCGCAAGGCGGGTGAGGCGCGCGATGAGGCCCTTGCCCGGCCGGGGGGCGAAATCGCCCGTCGGAATGTCCATCGCCTATGCCGGTCCCTAGCGCCCCGCGCGCCGCATGCGATAGGACACCACCGCAGCGGGCGCGTGAAGGCTCGCGTGAAGGAGATGGTTCACATGCCGGCCCGCACCCGTGCCGTATTCCTGGGACTGATTGCGCTGGCGGCGCTGATCGCCGCATTCGCGGTCTATCTGCTCACGCAGCAGAAACCCGTGCCCGAACCCATCACGCCACGTTTCGCCCTCACCGACCAGGACGGGAAGAAGGTCACGGAGGCGGATTTCCGGGGAAAATACCTCCTCGTCTTCTTCGGCTTCACCAATTGCCCGGATGTCTGCCCCCTGACTCTTCAGAAGCTGGCAGACACGCTGGCCGGCATCCCCGAGACGGCGAAGAAGGTCACGGTCGTGCTGATCACTGTGGACCCGGAGCGCGATACGCCGGAGAAGCTGAAGGCTTATACCGGCTATTTCAGCCCGGATTTCCGCGCGCTGAGCGGCACGCCGGCGGAGATCGAGGCGGTCCTGAAGACCTTCAAGGCCTATGCCCGCAAGGTGCCGCTACCGGACTCGGCGCTCGGCTACACGATGGATCACTCCAGCTTCATCTATCTCTATGGCCCCGACGGCGCCTTCGTCACCGCCTTCGATCCGGGCGCGCCGGAGGAGAAGCTGGCGGCCGATCTGCAACAGAACGTCAAGTAATCTGTCCTTTAATACGGCTTGACGGGGTCATTGTGCGCCGCACAATGACCTCTTCGCGCTTTGGGGAGCGTTGCGGCTTGGCCTGACCGGACACCGGCAGGCCAGAGGGGGCACGTGAGGTTCTTGTTGCAGAATTTTCTCTACGCAGCGGTCGATACCGCCAAGCGTTCGGCCCAGCCCTTCCGGGCAGTGGCCGATTTCAGCGCGCAGGCGCTCCGCAATCCGCTGAACCCCTGGTCGCACACCTATGCCGGCCGGACCTGGGCGGCGGCGTTCGACGTGTTCGAAAGCTTCACGCGCAACTACGCCAAACCGGCCTTCAACCTGCCGCCGCTCAAGATCTACGGCCAGCCGGTGGACGTCACCGAAACGGTCGTCTGGTCGAAGCCCTTCTGCAATCTGCTGCACTTCGCCAAGGACGCCGAAACCTACGGCAAACTGCGCGCGAAATTCCCCCACCCTAAAGTGCTGATCGTCGCCCCGATGTCGGGTCATTTCGCGACCCTGCTGCGCGGCACAGTGGAGGCGATGCTCCCCGAGCACGACGTCTACATCACCGACTGGGTCGATGCCCGCGACGTATCGCTGAAGCACGGCCGTTTCGGCCTCGACGACTACATCGACTACGTCATGCAGATGCTGCGGCATCTAGGCCCGAAGACCCATCTGCTCGCCGTCTGCCAGCCGGGGCCGGCATGCCTCGCCGCTGCCGCGCTGATGCACGAGGCCAAGGACAAGGCGAAGCCCGCCTCGCTCAACATTATGGGCTCGCCCATCGACGCCCGCCGTTCACCCACCGAACCGAACCGCCTCTCCGAAGAGCGCTCGTTCCAGTGGTTCGAGGAGAACATGATCCACCGCGTGCCGCTGCCCTATGCGGGGCACGGCCGCCTCGTCTATCCGGGCTTCCTGCAATTGACCGCGTTCATCAACATGAACCGCGAGCGCCATACCAACGCGCAGTACGACTTCTACAAGAACCTGGTGAAGGGCGACGGCGACAGCGTGCAGAAGCACCGCACCTTCTATGACGAGTATCTCGCCGTGCTCGACATGCCGGCGGAGTTTTATCTCGAGACCATCGACAAGGTGTTCCAGCGTTTCGAGCTCGCCGAGGGCAAGCTGAAATATCGCGGCCATCTGGTGAAGCCCGCCGCCATCAAGGACATGGGCCTGATGACGGTCGAGGGCGAAAACGACGACATCTCCGGCATCGGCCAGACGCAGGCGGCGCACGATCTCTGCACCGGCATTCCGAAGGCGCGCAAGCTCGACTACATCCAGCCGGGCGTCGGCCATTACGGCGTCTTCAACGGCACGCGCTGGCGCACCGAAATCCAGCCCCGCGTCCGCGACTTCATTCGCGCGAACAATTAAGGCGCGGCGTTACGCCGAATTCACGCCTAGGACAGGGCGGTGCAAGCTGGACGGGCGTTATGTGATCGTCCCTCCGCCTGCCCCCTGAATGCCCCTCTGGCTCCATCGCATCGTCGCACTGCTGCCTGTCGCCGCCCTGATCGGGGCGGGATGGATCATCCATCTCTTTCTGGCCGAGCACAGCTATGACGAGCTGACGGCGTCGGTGGATGGGGTCGCCTGGCAGGCGATTGCCCTCGCCTTGCTCGCAACGGTGGCGAGCTTCCTCGTCCTCACCCTCTACGACGTCATGGCCGCCCGCTATGCCGATGCGGACCTAAAGCTCGGACGCATCATTCTGGGCGCGCCCATCGTCTACGCCTTCTCCAGCAGTCTCGGCGTCTCGATGCTAACCAGTGGCGCGCTGCGTCTGCGCCTTTATGGCTCGGCGGGCGGCCCTGCGGTCGCGCGCATGACGGCCTTCTCGACCGTCACGCTGTGGCTCGGACCGATGGCGCTCGCGCCGGTCGCGCTCGCCGCGGTCGGCCAGACGGAAACCGCCCTTGCCGCAGGCTTCGTCGCGGCCGTGCTGATCGCCGCCTATGTCACCGCGTCCTGGTGGTGGACACGTCCGCTGTCCGCAGGCGGCGCGAACCTGACGGCGCCCTCGCCAGGTGTCGCGCTCGGACAGCTCGCGGTATCGCTGGCCGACTGGCTGATCGCCGGCCTTGTGCTCGTCGCGCTTGTGCCGGGCGATGTCGCCGCGCCCGGCACGGTGCTCGCCGCCTTCCTGATCGCCCAGACGCTGGGGCTTTTCAGCCATCTGCCCGGCGGCATCGGCGTCTTCGAAGCCGCCATGGTAGCGCTGGCGGCGCCCGAGGGCGGCGCCGCAGCGCTGGCCGGCCCGCTGCTCGTCTATCGCGCCGTCTACTATCTCGTCCCGCTCGTCGTCGCGGCGCTGTCCCTCGGCCTCGCCGAGATCTGGGACCGCCGCGCGCTTGTCGCGGGCGCGCGGCGCTTGATCGCGCCGGGGCTGCGCTACCTCACGCCGCCTCTGCTCGCGCTCGCCGCCTTCGCGGTGGGCGTGGTGCTGTTGATCTCGGCTGTCACGCCCGGCGTCGCGGAGCGGCTCGCGGCGCTCGATGACTTCCTGCCCATCGAGGTGATCGAGGCCTCGCACCTTGCCTCCGTCGCCGCCGGCATTGCGCTTCTCTTCCTCGCGCGTGGCCTCGCCCGCCGCCGCCGTGACGCCTTCCACGTCACGCTCGTCGTCCTCGGCGTCGGCGCGCTCGCCTCGCTGCTGAAGGGCGCCGACTATGAGGAAGCGATCCTCGCGGTGCTCGCGCTGGCGCTGATGTGGCCGGCCCGACGATTTTTCCATCGCCGCGCCGACAGGCTGGACCTCGGCCTCACGCCGCTCTGGCTCACAGTTATCGCCGTGACGCTGGGCGTCAGCGTGTGGCTCGGCTTCTACGTCTTCCGCGACATTCCCTATGAGGCTTCGCTCCTCACCACCGCTTCGATCGACAACGATGCCGGGCGCTTCCTGCGCGCGCTGGTGCTGGGTGCCGCGCTCGTCTTCTCGGCGCTGGTCATCTGGCTGCTGAGCCTGCGCCGTCCCGGTCGTGACGAAGGCCCCTCCGCCGCCGATATGGAAGCCGCCGCCCGCATCGCGGCCAGTGTTTCGGAGACCGGGGCGCAGCTCGCGCTGCTCGGTGACAAGCGCTTTCTCTTCGACGACGCGAAGACCGGCTTCATCATGTTCGCCGATTCCGGCCGCAGCCGTGTCGCGCTCGGCGATCCCGTCGCACCGGCGCCCGAGACGCAGCGCGAACTGCTCTGGCGCTTTCTGGAAACCTGCGATGCCGCCGACCGCTGGCCCGTCTTCTATGAAGCCTCGCAGGATCTGCTGCCCCTTTATCTCGATGCCGGCCTCTCCGCGCACAAGCTGGGCGAGGAGGCACTGGTCGATCTGAAGGACTTCACGCTGGCGGGCGGCAGGATGGCCGGGCTGCGCCAGGGTGCACGCGCCGCAGAACGCAAGGGCCTCGCCTTCTCGGTCGTAGGCGCCGACGCCGTGCCTGCGCTCATCGCCGAGATGAAAGCCGTCTCCGATGCCTGGCTCGCGGAGAAAAAAGGCGGCGAGAAGGGCTTCTCGCTGGGGCGGTTCGACCCGGTCTATCTCGCCCGCTATCCCGCCGCGCTGGTGCGCGACGGCGAAGGGCGTCTTCTTGCCTTCGCCAATCTCTGGCCCGGCGCGGACAAGGCCGAACTCTCGGTCGATCTGATGCGGCATGTCCCGCATCCGCCGCAGGGCCTGATGGACATGCTCTTCTCGGGCATCCTGCTGTGGGGGCAGGCCGAGGGCTATCAACGCTTCAATCTCGGCATGGCGCCGATGTCGGGCCTTTCGACCCATCGCCTCGCCCCGCTGTGGCAACGTGCGGGCAGCTACATCTTCAGCCGCTGGGGCGCGCTCTACAACTTCCAGGGCCTCAGGGCCTACAAGCAGAAATTCTCGCCGCGCTGGGAAGCGCGCTACCTTGTTTCGCCGGGCGGCGCACCGCTCGCGCGCGTCCTGCTCAACGTGACCGCGCTCGTCTCGGGCGGTCTTTTTGGAGCGATCCGCAAATGAGTGTCATCGCCAGCCTGTTCGCCGCCGCGCTCGCCGCATCGCCGGTGCCGGTGAAAGCCGCTGCAACCTATGAACCGTCCGGCCCGCCCAACGCGCTGGTCGTGTTCCTCTCCGGCGACGGCGGATGGAATCTTGGCGTCATCGGCATGGCGAAGCGTCTGGCATCGGAAGGCGCGGCGGTCGCGGCGCTGGATACGCCCAAGCTGCTCGCTGCGCTCGATGCCTCCGCGCCCGATGGCTGCGCCGATCTCGCCGGCACGATCGAGACGTTCGCGAAGGCCGAGCGCGCCGCGCTGCATGTGCCGGGCGATGCGCCCCTGATCCTCGCCGGATATTCCTCGGGCGCGACCGCCGTCTACATCGCGCAGGCCGCCATGGCAAAGGGCGCGGTGCTGGGGTCGGTCGCGCTCGGCTTCTGCCCGGATATGGAGAACAAGCGCCCGCTCTGCGCCAGCGGCGGCCATGCCGACCTGACGGCGGACAAGATCAAGACCGGCTATCTCTATTCGCCCGCCGTGACCGGTCTGACGGGGTTCACGGCGCTGCAGGGCATGATCGACCAGGTCTGCACGGCGGATGCGACCATCGCCTTCGTCGGCAAGATCCCCGGCGCCAAGGTAGTGGCCCTGCCCAAGGTCGGGCATGGCTTCGGCGTGGAAAAGAACTGGATGCCGCAATATCTCGCCGCCTATCGCGAGATTGTGGGAAAGGCCGAATGATGAAATCGCTACTTACCGCGCTCGCCCTGTCGGTGGCGCTGGCCGCTTCGGCGCGCGCCGCCGATCCGCTGACCTTTGGCCGGTTCGGCGAGGTGAAGGTCATCGCGCCCCCGGGCGACCCGGCATCGGTCGCGCTGCTTCTTTCCGGCAAGGACGGATGGGACGCGGCGGCCGATGCGACGGCAACGGCGCTCACCGCCAAGGGCGCGCTGGTGCTGGGCGTCGACTGGAAGGCCTACAAGGCCGAACTCGACCGCGACGGCGCGGGATGCGTCTATCCCGCCGCCGATCTTCAGGGGCTCGCGCAATACGGCGAGAAGACGCTGGGGCTGAAGCGCTACTTCCAGCCGATCCTCGTCGGGATCGGCGAGGGTGCTTCGGCGGTCTATCCCGCCTTCGCGCAAGGTCCGGAAGATACCTTCAAGGGCGCGCTCGCTGCCGGTTTCTGCCCGACGCTCAAAACCGCGAAACCGATGTGCAAGGGACACTCCGCCGACCTTCACGCGAAGGCGGGCTCCGGCGGTTTCTCCTATGCGCCCGCCTCGTCCGGCCTCGACAATTTCGTCGCGCTGAACGGCGTCGATGGCCAGACCTGCGCCGCTGCCGATGTCGCAGCCTTCGTCTCGGGCATTCCGGGCGCGAAGGTGATCGCCGCAGATCCTGCGAAGCCGCTGCCCGATCAGATCGCCGCCGCCTATGGCGATCTCACAGCTACGCAGACCGCGTTCGAGCAAGCGCAGAAATCGGAAGACGGCGCGCCCGCCGCTCCCGGCCCGACGCCGGAGACGCCCGCCCATGTCGACATCTCGGCCTTGAGCGATCTGCCGCTGACCGTGGTGCCGAGCGAGGGCACCCCGAAATCCTACGCCATCTTCCTCACCGGCGACGGCGGCTGGGCCGGCATCGACCAGTCGATCTCGGCCAGCCTCGCGGCCAAGGGCATCGAGATCGTCGGCTTCAACACGCTCGACTATTACTGGGAGGCGAAGAGCGCCTATCAGACCGCCGCCGACATCAACCGCGTGCTGGACGCGATCCGCGCCTCGGATGCGAACGCGAAGGTGATGCTGGTCGGTTATTCCTTCGGAGCCGAGGTCGCGCCGGTCTTCTATCCCCAGCTCGCCGACACATCGAAGGCGATGATCTCGCGCATGGTGCTGCTGGTGCCGGGCACGCTGGCGGTGTTCGAGTTTTCGTCCAGCTACTGGCTGGGTGACGAACCGTCGGAAGGCGACAATGTCGCCGACGCCGTGAAGGCCGACGCAAATGTGCCGGTGCTCTGCATCTATTCGTCCGACGATGATGGCGCGTGTCCCGCGCTGGCCGCCTCGCCGCCGTCCAGCGTGACGTTGAAGGAACTGGGCGAGGGCCACCATTTCGGCGGCGACTATGACGCGCTGGCGGCGATCATTCTCGGCGAGGGCTGAGGGTCAGACGTTTTTTGCCGCTTCCTCGGCGATGCGCTTCACCATGTTGGCGAAGCCGTTGGCGCGGCTGGGCGACAGATGCGTCTGCAGGCCGATCTCGCCGGCGAGCGTGAAGGGCGCCGACAGAATCTCCTGCGGCGTCCGCCCGTCATAGACCTTCAGCAGCAGCGCGATCAGGCCGGATGTGATGATCGCATCCGACGCGGCGCGGAAATGCATATGCGTGCCGTCGAACGAACTCTTCAGCCACACCTGGCTCTGACAGCCCGGCACTTTGAGATCGTCGCTGCGCTCGGCCTCGGGCAGCGCGTCGAGCGCCCGGCCCAGATCGATGAGCAGCTGATAGCGATCCATCCAGTCGTCGAAGAGCTGAAACTCCTCGGCGAGCGCGGCCTGCGCCTCGGCGATGCTGGGAGCGATTGCGGTCATGGGGCCGATTTAGGGGCGCGGCGTGCCAGGGTCCAGCATCCTGATTCGGCCCGGCGTTGGGCCTTACGTACACGTTAACTACTAGGGGTAGAGCGGGTCAGCGCGAGGCAGGGCCAACCGCTCAGGTACAACTCTAGCGAGCGCTGCGCAGCTTGGTTGCATAGCGCGGCGAGCTCTATCTATGCCATTGAAATAAAGTGAATTTTTTCTTCTTAGGCCCGGCCCGGACCGATCACGCGGATTGTGTGTCGCAGTCCCGCATTGGTTCTGGCCCCTGCTTCCGGCCCATGGTCAGATGCCTTCCAGACGACATCCGGGGGTACCTCAGCCGTGGCGCGCGCGACCTACAAGAACCTCATGCGGATCGCCGGCCAGCCTGTGCCGCTGACGGTGCGCGTGAATCCGCGGGCGCGCCGCATCATCGTGAAGGTGCATCCGTCGACCGGGGCAGTGTCGGTCGTCGCGCCCTCGTCGCGCGCGGTGAATCCGGCCCTCGATTTTGCGCGCTCGGAACGCGACTGGATCGCCCAACGTCTTGCCCGCATTCCCAAGCCCGTGCCGTTCGCACCGGGCGCGGTGCTGCCATATCGCGGTGTCGATCATGTCATCCGCTGGTCGGGCTCGAAGCGCGGTCTCGTGGTCATCGACCAGGAGGCCTACCGCCCGACCATCCGCGTCTCCGGCGGTATCGAATTCCTCAACCGCCGCGTCGAGGACTGGTACAAGCGCCAGGCGCGCTTCCACCTGACGCGCAAAGTCGAATTTTACGCCGAACAGCTCGGCGTGACGGTCCGCCGCCTCACCATCCGCGACGGCGCCAGCCGTTGGGGGTCGTGCTCGTCCAACGGCTCGCTCTCCTTTTCGTGGCGGCTCGTGATGGCGCCGCCCTTCGTGCTTGACTATGTCGCCGCGCATGAAGTGGCGCATCTGCGCGAGATGAATCACGGCCCCCGCTTCTGGCGTCATGTCGAACGCCTGGTCGGCGACTCCACCGCCGCGCAGGACTGGCTCCGCGAGAACGGCTCGGCCCTCCACCGATACGGCGATCTCGGCAGCGGCCACGACGCTCAGGACGTCGTTCTCTAGACCGTTCTTCCATTCATTGACGGTTCACGGCGGCGCAGCTTATCTCAGCGCCGACGCCGATTTGCCGGAGCCCGCCTCAATGAAGTTCCTCGCCGCCGCCGCTTTTGCCGTGCTGGCCTTCGCGACACCTGCCCGCGCCCAGGATGCGGACCCCACGGTCGACTTCCTCGGCTACTGCGTCACCAGCGGCAATTCGACGAATTACTGCGCCTGTCTGACCGACGCGCTGGCGGCGGCGGTGACGCCCAAGCAGCTCTCGATCTACACCGATTATCTGAAGCTGTTGGCCAGCGGCGAACGCGACGAGCACAAGATCATCAAATCGCTGAAGACCAAGCATGACGTCAAAGGCGCCGAGCTGGGCGCCGCGCTGCAGGCCGCCAACACTGCCGCGACCGCCGCCGAAAAGACCTGCGCGGGTCTCTGACGTTCAGCTGAGCTGGATTTTCAGCCCGGCCAGCGTCGCGCGAACCGCCTCATCAAGCGTCGTGTGCGGCTCGCGGCCGAGAAACGCCGTCAGCTTCTCGTTGCTGAGCCGCAGCGGCCGCTGCCAGAGGTAGCGCATCTCCATCATCTCGCGCAGCGTCTCGTTGAACGGCGCGATCATGCGCAGCAGCCACCAGGGCAGACGGCGGACCGGCAAGTCGGCGCGACCCGCCACGCGTTTGATTGCTTCAGCCATCTCGCCGCCGTGTTCCAGCCAGTGCCCGCCGAAATGGAAGCGCGCGAAATCGGGCAGGTCGCCGTCGCGATCGATCAACTCGGCGAACGCCGTGCCGAGATCGGGCAGATAGGCCCACTGATGGCCGATCATCGGATCGCCCGGATAGCTGACGGCGGTCAGGCGCTTGCCTGGCGTCACCAGACCTTGCGCGAACCAGTTATTACCCGCTGACGGCGCGAAGAAATCCCCGGCGCGGACGATAAGCGCTTTCACGCCGCTCGCCGCGATCTGGCGCTCCATCTCGACCCGGATCGCGCCCTTGCCGGTCGTGGGGTTCTGCGGCGCATCTTCCGCGACAACCTCACCCGCATCCGGACCGTAATTATAGACCGTGCCGGGCGGCACCAACCGCGCGCCGTTCGCGTGTGCGGCGGCCAAGCTCGACGCCAGCATCGGCAGGACGAGACCCTTCCAGTTGCGATAGCCCGGCGGGTTTGCGCCGTGAAAGACGATGGATGCGCCTTCTGCCGCGCGGGCGACATCGGCGGCGTTCATCGCATCGCCGCCCACCCATTCAAATCCGGTCGTCGCGTGGCGCGCTGCCGCGCCCTGCGGGTCGCGGTTCAGCGCCCGGACGCGCCAGCCGCGCTTCGCCAGCGCTGTGGCGGCCGCACCGCCAACGCCGCCCGTCGCACCAATCACCAGCGCCGTCTTGCCGTCTACCTGTCCGCTCATCGCACGCTCCTTATGTCCGCCGGAAAGATAAGGCTGCGGCGTGTCATCCTAAATTGCATGAATATGGATCTCTGATATTCATCTATGAATGTCAGACGGCGATCTCTGGACGCTCTACCGATCCTTTCTCGCCGTCATGCGCGAAGGCTCGCTGTCGGGCGCGGCGGCGGCGCTGAAGCTCAGCCAGCCGACGCTCGGCCGCCATGTCGAGGCGTTGGAGACGCAGCTTGGCGGCGCAACGCTTTTCACGCGTCACCCACGCGGGCTTCTGCCGACCGAGGCCGCGCGCGAAATGCTGCCGCACATCGAGGCGATGCATGCCGGGGCCGAGGCGGCCAGCCGGGCGGCGACGGCGGCACGCACCGACGCGATCTCCGGCACGGTCCGTATCGCGGCAAGCGAAACGGTCGGCGCCGAAGTCCTGCCCGGCATTCTGGCCCTGTTGCGCGCCCGCCATCCCGGCCTCGCCTTCGAACTCTCGCTTTCCACCCGTAGCGAGGATCTGCTCCGCCGCGACAGCGACATCGCGGTGCGCATGGTGCAGCCCGAACAGGGCGCGCTGCTGGCGGTGAAGACCGGCACGGTGAAGCTTGGCCTCTTCGCGCACCGCCTCTATGCCGAACGCCACGGCCTTCCGTCCTCGCTGGCCGACCTGTCAGGCCATGCGGTGATCGGCTTCGACCGCGCCAACCCCTTCATCGACACCGCCTCGCGCGCGATGAAACTGGACCGCGCCATGTTCGCGCTGCGCGTCGATCATGAACTGGCGTCGCTCGCCGCCCTGCGCGCCGGCTTCGGGCTGGGCGTCTGCCAGAACCCCATCGCCCGGCGTGACAACAACCTCATCCCGGTCCTGACGCGCGAGGTTAGCTTCACGCTCGGCACCTGGATCGTCATGCATGGCGATCTGAAACGCGTCCCGCGCATGAAGGTGGTGTTCGATCACCTCGTGCGCGAGATGCGCGTCTATACCCGCAGCTAGTTTCCGCTCCGGGCCTCGCGAGGCTCGGGCGTCGGCTCGCCGAAATTTTCCTCGAACATCTTGTCGAAGGCTTCGGCGTCGTCCTCGCCGATCATCGGCGCGCCGTCCAACGGTGTTGCGCCTGCGGCATCGGGCGGCACTTCGGCATAGCCGCCCGTGCCTTCCTCGCCCTCCATCGGCGCGCCGCCTGCGCCCGGTTCTTCGTACCATCCGGCTCCGGCCGCGACGTCCATCGCCGGATTGCCTTCCAGCGCGATCAGCGGACCCGGCTCGTACTGGTCCTTCACGGCATTCATGAAGGCGGCCCAGATGTCCGCCGGCACGCTGCCGCCGGTCACATCTTTCATGGCGGCGTTGTCGTCATTGCCGACCCAGACGCCCGCCACCACGTCCCGCGTGTAGCCGACGAACCAGGCATCGCGGAACGCCTGACCCGTGCCGGTCTTGCCCGCCGCGTCGCGGTCGGCCAGCGTTGCGCGCTTGGCGGTGCCCATGCGGACCGTCTCGCGCATCATATAGGTCATCTCGCTGGCGAAGACCGGCGGCACGGCATCGAACCGGCCCGACCCCTGCCGCTCATACAGCAACTTGCCTTCGCGCGTGCGGATCTTGGTGATGCCATGCGGCATGGCGGAATAACCGCCATTGGCGAACGGGGCATAGGCGCCCGTCAGCTCCAGCAGGTTGACCTCAGACGTGCCGAGCGCGAGCGAAGGCTGCGCCTGCATATGCGACAGGATGCCGAGCCGCTTGGCGACAGAGGCGACCGCCTCCGGCCCGACATCGACGATCAGGCGCACAGCGGCGGAATTCAGCGACCGCGCCAGCGCCTCGGTCAGCGACACCTCACCCAGATATTTGTGCTTGTAGTTGCCGGGCGACCAGCCCTTCAGCTTGATCGGCGCGTCCAGCACCAGGCTTTGCGGCGTGTAGCCGGCCTCCAGCGCCGCGAGAAACACGAAGGGCTTGAAGGACGACCCCGGCGGGCGCTTCGCCTGCGTCGCCCGGTTGAACTGGCTTTCGGCATAGGAGCGTCCGCCCACCATCGCCAGCACCGCGCCGTCTGGCGACAGCGCCACCAACGCGGCCTGACCGATCTTCAGCTTCTCGCCGCTTTTCTCCAGCGCCGTCAGCACGGCGGATTCCGCCGCGCGCTGCATCGGCAGGTCCAAGGTTGTCTCGATGACGATGTCGCCTTCCGGCGGGCCGCCGATGAAGGACGGCGCCTGCTCCAGCACCCAGTCGGCGAAATAGTCAGCGCCGGGCGACGACTTCGTGACGGCCACCTTCGTGCGCGCCGTGCCGGCCTCGGCGCGCTCCGCTTCGGTGATGAAGCCGGCCTCGACCATCGCGTTCAGCACCAGCTGCGCGCGTTCCTCGGCAGCCTCGGCATTCTCTGTGGGCGCAAGCCGCGAGGGCGCTTTCAGGAGACCGGCCAGGATCGCCGCCTCCTTCAGCGTCACGTCACGCGCGCTCTTGTTGAAATAGCGCCGCGCTGCCGCCTCCACGCCATAGGTGCCCGCGCCGAAATAGACGCGGTTCAGATAGAGCGTCAGGATCTCGTCCTTGGAGAACTTCATCTCCAGCCAGACGGCGAGGATCGCCTCTTCCATCTTGCGCTCGAAGGTGCGCTCCGGCGTCAGGAACAGGTTTTTGGCGAGCTGCTGAGTGATGGTGGAGCCGCCCTGCACGACGCGGCCCGCCTCGACGTTCGCGAACAGCGCCCGCATCAGGCCCATCGGGTCGATGCCCCAATGGTCGTAGAAGCGGCGGTCCTCGATCGCCATCACGGCCTCAGGCAGATGCGGCGGCATCTCTGCGACCGGCACGATCTCGCCGACGCCTGCACCGCGCGCTGCAATCACTCGTCCGCTGGCGTCCAGAACAGTGATGGAGGGCGTCCCCTGAACGCCGAACAATTTGTCGGTCGGCGGCAGGCCCGACGCGTAGTAGGCGACCAGCATGGCGAGCGCGAAGCCGCCAATGACGGCACTGACCGCAACGAATTTGAAAAAGCCCCAAAGGCCGCTGCGGCGGCGCTTGCGCTGGGGCACGGGCTTCTTGCCCCGGCGGGGCGTCCCGCGTTGGGACGGTCTCATGGGCCGGTCCGCAGAATTAAGCTTTCAGTCACCCTGTTTCCTACCCCCGGGACGCTTAATGACGACTGAACGTCCCGGAAACGCTGGGGTTTCCGCTATTGGCTGTCTGGCACGATGCTTGAAATCTGTGGCGGCAAGACGGCGCGAAACGATGCGCCGGCTCGAAACAGGAAGAAGACCGATGAAGACGATCCTCGCCGCCGCCGCTGTCGCTTTCACCTTCGCCGGCGCCGCTTCGGCCGCCGATGCCAAGGGCAATTATTCGGTCATCGGCCTCGGCGCGAATACCTGCGCGGACTACACCGCCGCGCCGGCCGAAGTGACGCAGATCGTCGGCGTCTGGATGCAAGGCTACATGACGGCGCTGAACCAGGCGATCCCGAACGTCACGGACGTCACCGCCGGCCGTAACGACGCCCAGCTCGCCGACGCGCTCTACAGCGCCTGCCGCAGCAACCCGAACATGCTTCTCGCCGACGCGACCCGCGATATCGCGCTGAAGATGGTCGGCGTCGCGCCGAAGTCCAAAGCCAAGGCCGAAGCCCCTGCCGAGGCCGCGCCGGTCCTCCGCCGTTGAACGATTTGAGCTGAGTCCCCTTCGAGTAGCACCACCACCACAGCAGTTGCGTACCCACCACCGTTAAGTCACCAGCACCAAGTACCAAGCACCAAAAGGGCGTCCGGCGCACCACCGGACGCCCTAAGCTTTTGTCCGGTGCCTTTAAGCGTCGACTTCGGCCGACAGGGCGTTGTCCTGGATGAAGGCGCGGCGCGGCTCCACCACATCGCCCATCAGCTTGACGAAGAGGTCGTCCGCCGCGTCGGCATGGCCGACCTTCACCTGCAGCAACGAGCGCGCGTTGGAATCCAGCGTCGTCTCCCACAGCTGCTCCGCGTTCATCTCGCCGAGGCCCTTGTAGCGGAAGACCTGCACGCCCTTTTCGCCCCAGCGGATGATCGTCTCCAGCAGGGACAGCGGGCCGAGCACATGCCGGGAGTCCGCGCCGCGCTTCAGCGTCCCGCCCGTGCCATAGGCGCGCTGCAGCTCGCCGGCGAGGCGATCCAGCTTGCGCGCTTCTGCGCTGGCGATCAGCGTGCCGTCGATGGCGACGGCCTCGGTCACGCCGCGCAACTCGCGTGTGAAGGTCAGGCCGCCATCGTCGGTCGCGACCCCTTGCCAGCCCTTTTCATACTCGTCGGCCAGCGCATCCAGGCGCCGCGCGATATAGGCCGCGATCTCACCCGCCTGCGCCGCATCGCTCAGCAGTTCGGCGTTCAGAGCGCCGCCGATCGCCGCCTGCTCCAGCACGAACGCGGGGTAGCGGTGCGACAGCGTATCGATGGCGCTCTTCGCCTCGCGCGCCCGAGCGATGAGTTCGCTGAGCTCCTCGCCCGCGATCTGTTCGCCGTTTTTCAGCGTCAACGTCGCGCCGCGTGAGCCTTCTTCGAGAATATACGCGTCGTATTCGCGCTGGTCCTTCAGGTACCGGAACGACTTGCCGCGCTCCACTTTGTAGAGCGGCGGCTGCGCGATGAAGATATGCCCGCGCTCGATCAGCTCCGGCATCTGGCGATAGAAGAACGTCAGCAGCAGCGTGCGGATATGGGCGCCGTCGACGTCGGCGTCCGTCATGATGATGATCTTGTGATAGCGCAGCTTGTCGACGTTGAACTCTTCGCGGCCGATGCCCGTGCCCAATGCCGAGATCAGTGTCGCGATCTGTTCCGACCCCAGCATCTTGTCGAAGCGCGCGCGTTCCACGTTCAAAATTTTGCCGCGCAGCGGGAGGATCGCCTGGTTCTGGCTGTCGCGGCCGCCTTTGGCCGAGCCGCCGGCGCTGTCGCCCTCGACGATGAAAATTTCAGATTTCGCCGGATCGCGCTCGCGGCAATCGTGCAGCTTGCCGGGCAGGGATGCGCTGTCGAACGCGCCCTTGCGGCGGGTCAGCTCGCGCGCCTTGCGGGCGGCTTCGCGCGCTGCGGCGGCCTCCACCACCTTGGTCACGATGGCGCGGGCTTCCGACGGGTTCTCCTCAAACCACGCCGACAGCTTGTCGCCAACCATCTGCTCCACCACCGGGCGGACTTCCGACGAGACGAGCTTGTCCTTCGTCTGGCTGGAGAATTTCGGATCCGGCACCTTCACCGACAAGACGCAGGTCAGCCCCTCGCGCGCGTCGTCGCCGGTCAGCGTGACCTTTTCCTTCTTCGCGATGCCGCTGTCATTGGCATAGCCATTGACGATGCGCGTCAGCGCCGCGCGGAAGCCGGCGAGATGCGTGCCGCCGTCGCGCTGCGGGATGTTGTTCGTGAAGCAGTGCATGCTCTCGTGATAGCTGTCGTTCCACCACAGCGCGAATTCCACGGTGATGCCGTCGCGCTCGGCGGTCGCCGTCATCGGGTCGGGCACCAGCGGCTTCTTGGTGCGGTCGAGATAGCGCACCATCTCCTTCAGGCCGCCTTCGTACTGGAAGTGCGTCTCGCGCTTTTCCACATGCCGCGCATCGGTCAGCGTGATGGCGACACCGGAATTCAGGAACGCCAGCTCGCGCAGGCGGTGTTCCAGCGTCTCGAACGAGAACTCGGTCTTCGTGAAGGTCGCGGTCGAAGGCAGGAAGGTGACTTCCGTGCCCTTCTCGCCCGGCGCAGGGCCAACCACGCGCAACGGCGCTTCGGCATCGCCGTGGCGGAAGCGCATCGTATGCTCGTTGCCGTTGCGCCAGATGCGAAGGTCCAGGAACTCGCTGAGCGCGTTCACGACCGACACGCCGACGCCGTGCAGACCGCCCGACACCTTGTACGAGTTCTGGTCGAACTTACCGCCGGCGTGGAGCTGGGTCATGATGACCTCAGCGGCGGAGACGCCCTCTTCCTTGTGGATGTCCACCGGAATGCCGCGCCCGTTGTCGCGCACGGTGCACGATCCGTCGGGGTTCAGACGAACCAGAACGCGGTCGGCATGGCCGGCGAGAACCTCGTCGATGGCATTGTCGACGACCTCATAGACCATGTGATGCAGGCCGGTGCCGTCATCGGTATCGCCGATATACATGCCCGGCCGTTTGCGGACGGCGTCGAGCCCTTTGAGGACGCGGATGGAGCCTGCGCCATACTCGTCTTCAGGGGTCATTTCGGGCGTCGAATCGGTCATCTAAAAATCTCGGAAATCCAAGACTTTATATAGGATTTAGCGCGCCATTCGTCACGTAAAACCCTTGGCCGCGTGCGCCCATTTCGGCGAATAATTGTGCGTCCGTTCCGGTCATCCAGGCCTGCGCCCCGATGGCCGAAATCTCGTCGAAAAGGGCGGCCCTGCGAAGGGCGTCCAGATGGGCCGCGATCTCGTCCAGCAGCAGCAGCGGGGCGGCCCCGGCATCGCTGCGCGCCTGCGCCCGGGCAGCGGCCAGCACCAGCCCGATCAGCAGCGCCTTCTGCTCGCCCGTGGAGCATTCCGCCGCCGGACGTCCGCGCCCCAGATGTGTCACGGCGAGGTCCGCCGTGTGCGGGCCATAGAGGCTGCGTCCGGCCTCGGCGTCGGCCCGGCGGCGGCGGGCCAGCATCTCGCGGAAGCGCGCCTCGCCTTCATCGCCCGGCATCCGGGTTTCCTCAAAACTCCCGGTTATGGCGATCAGCCCCTGCGGAAAGACCCCCGTCAGCGGCGCCAGATCGGCCTTCAGCCGCTCGGCGGTACGGGCGCGGGCATTGGCGAGGGCGAGGCCGGAGGCCGCCATCTGCGCCTCTATGGCGTCCAGCCAGGCGGCATCGCCGCCATCCTTCAGCAGCTTCATGCGCTCGCGCGTAGCGCGCTCATAGGCTGTCGCGACGCGGCCATGACCGGGTTCGAAGGCCAGCGTCAGGCGGTCGAGGAAGCGGCGGCGTCCGCCGGGCGATTCCAGGAACAGCCGGTCCATCGCCGGGGTCAGCCAGACGACCCGGCAGGTCTCACCCAGTGCCGTCGAGGCCGGAGCAGGGGCACCGTTGATGTGGGCGGCGCGCTTCTCGGTCAGGCGGCCATCCGGCTGCGGCTGAAGGCCGGTGCCGATATCAAAGCTGCCTTCCGGACCCTCCACCGTCGCCGCCACGGCCCAGGGCTGTTTCGGCTCGGCCTCACCAGGCAGCCGCCGAGCGCTTTCCACGAGTGCCGTGCCGCGCAGGCCTCGCCCCGGCGACAGCAGCGAGATCGCCTCGAGGATGTTGGTCTTGCCCGCCCCGTTCTCGCCCGCCAGCCAGACGGGCCGCGCATCGGTCTCCAGCGTCAGCGCCGGGTACGACCGGAACGCCGTCAGCGCCAGACGGCGCACGGCATAGGCGTTCATCTCAGGTGGTTGCGAAGCAGGAACCGGGATCACGGACGTAGCCTAGCACGGCCCGGCCTGTTTCAGGATCGCACGCATTTATGATTGGGCGGCGGCCAGCAGGGCCGCTTAGCTCGCAGAACGGCGCATCCGCGCGCCCTCAGGACAGCCAGACCATGACCGAAGCCGAGGCCTATCGCATCGCGATCAAGGTGCCCGCCGTCACGCTCGGTTTCTGGATCATCAAGATCTTCGCCACCACGCTCGGCGAAACCGGCGGCGATACGCTCAGCATGACGTTCAATCTCGGCTATCTTGTCAGCACCGGGATCTTCCTGGCGCTGCTGGTCGCCCTGGTCGCTGCCCAGATATCGGCCCGCAAATTTCACCCGCTTCTCTACTGGGCGACGATCATCGCATCGACGACCGCCGGCACGACGATGGCTGATTTCGCCACCCGCTCGCTCGGCATCGGCTATACGGGCGGTTCGCTTCTGCTGCTGGCGCTGGTGATCGCGTCGCTCGCCATCTGGCGCGCCGCGCTCGGCTCCGTCTCGGTCGCGACGGTGCACGAGCCGCGAGCCGAACTCTTCTACTGGATCACCATCACCATCTCGCAGACCCTCGGCACGGCGCTCGGCGACTGGCTGGCCGACGATGGCGGCCTTGGCTATCTCGGCGCAGCGGCGGTGTTCGCCGCGATGCTGGCGGTGATCGTCGTGCTCTACTACGCGACCACGGTCAGCCGGGTTCTTCTGTTCTGGGCCGCCTTCATTCTCACGCGTCCGCTGGGCGCGGCGGTCGGCGACTTCCTCGACAAGCCGCTCGATCACGGCGGCCTCGACCTCAGCCGCCCGCTGGCGTCAGCGGTGCTGGGGGCCGCCATTCTGGCGCTGATCTTCCTGCTGCCGCAGCGCGCCGGAACGCATGAAGCCGCCGCCCGGTCCTGAGCACGGACCGGCGCGCCTCACACCCGCATCGGCATGATGACGTAGAGCGTCGCGGGGTCGTGGCCGTCGCCGGCGTCGCGCACGATGGTGGGCGATCCGGCATCGGCGAACAGGAACTGCGCCTGCGCCCCGTTGAGAGCCGAGGCGATGTCCATGAGATACCGGGCGTTGAAGCCGATATCGAAGCCGTCACCGGTGAAATCGGCGATCACCTCTTCGCTCGCGCTGCCCTGTTCGGGGTTCACGACGTTGAGCGTCAGCTTGCCGTCTTCCACGGTCATCTTGACCGCGCGGGTGCGGTCGGAGGCGACGGTCGACACGCGGTCGACCGCTTCCTGGAACGCGCCGCGGTCCACGAACATCGGCTTGTCGTTTCCGGTCGGGATCACGCGCTGATAGTCGGGGAAGGTACCGTCGATGAGCTTCGAGGTCACCACCGTCTCGCCGAAGGCGAACCGGATCTTGGTGTCGCTCACCGCGATTTCCACCTCGCCCTGCGCGTCGTCGATCAGCTTGCGGATCTCGGCGACGGTCTTGCGCGGAATGATGACGCCCGGCATCGATTCAGACCCCGCCGGCGCGGGCATGTCGAAGCGGGCGAGGCGGTGGCCGTCGGTCGCGACCGCGCGCAGTGTCGCGCCTTCCTTGCCCTTCGCAGCGTGTAGATAGATGCCGTTGAGGTAATAGCGCGTCTCCTCGCTGGAGATCGCAAAGCGCGTTTTGTCGATCAGGCGCTTCAGATCGCTCGCCGAAATGGAGAAGGCGTGGGGCAGGCTGCCAGCGCTCATCGCCGGGAAGTCCTCGCGCGGCAGCGCGCCGAGCTGGAAGCGCGAACGGCCGGCGGAAAGCTGGATGCGGCCGGTATCGCCGGAAAGCTCCAGCTGCACCTGCGCCCCGTCGGGCAGCTTGCGCACGATGTCGTAGAGCATGTGCGCCGAGGCGGTGGTCGCGCCCGGCCGGGCGGCGTCGGCGGCGAGGCCGTCCACGATCTCGATGTCCAGGTCGGTCGCGGTCAGCGACAGCTTGCCCTTGCTGGCGTCCAGCAGGACGTTGGAGAGGATCGGAATCGTGTTCCGCCGCTCGACCACGCTCTGCACATGGTTCAGCGATTTCAGAAGCGCGCTGCGTTCGAGCGTGATTTTCATAGGCGCCGTATTCCGGTCCGGGGCCGGGAGACCCCCCGTCCCCCGCTAATTAAGCAATCAGTATAAGCAGAAAGAGCCGCGCGCAAACGGGGGTTGCCCCGCCCGCCGCCATCATCCTGCGGCTTACTCTTCCAGCATCCGCTGCAGGCGGATCAGTTCATCGTCCAGGGCCGAGTCGGTGGACCGCAGCTCCTCGATCCGCTTCACGGCATGGATCACCGTCGTGTGGTCGCGCCCCCCGAACCTGCGGCCGATATCGGGCAGCGAGCGGGTGGTCAGCCGCTTGGCGAAATACATGGCGATCTGGCGCGGGCGGGCGACCTGTCGGGCGCGGCGGGGCGACAGCATGTCGGCCGAACGGAGATTGTAGAACTCCGCCACCCGCTTCTGGATCTCGTCGATGGTGATCTTGCGGTCGTGGGTACGCAGGATATCCGCCAGGAACTCGCGCGCCCGCTCGATGGTCACCGGCTCGTCGGTGGCTTCCGCCATCAGGGCCAGCTTGTTGAACGCGCCTTCCAGGTCGCGGACGTTCGAAACGATCTTCTGGGCGAGATAGCGCAGCACATCGTCGCCCACGCCTTCGCGCACCCGGGGGCGGGCCGCCTGGTCGCGGCGGGCGAGCAGGATCGAGAAGCGCAGCTCGAAATCGGTCGGGTGAAGGTCGGCCTCCAGGCCGCCAGCCAGACGCGACTTGATACGCTCGGAAATCCCATCGAGCGAGCGGGGGCTGCGGTCAGCGGTCAGGACCAGCTGCTTGCCCGCGCCGATCAGATCGTTCAGCGCGTGGAAGAACTCCTCCTGCGTGAACTCCTTGCCCGCCAGGAACTGGATGTCGTCGATCAGCAGCACGTCGGCGGCGCGCAGCATGTCCTTGAACTCGATGGTCGATTTCTCGCGCAGGGCTTTGAGGAAGCCGTTCATGAAGCGCTCGGACGACAGATACACGACGCGCAGGTCCGGGCGGCGGCGGCGCACTTCATGGCCGATCGCATGCATCAGATGCGTCTTGCCGAGACCCGACCCGCCATAGAGGAACAGCGGATTGTAACGGGCTTCGGGAATCTGCTCCGCAACGCCCAGCGACGCCTCGTAGGCGAAGCGGTTCGGCCGCCCGGCGATGAACTGCGCGAAGGTATAGCGCGGGTTCAGCGGCTGCCCGATCGCCAGCTCGATCGCATTGTCGGCGGGCGCGGCGGGAACGGCGGCCGCATCGGCGTTCGCCGTGGCCGGGGTCGCGGCAGAGGCGGTCGAGGTCACGAACGAGATGCGTGGCGCAACGCCGCTGATCTCTTCGGCGAAACGCGCAATGTCGGCGCCATAATGGTCGCGCACATACTGACGCAGGAACGCCGTCGGCGCACCGATCACCAGCTCGTCCGGCTGATCGTTCAGCGCGACCAGCGGCTTGATGAAGAAGTCGAAGGCATTGGGCGCGATCTCGGCCTTCAGGCGCTCGCGCACCGCAGCCCACAGTCCCGTCCCAGCGCTGGTTTCCAGCATCTTTTATCTTCCCATTGAGACGCCGCGTACGACGTCCAACCCCGCCAATGTTCTCGTCGTCCGGGAGTGCGGGCGCGGCGGCAATTAAGCCGGCCCGCAGCCCTTAGCCCTGCCGCCAGGGCAGGCCGACGGCTTTCCAGCCGTTGGTGCGGCCCCGATGCCCCTCAGCATCGGGATCGCCTTCAAATCCGTTCGCCACGTTATAGGCGGCGCTCCAGCCCGCCTTCGTCATCGCCGCCGCCGCCGCGCGCGAGCGCGCGCCGGACCGGCACAGCATCAGCAACGGCGCGCTCTTCGGCACACCCGCCGCATTCAGCGCTGCGCTCGCTTCTTCCGCGAACGCTTCGTTGACCGCCATGTCAGGATACATCTGCCACTCGGCGAGCAGCGGACGACGCTGCAGCGGCGTCAGATCGGGTAGGCCGACGAACTGCCATTCGGCGGTCGTCCGCACGTCGATCAGCTGAGCTTCAGGTGTTTCGCTTAGTACGCGCCAGGCCTCTTCGGGGCTGACGTCTCCGGCGTAGTGCGCAGCAGGCATGGACTGAATCCCGCTCATCGCTCGCGCCATTCCCCCGTCTTTCTTGTGCGCCGTCGCCCCCGCGCCGTCGCCAGTCTTGTGTCCATCAAGAGCGATATCCACTCAATCCAGACTTAAGTGCAGACACAACTATGCTGTGCGCCTGACACGCTTTGTCAGTCTAGATTTGCCGGATATTGCCGCCAGCGGCGGCGTCTCTCGATGTGGATAACACTACCGACGACAAATTTACGACGCAAGCGGAAAGACTCGATCGTGGATGAGATTCTTCAAATGTGGATTCAACGACACGCCCACTTGATTCATCGCGCGCGTGAATCCCAGTGTTTCATTATGATTCAGCGTGACGTGCCGAACGCAGCGCTGCAAGCGCGGCGTAGCAACGCAGCAACAAGAACGGCGCCACTTTAGTGGCGCCGTTTGTCATCGTTGACTCTGGAAGAAGACGCGAAATCGCGTCTTAGGCGGTGGCGGCGCCGAGCTTGTTCACGCGCTTCGCGAGACGCGAAACCTTACGGTCCGCCGTGTTGCGATGCATGATGCCCTTCGTCGCGCCGCGCGCGATTTCCGGCTGAGCGGCCTTCAGGGCGGCTTCGGCGGCGGCCTTGTCGCCCTTGGCCAGCGCTTCTTCCACGGCGCGAACGCTCGTGCGGACGCGGCTCTTGCGGTCCTGGTTGCGGGCCTTGGCCTTCACGGCCTTGCGGGCAGCTTTCGCGGCCGATTTGATGTTCGCCATAATCTCGTATCTCGGTAAGGGCGCGCGTTATAGGCAGAGGGTACCCTCCGCGTCAACGCGAGAATCCGGCGGGCCTCAACCGTGGGAAAAGCCGGGTTTGCGCTTGTCCACGAACGCGGCCATGCCTTCCTTCTGGTCGGCAGTGGCGAACATCGAATGGAACAGCCGCCGCTCGAAGCGGACGCCCTCGGCCAGGGTCGTCTCATAGGCGCGGTTGACGCTTTCCTTGGTCATCATCGCGATAGGCAGCGACTGTCCGGCGATCTTTTCCGCAGCTT
>VFQQ010000619.1_pt1 | contig 65888 bp, 109 predicted proteins | sample 3512341 | NCBI WGS metagenome assembly VFQQ01 (sample SAMN10412373, study PRJNA504923) | tailings metagenome | isolation source: Relicate 2 Philex TSF1 revegetated site | place: Philippines: Tuba, Benguet | collected 2017-08-29 | reverse complement strand
TGCAGCCACGGCCCCTGGAGGCCGCCGCCCGCGTCTCGGGCGCGCTGCTGGTGCCCAGCCCGCATATCTGGCCCATGCATCTGACCCACGTACCTGAGTTACTCTCTGCAATCACTGTTCCTCAATGCAGCTGCGCCATGACACGTGCTTGGTGTTGAGCTTGGTGGCGGCAGCCCCCAAGGTGCACTTGCATGCTGTGCATGCTGTGCTGTGTTGCATTCCTGGGCTGTGCTGGCTCAAGGTGGACATGCACCCTCTTGCTGAGCGGCATGGTGGTGGGAGCCGCTAAGGTGCGCTGGATTGCTGCTGTGCATGGTGCGCTGCTGCTGTGCACGCCGTGCTGCTGTGCATGCCGTGCTGGGTGGCTGTTGCTTGGCCCCATGTGCTCGCTCCTCCCTGTGCGTCCTCTTTCCTTTGCCAGCAGCTTGCAATCTGATAATCACACTGTAAAATCTGGCCGATCTGTATATGTCGTTACAGCACAGTCGAGGCGGAATGAAACGGGGCAGCGAAACAGGAATTGGTGTGGGAGCAAGAAGTGAAACACGCCTACAGAGGGCAATGGCCCAGCCGCAGGCGCGGCAGTTGGTCAAGATGGTACCTGGCAGGTACCGCCCGCTTGGTTGCAGTGCTTTGCTGGGGGCAGCCCATCACCCAGCTCGACAGCTTGGCCGGTTAGCCAAGCGCTGTGGTGGGACTGGACAGCCCGCCCGCACGACAGCTTGGCGGGTCAGCCAAGCAGCATGCAATCAACAGCCGCCTCACGACAGCTTAGCCAGGATGCTCTTCTGCGCCACAAAGCACACCTCTCCATCGGGCACCTCCAGGTCTGCAGGTGGAATGGGCGGTGATGCGGTCCGGTCATGCTGTCGAAACAGCATTGCAGCTGTGGCCGGGCATGCATGCACCTGCTAAACAGCTGGCAGGGGACTGCGCGCAGTACACTAAGCAAGGCTATGCCTAATATACGCACCGGAGCTGCTGTACTTGCTGACCAGCACGGCAGGAGCACCCTCAAAGTGTAATATTTATCTCCAATTGTTGTTGGACAACCCACCGGAGCTGCTGTACTTGCTGAAGAGCACGCGGTCGCCCACGGCCACACCCACGTCCACATCATCGCCCACAGCCAGCACTGCAAGAATAAGGAGGCGTGCGGGCAATCAACGCCACAGTTGGCAGTGCTGTTGGGCGGCTAGAGTTGGCTGAGCATCCACATCATCGCCCACGGCCAGCACTGTTGCAGGGTACACCGATGTGCAGAAGGTGAGCCGAATCAGCATGGGTTTGGGGGGCAGAAGGAAGCCTACGTCCACGTCATCGCCCACGACCAGCACTGCAGGGAATGAGGTGTGCGGGTAATCAACGCCACAGTTGGCAGTGCTGTTGGGCGGCTAGAGTTGGCTGAGCATCCACATCATCGCCCACAGCCAGCACTGCAGGGGGCCATAATGAGCTGTTAGCAATACTAGTATGTGCTCTTGCCACGCAGGGCAACGAGTGCAGCAGCAAGCAGTAAAGTGTGAAAGCAGGCGCTGACACATGCAGGCAGGCACGCAGCTGGGGAAACGAAACAATGCTCCAAGTCTTGCTGGAAAGCCTAGCACCCGCAAGAAATGGAGCTTGAGTGTGTGTGGCTCACCGGTGCCCACCAGCGCGTCCTGCATGCTGCGGCCGCTGGAGGTGGGGGCCAGCCTGCACACCAAATAGGGGATGGACATGCAGCAGGATATGAGATGCCAGAAATGTTGGACCCTCAGGCTCCCAATGCTGCTGCACTGGACCTGCACCCGGTGCTGCAGTGCCATGGCGCTGCAACGCCTTGCAGGATTCCCCCAGCAGCTGATGCTCACAGGATGCCGCCCGCCGTTTTGCTTTCAACACCTCGCCGCTGCTGGTGCACTGCTGGATATCTACAGTAATGCAAACCACTGGCAGCCACCCAGCAATTGCGCTCACAGGATGCCGCCCGCCGTCTTGCTCTAACCACCTCACCACTGCTGCGCGGCTGCACTGCTACGGCAATGCAAGCAACCCACTAGCAACCAGCCCCCCGGCAGTGCTCACAGAATGCCGCCCGCCGTCTTGCTCTCCACCTCCTGGGGCTTCACCAGCAGGCGGTCGCCCAGGGGAGACATCTGCGCACAAGGAGAGTGCGAACAGAACAGGTGGGCATGCTTTCGGTTGCTGTGTTCGGCGGATGGGAGGAGGCTTCACCAGCAGGCAGGCGGTCGCCTGGGGGAGACATCTGTAGGCAGCAGATGCGGGGCAAGCCAACTTGTGCAAAGGGCGGTGGGTGCCAGCCTATCATGAACACGGCGCTGACAACAATCAACAAGGACGGCATGCATGCGCCGCTTCCGACAGCCCTCCATGCAAGGCGCTCAGGTTCTGGAGCGCAGCCTTCCAGGTAGGAATGGCGGCATGCAGGGAGCAAGCATGCGCTGGCTCCCTGTGCCAGCACCCACCTTGGACACATCCATCTCCGACTTCTCCGCCGTCAGCACTGCCTGCACCCGCAAGCAGGCGCGCTGCCGCAGCTGCTGCCGGCCTGCAGGGGGAGGGAGACAGCGGGTGCGGTTGCGGCGGGCGGCGGCGCGGCGGCGGCGGCGCCCGTTCCAGAGACTTCCCGTGCGGCCGCCTGGGGGCGCCACAGAGCCATCCGCGCGGCGCATTGTGCACATTCCTGCCCTCTCGAGCTGCTGGAGGGCGAGTAGGCCGCAGCGCTGCGTGCCCCAGAGGCGGTGCTCGCGGCGCCGGGCGCTCACCGCTGGGCACGCTGCAGAAGGCCGCTGCGGGCCGCCGGGTCACGCTGCGGGCGGCCATGGCCGCAGGAGCGGCAGTGCAGGTCGTGCTGGCCATATTTCCTGCTGTGTGCTTGCTTGCCGCCGCCTGCAGGTCCACAGATATCGGCTGATGGATCGCCACTGCCGTTTGCGCGCTGCGCCGGGGCGCTTGCATGTGCTTTAGCAGGATGGGCCCGCCGCACGCCTGGCGCCGCAGCGGCGATGGCAACCATGGCGCCCTTTGTGCACCCTCCCTCGGCACCCCATCAGCCTGCCCAACCCAACATACACATATGCTGTCAGGCTGTGTTACACCGCAAACAATAGCAGGCGGGAGTGGCCAATGCGGCCCCGCGGCACAAGGGGTGAAGGGAAGGGCAGAGGCAAGGCACGGTTCGTTTGGGAAAGGGGGGCGGCAGAGACATGTGTAAAGGGATCGCGCCACGCTTGCGCAGCAAGCGACGCACTGCAAACATGCTGGTGAGATCGCAGCCCCGCCGCAGCGCACGCCCGCACATTCAAGCGCCGTCAGGCCGCTTGTGCGCGCCGCCGCCGCCGGCGGGGCCGGGCAGGGGTCTAGACAGCCATTGCTCGTAAGCAGCGGCAGGCTGTTGGCGAAGAGCAGATTTACTCGATAATTTCGGCCACCACGCCGGCGCCCACGGTGCGGCCGCCCTCGCGGATGGCGAAGCGCAGGCCGGGCTCCATGGCAACTGTAGCAGGGGAGAGGGGGTGACGCGGAGAGTGAGCAGGTGGGTGGGTGTTGCTGGGGTGGTGCCTGTGGGAGGCAGCAGCCCAATAGAAGGCATGAGCCAGGCTGCGCGCCAACTAGCTTACAAGGCCCAAGCGCACACTGAGGGGTGTGGCAGGCTTGCTACATCGCGCGTCTAGCAGAACTATCACAGCCGTGTAATGAATCCACTCACCGGGGCTGAGCAGCTCAAAGGTGCAGGTGACGTTGTCGCCGGGCATGACCATCTCGGTGCCCTCGGGCAGGCTCACCGTGCCTGCGAACAAATGGTAGCGATTGGAACAACACTACGTAAGATTACGAGGGCGCAGAAGGCAGGGCATGACCATCTCGGTGCCCTCGGGCAGGCTGACCGTGCCTGCAAGGCAAACGACAGGATGGACACATGGAGATATGTGTGAGGAGCCACAGCACACTGCAGGGCTGCGCCTCCACAGCTTACTGTGCCAGCAAGCCAGGGCCCGCCGGGTCGGCAGCCCTCACACCCTTTGGAATGTCCCATTCTCCCAACGAAACGCCTCCTTCCAGCTGTGGCCCCAGCACGCACCGGTCACATCGGCTGTGCGGAAGAAGAACTGCGGCTTGTAGTTGGTGAAGAAGGGGGTGTGGCGCCCGCCCTCCTCCTGCAAATTATGGGTTGGTGGGTCAACAGGAGCCCAGTGTTGAGTACAAGGTGGAAACATGGGCGAGCAAGCGTGGTTGGTGAAGAAGGGTTTGTGGCGACCGCCCTCTCCTGCAGTTTCATTGGCAAGTGAGGGGACAGCAGAAACGCCCTCAGTTGAGAAGACGGGAAGGCCTAAAACAGTCAACCAACACAAAGGTGTCAGCTTGCCCAAACCACCGCTTGCGCACACTAAAGCAGCTAAAACCAACCCACCTTGGAGAGCGCGTAGATCTCGCCCCGAGAACGGCACTCACACGCTCTGCTGTGCACCACTCATTTCCAAAACAACGCAAACCAACTTCCGATCATTCAAGTAATCAACCCAGCCCACCTTGGAGAGCGCGTAGATCTCGCCCCGGAACTTCTTGTGCGGCTTGATGCTGCCCGGCTTGCACACCACCTGCAGGCACAATGGGAATGAGGTAATGCATGCTGAGTGCTGGACGCAGGTCAGGGCAAGACCCCCAACAACAAAGGCAGCCAGCAAGGCGGGCAACAGGCGGTAAAGCAAGATGTAAGTACACCTGGCCGCGCTCCACGTCGTCGCGCTTGAGGCCACGGATGAGGAGTCAAAAACAACTTAATACTGCAACCAAAGCGCACCTGGCCGCGCTCCACGTCGTCGCGCTTGAGGCCGCGGATGAGGAGGCCGACGTTGTCGCCCGCCTGCCCCTCGTTCAGCTGCTTCTTGAACATCTCCACGCCTGCAAGACAGTGGGAGCGATTTGCGAAGGGGGACCAGGTTGTAGGCGGGCAGGAAATTGACAAATGTCCATGGCTTCAGACATGGGGCAGCACACATTCACCCCACACAGGCCGAATGGCACGGCAGAGCGTTCCTGAAGGTTAATAACCAGCACGCACCCGTCACCGTGCTCTTGGTGTTCTGCGGCCGGATGCCCACAATCTCAATCTCATCGCCAACCTTCACAATGCCCTGCTCCACGCGGCCGGTCACCACGGTGCCGCGGCCCTGCAGCAGCGCTTTGTATGAGATGTGATTGGATTGGGTCAAGGACAATGTCCAGGACAGAGTGTGCAACCGGCATGCATGATAGCAAGCAGGCATGGCCGTGACTGGGGGAGCCTGGATACCTGCAGGCCAAGGAGGGGCAATAAAATGCATTGCTGGGGCTTGCTCGCGAGCCATATCCCACACAGACGCACCTGGATGGAGAACACGTCCTCCACGGGCATGGCGAAGGGCTTGTCCAGCGCGCGCACGGGGTCGGGGATGTAGCGGTCCACCTCGTCCATCAGCTTCAGGATCGCCTCCCTGCAGGGAATAGGTCATTAGGGCCAGTTTATGATGAGAACATCCGGGGGAGGAGGGAAGGGGATCGGTCCACCTCGTCCATCAGCTTCAGGATGGCCTCCCTGCAACAAGTCAACATGGGCCAGGCAGCTTGGTTGGTGGTTAGCAAGCATTGAAGAAAAAGGGTTGGGGATGTAGCGGTGCACTCAGGAGCTTCAAGGTGGCCCGCAGCATGCGCAGCACACCAGTGCAGCAGGGTGGGGCGCCTTGCATGCAGCATGCACATGTGGAGTGCACAATCTCAACAGTGTGGGGTGGCTGGTCGGACACGCACTAGTCAGTGTGACAGATCATGGCAACTGATTGCTCAACAGGAAGGCAACAGGTATATTCTCTCGTCACCCCAGCCAATGGGCGTGCGTGCAGTGCAATGCAGTGCGAATAGTGCAGCGGGCGACCGGGCAGCGCGATGCAGGCGGATGGCACGCAGCGGCGGCGGCGGCGGCGGTGGCAAGAAGCAGGCAGCCCCACGCTGCATAACCGGCAGATGTGTAGCCGACACAACATGTTGCCTGGAAGGCAGCAGCACTGCTCCTGTTTGTTTGCACTCACTTGCCGATGTTGGGGTTCTCGCCCTTGTGGGGCCGCCGCCAAGCCCACACAAAACCAGTAAAAAGAAACAGTGACAATTGCATTGACCGCTGTTTTCTTGTCACTCACTTGCCGATCTTGGGGTTCTCGCCCTTGAGCGCCGCCAGGGCGGAACCGCGCACAATGGGGATCTCATCTCCGGGGTACCTGCAAACACAGTTGAACGGGCAAAAACAAGCTGGTAAGAAACAGCTGCAGCGCCGCCAGAGCAGAGGCGCGCACAATGGGGATCTCATCACCGGGGTACCTGCGCAAGGGACATGCAAGAGTTTGTGAAACGAGGCGGACAGTTGCGAAACGTGTGCTTGCTTGCGATGCATTCAAACGGTCAAACCGCACTTGCGTCCACAACTATCAGTCGCAGGCAGCCTTGCGAACTGCATACGAGTGGCGCTGACTTGTAGAAGGAGAGCAGCTGCCGCATCTCCGTCTCCACCGGCTCCTCAACTGCCCAAACTGACAGCAAAAAAACCTAAGTAGATAGGCAAACATCTCTCCCTCACTTGTAGAAGGAGAGCAGCTCGCGCAGCTCCATCTCCACCAGCTCAACAAGCTCCTCGTCCTCAACCATGTCGATCTTGTTGAGGAAGCAGACCATGGCGGGCACGCCGACCTGTACAGCAAGGCAGGTTGGAGGGCAGAGCAGGATGATGTTAGGGAGAGAGGCACCCATCGGGGCGCAGAGCACCGAAGTGGCAGCAGCGCCCATGCAAGGCAGGGCGGCTGCAGGGGAATGTCCGCCAGCAGCATGAAGCCTGCAAGATCCGAGATGCTGCACATTGCAACCATCTCAGCAGCGAGGCAACCATGCTCTCTGCCAAACTGGCAAACTAAATGCCCGCTTTGCTTTGACGCCGCTATCACACCTGGCGGGACAGAAGGATGTGCTCGCGCGTCTGGGGCATGGGGCCATCGGTGGCAGACACCACCAGGATGGCACCATCCATCTGCATGGGAATGAGTAAGAGGGATTGGTGCGAGCTTGAGTTGGGTGCAGGGCAAAGCCGTCAGTGGCAATTACCACCAGTATGGCGCCGTCCATCTGCATGCGGTAAATAGACAAAGAGCATACATTGGCTTGACTGCTGTGCAAAGCCACTGGGGCAGCTGTAAGAATCAAACGTGTGGACAGATCAAGCTGAGCGGAGTGCTGCGCACACAGGTTGGAACACACTGCCTCAGGGCCTACACCTGCGCAGCACCGGTGATCATGTTCTTCACAGCACCGCGGAAACTAGCCTGGCAGAACCACTGCAGCAGTTCTACGCACTACCCAGCAACACACACCTGCGCAGCACCGGTAATCATGTTCTTCACGTAATCGGCGTGGCCGGGGCAGTCCACGTGCGCGTAGTGCCGCTTGTCCGTCTGGTACTCCACTGCAGGCAGATTGGGAGCATTACACACTAGTCAATGCGAAAGCCAGTACGCATCAGCAACAGGTGGCGGGGGCCAGTGATGCTTGCCCATTCAGTACTCCATTTGTAAATGCCGCCAAAAGCACCATCCCGCCCCCAACTGTTCACACCAAAAAAAATGGACCCACCGTGCGCAGTGGCGATGGTGATGCCGCGAGCCTTCTCCTCCGGGGCCTTGTCAATCTCATCGAACGCAACCGCCTTGCTCTTGCCCTCCTCGGACAGCACCTGCAGAGGGGAGGAGGGTGGGGATGGGAGGGGCAACGGTGAGTAACGAGCGGCAGTACAAAGGAAAGAGTGGGGGGTGCATCGGCACTAGTTGGTAGGCCGCGGCGGCAGCGGCGCCGGTGAGTGGTCTGCGGCCATAAGCGGCGGCGAGTATGCACCGGTATCAGCGGCTGCGGGGGCAGATGCAACAGCGGCGGTGGTGGCCGTAAGAGCCAACAAAGCACAGCAGAAGTGGCAGAACCGGCAAAAGAGAGCCGCGGCAGCAACAGCCGCAGCAAAGAAGCAGCAGTACCAGCAGGAATCGCAGCAGGAGCGATGGCACAACTCAGCGGCGAGAGCAGCGCTGGCGACAGCGGCCGGGCGAGCACCAGAGCAGGGGCCCCATTTAGAGCTGCATTTGCAAAGCCCACATCTGCTCTGAGCATGTACCGATTCAAAGCTAGGCGCGATTTTGCCCAGCTTAAAGCAGCCACCCCAAGCCCTGTCCGTGGCCCAGCAGGATTGCCAGCAGCGGTGCAGCACCGCCTGGCTATCCTGCCTGGCCGTCGACCTGGGGATGGGAGCAGTTGGCTCTGAGCAGAGCACTTCTATGCAACATTGGCAGAAGCCGGCAGCGCTGGGTGCCCCTCTGTACCACACAGCTGCGAGCTTGCTTGCTTGCCGCAGATCGGCTGGTGTTCTTCCTGGAATGGCGCGCATCGGGCCTTGGCTGGCGCGGGTCAGCACTGACCATTTGGGGCGCTGCGGTGCTCGCTTGCGCCAGTTGTGATGCCCTATGCGACCCACTCCGCAGGATCCAACTCAAGCTGCGCGTGAAGTGCCTGCTCTGCTAAGCATGGCAGGCACAGCAGTGCATCAATCAGCCAGCAGCTTGGAGTTGCTGAAGTCGCCGCCCAGCAGCACACAGCAAGCCGGGGCACCGCACGTGGATGCAGGAGCTGCGCACACGCATGCGCGTGTGTGTGCGCCTTCTGTGACCACGTACTGCTTCCCGGCGTCATGTGAGCGCAGCAGGCGCGGCAGGGCGGCGACCTGGCAGTGGTGAACCACCCCGCAACTTCCTGTACACGTGTCCCTCTGGACGTGCGCCACCTTGCAGTAGCGGGGCACAAAGGCCTCGAACGCAGCCAGTGCAGGGCGCGCCCGCCCCACGCAGGCTCTGTGCGAGGACTACGAGCCCCACGACACTGCAGGGCTAGTCTAGTCTAGCCTAACAGCTTAGCGCCAGCCCTTGAGGGCCCAACTGCATGAGAGAAGGAAATCAAGCACTCATGAATGGACATCGCAGGGCGTCGCACGGCCACGGTGCTGGGCCGCAGAGCAAGCAGTGCAGGCTGGCCCCTTGATGCTGGAGTTGGGAGGGCAGGCGCCGGCCGGCATCCAAAGCGCTTGAAGTTCAGCTGAAAGTGGAAGACGTGTGCAAGTCTTGCAGGCCACCCAACTCCTGCCCGAAGTCCCTCTGGCAGCGCACTCAAGGGTTGAGCAGGATTGCAACAGCCCCTCTCTATAGCCAGCTGGAGCATCTCACGGAGAGCTGCAGCAGCAGAGGTGGCTGCAGAAGCAGCCAGTGCGTATGCAGGTCTCCTGCACACGCGCACGTGGTAACTCTTGCAGCCAACTACTCCTCTACTCCATCCAGTGAGTGCAGCGGGTGTTGGCAAGCCGGAGCCAGGCGCAGCAGGATGTGGCAGCGACGCCGGCAGCAGCTCGCCAGCAGTGACAGGTCATGATATCCACTACATTATGTATACATCATTGTAGCAGCGGCACAGAGCACTTGAAGCGAGTCACACCTGAGGCCAGCGCTGCGCGGGGCGCCTCTCAAATGGAGGTGCGCCCTGCGCAGACTGGCGCACAAGCATCACACGCCCAGCGACTCCCAAGGTGGCGTCTGTGCATGATGCTGGGCCCCCAAGCCAAGATGGAAATGTGAGCCCGGCAACTGTGTTGTATAGCCAGCGCCTCCCCTGCGCGTTGCACTCTTCTACCGCCAGCGGCAGCGGGCCTGCATCCGCAGCCGCAGCGGTGTAGGAGTGCTACATGCAAGGGCGACAGTGCGCAGGGTTCAGGTTGCCTGGCTGGAAACCGTGCCCAGCACAGGGCTGCGCATGGGAACTGTGGTGTGCAGCTGGGCGGCCAGCAAGCTGGCCACCCTGCTTGTGCGGCAGCGATACGAGGTTAGGCCAGGACTGCCCACCCGCCTTGCAGTTGGCCCAGCTGGTCGGGCCCGCCCCGTTTGGCCTTCAGGCCTTGCGGGCGGGCTCAACAAACTGGGCAACCGCAAGGCTGGCATCACAGGCCTGGCACCGGTGCCATACCAGCTGGCAGCGGCCAGAGCAGCAGCAGCAGCAACAAGCAAGCAGTTCAGCGTGCCCGCAACGCCCTCTGGCTCAGCAAGTAAGGCACCCGTCCCCCAGCTGTCCGGTGTGTCGCGCTCCTCCCCAGCCAGCGGCGGCGGGGAAGTTGCCGCAGCCGCTGGATGCCAAGGGCTACGACACGCCGATGCGGCTGGCTGGCTGGTGTGCTGGGTTGGGTGTCTGGCTCACAGGGCTGGGAGCAGGGCGGCCGGCAAGCCTGCCACCCTGCTGATGTGGCAAGCGTTGGCGCTTTGGTGCGCCAGGACGGCCCGCCCGCCGCGCGGTGGACCGTGCAGTCAGGCGCGCCCCCTGGCCTTCTGGCCTTGCAGGCTGGCCTGACGGCGAGGCTCACACCTAGGCTGGCGTGCTATTCTGGCGCACCGTGCATCGCGGCTGCGCAAGCTGGCTACGGCAGGCCCAGATACAGCAGCGAGCGGCAGCAGGCAGCAGTGGCAGGAGCGGCGGTGGCAAGGGAGGATGCAGGGAGCATGGTGTGCAGCTTAGGTTGACGTAGATCTCACACCAACAAGCTGGCCAGCAGTTTCTTGCCCGCGGTCCAGCTGCATCCCCGCAGCTTGCCCTGGCGAGGTGAGCAGGGAGGTCAAGAGAGCGTCTGGACCGCGGTGCTCACGTTCACCAAGGAGCAGCAGCAGGCGGCAGTGGCAACAGCATCGACAGCAAGGGAGGGCACAGAGACACGGTGCAGCTTGTCTTGAAAATTTTCCACTTGGCTTCAACAAGCTGGCCACCAGTCTCCTGGCTGCGGTCCCGCTGAATCCCCGCAGGTTGCGCTGGGGGCGTGAGCAGCGCGATGCAGAGCATCTGGACCGCGGTGCTCACACACGTCACGGCCAACAACGCAACGAGCGGTCCAGGGTGACTACAGTCTGCCTATGGAGTTCCTGATGTGTGCAAACAGCTTCCCCGGCGCTGCACAGAGTAATGGCCCCCAAGGTGCGAGGACTGGGCGGGAGGAAATAGACATGCAACAGAGCGCGGCAGCCGCAAGCCCCGCCAATCAGCGTGCTGCACTCCGCCCCAGCCAGCGGCGGCTGGTCAATGCCGGCAGCCACAAGCGTGAAAGGATTGCACCACGCCGGTGAAGCTTGCCAAGTCGCTGGGCTTATTAGATAAGAACAGCACTGAGCACGCGCAAGGCACAGGGCGGGGGATCAAACCTGTGCCCCAGCTGCCAGCGTGTTGCACTCCTCCCCAACCAGCGGCGGCCGGTCAGTGCCGGCAGCCGCAATTGTGGACGAGCACAACACGCCGGTGAGGCTGGCTGCGTATCTGGCTGAATGGTGGCTGGGTTGGGTGGCTGGGCACGGGGCTGGGCACAGGGCTGGGCACAGGGCAGCCAGCGCGTCTGCCACCATGCTGCTGATGTGGCAAGCGTCGGTGTGTTGTTGCACCAGGACGGCACACAGGCCGCGCATTGGCCCGCTCAATGTGTCAGGCCCGCCCCCTGGCCTTCTGGCCTTGCAGGCTGGCGTGACACATTGAGCGGGTCAAGGTGAGGCGGGCGTGCTGAGCTGGCGCAACCGCGGGCCGCTGCCGCACGAGCTGGCGGCGGCAGGGCTGGCGGCGGCGGCCCCGGCGGCGGCGCCGGCGCTGCCCGCACCGCCGGCACCAGCAGGCGCAGCGGCGGCGGCAGCAGCAGGCGAGGGTGCGGCCGAGGCCGACGACGCCGAGGAGGCAGATGAGGCGGCGCGCGAGCGGGAGGAGGCGCTGGCCATCCTCGAGGCCGAGGAGGCTGAGGCTGAGGAGCTGCTCCGCACGCCCTAGGGCGCGGCAGCAGGCGGCAGTAGCTGCGCAGCTGTTGGGCAGCCCGGCGGCGGCGCCACAGCAGGCGGCGGCAGACAGTAGAGCGGCTGTGGGGCAGCCCGGTGGCGGCCCCACAGCAGCAGGCGGCAGACCAACCGTGGGGCAGCCCTTTTGCAGCCCACAGTAGCAGGCGGCAGAGCAACCGTGGGGCAGCCCGGCGGCGGCCCACAGCAGGCGGCGGCAGAGCAACCATGGGGCAGCCCGGCGGCGGCCCCACAGCTCTGAGCCACGAGAGAGGCACAACACACTGTACAATTAGATGCTAGCGAATTCTGATGGAACAAAGATGGGGATGGCTGGAATTCTTTTCTCAATTCAAACCCGCAGTACCACATTCCAACCAAACAGAAATGGAAAGCAATCACTTCACCTTCATGTAACATAGATGGCTGGTAGGCTAGGCAGAGCAAAGAGGGTAGCATCAGTGAAAGGGATGGAGAAGCGACTTACGCTGGTGGGAGCGGAAGGCAGGAGAGGTGTGGGGCAGAAGAGTGAAGCGTGCCACACTTGCTGGCTGCACAGCTTTTTGGTTTGTTGATAATGCCGCAATACATAACAGTGCAGCAAGGGTGGTAACTGAAACCAACTCACCCGCAGAAGTAGAGCTAACAGGGGGAGCAGGGCGGCGCAGGGTGCGGCGGCGCGGGGCCGCGTACTAAGCTGAGCTCAAGATGAGTGCAGCAAGGCAGCAATGCAGCATGGAATTGAAACCCTTTCGCACCCGCGTAATCGCCGCTGTAAGTGACGTCTTCCCGTGATCCACATGGCCGATGGTTCCCACGTTCAGGTGCGGCTTGCTGCAGCAGGTGGGGTTGGGAAGCGTTCTCAGGGGCGGCGGCGCGGCGTGCGGCGCTGTGAGTGCTGCTTGCAGGTCTGCAGGCTGTCTTCTAACAGTCAAAAAGCTGAGAATCACAGCATCTGCTTCCCATTTTGCAGCCGCCAAAGCATTTCAGCAGCAGCCAAGGCAGCTTCGATCAAGCGGCAGCGGCCGCCGCCGGCGACGGTAGCACACCGCCAGTTGGCCTCAGCCCGCCCCCTCTTTCCCACAACGCAAACGCACGTGCGGGCATTGATGTCGTAGTCGCTGTAGTTGCGCAGCGCAACGGTCAGCCACTGCGACTGCTGCTGCCGGCTCCTGCGGAAAGGGCAGGGAGAGAGGACGGCCGGCAGCGCTGGGTGGCGGCGGCGGCAGCGGCGGCGGCAGCAAAGAGACACAGCGGGGTGAATTTCGCCGCTGCGCCGGCAATCGCACTCCGCACCACCATAGTCGCGCCATCAGAGCATCCAGAGCCGCGGAAATAGCCCCCGCGCGGCATGACCGGCGGCGCCATCGGTGGCTCGCAAACCCGAAGCGCCAGCCCGGTCACGCGCCCTGCAACCCACCCCTGGAGCAGCTCGGTCTGTGCCGCCGCTCCAGCCTGCAGGAGGCTGCCGCCCCGCGCGAGCAGGCCCGTCGCCGCCCGACGGAACATCCTGAGCGGTGCTTTGGTGATCGCAAGCCTCGCCCAGCTCCAGACAGCGGGCATTGCGCGTGGCTGCAACAGCTCATTTGGGCCTGCTGTGCTGCTGCGGCCTTTGCTCGCCGGCCCGCTCCCCTGCGGCCTCTGCACACGGTTCCTGCATCCTACGTGGCTTGTTCAGACTTCTAACTCTGTCGTGAGCGCAGCCGAGCGCCCTACGCGCCGCACTCAACTCGTTCAGCGCCCTCGAGCGCGATGGAGGGCACCAGCAGGTCCGGGCATGTTGGGTCGGCGTTGCTAGAATGCCAGGAAACCTCCCAAAGCGTCCTAGCTGCCCATAGCACTTCTGCCGCCGCCACCGCTGCCTGCCGCCGCTGCCGCCACCAGCCCATCTTACCGCTCATTCCCTTTCCACCGCAGGCCCATGCTGCTGTCACCGGCCCTGCCGCGCCTGCCAGGTGGCCTGGAGCCGCTGCCACCAGCTGAGCCGCCGCTGACGGAAGAGGAGTTTGCGCCAAGGCCGCCGCCGCTGCCCTACAAACCACTGCCACCGGATGTTGCGGCCAAGCTAGCGGCTGGGCAGGGCATGCAGGCGGCCCTGGAAGGCTGGCGCAGGAAGAGCCAGCTAGGCTGGTGCATGGAGCAGCTGCGGAGGGATGAAGAAGCGGCGGCGGCAGCAGCGGAGGCCGCGGCTGCCCAACAGGTGCGCTTCTGCTTTTGGCGCAAGACCCGCTGTGCTGCTGTGCTGTGGGGGCAAGAGCCTCTTGTTGAAAGCCAGCCACCCTACCACACACACCTGCCGCTGTGCACACACGTGCTTGGCCCACCTGCCGTTTGCTTGCACACAGGCTGAGCGGCCTGCACGGGCCCCCAGCGGGCCTGCCGCTCACGCCGCCGCGTCAGCCGCCGTCAGCAGCAACAGCGGGAGTGGGGACGAGGCTGGCATGCCTGCTTGCCCGCTGCGCCGCCAGCATAGCCGCGCGTCTGCCGTGCTCCAGGTGACCTGAGCTGATGGCTAATGTAGATTTCACCAAGCCCTGATCGGGGCTGCCCCACACGCTTTGGATGCTGACAAGGCCTTCTGGCCCGGGCGTGGGAGCTGCTGCTCTGTGTTTGTTCATGCCGTGAGAGGCATGCGTGCTGGGTGGGTGCGTGCCATTTACACAGCCGTCAAAGTACCACCCAGTTGCCTGCTTGCAGGGAGGCCCCATGGACGTTGAGGCAGAAGAGGCAGCTGATGATGCGGAGATGCAGGCGGCTGAAGCAGCAGAAGAGGAGCAGGAAGCAGCGGCAGAGCAGCAAGACGAAGAGGATGATCAGCTGGAGGCTATGCTTGAGCAGGAGTTGGCTGCTGGCGCCGGCAGCGGCGCTGAGGACCAGGAGGAAGCAGCAGGCACAGCAGGTGCAACAGCGGCAGCAGGAGTGCCAGCGGCTGAGCAGGCAACAGAGCAAGCAGCAGAGCCAGGGCCATCGTCTGCTGAGCCCGCTGGGGCCACCAAGCCGCCCTCAGCGGCCGCCCGTCGACAGCGGCGGGCGGCGGCACGGCCGCAGGCTGCACCACAGGCTGCTGTGCCAGCGGCCCCTGCAGCAACGACAGCAGCAGCAGCGGCGGCCCGTTCAGAACCGGCCCGCGTGACAGCGGCTTTGTTGACAGTGGCAGGAGCAGTAGTAGACGACACCATCTTGGCAGCGGCCGACTGGCCAACTGCTGCAGCAGGAACGGCGGCAGCAGCAGCGGCAGGAGCCGGCAGCCCTGGAGGCGGCTTTGAGGCAGCTGGCGGCTGGGACGATTTGGGTGCCTCTTCTGAAGGCGAATCTGGGTCAGAGGGCGAAGGCGGTGGGCAGCCGGGGCACGGCGGGCAGGAGGGGCAGGATCGGGAGCCCACCCTGAAAGAGCGGGCGGTTGCAACCGCACTGGAGAAAATCGGCGAGCCCAGCTGGGAAGCCTTCTGTGCCAAGCTTCTGGAGCAGCAAGCGGCGGCAGCAGCGCGTGGCGGCGGGCGGGGTGGGCGCGGGCGGGGTCGCAAAGGTGGGCGTGGCAAGCGCAAAGCGGGGGTGCCAGACAATGTGGAGAGCGTGCAATTGGCAACGGTGCTCAACAAGAACAGCTCGATCTACCATGAGGCGTTTGCGGCGGCGTTTAGGGAGGCCCGGCAGGAGCTTGACAAGTGAGGCTGGGACTGGCTGGGCTGGGGTGGGGCGGGGTGGTTTTTGGTGGCTGCTGCTGCTGCTGCTGCTGCTGCTGCTGCTGAACTGCGACTCGTGCTTGCTCTGGTTTGGGAAGAAAGCTGCATAGAGGTGAGAAGATTCTGGCTGGGGCAGCAAGTCTGACCTGGCTAGTCAATCTCTTCATTTCGCTCCAATCCTGCAGGCTGGACACCACCAAGCAGCGGCGGGAGAAGCTGAAAGCCTACTCCAAGCTGGTGGCGCGCTGGAGCGAGCTGACTGTGCAGGAGCATGAGTGGTACCTGGCACACCAAGGTGGGTGTGGCTCTCTTTCCATCATTGGCATATTACTGCCCGGAGAGCAATGGGGAGATTGCTCAAGCCGCCCGCCGGCCAGCTGGCCAGACACGCATCCCACACGCAGGCATCTTGCCCTCTGTTCATCCCTGCAGGCCAGGCCCTGACGGGCAGCGACGCTCAGCGCTTCAGCCTGCTGGCCGCCAAGGTGGCGGAGGAGCAGCAGCAGTTCTTCCAGGTGCGCTGGTATGATTTTTTTTGTTGAACTTTGTGTTGTTGAGTTTGTGAGGATACCGTCTTTGGCGAGTCTAGGCTGCGGCAGTTCTTCCAGGTGCGCCAGTTCAATCTGGTGTGTTGCTGGACTCAACGTGTTGTTGAATTGTTGTGTACACGGTCTGTGGCAAGTCTAGGCAGCAGCATCTGGAAATATGGCATGCTCAGTGGTTGTCCAGCAATCTGCCCTTCTGCACCCTCCACCCGCCATTGCAAGCAGGACGTGCAGCAAAAGGCGGCCGGTGGCGCCTCGGCGGCACGCTATGGTCACTGCACAGCGCGGCAGGGCGCACAGTTGGAGCAAGATGCTGCTGATCGCCGGCAGCGCCAAGTGCAGCGCCTGCCTCGGCTGTACCGCCTAGTTGCGCCACTGCCGGTACCGGAGGCGCCGCCCCCAGCACAAGCCGCGGCCCTGCTGGCAGCGGCGCCGCAGCTGCAGCACTTGGGCACGTTGCGGCGGGAGGGTCAGCCGCCGGCGTTTGCCCTGCCGGCCGAACCAGCCCTCATCAACAGCAGCCTGCGTTACCTGCCGTGCACAATGGAAGGTGCCGCAGCAGGCGCGGCAGACGCAGCAGGCGCGGCAGGCAACGCAGCAGCGGGCCGCAGCGGCACAGCGGGCGGCAGCAGCCGGGGGAGCGGCGCGCCTCGTGTCTACAGCAAGCAAGCGGTGCCGCCCTTAGCTGATGACCCATTGCTGCCGCAGCTGGTGCAGCAGGCGCAGCAGGCAGCAGCAGCAAGCGGCACAGCAGCAGGCGGGGAGGGGGCTGAAGGGCAGGAGGCTCCCCCGCCGCCGCCGCCACCAGCAGAGGCGGACGCAGGAGCAGAGGGCCAGCCGCTGTTCTGTGTTGCGGGTTCGGCATTTGTGGCCCTGGCTTCCGCTCCCATGCTGCGCTGTGCGCCCGCATGGGAGATCCCTGTCACCATCCTTCCAGCAGACGAAGCAGCAGATGTGCCAGCGGGCGGCGGCAGCGGCGGCGGCAGTGGCGACGGCGGCAGCGGCGGCACGGTTGTGTGTTTGGAGAAGCCGCTGCTACAGCGCCTGATGAGCATGCGAGCCAAGCAGCAGCGCCTTCAGAAGTATGCAGTGCTGTCCATGGGCCTGCAGCAACCTGCTGCTGCGTCACAGCAGGCGCAGCAGGCGCAGCAGCCCACCCCTCGCCGGCGCACCCGCAGCAGCCTGGCAGCGGCAGCAAGCGCAGAGGGCGGCGATGCAGAGGCACCCACAGCAGCGGCTGCTGCGGCCAATAGCGCTCCCGCACCGGGCCCAGGCCTGCCGCATAGAGAGGCGGCTTATGACTGCTGGCAGCTGGGCAGCTGCCGCCTGCTGGTGCGCTCGCACGGCCGGCTGCAGCTGCTGCAGCAGCAGGACGCCCAGCAGCAGCAGGAAGAGCAGCAGCAGCAGCAGCAGCAGGGTGGGGTGCCGCCGCCCCCGCCCCTGCAGCAGCAGCAGCAGGCGGAGCCAGGCGGGCAGCATGTTGTGCTTGGGCTGAAGACCGAATACCTTCCTGACCCCGATAGAGGCACGTAGTGTGATGGCATGGTAATGGAACTGCAGACACGTCTTGATGTTTGCCCGGCACTGCGGTATCAGCATGTGCCAGCTTGCTTGGTTCGCTCCTTAGGGTGGTCCTTAGGGTTGGGGCATGCTGGCGCTTGCGTTGCATTTGCGTTACAAGTGGTTGTGCAGCGCTGACACGATCATGGCTTCCCTTTACCTCTCCACTGCAGAGGAGCACACAATGGAGGAGCTGTGCGCCTGGTGGCTCAAGCTGCTGCTGCGCCCGGGTGCAGCGGCCCTGCTGGCCACCCACGTGAACGTGCCGCACAGCCGCCTGCTGAGCGGCGAGCGCCTGACAGCTGGCGACATTGAGGGGCTGTGCGGCGGCGCCGCATGTGTGCGCCGGTTGGAGGCCGCAGGGCTGTCCATGCTGCAGGGCTTGCTGCGGGAGCTTGGGCGGCAGAAGCCCGGGCGGTACCTGCTGACGCATGCGCCATACGAGCAGCAGTGCTGCCTCTTCCGTGCTGTGCCTGCTGAGGTCATGGAGCATACACAGGTGGGTGGGCGGGCACAATGGGGGATGTTTGTTGAGGTGGCTGCTGTGCAGAACAAGTGTCAGGGTTGGGAGCGCGAGCTCGAGCTTTCCCCTGCAATGGAACGAGCATGGCAGCACAAGCGCAGTGCAGCAGACGCCTGCAAGCGTCTGCCTGCTGCGGTTCATTCCCGACTGTCACGTACAATCGCTCTCTCTGTGTTCTCTTTTTGTCACAGGGCCCGCTGCCGCCGCTGCCGTGCAGCCCCAGCTCGGCCACCGCTGGGACGGTCTATGACTTGCACGCCGGTGAGTGGGGCGGTTGAGGCTTGCCAGATGATTGGTGGAGGGCTCTCGGACCCGGTGTGTTGCTTCTATGCCTCCCAGTCAATGCGTTACCAAAGACTGCTGTTTGGAATGCCAGCAACCTCCTCCCATCTCCACCCAGCCACACCTATTGAGCAGGCTCACGCCCTTCACATCTGTTCGTGCAGCGCACGAGCACAGCGGGCCCACCGACACGAGCCATGCAGCTCACAGTCACGTGACCCACGCATTTGCCTGCATGCCACATCTTCCCCCGCTGCGCACAAGCACAGCGGCGCCACCGACACGAGCGCCATCCAGTTCACAGCTCTTGAACCTCTCTTGCTTGCACCCCCTCACATCCATTGCTGGCTTGCACCCCTCACATCCGTTGCTGCAGCGCACGAGCACAGCGGCGCCACCGACACAAGCGCCATCCAGTTTGTGCCGCCCCGCTGGCGCCGCTTCATGCCGGACATCCCCCAGATTCCCCACACCTTCCCACCCCGGTGCGCTGCGCTGGGCCTGCTGTGCTGGAAGGTGCCGGGCCGGGCCAAAGCCGTGGGTCGGTATACCATTGTGCAGGGATGCTCTGCGTGTGGTACCGTGGGGCGCACAGCGCACAGCATACTTGTGGGCAATGCTTGCATTTATCAACGGAAAGCCACTGATACAGCCCATGTATTGCTGCCAACACTGCAGGCTGGCGCTCTCCAAGTTAGGCATCAAGAAGGGCGCCCGCAAGCGGCTGCGCAAGGGGCAGGGCGGGCACCTGCCCTTTGCCTGGGGCGTGCTGGGAGAGGGCGGAGACTTTGACCAGGTGCGTTTGCTTGACCAGCTGTGCAGCACTTTTTCCGCTACTGCTGCCGGGCGCAACGGGGGCCAACGAATGCTGTGCAATTCCCCACGCGCACGCATGCTTGTGCCTGCGCCGCAGGATTTTCCACACCACCAACTGCGCATGCAGGTGCCGTGCCAAGCAACCTGCTTTCTGCGCCTCCTGATGGCCCTGCAGGTGCAGCACGTGGGCCAGATCAGCCGGGCTGACTACCTGGCGGGCCTGCAAGACGAGCTGGCATAGAGAGCATGCAGCAGTGCCATCAAGGCAGCAGGCAGCTGCAGCAGCACGCGAGCCAGTGGCAGTTAGCCGCAGCAGCCAGCGGCCGCGGCAGCGGACGGCAGTGGCAGTAGCTGTAGGTGGCAGCGCTGATGTTACGCCACCATGCGAATATGTTGGTGTGCCCTTGCGCATGTAGCGGGCACTTCAGCATGCCACATGTACTGCTGTGCCATTTCCCACCCTGCTGCCCCCAGCCTGTAGTGCTGTGAGAACAAAACTTACAACAGGAGTGGGCTGGGTTGAGAATCAACTGAGGAAAACCGAAAGGCAGTTCTTGGGGCTTGCAAGTACGTTTAAGGCAAGCATGTTCGTGGGCAGGGGGGGCGACACGCAATGAAACGGGGGCAAATGCAGGTGGGGCAGCATCCTGCCAGAGGGCGCTGCCATGGTTTTGAGGGTACATGCGGCGGGTTTGTTTTGGGTTTCCTGTGGGGCTGCACGGCAGCTGATGCGGGGTCATTGCTACCAAGCCATCCGCCGGCTTGGATTCATCGAACGGTTCTGAGTGGCCGCAGCGCAACTCAGTCCTCCATGTCACTCCACTCCTCCTCCTCGTCTCCGGGCTCCTGGATGCGGATCTTCTTGAACGAGGCGTGCCGCTGCAGTGAGAGAGCAGGGCGGCACATGCGGTGAGCTGATCTGTCCAGTGAATGACCCGCAAGCTCCTTATAACCACCCATGGGCAGCAGGCCTGCTCCAAAGAGGCCACCAGCAAGGCTGGCATCCAACCTCCCAGCATCTTCAAACCGCACAACAGAGTGCTTGCAAACGCCCACCTGCTTCTCTGCCGCGCGCGCCGCCGCCGCCGCCTCGTCGGGCTGCACCGTGAAGGTGAGGCCTGCGCCGCCTGGAGCATCCACGACCACCTTGGAGTCATCCGGCAGCTCGCCTGCGATTGAAGGGAAGTAGTTCATTGTTGAAAACATGGGCTGGCAAGCGGCGTTGTTCTCAAGTAAGATGGTTGACATTGACATGGCTACGGGCGTTGCAAAACAAGTTGGCAGGTTCACACAACAGAGCAAGCACACTGTCAACTCCCCACAACCAGTTGGTTAGCAAAGTTACCCACCTGAGATGATCATGCGCGACAGCGGCGTCACCACCGAGTGTTCCAGCCAGCGGCGCAGCGGGCGCGCGCCGTACATGTGGTCGTATGACTGGGACACCGCATAGTCCAGCGCCGCATCTGCAGTGAGAAAAGAGTGGGATGGGGCAAGAAAGAGTTAGGCGGAGGAGAGGAACAGGAATGTACATGTGGTCGTATGACTGGGCGACCGCGTAGTCCAACGCCGCATCTGAAATCGAAAAAACGGAATGATGGAGTGCGGGGTTGGGTTGTGAAAAAGGGGTGAGCACATGCATTGGACGTGGTCTAAGTGTGCTGCTGCAGGTGACTGCTGGGCTGTTTCCATCCAGCACTATCCATAATGCAAACATCCTGCCTCACACCGGCCAGCTGCACATCCCCACAGCATGGCCTGGCAGCAGCAGCAGCAGCAGCTCAGCAGCAGCTGCCAAATGATAAGCGCACCGGTGAGCTGCATGGTGATGGACCGCTCCTTCAGCCGCTGGTTCAGCTCCGAGGACTGAAAGAAGAAAAACGGGGAGGGGCACACGGGAACACAGCATGTCAGCGTTGAGGTGCAGTTTGACGCTATCCGAGCGGCTGCGCCTGCTCACGGTGTCACGACACAGCGGAAGACCAACTCAACAGCGATGTAACCCTGGGCAACTGTGCTTGGGCTTGGCAGACAGCTCTCTCACCTGCAGGCGCGCCACCTCACGCAGCTGCTGCGGGCTCAGCGGGTCGAACTGTGGGGAGGGGAGCAGCGGTCGGGCGGGGAGCAGAGGTCAGTCTGAGTGTGTGGCGCAGAGCACGTGCAGCCACTTGGCGGACAGCCAAGCTGCACCCCAGCACGGCGCCGTCAGCAGACATGCTTTCACTGCACAGTGATAAACAGTCCGACCCACCTGCACAATCTCGTCCACCCGATTCAGGAACTCGGGCCTGAAGTGGTGGCGAACCACCTCCATCACCGCCGCCCGCGCCTCGGCGCCGTTGCCGCTCTCGAGGAGGATGTTGGCGCCCTGATGGAGGGGGGGGGGGGGGGGGGGGGGGGGGGGGGGGGGGGGGGGGGGGGGGGGGGCTGTGAGTGCGTGTGCAGCTCAATTCGTGCTGCGCCCGCGACAGCAAGAAGGGCCGGCGCGAGCACCACACGCCACTGGCACTGGTTTCCAGGGGTTGCCAAGGGGGCGACTGCATGCACTCAGGCCGGGGCAGCAAAGACGCTTGAATATCACTGTATAACTCAAAGCACGCACCAGGTTGCTGGTCATGATGACCTGTCGCATGCAGCTAGAGAGACAATCTGTTTGAAACTTTATTAGCGCTGAACAGTACTAGTCACCCACCAGGTTGCTGGTCATGATGATGATTGTGTTGTTGAAGGCCACGGTGCGCCCCTTGGAGTCGGTCAGCCTGCGCAGCGGGGTGTGCGGAAAGGATAAACAGGCACACATGAGTGCTCATGTGGCCTCAGCTCATTGCCAGCAGCCAGCCGCTCCGCCTGGTGGCTGCCGCGGACCTGCAAGCATTGGTATCCCACACCCACAGGTCGGTGCCCAGCAGGGTATGCAATGCATTCACCGCAGGATGTCACGCCATGCAGACATCAACAGAGCAGGCTCCTAATTAGGAATTATACAAGGAATTGTATATTAGGAATTAGGACTTATAAGCTCACCGCCCGTCGTCCAGCACTCCCATCAGGATGTTCTTCACATCCGCAAGTACAAGTCAAACTGCCAAGTGACCTATCCCAGTATCAAACCGGTATCGTCAAAAGCTCACCGCCCGTCGTCCAGCACTCCCAGCAGGATGTTCATCACATCCGCGTGCGCCTTCTCAACCTCATCAAACAGCACCACCGAGTAGGGCCGCCGCCTGCGAAATAGTTGCGGGAAGGGACGGAAGATGCCTTCAACAATCAATTCAAGTGTAGGCAGAAGGGTTGAGCCTTCTCAACCTCGTCGCAGAGCACCACCGAGTAGGGCCGCCGCCTGAAAAAGCAACGACAAACCGACGGGCAGCAAGGTGTGCGTCAGCAGGTGTGCTTAGAAGACAGAAAGGCGGAAGGCGGCGGCTCACCGCATGCATCTCAAAGCACCCGCCTACAGGCAGCATGGCAGCAACAAAACGCACCTGACCGCCTCGGTCAGCTGGCCGCCCGCCTCGTGGCCGATGTAGCCGGGGGGCGCGCCGATCAGCCGGCTCACGCTGTGCTTCTCCATGTACTCGCTCATGTCGATCCTGGAGAGGAGTGGAAAAGGAAACAATCGAATTTGATACGGAAGAAGTAATGAACGGCGAGCTGTGCTTCTCCATGTACTCGCTCATGTCGATCCTGCAAGACGAGTGCTTTAACTTGTCGCATGGGACCAAACGCAGCATGCCAACGGCGCGGGTCGGCACTCTGTGATGCTGGGAAGCGCCGCGGGCTGTTGGATAGGTTCTGCCTGCCAGCACACCGGCACACTACACAAGACAGCAAGCTCGGGAAGGTACCCGGCCGCCTCACCGGATGAGCATCTTCTCCGAGTCGAAGAGCATGGCGGCCAGCGCCTTGGCCAGCTCCGTCTTGCCCACGCCCGTGGGGCCCAGGAACAGGAAGGAGGAGCCTGCAGGAGCAGGAGACGAGGGATTATAACGAGCAAACATTGGCTATACAAGTGCAGGGCTGAGTAACAGGTGGCCCAGGAACAGGAAGGAGGAGCCTGCAGGGAGACAGGCAGAAGAGAGAACAGCGTTTCGGTTCATGGCACGTCGGGGCAGCGAGCGGCCAAAGAACAGAGGAACGCACTTCATCTCCGTGCTGCAGCGACATGCGCTGAGCCAAGCAAGCTGGCATGCATGATGGCAAGCGTGGAACTGCCAACTCACCGCGGTTGCGGGCGCCCAGGCCAGCGCGGCTGCGCAGCACAGCATCCGCCACCGCCTTGACGGCTGCATAGTAAGAGAGGCAAACAAGGGAAGTTGAAGTGCCACCAGCGGGGAGGGGAGTTAGCACAGCGTCGCCACTGCAACCAGGCAAGCCGGGCAGCTGGCCCACCAAGCCAGCCCCAGTCAGCTGGACAGCCTCCCAATTCAGCGCACAACTCAGGGACCACCAGCCTTTGTGTACAGGCGAAGCGCACCCGCATCCTGGCCCACCACCCGCTCGTGCAGGAATGACTCCAGGTGCACCAGCCGCTCGCGGTCAGAGGCCTGTACAGGCACAGTGATGGGCATGCGCAGTCAGCCTGACTGCACTGAGTGCGGCCACAGTAGCAGCGGTGATTAATCAGTAACAGGCGGGATGCTGCAGAGCGGCAGATGCCTGAGTGCATGAAATTGGTGATGGTGAACATGGCCAGCGATTTGATGCTCGAGCCTGCAGCACATCCCTGCAGCTGAAGCCCGCTTCACCTGCAGCTTGGTCACAGGGATGGAAGCATGTCCTACCTGAGCAGCCCACACCGCCAGTCACCGTCTATAACGACAACGCCTTGACACTCCACCACAGACACACACACACACACACCTGCAGCTTGTTGACTGGGATGCCCGTCCACTTGGACACCACGGTGGCAATCTCCTCGGGCCCCACCTGCGTGTGGCAGGAAGGCAGATTGTCAGCAGTTGCACGGATGTAGTGCAAGGTCTAGGATGTGCATGCGTGTGAGGCAGCCAGTTTATCTGACCACAACCTGCCGGCTCACCGTGTCGCTCAGCATGCGGTCGGAGCGGCGCATTTCCACCGCCAGACAACAACATCCCCCATCAAAACACATAATCGCATCCATCAGCAAAGCTTACCGTGTCGCTCAGCATGCGGTCGGAGCGGCGCGCCTCGGCCTGCTTGCGCTTCAGCGCCTCCTCAACCTCGGCCAGGGCGCCGTACTTGATGTCGGCCACCCTGCAGAATTGGTTGGAAGTAGATGCCTGGGTTGTTGACACGGTTGCGCCCGCCTCTTCTGATGCAACGGTGGTTCTGAACCGAGCTTGCGAGGCACGTGCCTCGCTGCGTGTCCAACAACACATGTTCACATTCAATAGCTGTTCGGGTTCCTCACATGGCCAGGTCCATGCGGTTCTGCGCCTGCTCCAGCCGGATCTGCAGCGCCTCCTTCTTCTTGGCCAGCTCTTTAATTTCATCAAGCAGCGCCTTTTCCTGGCTGCATGGTGCAGGGAAATAACACAGATTCAGCGAGTTGTGCAGTATGTAGCAGTCAACCAAAGCGCCTCCTTCTTCTTGGCCAGCTCCTTGATCTCGTCCAGCAGCGCCTTCTCCTGGCTGCGCGATGGGAGTTGGTTGGAACAAAAGTGCTGTTTAGTAGCTGCAGATGCAACTAGTTAGGATGGTCCCTTCTTCTTGGCCAGCTCCTTGATTTCATCCAGCAGCGCCTTCTCCTGGCTGCGAGAGTAAAATTGTGGGTGGCATGAGAGGGTGAGGGCAATGCCGAGCGCTGCACTGCACGGCCATCACCGCCTGAACTGGCCGAACACCAGTTCAAGCAAACACAGCGAAACGTGGCAGGGTGCAACGGCGCACCTATAGCGCATTTGCAGAGGCTTCAATTTATCCTGCAGCTCGCTCAGCTCGCGCTGGACCTGCGGGCAGCATCAGGCAAGCGCATGGATGGCAAATGCAACGCCAGCATCATGAGATCAGAGCAGCGCCGCTCCACTGCTTCAGCAGATGTGTAGCACGTGTGCTGCATTGCGCTGCGCTGTGCACGCAGTGGACCACACGGCATGTGAGCTGCATACGCTGTGCTGCGCTGCGCTGGGCTCAGCACCCCCAGCCCCTCCCTGCTCTGCTGTGCAGGGCGTGGCATGCAACCAAGCATGCAAGCTGCACTGTGGCGCTCACCTCCCCCAGCCGCTCCTTGCTCTGCTTATCCTTCTCCTTCTCCAGCGCCTTCTCCTCCACCTGGCGGTTAGTGAGGGAAACAGCAAGTGGGAAACATAAGGGGGCATCCAGAACTGCCAGGCCAGCTGCTTGCAAGGCGGCGTGGCAAGCACAGCCTGCAGGCAGCCGACGCTCCACGCCCGGCCTCATGCTTTGCCCGGGCTGTGCTACTTGCTGCGCCTGCTGCGCCATGCTGCACCTGCTGTACCTGCCGTGCCTGCTGTGCCTGCTGTGCTCACCTGCAGGCGGATGAGCTGGCGCTCCAGCACATCAATCTCCTCCGGCTTGCTCTCCAGTTGGACCTGCGTTGGATGGAATTCAAAGCAGAAACAGCAGCGGTGAGTCTGGAACCGCTTTGATTGGTGACCTCCCAAGTGTCAAGACTGCGCGGCCGGCGCACCATTCCTCGAGCACCTCCATTGCAACGACCTTAGGCACTGGGGCTGCTACAAACTTTCGTGCTCACTTGCAGGTTGGAGCAGGCCTCGTCCACCAGGGCACTCGCCTGCTCCGGCAGGAGCATCCCCCAACGCAAATTAAATACCCCCGACTTCGCTAATTTGATCTCAAGGCGAACTCACTTGCAGGTTGGAGCAGGCCTCGTCCACCAGGTCGATCGCCTTATCCGGCAGGAAGCGGTTGGTGATGTAGCGGTCCGCCAGCTCAGCAGCGACCACCAGCGCGCGATCAGAGATCTGCACGAGACTCAACATGGGAATCAGCTTGCAGCATGGACTGGAAACGCGGAAACTGCGGTGAAGCATAGCTCCGGCTCCCCACATCCACCAACAACACCAGGATCCCACCTGCACGCCGTGGTGCGAGGCGTAGCGCTCCTCCGAGCTGAACTACCCAGTCTCCAACCGACAAACAAACGCCCTCAAAACAAGCTGTCCCCTTCCCACCTGCACGCCGTGGTGCGAGGCGTAGCGCTCCTTCAGGCCGCGCAGGATCTGGACAGTATCCGGCACGCTGGGCTCGCCCACCAGCACCTGCGGGGGGCAGGTCGCAAAGTCACAAAAACAGTCACTTGAGGAGGTTGCTGTGAGCCAAGCCTTCCGCAATTACGGCCGAGCAAGGTGTGCGGTCCGCCAGCTTCCAGAAGCGGCGCTCGAGCCCGCCCATACCTTTGCAATGGCCCTGCAATTTTGGTGCAGAGGCAAGCCTACACATCGAAAGATTCCTCCTCACCTGCTGGAAGCGGCGCTCAAAGGCGGCGTCCTTCTCCACGTGCTCGCGGTACTCGTTCAGGGTGGTGGCGCCGATCAGGCGCAGCTGCAGTGAGGGGAAAGGATGCAAATCGAGGTTGGGTGGTCAATTTGAATGTAGCGTTTCCAGCTGCAGCCGAATACGTAGACGCATACCAGGTACAGCGCCACAGCAGGAACTGCAAACAACTGGCGCCACACGGGCCAGCATGGGGTGTCACACCAACACAGCAAAGCAACACAGACTCACCTCTCCACGCGCGAGCATGGGCTTGAGCAGGTTGGCCGCGTCCATAGCTCCGTCCGTCTTGCCGGCGCCCAGCACCAGGTGGATTTCGTCGATGAACAGGATGACCTGCAAGATAAAAAGCATGCGGGTCTCTTGATTCAGATGGTTCGCCCGTGTACGGCGGTGCCCATACATGACAACACGTGTAAGGAAAGCAGGGTGGGACACAAATGCCCAGCCCCCCGCCCAGCCCCTCACCTGGCCCTTGTTGTCCGCCACCTCCTTCAGCACCCGTGCTCTCGTTGCATGCCCACGCGACACAACAAACCTCTCACAATCAATCACAAACCCAACACACGCTGACCTGGCCCTTGTTGTCCGCCACCTCCTTCAGCACCGCCTTGATGCGCTCCTCAAACTCGCCGCGGTACCTGCGTTGGATTTGGTGGCAGTTCAGTTTGGTTTATCAGTAACCATCAGGCAGAAGCTCGGCATCAACCAGTGAAGGCACGGCCTGGATGCGCTCCTCGAATGCGCCCCAGCCTGCGGAATAAGTCGGGGGTTGACTGGGACAGACAGACGATACCAGCCATTGGGTTGCTGGACAGCTCGGCTGGAGCAGCGGCGGCAGTAGCAGCGGCAGGCGGCGATCCTCTGCAAATTCGCTCACTTGGCGCCCGCCACCAGGGAGCCCATGTCCAGGGAAATGAGGCGCACGCCCTGCAGTAGAAAGCAGGCAAGAAGATGTGGGGTGTGTTCTGGTCCAGGAAACGTGAGTCGTGCACCCCACGATGCAAGCTGAGAGCGGATTTACTCAATGAGAGCTGGCAATGCAGGTAGTGGGAAAGAGTGCACACCAATCAAACCAAGCCAAGCTCACCAGCAGTGTGGCGGGGATGTCGCCCTTGACAATGCGCTGGGCCAGCCCCTCCACGATGGCCGTCTTGCCCACGCCGGGCTCGCCTGCGTATTACGATGAAGGAACAGCAGGACAAGGGGTGGGGTGAAACGCCGGCCGCTGCGGTGCAAGCAGCAGGTTCAGCAGGCGGGCAGGAGCAGCAAATTGCCACTGAAACGGGCCCAGGAAAAACAAACCTCCAAGTGAACGCACCGATGAGCACTGGGTTGTTCTTGGTGCGACGGCACAGCACGCGGATCGTGCGCCGAATCTCCTCGTCGCGCCTGCAGGGCAGGATATGATGGAAGCAGGAAGCGCCAGTCGCTCTGGGTGCAGCGCACGGCAAGTGCGCTACGCCCAGGTGGGGAGCAAGCAAATCACTGTGCTGCGGACTGGCCGCATTGCCCAACAGCCTGGCCACCGATAAGTGTACTGCAACGCAATCCTGCAACAGTAATGCTCACCCAATGACCGGGTCCAGCTCCGCTGCCTTGGCGGTCAGGTCGATGCCATACTTGGTGAGCGCGTCAAACTGCAAACAGAAGCACGCGAGAGGAACAGTGCGTGCTCGTTCGCGAGGCATGCGACAGACCCAGCAACAACAGGTTGCATGCACATCTGCTGTTTGAGCCGGCACGCCTGCCACCAGGATCCTAGGATCCTGCAGAGCTTCAACCCAGCTAGCCAGCGCACCCCGCTAGCCGCAGCATATATCCAGCACCAACGCAAAAGCGCACCTGCGTGTCTGCGGTCGCTGAATCCACGTGCATGCTGCCGCGCCCCTCCTCCACCGCCGACGCCAGCTGCTTGGCATTGATGCCGGCCTCGGCCAGTGCGGCCGAAACCTCCTTGGTTTCCAGAATGGCCACGAACAGCACGTCGGCGCCTGCAAGTGGGAAGGCAACACTGCAGCAAGGTCGACATACCGAAGCTGAGAGCAGCTTTGGGCTCTCAATTGACCGCCAGCCAATGCAGCGTCTGCCGCGCCGACACACTTGCAATGCAAGACATGCCAGGCCAGGCCGACCTTCATTTCCTGGTGTACTAGCATGCACACTTGGCTAAGGAAGTGCGGTGGTTCGTGCACTCACCGAGGAACGAGTCGCCCTTTTTCTTCTGCAGCTTGGCAGCTGCCTGCAGCGCGCGCCGCAGCTCCGGGCTGATGAACACGTCGTCGCTGCCGTCGCCGCTGGTGACTGCTGGCAGGCGCACCTGTAGCGAGACAGAGCAGAAGCAGGTCGCTCATTTGCAAGTAGGGAAACATTGCAGACGCCATATGCTTCATGGGTGTACGCAGGTCCTCATCAGCTCGCTTAATTCTGAGCCCACACCTTGCCGGCCGCTGCTTTGGAGCTGCCGCTTCTGCTTCCAACCAAACAAAGTTGGGGCACCTGCCCCAACAAGCACCCACCAGCTGCTTCTTGAGCGTACGCAGCACCGAGGCCAGCGAGTCGCTTCCTGCTGCCGCCTGCCTGGCCAGGGCTGCACGCGCCACGCCGCCCTCGTCTTCGAACATCACGATCGCCACATGGGTGGGCGTCAGGCTCTGGTGGCTGTGCTCCGACGCCAGCTGCTGCGCCGCGTTTAGCAGGCTGGTCACCTTCTCCGTGAACTGCTTGGGGTCCATGGCTGCTGTGTTTCCTGCTGCTGTCAGTGTGTGAGATCAAGCGGGTGCTCTGCAAAAATGGCAAGGGCGGGAGTTGGGGGGATTGAAGGCGGCGGCGTACCAAACCGAGCGAGCGGCGGCGGCGGTGGCGCCGCAGCCTGCAGGCGCAGCCCGCAGCGGAGGTTGATCAGGCGCCCAGCGGCATGGCGCGGCGCGGGGCAGCGGCGAGTGTGGCGGGGCAGCAAGCAAACCCCACCTCTCTTGGCTGGGTCGGGGGCTGCCTTGGTGCGTTGGGTGCGCGTGTGAGGCTCTACGGGTTGATCGCCGAAGGAAAGTGGGGCAGGTGCCGCGGCCAGCGCCTCAAAAGGTCCAAGCCCAGGCCTTCTCGGCCCCTCGCGAACTCTCTGGGCGCCGCTCCCAGCGATCTCCAGAGCTTTCTAGATGGATGGCGAAGTGCACAGTGCTCCGATGCGGTCTTATTTGCCGGTGTACAGGCCATGCAGCCGAGGTGCCGCCGCCGCTTGCTGCCGCCGCCGCCAGACAGCAAGGGGGCATGGTGCTGTGCTCTTTCAACATCAGGCCGCCTGTACCCCACTGTGCCGGGCTTAAGCAAAGCGCACTGTTGAGCCTCGTGCCCTCCATCTCCCCCAGTCGGCACCAGTGCTGTCTCGCCTGGCCCTGCTGCCGCCGCTGTGCCCCCGCCACTTGTGCGTGGGCTGCCGGCTCAGCTAGGGCCGCATTGGTACATGGATCGTGAGGTATTGTCCTGATGTGTGACTCCAAGAGCATGGCCAGGTCGGTTCTGCTCAAGCTGCCTTAGGCCTTTGTGAAGGCACCAGCCATTGACGCAGCTTGCCGTCGGCCCCTGTGGCCCCCATGTGATTCCCTTCTCGTGCTGGCGCATGCAGTACGCTCGATCCGTGCGCTTTGCACCAGCCATTTGCAAGGCGTTTGAACGGCCAAGCTCGCCTGCCTGCCTCGGAGCAAGCTTGGACCAAGCGGAAGGGAAGGACCCGTCCTCTTTAGCGCCTGCGCGGCAGCCCAGCATGCTGTAGCCCACTGCACACACGCGTAGCAGCGCGACGATAGCCATGCCGGCGCCCCAGGCAGCGGCGGCGCCACTGCCGCCGGCCACCTCGCATGCCGCTGGGCCCTCCGCTGGGGCCTCTACACCTCGCCCAGCCGTTGCCGCCTGGCGCCTGCAGCTGGACTTCTTCGGTGTGGCGGCCAGCGGCCTCATGCAGGTGGGGCGGGACGTTTGACCATCTCACCTCTAGCGCCCGCCTGCCGATACGCTTTAGAATGAATGCGATCTCGAGTGCAGGTCCATCTGATCCCCAGGTCTACTGCCGCTATTGCCCCGCAGCTGATGTACCTGCTCCGGCAGAGGCATGAAGCCAGCTGGCAGGAGAACTTCCACCTGCTGCTGGTCCTGGCTTATCATCTGGTGCGTCCCACCTGCTTGCTGAGCATGAATTAACGGTTCAGCCATGGCTGGGAGCTGCATTGCATGCACACCTGCAGCCCGTTGGGTCCAATGCAACTACTTTGTGGTGGTTGTCCTCAGTGGCGATCGTCGCCTGTGGCATGCGGAGCTGTCTGACGCAGTGTGTTGTTGCCTGCAGCAGCAGTGGCGCATTGATACACAGTGTCCCTCGTCCTGCAAGTCTGCAGGCCCTGATTCTGACGATGATTGGCAGGCAGCCGACCTTGTATGCGCGATACAGGTGGCCGGCAGAAGAGCCCCGGCTGCAGCTCTGCGCCTGCCAAAATGCACTGCTGCGCAGCTTGCCATGTCAGCATGAGCATGGGCGGGCAAACACCTCGCTGCTGCCACTGGTGCTCCACAAGTTTGCCTGTCGCCACCTGCTCAGTAGGCAATCCCGGTGCCTCACACTGCGTGCCGCACTGCTTGCCTGCCTCGCAGGACGCCCATCTATGCGGTCGTGCGCCCGCTGGGCTACCTGTCTCCCAGCGTGCGTAACACGCGGCACGCGGCGGCGCAGCTGCTGGCCCAGCCCGCCAGCCCTGGGCTGCTGGGCATGCTGGCCGATCTGAAGCGCCTGATGCTGGCCAGCCGAGTGACGGGCACTGGTGAGATGGGGGCATGGCTGGGCATTGACCCTCTGCAATTCACGCTCCTCAAGATGCCCTGGTGTTTTCCTGCCGCACTAAGAGAAGCCATTCCTGCACTGCTGCTGCTGCTCGCTGTTTAGCCTTCATGCGCCGCGCTACATCATCAAGGTAGCTGCTACTCCGTGACCCCATGCAGCTGTGATTGGGGTGGTTGTAGCCGTTGATCCTGCCGTGGCGCTGCCGGTGCAAGCCATCTGCTCCTACCTTGCAGCCGCCAATAGCGGCTGTTGCACCACAAAAGTGAGGCAGCCAGGGTGTGTGTCCCACCTTGGGGGCCCTACCTGGGTGCGCCCTTGTCGCCAGGGTGGTGTGCTTTGCGGCGCCAGAGTGGCGGAGCTGAATCGTTGGGCATGTGTCCGTGCACTGCCTGCCAGAGCTCGAGACGTGCTGCATGCCCACCTGTCTCGTCTTCTGATTTCCAAACCTCCTGCAGATGATGAGCGACCCCCTGACCCAGAAGCGAGTGGCTGGCTTCTCAAGCCTCATGGACCTGCTCGCCCTGCCGGTGAGCAGAAATGGGTTGCTGGATTGGAAAACTGCTTGCAAGCCGTGCCACAGTGCGCTACACAGTGCCGGCCTAAATGCTGCAGGCGCAGAGGCCGGCCCTACTCAACCCACCTGCCCAACCGCCCAGCCTCTGTCCGACCTGCCCCTCCTCCTGCAGTTCTCGGTGCTGGTGCCGCTGCCCCAAGGCGAGGCAGGTGCGCGAGCCTGGGGCAACTCACATTAGTGCAACATGCAGATGTTGCTGGAAGCAGCGGGCGGCTTGTTGTGTTCGTGGGCATGGCTCAGCGCAGCCTGGCAGGCATGCAGAACGTGACATCTGCACTGCACAAGCCCGGCAGCCCCAGCACCCTTTGCCTCCCTCAAAACCCGCCGACTGCCCGCCCCTTGCACCCCCACACAGATGCGGCCACCGCGGCGCGGCAGTGCGCCGGCCTGCTGTTCTATCTGCAAGTCATGGTTGGCGTTTTGCTTCCAGTGTACGTTGTGGTTCGCTCCATGCGCCAGCCCAACCTGCCGGCCTTGCCGCCGCCAGCAGCCTTGAGTGGATGGGAGCGGCTGCGGCACAGTGCGGCGCAAGCATACGCGACTACCAACCTGGCTGTGTGGCGTGCCTTCAGGCTGCTGCAAGACGGCCCGCTGCCACCTGGAGTAGTGATCTGGATGCTAGTGTCTTTCACCTGGACTCTCACGCTGGCTGTGCACGGCCTCTGAACAGACGGAACAGTAAAGTTTGATTTTCTTTTGCAACAACACGGAACAACCCCTGATGGGGGTGATGCTTATGCCTCCTACCCGTCCCGGGGACTGCCAGCCTGTGTCGTTCCTGCCTTACTGCCTGTTCTCAGGCGCCCTTGCGTGCGTCTTTGCGTGATGCCCAGACGCTGGTATGCCACACCCACTTCTCGCGTCCTGCCTACCCCTCTGCCTTTTGTCACGTTTTCCTACTTCTTTCCAACAGTGTTCTCGTATTGGGTTGGTTAATATTCCCCAACGCTTCCGAAAGGTATCACAGTGCACACACGACATCAGCAGGCGCCGTTCATCGGCGGGCGATCCATAAGGCCCCCCTCCCCTGTATCGGCCGCCCGCCGAACCACATCCAGCCCCGGCCGCCGCTCCTGCAGCCGCTCCACCGCTGCCGATACCTCCTCACTGGCTGCGCCTGGGTTGGCGGCAATCACCAGCAGGCGTAGGGCAGGACAGGTGGCTGAGGCCCCGCCTGCCTCGGGCGCCTGAGTAAGTGCATCCAGCAGGGACAGCAGCTGGGCTGCCTCCAAATGGTTGGCGGAGACGTCGAGGTCTGCCAGCTGTGCAAAGCTGCCAGCTGTCGCCAGCTGCTCGCTCAGGGCAGCCGCCCCTGCCGCATCGTTGCTGCCAAGTTGGCAATCGTGAAGGCACAGGCTGGCCAGAGGGGCAGCAGCAAGAGCAGCCGCCGCAGCTGGGCCGGCCACATTAGCGCTCAGGTCCAGGCCAATGCCAGCCGCTGCCCCTGCTGGGCCGGCTGCTGCGCTGCTGCTGCTGCCTGTCGCGTCTGCTGCTGCACTGCTGCCTGCTGCCTCACCGCTGCCGCCCAGAGCAGCAGCCAGGACTGCAATGCCGGCATCGTCCAGCCCGCAGCTGCAGAGCACCAGCTTGCTGAGCTGCCGCCCCGCCCCTGCCGCCAATGCTTCGGCCAGTGCAGCCGCCCCCTCGCTGCCAATGGCATTCCCGCTCAGGTCCAAAGTGGCAAGGCTGCCAGGCAGCGCGGCAGCCAAGCGAGCAGCGGCACTGCCGTCCAGCCCGCAGCGCTGCAGGTGCAGGTGCTGCAGGCCGCTGCTGCTGCTGCTGCTGCTGCTGCTGATGCTGCTGCTGTGGGCGGCAGCTGCCAAGCTGTCGCCCAGCTGCGCTGCGCCGCTGAGATCGTTGCCATCCAGGCGCAGCGTGCGCAGCAGGGGCAGGCTGCCTGCGGCAAGTGCCTCTGCGAGCGGCGCCAAGTCAGCGTCTCCTGCCAGGTCGCAAGCTGACAGATCCAGGGACAGCAGGCTGCTGCCGAACGCCGCCAGCAGACCGGCCAGGCCATCGCGGCCAATGGAGTTGCGACCCACAGCCAGCTCTTGCAGGCCGCCGCTGCTGCCGCCGCCGCCGCCGCTGGTGCTGCTGCCGCTGCTGGCGTTGTGTGCTGCAACTGCCTCCTTGAGAGCCCGGCAGCCGGCTGCGGTGATGCCCTTGCCATCCAGGTTTAGGCTGCGCAGCGAGGAGCTGGCTGCAATGCCAGGTGCCAGTGCCTCCAGGCCCTACAGAAAGAGGCAAGGCAGGAGGGGGCACGTGAGGGAGTTGCGGCACGTGTTGGTCAATGCCCAACAAGGCATGACAGGGCATGGCATGAAAAGGCATGGCATGGCACGGCACAAGCATGGCTCGGCATGGCACGGCATGGCGTGGCCTGGCATGGTGTGGCCTGGCCTGGCCTGGCATGGCACCAGCACGGCATGGCATGACATGGCATGGCTCGGCACAGGCATGGCGTGGCATGGCCCGGCCCGGCCTGGCATGGCATGGCACGGCACAAGCATGGCTTGGTCCGGCTAGCATGTCAGCCCAGTGGGACCGAACTCCGGCACCGCACAGCATGCAGACCCAATAGCTTAAAAAGCATGCCCATATCTGGCAACTCCATGATGCACCAGCACAGGCAGCACCCACCTCATCTCCAAATGCGCTGTTGCCCAGGTCAAGGCTGCGCAGCGTGCGGTTCGTGCCCAGCGCGGCCGCAAATGCAGCGGCGGCTGCTGGGGACACTGCGTGGCTGGCAAGGCTCAGCTCCTGGAGCACCGTGTTGCCTGGAATGCGGAGCAGGGGAGGCGGGCATGGCATGGCTGTGGCATGGCATGTCCGGCATGAGGCGGCAGGAATTGGTCACGGTGGCAGCATGGGAGCTTGGCGCACAGCAGACCAAATGGCGCCACGAGTTCATCGCTGCAGTAGATGGGGAGCCTGCATGCAGCCATGAACATCAGCCATGCATTTGCGCACCTGCCAGCGCTTCCGCTAGTCGGCGGCAGCCGTCTTCGTCCACCCGCCGTATGCGCAGCACGCAGAGCGACGCCAGGGCAGGGTCGCTGCGCCTGACTCGCTCCACTAGGTCATCAATGCCGCGGGGCGCGCCCCACGCCATGGCCGGATCTGAGGGCTGCAAAGCAAGTGCGTCGATAGGTGCCGGCTGCGGGCATGGGCGGCAATGGCGTGGCGGCATGGAGCGGCGGCGGCGGCGGCAGCGGCGGCAGGGCTGATGGCGGATCAAGGGCAGAAGGGGCTGCCGATGCATGCTAGCAGCTGAGCCCGCCGATGGCTAGCCTGCAAGCTGGAGGCAAGGGCGGCTGTTCTCGAGCGAACTCACTGCGCCGTTTGCAGCTCGCTGCCCACCTTGGTGATCGCCTAAGTCGCTAGTGAGGGCGCAGAGAGGGTTGTTGCTTTGCCTGCATGCATGCAGGGGCCTTGCGCTGCTCAGGCCTGGCGGCGGCAGCAGCGCAGCGGCGGCATGGAGGGCAGGGCGCTGGGGAGCGACAATGGGCATTTCGATCGCAACGGGGCGGCTTGCATCAACAGTTCAACGGCCATGAGCATGGCGGGCGGGCGCCGCGAGCGACTTTAGTTCTTGAACGCCGGCCAAAGGGCTTTTCTGTGTCCCGCTTCCGGCACCGGCAGGACCGGTGAGCAGTGTGAGATGCCATGGGATGTGCAGCGAGCGCGCCCCGGCAACCCAGCTGCCAGGCCGCCGCTGCCGCCGCTCACCGCCGCCGCTATGCAACACAACCCCTCTCGTCGATACCCCTGATTTAATGTTGCTCAACTTGCCTCTCCCACACCATGCCGCATCGTTGCAGGCCGGCTCCCGAGCCATGCCGCGGCGCAAGGCGTCTGCGCCGCAGCGCGACCAGGGCCGATTTGAGGACCGATTTCTGGCGGGCGGCACCGAGGCTGCTGCCGAGGAGGAGGCAGCTGGGCAGCTCTGGGAAGAGTGGCAGGCCGGCGGCAGCGAAGCAGAGAGCGAGGAGGTCGCCCGCCGCCGCCCGGCCAAACGCCGTCGCAAGCTGCAAAAGCGTGGCCGAGGGGCGGCGGCAGCTGCAGAGGAAGACGGCGGCGGCTTGAGTGTGGTTGTGGCAGCGGCGGCGCCAGACGAGCAGCATTGGCGCTTTGCCGAGCTGCCACTTCAGTGGCAGGCGGTTGCAGGGCCGTCCCACCAGCAGGCTGCAGCAGACATGCTGGAAGAGGGGCAGCTGCTTCTCTCTTTGGAGGAGCCACCTTTTTGCAGCGATGGCATGGACAGCACCCACAGCAGCGGCGGCAGCAGCGGCAGCATTGCGGTGCGCTGCCAGGTCAGCGGGGCATGGCAGGGCAGTGTGGCGGCTCCCGATGCAGCAGCAGCAGAGGCCCTGCTCCTGCTGCTGCGGTCGGGGCACCTCAGCTGCAGCCTGGTGGGCCCACCGGGCGCGCCCAATGGCGGCACGAAATGCACGCTAGCCCTCAGCCTGACTGACAAGGCAACCGGCGAGCCAGCCGAGCACCCAGAGGAGCAGCAGCAGCGGCTGTGGCACCGTCAGCTGCTGGCAGTCGTGCGCTGGCTGCTGCCGCACCTGGACCCCGAAGCTGAGCTGGAGCAGCAGGTGCAGCGGGCACAGCAGGCGCAGCAGGGCAGCGCAGCAGACCGCGCCGCTGAGCTGCTCAGCAGCCCGCTGTGCAGCCCTCGCAAGGCAGGCGGCGACCCAGCTGGCGCAGCCCTTTGGCCTGCTTCGCCCCGCAGCCCGGGCGGCGGCAGCGCAGCAGCAGCAGCAGCAGCTGCCTCGGCATTTGATGCCGCTGAGCTGTATGCTGCGGTCAAGCCCAGCGGGCGGGAGCCTGAGCTGCCAGCTGGCGCCACGTCAGCCACCCTGCTGCCCACGCTGCGCCGGTACCAAGCGCGCGCAGCGCAGTGGATGGTGCAGCGCGAGCGGGGCGGGGGCGCGGCAGTGGCGGAACAGCCGGCATCACGTGCCGGAGCAGCAGTAGGGGCAGCGGCAGCTGCGGCCGCAGCGCTGGGTCTAGACAGCAGCACTGGCGGTGTGAAGCAAGAGCAGCATGGCCACCAGCAGGAGTCGCGGCAGCAGCAGACACAGCAGGAACAGCAGGACGCCCTGCCGCAGCCACTCCACCCCTTGTGGCGGGCAGTGCCCTGCAGCAATGTTGGTAGTACCAGAAGCGGCGGCGATGGTAGCGGCAGCAGCACTGGCAACAGCATTGGTGGCAACAGCATTGGCAGCGGTAGCGGAAGCAGCAGCTGTTTCTACTTCAACCCGTACAACGGGCGCATTGCTTTTGACCGCTTTGCAGCGGAGCCTGAGGTAAGTTCTCATCTGCTGTAATGAAACAAGTTAGGGTGAGTGCTTTTGCGCACTGCCGTGTGTTGGGCCACTGCCGTGTGTTGGGCAGAGGTGCTGCCTTTGGATGCCTGCCTGCCCATTCAGGTTGTTTTGAGTGGCATTAAACCTAAAGGTCTCTACCTCCCTGTCATTATCCACACTTGCAGGTCCGAGGCGGCATTCTGTCTGATGAAATGGGTCTGGGCAAAACCGTCGAACTGCTGGCTTGCATCACTGCGCACCGCTACACCGGCCCGCCCCCCGTGTTTGCGGACCCGCGTGCACACAAGTGAGTGACCCCAACGGAATCTGCTGGCCTGGAAAGCGCTGCCTGGGACGTCTTATTTGACGCTACTTGCAGCAGACTGGTCACCAGCGAGTGCCGCATATTGCCAGGCGATGCTACTTACCTCGCATGTGTTGTGCTGCCGTCCCCACTTGCAGGCGGCGGCGGCGCACCCGCATCGAGTGCCTGTGTGGCGCAACTGATGAAGAGGACGGTTACACAGGTGAGACTGCCTTTTGATATTCTGCAGTTTGTGCCATGTGCCAATTTGTTATCGAACCTGCAGAGACAGGGCTGTCTGACCCTCCGCCGCCCGGCCTTCCATACATTCCTCTGGCACAGGCCTCTGGCTGCAGTGCGACGCCTGCGACGCCTGGATGCACGCCGCCTGCGTGGGCCTGAAGCGCGCTCCCCCAGGGGAGTTTGTGTGCGGCGCTTGCCAGCGCGCGGCGGCGGCGGCGGCCGTCACACAGGACTGCGGCGCCACGCTGGTGGTCTGCCCCACGCCCATTGTGCACCAGTGGTGAGCTGGGGCAACTGCCAGGAAGTTTTGTGAAGTATAGTATAGCGTTTGGTGCAGATGCGGGCAATTTGCAGTGCACCAGTAGTGAGCTCGAGCGCCCGCCGGTGCGGATGCTCTCAAGGGAGGGTCGTTCTAACCCAATAGCCATCGCGTGCCAACAATGAGTCCAAGTGGTCTGGGCAATGCCGAGCGCGTGTGCCTTGGAGCAGTCCCAGCACGCTTTTTCTGCATGCTATCCCGTGCATTGTTTTGCACAGCTGACTGGCATGCACTCCCTGCCCCTGCAGGCGCGACGAGATTCTGCGCCACATCCGCCCGGGAGCGCTCAAGCTGGTGCTGTACGAGGGGCAGCCGCAGCCCGGCGCAGGCGAGCACAGATTGGCAGCTTAGGCTGGCGCATTAAAGGGCTGACCTTGATGTTGTGCTGACCACACACGCTTCGTCGCACATCATTCCATTCTTCTTCACTGTTCCTTGCAGGCCGCACGGCCAAGGTGGTCACGGCTGCTGAGCTGGCAGCGGCAGACATTGTGCTCACTACTTATGACGGGTCGATTACCGCTTTCTCTCATTTTTTTCCCGCAGGCCGCACAGCCAAGGTGGTCACGGCTGCTGAGCTGGCAGCGGCAGACATTGTGCTCACTACTTATGATGTGCTGCGGCGTGACATCAACCATGCACCTGATGGGCAGGGGGTGGGGCATAACCTGCGGCGGCGCAAGAAATACGAGGCAAGCCCAGCAGTTTTTGGCCGCTTTGAACTGTGCGCAGTTGGCTCATGCTGCAGCCGTGCTGTTCTGCTGGCGCCTTCCATGGCAGGCTGCCGGAGCAAGGGCCGGCCGGCCAGGTGCAGGCTACTTGCGGGCGTGCTCTATACATGCGCAGCCCCCAGCATGTTGCCGTGCACTAACAAGAGCCCTGCGTGCTTCCGCTGTTGCACTCGACAGGTGATGCCCACCCCGCTCACACGCCTGCGCTGGTGGCGCGTGTGCCTGGATGAGGCCCAAATGGTGAGCAGGGCCAGGCTAAGCGTGTGCATCTCGTCGGTTCACACACCTTGTCAGGATTTGCGCTCCTGGTTCTGCCCATGTGCTGCTCGTGCATGTTTTCCCTTTGTGTTTTTGTGTTGAACTGCCCGTCCTCTCCTACAGCGAGCGCTCTCTCCTTTGAAACAAATCCCCTGATATCAACAGGTGGAGAGCAGCACGGCCAAGGCCGCTGAAATGGCGTTGAAGCTCGACACCGTGCACCGCTGGTGGGTGGGGGCAGCAAACTTGGACCCATTTGAACGGCCAGCGGAGTGCTGAGGCAAGGGTAGCGTCACTCATGGCGCCTTGCAGTGGGCTGAAGGCCGCAACCTACTTGCGTTTTGGTGCCCGTCTGACACAGCTGCGTGCGATGTGTCTGCAGGTGTGTGACCGGCACGCCTCTGTCTAGGGGATTGGAAGACCTTTTTGGCCTGCTGGCCTTCCTGCAGGCGAGTAGGTTGTAGTGTATGTTGGTAGCACTGGCTTGTACTGTTCCGCTTGCACACATCAAGTTTCTCTCGCTACTCTAGCCACGCTGTCAAGTCAACAATCGCCGTGAATGGCTTGCTCCGTCTTGTTTAGCAGGCGGCGCCCTACAGCAACCGTTTCTGGTGGCACAAGTCGGTCCAGCAGCCGTACGAGGCGGGAAGCCGCGCAGGTAAAGGCGGCTTTCTGCATGTGGTGCTGTGCCTGGGATGCAAGCGGCGCCATGCTTGTCCTGCCCTGCCTGCAGCCAGCAGCCGTACGAGGCGGGCAGCCGCGCAGGTGGGGGCTGCGGTTAGCTGTTGCAGCATGCTGCGCCTGTCCTGCATGATGTGCACGCCGTGCATGCGTACTGGTGCCACCCCGTGTTCTGCAAACTCTGCTGCGCCAGAGCTTGCTCTCCTATGCAGCCTTTTCTCTGCCCCTGCCTGGCCTGCAGCCCGCGCCCGCATGCTGGCCCTGCTCAAGCCTTCCCTGGGCGGCCTGCTGTGGCGCTCCGCCAAAGCGGACGTGGCGCACGAGCTGGGCCTGCCGCCGCAGGTAGATCTGTTGCGAGTTGGCATCTGCCCTGTTGGTTGGATGCGAGAGCTTTTACTTGCACGTTGCTGCTCCGCCAAGCCGGAAATGGCACATAAGTGGGGGCTGTTGCCACGCTCATGTCAGTTGTGAATTGACCACTGATCATTGGGCCTCCCAACCGTTCCATGCTTGCCCCCTTCATGCAGCACCACCACCTGACGCGCCTGCAGCTGAGCGCCATTGAGCGACACTTCTACCGCCGGCAGCACCAGGTGCAGGCAGCCTCCGAGTTATGCACTGATCTAAAGGGGCAGTGCTTAGTATGCATTAAGCGACACTTTTGCCACCGGCAGCACTATGTGTGGCATGATTTTGCAGGCATGCTCTCAGTGCGGCAGTAGCATGGCGCTGAAGGCTGGCCTGGCTGCAAGTTCAAATCTTGTTGTCACCCCTTCTTGGCCCACTCTCATCGCAGGATTGTGTGGACAAGGCTCGCGCCGCACTGTCCTCTTCGCTGCTGGCAGCAGCCGCGGCAGCAGCTGCCGCACAGGATGGCATCGAAATCGTGGAACCAACCGAACCAGCCTCAGCGGCAGCCGAGGCAGGCGGCGCGGTCAGCGCAGACCCTGCCAGCGCGGCGGCGCTTGCTGCAGGTGCAGCGGGCGCATCGGGCGCATCGGGCGCAGCGGGTGTTGCATTCGAGGACAGGGCGCTGACTCGCAAGGAGGAGGCCTCGCTGCTGCACCCGCTGCTGCGCCTGCGCCAGGCGTGCTGCCACCCGCAGGTGTGTGAGATTGCAGTGAAGGGGGTATCAAGCAGTTCATGCTCAGTGCATGTGTATGATGCTGTCGGCTTGTTGGATCGAGGGATCCTCCTTTGCCATTGACTTGTTTGATTTGCCAACCGCAGGTTGGCGGCGGCGGCATCAAGGCGCACACGCACACCTCGTTCACTTGCAAGCTAGTTGCTGCTCCTGTTACTGCGCTGCTCACAGGTGGGCGGCGGCGGCATCAAGGCGCGCACACACTGGTGCTCCTACTCAACCCAAACCCCACCCCCACTGCCCGTCAACTTGCATTATGTTTGCGTGCCCCCTCCAACAGGTGGGCGGCGGCGGCATCAAGGCGCACACACACACGCGGGCGCCCATGACTATGGGAGAGGTGCTGGAGGTGATGCTTGCAAAGGCAAGGGTAGAGGCGGAAGATGCGCAGGTGAGGCTAGGCTCGATAAATGGAAGATGCTTTCCTTGCGTTCTAGTTGGGCTACAGTTGGGGCGAGGTGCTGGAGGTGATGCTTGCAAAGGCGAGGGTGGAGGCGGAGGATGCACAGGTAAGGTTTGTCGTGTTTATTGAACTCACCCCATGTGCGGTTCTGAACGCTTGAGCTTGTGGCTTGGGAGAAGTGTCGGCTGTCCTGATCTTTTGCCCGTTGTTGATCAGTCAAGCGCTTACCTCGGCTGCCAACACCTGCTTCCCGACCGACCCATGCTAGTTGCAGCGCCTGCTGCTGGCCAGCCTGAACGGCCTGGTAGCCGTCTGTCCACCAGTCAGCCGCTCACACCTTCCCCCCTGCCCTGCCTCCTACCATCCCATGCAGCGCCTGCTGCTGGCCAGCCTGAACGGCCTGGCGGGGCTGCTGCTGCTGCAGCAGCTGCCCCTGGACGCTGTGCGCACGTACCGAGAGGCCCTGGCTACCAGTGAGTGCGGGACCTTTTTAATGCTTCGGTTAGGCTGTCAAGCAGCGCAAATACGCAGGGTTGCGATGTCACGCCCTGGCGACCGTGTCATTGATGCAGTAAGGCTGCTCGCCATTGACTGCTCGATATGGGCACATTGTCCCTGTTGTGCAGTTGAGCGCAACAGCGCCCACATCCGAGCCGACAAGCTGCAGCAGCTGCACACGCTGCACAACCTCGCAGACCTGCTGGGTCCGGACGGCAGGCAAGTGTTTGAGCCCTATCGTAGCTGGGTAGGGTGTACAGCGGGAGCACGCTGCATGTGCTTTGCTCAGGCACTGGCGGCAGCGTTGTTCGTGGCGGCAGCAGCTGCAAACCAGTAGCAGGCCCTTTGGACCTTCGGCAGCTTCAGGGCAGCACATGCCAGCGCTGGACACCTCGCCCAGCTGAGCGATTGTCGCCATTCCTCTGTTGCAGGGGCGTAACAGGGGCTGCCCCCACGCTGCGCGACGCCCAGCTGGCACAGCAGGCGCAGGAGCTGCGGTGAGAACTAGTGTTCTTGGCTGTCTGTGTGTTTGCCTGATTTGGCAATCAGTGCTGTTTGCTGGGACGCACGACCTCTTAAGCATCGCAATGCAGGGGCTGATTCAGTTTGGCTTTTCGCACTCTGTGTATGTGATCGCAGGGAGGAGTACCTTGCAGAGTCTGCCGCCCGCGGAGAGCTGCCATACAAGTGGCGAACTGATGTACTTAGTGCCTGGTTTCTCTGCCTGATTTCCACAGGGAGGAGTATCTTGCAGAGTCTGCCGGCCGCCTGGCAGCCGCGGCCGGAGAGCTGACAGATGTGGAGCAGCATGCGCAGCGCACCAAGGCGCTGCTGGCGCAGGCTGCGGGCGGCGAGGCGGCCGCGGCAGGTGGGTAGTTTGTAGCACAGCGGTTTGGCTGCCAGGTGTTGCAAGTTTTGCAGGTTGGGGAATGCGAGCAGGGAATGTCTCTTTCGCACTGGGTCTGCCAATGCTGCTTTGGCCGTATGCCGGGCTCTCCGACTCCAACTCTGTTCTGTATTCAACTCAACTAAGCCCAATGGTACGCACCTCCCCAACGCATCGTTTGCACTGTTTTTGCAAGCGCAGAGCTGCTGGAGGGCTGGTACATGCGGGCGGTGGCGCTCTTGATTGCTCAACTGTACACATACGCCTTTTGCACCCATGCATTAAACACACCTGCAGAGCTGCTGGAAGGCTGGTACATGCGGGCGGTGGCGCTGTTTGGCGAGCACGGGCGGGAGCACCACACGCAGCGTGAGGCCCGGGCTGTGGTTGCTTCGACTGGTCACCTGCATGTGCTCCTGCTTTGCCACCATGGTGCAACTCGTGTGTGGCGTGGATTCCCATGCTGTGCACGGTGCCTGCTTCGTCAACCCAATCCAGTTGCACGTAACCTATGTGCATGCATGCAGGCGCTGTTGCGGAGCGCATCAAGCAGCAGCCTTCTGGCTGGTAGTCTGCACTTGTGCATGCTCTGCCACCAAATTGAATTCCAGTCGCCTGTCAATGTCAATCTCTGCCTGCAGGTGCTGTTGCGGCGCGCATAAAGGAGCAGCTCAAGGAGGAAACAGTGTACCTTCGCTCAGTGTCGCAGGCAAGAATTATTTACCATTGGTCGCCATGTGATCGCCGACACTGTGCTGCTTGTTATCCACTGCGCTTGGTTCGTACGGCAGGCCCCCCATGGTGGCCATGTTTAGTTCCTTAACAGGACCCGTCTCTCCATGGCGCTTGCAGAACGCCACCACAATTGCATCCAAGTTCCGGGACCTGTATGGCCTCGAGCTGGCGCTGAAGCAGGAGCTGCGGGAGCTGAGCAGGGTGCAGGTGTGGGGCTTTTGCACATGTGGGGTTGTGCAATGAATGTATGTAATTGTTGACGCAACTGAGAGCTTGCGCTAAAGCAGGATCTGCGGGAGCTGAGCAGAGTGCAGGTGCGTGGCACGGCAGGGGGAAGCCATCGTGGGTAGCTGCAGAGTTTTGGTACGTGAGCCTATTTCAGCCCCTACTTGCCCCTGCTGTGTGCAGGGAGAGGCAATGGCGGAGCTGCAGCGGCTGCAGGGCGCGTGCCAGGCGCCGCCGCCCAGCCTGGTGGAACTTGCGGCCACTTGCAGCAGGTGGGGTGGGTGTTTTGCTGTGCAGCTGCTTGCATGGTTTGGCGCAGAGTGTAGCTGCTGCATTTTCGATATGCACCTCAGCACTGATTGCTGCTCCATTTTCGTTGCATGCTGTCTCATCCACCAATTTTAGGAATGGGCCTTACACAACCGCAGGTGCCGCGCAGAGACGGCGGTGGCGGGGCGCGTGTGCCGCCACTGCAAGCTGGAGGAGCGCTTCTGGCAGTGGGAGGTGGGCCAAGGCAGACTCGCCTGTTTGTTTTTGGGTATCTGTGCACAGACATGGTATAAGGTGTTGGCAGTGGGAGGAGGGGGGCATGCGTTGGTCGGGCTGGCAGCTCAGCACTGCCCCAACCAGCTTGGTACGTAGCAGTCCGGCACACAGCTTGCTATTGCATTGTTCAGTGATCCGTATATTGCCACACGCCGGCAGGGCCGCGCGTTCGCGCTCTACTCCAAGGCCCGAGAGGGCGCGGGGGCGGTGACCGCCGATGAAGCCATCCGTCAGGCTCAGCAGGCGAGCCCAGCGTGGAGTGTGTCAGCTAAACCCAGCATGCATGGCACAGTGTGACAGCATGCACTGCATGCATGGCGGGGGCTGTGATTGGGCGGGCTGCGACCAGCCCTTGTCCCGAAACGTCCTGCTGCTAGCCCTGCCATTCCCGTATGCAGGCCACACTGAACCGTGTGGGCCGCGGCGGCCTGGGAGAAGCAGCGGCTGATGCGGGACTGTTGCCGGGAGTGGGCGGCGGCGGCCTAGGGGAGGACGAGGAGGGCGGCCAGCACCTGTTGCTGGGGGCGGGGCGGCGAGAGGACGCGGTTGCTGCAACACGTGAGTAAATTGTTAGGCTATGCGATGTGTCGAATAATGCGGCACCTGTGCACGTCTAGTGCCGCGAGGCACGGGCAGCACCTGCTGCTGGGGGCGGGGCGGCGAGAGGACGCGGTCGCTGCCCACTCGTGAGCAAGGGAATGACCTAATAGGGCATGTGCAGGCTGTTATTGCCACTCGTGCGGACGGCTATGCAGCACTGCAATGCATTGTTATCACGGAATGGAGAGTTGGAATGCAACGTTCATGTTATTGTGTCTGCCAACCTCTACTGCTGCAGAATTTGTGCGGTGGCCAGGCCATGCAAAGAACGCGCTGCGCCTGCCGCCAATCACTGCCTTGATTCCTGCACTGCTTTGTTTGCTCATGTTCACACCATGCGCTCACTGCAGAGATTGTGCGGCGGCCAGGCGACGCCGAGAACGCGCTGCGCCTGCTGCTGCACCAGCTGCGCCTGCTGCGCGTGCCCCAAGACGCAGCAGGCAAGTGGGCTTGGTGGCATTGCTCGATTACCTTGGGTAGAACGAGGTGCCATGCTTCAGGAGGCAGCGATAGCGACAAACGCGTCTCTCGACAGTTGACTTGCTCTGTTTTCTCTTCTTGGCCTGCAGCCGAGAAGGAGCTGCTGCTAGCTGCGGGCAAGGCGCACCTGGAGCTGATGGAGCAGGGGCGGCGGCTGTACCTCAAAGCCCGCGCGCTGTCGCTGGCACAGGTGGGCTAAGATCGATACAGCGCTGGCAGGCTTGTTGACCAAACCGGATCGCGCGGGTAGGCCGTGAGTTTGGCCATGTTCGGAGCCTGCCCTGCTCACCTACACCGCATGTATATAGTACTCAATAATTCAATCTGTCTACGCAGCGCGCCCGGCTGTACGCACTCGACGAGTTGGAGCAGTGCACCATGCGCATCAAGTGAGGCAATCGGTTTGGGTTTCAAGCTTGAGTAGCAGTGGTTGAGCAGTGCACCATGCGCATCAAGTGAGAGGGAGCTGATTCGGGATCGGAGTGCAACTTTACTTTGTGGAGCTTATTGGCCGGTGCTGCACATGATCATGTGCATGATCATGACCAAAAGCAAAACCAAACCTCGACTAATCCCGCAGGCTGCTCAGCGACGCTGAGCTGCGGCTGAAGGAGGGCGAGGAGATTCATTGGAACTGACTGCGCCCTGCAACTGCTGTCCTCTAACACTCTTATGCGCAGGCTGCTCAGCGACAACGAGCTGCGGCTGAAGGAGGGCGAGGAGATTTACCGCATCTACGAACACGAAGTGCCTGTGCGCAGCACGGTGAGCGCACATATGTTGTTCAGACTGGTGTCTGACTTGCAGTACTGTGTTCAGGGAGGCAAGGATATTTACCGCATCTACGAGCACGAGGTGCCGGTCCGCAGCACGGTGAGCGCACCGTTTCATCCTTTCACCGCCGTTCATACCAGCGAGCGAATGCTGCATGGCGTGCATGCAAATGCAATGTGCGAGGCGCGCAGCACGCTTGGCACGCCTTGCTGTTTCTGGGCCCGCACAATGTGTTATGGGCATCATTCCCACTGAATACAGGAGCTTTCGAACGACAAGGCGGCCGCCGAAGCAGAGCTGAACGGCAAGCTGGGCACGCTGCGCTACCTGGAGAGCATCAAAGCGCGCGAAGCGGCCCGCGCTGCTGCCGCTGCAGCGGCGACTGCGGCGGCAGGGGCGGCGGTGGCAGGGGCGGCAGGCGCAGAGGAGGATTGTGTAGAGCTGGCGGAGGGCCCTACTGCAGCACAGGAGGCTGCGGATGGGGGAGCTGCCGGGCTGGCAGCAGGTGGCAGGAGCGAGCAGCCAGACGGCGCTGACGCCGGCAGCCCTCGCGGCAGCGCAGGCGCCGGCCAGGCCGGCGCAGCGGCAGCAGGGGCAGCGGCAGCTGCAGGCAGGGTGGGCGGCGCGACGGTGGAGGCAGACATTTGCCCAGTGTGCCATGATGAGCTAGGTCAAGAGCTGGTGAGATGTCTAAAGCTGCAAGATATCTGTATGCACCGTGTTTATATGGTGCCGTGTCTTTGCCCTGCAGCACCAGCGCCTACTTGTCAACAGACATTCATTCTGAGCTCAACTGCTTGCCCGTCCCTCCATCGCTGCTGCAGGTTATGCTGCCCTGCGCGCACCGCATCTGCTGCAAGTGCTCCATGATGCTGCAGGACCGCCTGCCTGCCAGCCTGCCACAGGTGCGGCCAGTGGCGCATGCGTGTCGTTTAGGTCCGATTGGGGTGGTCATGCTCGCTCAGGGACCAGCAGTGGCTTTTTCATGCACGCAGCATGGTGTCTGCTCAGGCCAGCTGCGCAGCGCTAAACGCTCCAGCCACCTCACTGCTTTCCCCACTACTCGGGACCTCTGCGCAGCCCAGCCGGCGCATTTCGTGCCCCACCTACCCCGCACCGCCTAGCTATGCTGCTCTTTCACTGGCTCCGACGCGCACCCGTACCTCTGTGCAGCCCAGCCGGCGCATCTCGTGCCCCACCTGCCGCGCTCCCGCCAAGGTGGCCGACCTTGTCTACATCGACGCCCGGCTGGCCTCCCCAAACAAGGTGTGTTTTGGTTTGTGTGTCATTGCTACTCCCTTCCTTTGTTATCTGGTAGCTGATATTGTGTACATTGATGCGCGGCTGGCCTCCCCTCAGAAGGTGCGCAATGTGACTGCATGCGTGGTTGCCCTGAGGATAGCAGTGATACGTGGCAAGCCTCTCAGGGCCTAATGGAACGCCGCCATTTGGCCAGACCTTGAATCACTGTGCTGTGTGCCTGGACACTGTTTGCACGCTGGGCTGTGCAGCACACAGAACTGCGGGTCCTTCACTCACCCTGATGCAGGCTGGCGGCCCGGGCAGCAGCGCAGCGGGCGGCGGAGAGGAGGAGGACGGCATAGAAGTGAAGGGCAGCTACGGCACCAAGGTGCCTCCTCTTGATGGCCGTTCATGCTGTTGCAAGCTTTGCATGCTGTGCGCTGTGCATGCTGGCTGCAGCGGCTGCTCATTGAGTGCGTCCCAACATACACCGAGTCACTCTAAACACGGTTTTATTGCAGCTGGAGGCGGTGGTGCGCCGCCTGCTGTGGCTGACACGCCGCGACGCCACGGCCCGCGTCCTGGTCTTCTCGACTTGGAAGGACGTGCTAGAATTGATAAGGTGCGGTTGAACCGACTTATCTGAATTTCTGAGGTGCTTTCACGTGTGCTCCAAATTACGCTGTCTATAGTCACTCTGTCCGCACACGCACATACCTTGTCCCACCCACCCTCACTTTCCCCCACCCCACCCCACTGCAGCCATGCCCTGTCGGCGAACGGCCTGCCGCACCTGCACCCGCGCAGCAGCAAGAAGTTCGAGGCGGCAGTGGCAGAGTTTCGGTCGGGACACGAGGCCGCACTGGCGGCTGCTGGCCAGGCAGGGTGCGTGTTTGTGCCTTGTGTTGTCTGTCAACAAACGCGAATGGCTTGGGTTGGCCGGGGTTGTAGCTGCCTGACATACCAGCTGCGCAGCGCACATCAGCTGCCCAGCACACATCAGCTGCCCAGCACACATCAGCACGCATCCTGCACCCCTGCTTTAATCTCTGCACTCCGCAGGTCGAGCAAGGCAGCGGCAGCAGGCAGGAGCGGCGCGGCTGAGCACCCGCAAGTGCTGCTGCTGCTTGTGAAGCAGGGGGCCAACGGGCTGAACCTGACAGGTAGGCGAGCATGCTGGGTTGCGGCTTTGCTGCTTTGTGACATAAGCAGTGCGTTGCTGCAAATTGCACCTTGCTGTTGTACCTGTGTGGCATGCAGTTCGGTCCCTTGGCTTGGAACCCAATCAGCATTTTTTAGTTCTCATCTTCTCGCCACAGAGGCGCAGCACGTGGTGCTGGCGGAGCCGCTGCTCGATCCCGCGGTTGAAGCGCAGGTGGAGCTGCTTGCTGGGCTGCTCGCCGGTCTCCAGCATTACTGGCTATGCCAGCCTGCATGCACTCGCCTACTGTAGGCCTCTTGCCACGGCTGCGTTCTGCTGCTTGGCTCTCAGCTAGCATTGCTTCTGCAGCTAAGCACTGCTTCTTGCTTTGTCACTTTTTTTCCTGCAGGCTGTGGGGCGCGTGGACCGAATTGGCCAGACGCGCTCCACCCATGTGCACCGGTGAGCGCTCTCATCATCGCTCATCACTGCACTGGCTTGAGCCGTGCTAGGGGCGTGGTTGGCCTGGCGTTTTGCTAGCCACCTGCGTGCCCTGAGTCGTTCCTGCTGCATTCCATGTTTTTTCTATGACGACTCCTTCTGCCGCTGCCACCTGTTTGCCTGCGCCCAGGTTTGTGGTGGAGCGCACAATTGAGGAGAATGTGCACCGGCTGTGCCAGCAGCGGGCCGCCGCCATGGACCTCTCAGCTGCCTCTGGTGCGTGGACAGTGCAGCTGAGTGCAGCATGTTAGTTGCACAGTGATGTATGTGTGTACTGATGGACTGCTGCGTTCCATTTGCAAGACTCCTGCATCCCGCCAGCACGCAGCAATGTGTTATGCAAAGGTTAACGGCTGCTGCTGCTGCTGGCCCTTGCTTTCTGCAGTCAAGCGCACCGGCGGCAGCAAGGAGCAGGGAGCGCTGACGGTGCGGGACGTGGCGCTGCTGCTGCGGCAGCCAGAGGAGGAAGGGACAGCCGATGAAGAGCTGCCTGATACGACACAGCAGGCACAGCAGGCGCAGCAGGAGCAGCAGGAGCAGCAGGAACAGCTAGGGCGAGCCCGCGGGAGGGGCCCGGCAGCAGCAGGTGCAGTGGTCAGCCCCAGGGAGCGTGCTGCGGCGGCGGCAGCAGCCCGAGCGGCGGCCGCAGCAGCAGCAGCGGCAGCAGCTGGGGGCACCCCTTAGCCGGCACATCTGCTTTCGCCAGCAATGCCCTTGAATCTGCTTGATAACTTCACACATGCGCACATGCGTTTGCACCCCGCTTGCCTGCGGCAGCAGCACCAACTGCTTGCATTGACTGACTGCATTGAATCCGCGCCCGTTGTGAAGCAGCCCAGAAAGCCGTGCAAAGGCACTCATCCTGCGTCACTCCACTGGATAGCTGGCGCTGTACATGGGTCGCTAGAATAGCTTGTCCAGAAGGAAGCATGCATGGGACACCCAAAGAAACTGCATGGCAAGCTTCGAGCAGGTGAGGGGATGAAACAGCATGGTGCCCACATTGCTGCAGCAGGCTGCGTCAGGATGCGGTAGCAGGGCGCCACTTGTGCCGGCTGCCACGCCAACTGCCGACACAGCGGTGCGCTGAGCTGGCCTGGCCGCTGGTGCTGTGTCTGTGTCGCTGAGCAGACCATCAGTGGGCGGGCTTGCAGTGCGGCTTGTGTTCCCTCCAGTGTGCCCGCTGGCATTCAGGGCTGCAGATTCAGAGGGATGCGAAAGTTTTGTGGGCCGCCTTCACTTGCCAACATGCAACCAGCAACAGCGGAGGTGCGGCGGCATGCCAAACAGGCCGGCAGTAACAGAGCAGCAGGCACGGCACCACAACCAGGAGCAGCCAGCACTCGCCTGCAGTAGGACACCGCCTTGCAGCGGCTACAGCGGCGCAGGCCCGCTGCCCACTTTCCGCAGCCGGCGCAGTTGGGGGCCTGCTCGATTTCATGCATAACCGCCCTTACATCCAGGCGGTTGGCCTCGCCAGGGGGCATGTGCTGGCCGCTGGCGGCAGCCAGCATGTGCTGCACAGCCTGCAGCAGGGGCTGCATAGGTTCCACCCAGCTGGCGGGCAGCAGGCGGCGGGCCCACTTCGTTGCCGCCGCTGCCTCGGAAGCTACAGCCAGCGCTTGTTCTGCCAGGTTGGCAGGGACTGCATGGCCGCGCGTGGCTACCATGATGGCGGCGTTGCACGCGCATATGGAAAACGCCACGTCGGCGCGCTGCTGCTGTGCCAGCTCAGCACCGCGCAGCAGGCACTCAACTGCAAGCACCTGTCCCTCGCCGGATGTGTCCAGTGCGCCTCCAACCAGGGAGGAATTGCTGGCCAGCAGCCAGCTGTTGGGGTTCTCAGGCTGCAGCGCCAGCAGCGCCTGGCAGCTACCAGCCATCTGTGCGTGCAGGGACAGCAGTGCAGCCGCCATTTGCAAGCTGCCAATCAGCGGGTCGCTGAACACATTGCTGGCAGTCCTGACAAAGGTGCGGTGGCACCCATAATGCAGCTGTTCCAGGCTGGGCAGAGCCGCAGCAGGCGGGTGCACACTGGCCGCCGCCGCCGCCGCCACCTCAGCCAGCTGCCGCCGCACGCTGCGCGCGCTGTCCGGCTGGCTCAGCAGGGCCAGCGCGCTGAGCTGGCGCTCGAACGATTCACCGGGCGTGCCGAGGTCGAGTTCAGGCGACTCAGAGACGCACGAACCAGAGGCATGGGCGAGAAGCACCAGTGCCAGCTCGCTGTGCTGCGGCTGCCAGCCGCGCGGCATTGCCGCCATCATGGCTCTTGCGTAGCAGCCTAGGTGTGCCTTCACGTTGACGTCACAGATGGGGGTTGCCGGCCCTGTGGCGTCTGCCGCCACCCAGTGCAGCAGGGCCTGCAGGGAGCGCTGTTCACCATCTGCACTCTCCAACTCTAGCAGCGGGCAGCGGGCTGCTTGATAGGCAGTAGGGCTGGGATCTGCGGGCAGCATTGAAGACAACTGATCAGTCAGGTGAGATGGTTTGCCAAATGTTTGAGGCAGCCGAGCAGGGCACTGCCGTGGGTGACCCAGCACCCGATCACGACAGCATTGCCCACACAATCAAGCGCCCCTCAACCAACACGTGCCTGCCGAAGCAGCGCCAGTCCGTCGATGAAGGCCTGCACCTCCCAGCTGCGCTCTGCCGGAGGCACTGCCTGGGCTCGTGCCAGGCGGCGGCGCAGGAACTCGGCGCCAGGCTCGGCTTCGGGCGGGCAGGCAGCGCCCGGCGGCGGCGGTGGCGGCGGAGCCGCTGCAGGCGCTGGTGGGCTTGGCGCCATGGCACTGTGGAGAGGGCCGTGTCAGGCTAGCGGCAGGGCGGCTGTTGGAGCGGGCTGGCAAGGGTTGGGCGAGCCGAGGCTGGGGGCCCACACAGACGGCCCAAGGCCGACCACGATCATTCTGTGGTGTCAAGCAGGTGCAAGCAGACGTCTAGGAGGAGCTGGCTAGCAGCAGCATGCCACATGGCCGCCGCTGCCGCCCGCCCAGCCGGAGCGCGCAGGGATGCCGAGCACATTGGGCATCGGCTGTTCTGCCATTTGTTCTGCTCAGGTTACATCAACTCATGGGGGAGACCAAAGGGCACTGTTTGCTTGGGGAGGGCTGTCCCCGCTGCTGCCGCATCAATACCCATCCGCCGCTGGCTGCCGGTGGCTGCTCCTGCCAGCCGATACACTGCTGGATGCTGCGCTGCATGAGAGTGTGTGCCGTCATGGGGCGGGCTTGCAGTTCGGCTTGTGCGCATTCCAGTGCATGCGCTGGCACTCCATGCTGCAGGAATGAGGGGTGGTGCGGCAAATTGGTGGGCGGCAGCCGCTTGCCTTCCAAGCAGGCAGCATCGCCAGAAGCATCACCGGCAGCATTGGCGGCAGCGGCACCAGAAGAAGCAGCACCAGTCACTATTGGCAGCGCCAGTGGCGGCAGCACCCAACCCGCCAGCACCCACCTGCAGTAGGACACCGCCTTGCAGCGGCTGCAGCGGCGCAGGCCCGCTGCCCACTTTCCGCAGCCGGCGCAGTTGGGGGCGCGGCGCACTCCCTGCATAATCGCCCTTACGTCCTGGCGCAGGGCTTCGCCTGAAGGCATTTGCCGCCCGCTGGCAGCGGCCAGCATGTGCTGCACAGCCTGCAGCAGGGGCTGCATGGGTTCCACCCAGCTGGCAGGCAGCAGGCGGCGGGCCCGCTTCGTTGCCGCCTCTGCCTCGGAAGCTACCGCCAGTGCTTGTTCTGCAAGGCTGGCGGGAACTGCATGGCTGCGGGGGCCTGCAATCGCCACGATGGCAGCGTTGCACGCGCAGATGGAGAACGCCACGTCGGCGCGCTGCTGCTGTGCCAGCTCAGCACCGCGCAGCAGGCAATCAACCGAGAGCACCAGGCCCTCGACGTGAGCTGGCGCTCAAAGGAGACATCCGGCGTGCCAAGGGAGGGACCCTGCGACCCAGAGACGCACGATCCAGAGGCCTGAGCGAGAAGCACCAGTGCCAGCTCGCTGTGCCGCGGCTGCCAGCCGCGGTGCATTCCCTCCATCAGTGCGCTTGCATAGCTGAGTAGGTGCCTCTTCACGTTGACGTCACAGATGGGGGTTGCAGGCCCTGCGGCGTCGGCCGCCACCCAGTGCAGCAGGGCCTGCAGGGAGCGCTGCTCGCCGTCACCGCTCTCCACAGCCAGCAGCGGGCAGCGGGCTGCTTTGATAGGCAGTAGCGCTGGGATCTGCGGGCAGCATTGAAGGGAGCTGATCAGCGGGGTGCAATGCTTTGTGTTTGCAGCAGCGCCGACATTGGGAGGTCTTGCGGCAGCCGAGCAGGGCAACCCAGCGCCCGCTCACGGCAGCATTGCCCCGGCAGCCAGCGCCACTCAACCAACACGTGCCTGCCGAAGCAGCGCCACTCCATCGATGAAAGCCTGCACCTCCCAGCTGCGCTCTGCCGGCGGCACCGCCTGGGCGCGCGCCAGGCGGCTGCGCAGGAACTCAGCGCCTGGCTCAGGTTCGGGCGGGCAGACGGCGCTGGGCGGCGGCGGCGGCGGCGGAGCCGCTGCAGGAGCTGGCGGGCTGGACGCCATGGCGCTGTGCTGGAGGGCCAGGCTAGCGGCAGGGCGGCTGCTGGAGCGGTTCTGGCAAGGGTTGGGCGAGCCGAGGCTGGGCGCCCACACAGAGGTCCAGTGCAGGCCACGATCAGCTCTGGGTGCCACTGAAAGAGCGGCTGGGAGCAGCTGGCTGCAGCGTGCTACAATGGCCGCCACCTCACCGCCGCCCGGCAGGTGCGGCGCATTTAGATGCGAGCGGCGGCTGTTCGTTCTTTACTGGTGTCCCCCTTTTGTTCTGCTCAGGTTACATGAAAGCATGGGTAGGCCAAAGGGCACGGCTAGCTTGGGGTGGGCTGTCCCCGCTGCTGCCGCATCAATACCCATCCGCCGCTGGCTGCTCCTGCCAGCCGATACACTGCTGGATGCTGCGCTGCTTGAGATTGTGCGCCATCATGGGGCGGGCTTGCAGGCCGGCTTGTGAGCGTTCCAGTGCGCTCGCTGGCACTCGGTGCTGCAGATCAGAGGGCAGGGCGGTTGGTGGCATCAGCGGCTGCCAGCCAAGCAGGCAGCGTTGCCAGAAGCCCCGGAGGCGACATTTGTGGCAGCGGCATCAGAAACTGCAACGCCAGCAACCCTCCCTAGTGGCAGTGGCGGCAGGACCTACTTCCCCAGCACCCACTCCCCCAGCACCCACCTGCAGTAGGACACCGCCTTGCAGCGGCTGCAGCGGCGCAGGCCCGCTGCACGGCGCTCGCACCCGGCGCACTGATTGGCCTGCATCGACTGGCGAGCCACTTGCTCTAAGCTCAAGTCAGGCTCTGGTGCGCCTGGAGGCGTCTGCCGCCCGCTGGCGGCAGACAGTGCGTGCTGGACAGCCTGCAGCAGGGGCTGCAGGGGCTGCACCCAGCGGGCCGGCAGCCGGCGGCTGGCCCGCTTCGCAGCTGCCTCTGCCTCGCCAGCTGTTGCGAGCAGCCGCGCTGACAGTCTGGCAGGGAGTGCGTAGCGGATCTCTCGCCCAAAGGGAGATGTGGGTGCCATCAAGCCCGCATTGCACGCGCACATGGCAAAGGCCACATCAGCGCCCTGCCGACGCGCCAGCTCTGCGCCATGTAGCACGCGCTCTACCGATAGCACAATAGAGCGCTCAAAGGTTCTCACTTGCCCGTTGCCAACGCGCGTTAAGGCGACACCGGCATATAGCCAGCTGGTGGGGTTGTCGGGCTGCAGCGTCAGCACTGCCTCACTGCTGACTGCCATCTGCCAGTATGTGCCCCTGATCGTGGGCACAGGCAAGCTGGCCACTGACGCAGGCCGCAGCACTTGGTGAGCAGTCCTGACAAAGGTGCGGTGGCACACAAACTCCAGCTGCTCCAGGCTGGGCAACGCCACTGCAGGCGGGTGCGGGCCGGCTGCCGCTGCGGCCGCCACCTCCGCCAGCTGTCGCCGCACGCTGCGCGCGCTGCCCTGCTCCCTCAGCTGGCGCAGCGCCTCGAGCTGGCGCTCCAACAAGGTGCGCGGCGGATCAGTATCGGCCTGGAGATTCTCCCCGGAGGCATAGGCCAGAAGCACCAGCGCCAGCTCTGGGTTACGCGGCTGCCAGCCATGCCGCACTGCCTCTGTCATGACCATTGTATAGCTCGCCAAGTGGCGTCCTACATTGACATCGCACGCCGGGCACGTTGCGGGGCCCGTAGCACTGGCCGCCGCCCAGTGCAGCAGGGCCTGCAGGCAGCGCTGCTCGCCGTCTGGGCTCTCCAACTCTAGCAGTGGGCGGTGGTCTGTTGTGAGTGGCAGCAGTGGCGGGATCTGCGGGCAGCCCGGAGGGTAGCAAGGACATCCGGATGTTTGAGGGGATGAACCAGAGGTTGAGACGGTGCGGCAGTGCATTTAGGAGACCAACTGCCATACAATGTTGCTTGGCCGCCAGAAGGCTGATGGGCATCAAATCAGGGCCCAACGCGTTGCCCAAGGCGGTTTCTCAGCCGACACGCACCTGCCGAAGCAGTGCCACTCCATCGATGAAGGCCTGCACCCCCCAGCTGCGCTCGGCCGGCGGCACCGCCTGAGCTCGCGCCAGGCGGCGGCGTAGGAAGTCGGCACCAGGCTCAGCCTCGGCCGGGCAGGCGGCGCCGGGTGGCGGCGGTGGTGCTGTCGCTGAGGGGCTCGCCGCCGCGCTGCTCGCCGCCATGGGGCGCACGCTCGCTGTCGAGACGGCTGGGTCCAGGCTAGCAGGTCGACTCCTGGAGGGGCGTGTGGGCGACTAGGTTCGGGCCGACAAAACAGCCGTGCGAGTCTCTCTGCAGGCCAGAGATTGCGCGCTAGGTTCGCCCTGCACTGAACAAGCCATATGAGCAGCCGTCGACTGTTCCCAGGCACCCTACGGCCACCAGCTCATCGCCGCCCGCCGCCTGGTGCGCCCCGACATCCACAACCGGCAGGGAAGCTCAAAAGCCCATTGCCCTCAACTGGTGCAAGACGGTTGCTCTGCTTTGGTTACATCACTTGGTAGTGGAGGAACAGTAAGTTTTTCTTCTCGGGTGCAAGGCAGCGGCGCTCAGAGCACAGCAGCCGCAGTCAGGCCGGCGCCGCCGCCGCGGGCTTAGGAGTTGGTCCCGGGGCTCCGTGCACCCATCAGCGGCGGGCGGATAGAGGGGTTGAGGAGGAGGGTGGTGACGTGGCTGGTGCAGGGTGCGCCGGTACAACGCGGCAGGCGGGCTTGCATGGGGGAAGGACCTCCAGCGCGCCCGCCTGCCCGGTTCTCTCAAGCTGCGCTCACGCACAGCTCATCGGCGCAGCATGCGGCTCCAGTTGCCGATTTCAGCCAGTTCAGAGACTGCCGCCCAACTCCAGTACGCTGCAACCGTAAGGCAAACAAGCGCAACACTGGCAAACTGCTGAGATGTGAGTATTTAGACGCGACGGGCACTGCTGTCCTGGCCAGGGACAGCCTGGCTGTCAGGCCCTACTGAGCAAGAACTGCCGCGCCGCCGCGCCGCCGCGCCGCCGCGCCGCTGCGCTCCGCTTGCACAGCATGGCAGCAGCCCTCTTCAACTCTCCCGCAACCCGATGAGCTGCTCAAACGCGCCTTCTGGCCGTTCTGCTTGCAAGCCTTGTGCGGGAGGCTCGCCTGCCGCCTCTGAGCACCGTCCCTGCTTCTCGCTCGGTCCCGCCTCCCTAGCCTTGCTGTGTAACTGCCGGCGGGCTTTGTGAAGCTGATCCATTGCGAATCGCGGCACGATTGCAGCGACGGGCGCTGGGCCGGGCCGCGGCAGTCACGCCCCCCCCCCGCTTGCAAGTCTCTTCCTCGCTCTTTGGAACTGTGGTCGGTCGTTATTACAGCTCCGGGAAGGTTCTATGAGCCCTGCGCGAGTCCCAGTCCCTTTGCAGCAGCAGCTTGCAGTGGTGAGCCCTGCCCCTCGCGCGTGTGCAGCCCGAAACGCCGCCTTTCTCTAGTGTGGGGCCTCATAATGCGCAGGCCGCACGTGCGCCGCGTCTCCCGTGCCTGCTGCTGCTGTTCTGCCGCCGCACACGAGCTGTGCCGTTGCTTGCCAGGCACCTGCACCTGCAACTGTCTGTTCACCTCTCCCTGTCCTGTCCCCCCTTACAGATGCCAGAGGGGCCAGAAATGGATGCAATTGCGGTGGGCCTGGATGCTGAGCTCAAGGCTGAGCCGCTGGCTGTCCCACCTGGCGGCTTTGATGTCGGCATTCGCAAGCCATGCGAGCAGCTGAACGGTTCTCCTGCTCCTGACGTGGGAGACCTTTGGTGCGGCCAGACCTTTGTCATGGCGCTGACTGGCGCGAATGGCGGGTGGGCCGCCGTGGCTGGCACGTTGTAGCGCATGTCTCCCGCTTGCAATGTGCATTGGCTGCTTGCCTCGTTAACCCTCGCCATGTTGCTGCCCGGCTGATGCCTATTCAGGGGGCTCGTCTGGTTTGCCCAAGGAGAACGACCACAGGCGCGTGAACGTCACTTTGCAGCGTGCCGTGGTGCCCCGCAGCCCGGCTGGCCCGCACATGGACAGGGCCGCAGTCCTGGCATATGAGCAGTCCTTCTGGGATGTGCGCGGCACCTGTGAGCAGCGCGAGGGAGTTGTGCGTCCTCTATACAGGTGATTCACCCATTCCCATCGCTAAGTCTTGAGTGGGGTTTATTGGGGCTGCCAAAATAGCTGCTTCCTGCTTCCTCCCAGTGGGCAGCAGCAGCTGCTTGTCCCACCGCTTGTCCTGCTGTCCTGTCCCTCCCTCCCCTTGTCACAGGCGTGCCCAGCCCCCCTCGGCCACCTCCCACAGTGGGGACAGTGCATTGCAGCTCTCGACCAGTACAGCCTGGTTGAACGCTTTGCAGCGGTGAGCTTCCACCTCCTCTGTTTCATATTCTTGGCTTGTTGCATTGTATGGGTTGGGGCACGCGTCGCGTCGACTACTATCGGCATCGGCAGGCATCCTGTTATCCTTTGCATCTGCAATCTGCCGAGCAGGGCATCTGCAATCTGCCGAGCAGGGCATCTGCAGTCTGCCCAGCCCCCTCGGGCATGTTAGTGATAAGGTGCTCACGTGCCATCCATTTCACACGGTTTCTAAAATTCAACCTTCAAACTGCTGCAGCGTAACACCTGCCAGCTGGCCAGGCTGCAAACAGATGTGCCTCCCCTCTCCCTTTCTGCTGCAGGCAGGTAGCGAGGTGCAGGCGGCAATGGCCAAGGCTATGTCCACAACGCGGCGCCGCGAGCACAAGCCATGCCATGCATTACCGCGCTTCCGAGTCCTGCAGGCAGCAGCGCGCAGCTGGCATGAGAGAAACGTGAGGCCCTTTGCTTTCCCCTTCAGCCCCTCATGCTGCCCTCTTGCTCTCCGCCCACACGCACTGTGCGGTGCCGCAGACAGTCTCGGGCCGGAAGCTCAGCCTGGTTGAGGAGGCGGCAAGCTGCAGCACCCGCTTGATGCCAACCTGCTGGCACGCGCTATTGATGCCCTTCTCCATGTCTTCCGCACCTGCTATGTGCCACTTGAGTGCAGGTGGCGGCCTTCCTGTCCGTCTGAACAGGTCGTGGAGCAGCAACGCAGCAGATGAAGGCACGCACGACAGGTGTGCATAAGCCTGTGAGCAGGCGGGTGCTGCAGCGGTGCGTGGGCATTCAGTGTGGCGCTCGGGGCGCTCGGGCTTACGTCTGCATTATCTAGCCTTAGGTGCCTCATAAGCTTCTCAACTTGCTTTGGCTTGCTTTGATGTTGCTTTCCAGCTGTATTGCAACTTTGCTGCATGTCACGTTTGTGTGGGTGTGCAGCGAACGGGGCAGCGTGCTGTGCATTACAGACCTGCGTGCACTTTCGGAGGCATCCTCCCGCTTGCCTGTCACTGCTGCCTCCGCTGTCACCTATTTCATGCGGCACAGGCAGGGGCGCCGCCCAAGACCACCTAACGGCTCGAACGAAGGAAGGGAGGCGCAGGTGCGCTCGCCACCGGGTGCCAGCGGCAGTGGGCGCTCATGCGGCGTTTTGTATCTGTTGGACGTAGCTCCAGAACAGCACACCAGGAGGCCCCATTTGCCAGGGATGTAGTCCACCGAAGGTGCGCTACCTGTGGCGAAGCAGAACGGGCGCATCTGGCCGTGCCAGGTTGGCGGTCGGCGGCTGGCACATTCGTGGCCCCGGCTCCCTCGGCGATCAATTTCGTGCCCTTCCTGCCCCTCAGATCGCCTCTCCGGCGTCAGCAGCGGCAGCAGAAGGCCGGCGCGCGAGCCCGGGCAATTCTTTTCGGCGCCGCGCGCACGCCGGCCGTGGCATCGATCAGGTGTGCCGGGTGGTATTCTGAACGCCTGGAAGTCACGGCAGTGCTCCGCGGAGTGGCGGTCCAGCGGCGCGCGGGCGCCGCCTGCCGCCTGCCGCCGACGCGGCGCCTTGCGCTGGTCGCTGCCTGCCGTCTGGCCGAAGCCTTTTATAGTATTTATCTTGACCATTAAACATCATTGCTGGTGTAAATGCACTCCCAACTAGCCGAAATATCCACACTAAGTCGCAGCCCTGTCGCGTGCGCCTTCCTTTGCAGGTGGGTGCTGAGCAAGCGCGAGGTCACGACGGTGTGCGGCCGCTGGTCTGGCTCCATCCCGAGGTAGGCTGCTTGCGTGCCACGTAACACGATCAGCCTGGTGTCCTGAGCAACCACAGCGGCTTGCAAACGCATGGTGGTTGCAAAGGAGAGCGACGTAGCGTGCCTCCTTCTCCTGTCCGACCTCCATCGCTGCCTCGCCTCGTCATGCACCCAGGCCACTTCACGATGACAACCGGTGGCCTGCGCAAGAAGCTGGAGGAGGGCAGCACGGAGCAGGTCACACTGGAGGAGGCGACGGCTGAAGCCACACACATCCTTGCAGATGTGGCCACTCCCGCTTACCGTGCGAGCCTGAGCAACAATCCACTGCTCGTAGCCCAGCGCATCTCGCAGATCGCAGTTGACCTGCGGGAGGCGGCGCCGGGGGGCATCCCAATCCAGGTGTGGGTACTGCAGACGGGGGACGGCTGCCAGCCTGGCTTGCGGACCAGACTGACACGGTTTCAGGTCAGTTTCACCCTCCCCTGCCATCCCCTGCCCGTCATTCTGCCCTGCTTCCCCAGATTGTGCTGGACAAGCAGCGCTGCGTGCTGAAGCTGGAGGAGCAGCAGCGCAGCGGCAACAAGCCGCGCGCCCTCTCCCTGCCTGAGCGCTACCCTGAGGGCTCCTTTACCCCAGAGCACGACTGCATGCAAGCAGTTTTCAGGTGCGGCTGTGTGGGATGCTGGGCCCTGTTGTGCCAGGCAGTGCAGCCAGGGCGGGGGATGGGAGTGAGTTGCTCGGAGACAGCCATTCATGTGCCTCCCTTGCCGCCTGTGCGCAAGCTCTCGCTTCTCTCAGCCCTCCATGCTCTCCCTCCCCTCCCCCGCAGCCGCTTCCCGGGCAGCGGCATCAGCTACCGCCCAGCGGCCGCCTCCGAGACTGACCATGAGGTGGCCAAGCGCGCCTGCCTGCTGGTGAGCGAGTCCCCAACCGAGCGCGTGGTGCTGCTGACCGCCGACGTCACGGACCTGATGATGGCAGTGGGCCCTTGCGGCGAGCGCATCGTCATCTGCACCTACCCCGACGAGTGAGCCTGCTGGCGCTCGGTGCAGGCCATGCTGTGGCGCCCGCTGTGCGGCCCATCCCACCTGCTCTCTCTCGCACCGCCTGTATTGCGCTCTGCCCATGCTCGCTCGCCGCCGCGCCGCCCACACCATATTATGCCCTGCTGCGACCCATGCGCAGGCAGGGCAAGGTGCTGGCGTTCAACGCAGCAGCAGCGCTCGAGTCCCTGGGCATCCTACCCAAGCTGTCGCGCATGGTCATGGCGATCATGCCCAACGACATGGGCCGCTGCACGCCCAAGGGCACGGGTGGCGGCAAGGTGCTCGCCGCCGTGGCGGCGGCAGTGAAGGCCGGCTCGCTCCACGCCGAGTCCACCTTCAAGGAGGTGCGCGCGCGTGACGGACCAGCTGCCTGCTCAGTGACAGCCAGCGGCCAACCGGCCTGCACAACACAATGCATCCCACTGCAGGGGTGCGTGGGCTGCAGGGGCATTGGCCTTGGGATGAACGATGCACCAAACCAATCGCCTCCCAACCAACCACCTTGCTGCTTGCCCCTTTGCCCACCTGTCTGCTGCCCCCCACCCCCCGCTGCACCCGTGCAGATGTTTGATGTGCTGGCGCCCGGCCTGCACATCCCCGGTGGCACCTACTCCGATGTGCTTGAGCGCTACTTCTACATCACCTCCGCACCGTTCGCCGACGCTGAAGGCAACGTGCACTGGCCACCCCCGCCGCCTGAGGTGCTGCAGCTGCCGCAGGCGGAGCAAGAGGCAATGCGGCTGCGCATCTTCGGGCCCCCCATCAACCTGTCGCCTGCCAACATGCTGGAGGTCATGCAAGGTGCGCTGGAGGGGCCCAGGGGCAGGCTGCTGTGTGCAGAGCGGTTGCGGTTGGGGGGTGGGGGAAGGGTGCAACACCCCTCAGCTGCCGCCTGATGCCGCTGCACCCCTGCCGGTCTCTCTGACTCCGCCACCTGCCCTGCGCGGCCTTCCCTGTGCAGGCAAGCGGTCCCTGGCGCCGCCACACCAGCCGCGGGAGCCATGCCCAGCGCCTCTCGTGCTGGCGGCGCTGGACGTTTGCTCCTCGCTGGCCGAGTTCAGCGGGGAGGGGCTGAACACGCTGCGGGATGATTTCCTCAACTACCACCGCATACTTCGCGAGGACTTTGAGGAGCTGGTGCTCAAGGTGCGGCTGCTGGAGGCTTCCAGGGGCGGCATGTGGGCCGCTGTCGGGTTGGCGCCGCTGAGCCAGTGCTCAAAGTCGCTGCTGCGGCGTGTCACAGACAGCTCAATCTTGCCTGCTGCCACACCCCATCCATGCTGCAGTATGTGGACATCTGCCCTGGCGACGACGACGAGACGAGCGGCCGGGAGCTGCGGCACCGCTCCCGCGACTTCGCCGGCGGCGATGAGGACAAGCTGCGCGGCTGGACCTTTTACATCGGCGACGTGGCAGAGGACCTTGGGCTGGACGCCTTCAAGGGCTGGGCGCCCATGCAGTACCACAGCCTGATGGAGGTGGTGAGTGCGCCGGGCTGGAGGCTGTGGGGTTGTTGCTGGCTGTCTGCGCCGGCCGCTTGCCGCCACCGTGGCTGTTGCGGTTGTAACGATTGACTGATGCTGGCTTTGTACCGCCCTTCTCTCCCACCCTGACCCAGATCCGCAACAACCACCCCGACCAGTACAAGCGGATGTTTGCGGCGGCCAAGGCGGCCTACGAGCGCCGCAGCAAGAAGTATCCCACCCCGTGTGCGTGAAGTGGCCACGGGCGAGGCGCTCTCTCTGTGCTTGCCTTGGCTTGCCTGCGCTGACTCGCATCAGCCTCCTTCGTGCAGTGTCCTAAACCAAGAGCCTGCCCTGCTCCCCTTTCCCGTGCAGCTGACCGACTGAAGGAGAACCGCTGGCCAGGCCACGGCGACGCACGCGACTACTTCACCTGGTTCCTGATCAACGTAGTGAGCTGCGGGCAGGGGAGGTGCAAAGGAACAGAGGTGCTTGAGTGAGCCTGTGTGAATCTAAGGGCGGTTGGTGAGGAGCCGGCAGCCTTGCAGACGAGCGGCAGCGCTGTTTTCGCTATCGCCCCGTATACCCACTGGTTTGTGTCCAACCCTCCTGCTCCGCCTGCTCTCACTGAGTTTTCTGCCTCCCCCGCTGCTTTGCAGTACATCAAGCAGCACCCGGACGTGTGCACCGCTGCGCAGCTGTTCACCACGCCTGCCAACTGGCCCAAGGAGGTGCAGAATGCCAACCGCTTCTCGCTGAAGCAGGTGCAGGCGGCCCAGGCCAAGTCGGGCAAGCTGCCGCCCTGGTGTGACGAGGCGTACGACATGATCCAGGCCGACCCTGACGCGCCTGCGCTGCTCAAGGAGAAGTCCAGCCTGCAGCTGGGCCGGGCGTTCAACAACCTGCGCACCGACTCGCCCGACAACTGGGACGACCTGCGCAAGGCGCGCTCCGAGGAGCGCATCGAGCTGGCCGAGTACAAGCGGCGCCTGGCGGTGGCAGCGGCGGCGGTGGCGGCAGGCACCAGTGGCGCGCACGGTGCGCATGCTGGGGCACCAGCTGGGCTTGGTGGATGGGGTGGTGCCGGCAGGCAGGGCTGCCGGCTGTGCTGTGGTGTGGCGCTGCCGATGCCGCCGCTGATACCCTGCTGCCCTCTTCACCTCTTCACCTATGCAGCGCTGGGCGCAGCAGACGCTGACAAGGAGAACACGCCGGCGCAGCTGCAGGTGACTGCAAGTGCTGTTGGCAGGTGGCTGCGAGTTCTGGCTGGCATGTGCGCCCTTGCGTGCCTCACCGCCCGCAGCTCCTCTCCTTGCCCCACCTGCCCCGCCTGTGTGCCACACCTGCCTGCAGCGCGGCTACGACCTGGAGGACAGCGACGATGAGGGCGACTCCGAGGCGCAGCCGGGTGGGTGGGCAGGGCAGCGCAGTAGGCAGTGGGCAATGTGCGGGGCGTGCCGTCCTGCACTGGGCATTTCACTGAACCGCCCCTCCCTCCTGCCCTTGCCCTGCTGATGCAGCCATCGCCAAGTCGCGCAACAAGGTGCGGTTGCATTGGTGCCAGGGTGGCTGGCTGGCATGTGCGCCCTTGCCTGCCTAGATGCCCGAAGCGCATCTCCCTGCCCCACCTGTCTGCCCCACCTGCAGCGCGGCATCGTCATCCCCCTGGAGGACAGCGACGATGAGGACGACTTTGTGGTGCAGCCAGGTGGGTGGGTAGGGCAATGCAACTGGCAGTGGGCGCTGTGCATGGCGTGCTGCCCTGCTGTGGGCACCTCACTTAGCCGCCTGTCCCCCTGCCATGGCCCGCCCTGCAGCTGCAGCCACCGCCAAGCCGCGCAAGAAGCTGCGCATCAGCAAGGACAGCTGCGCCATGCAGTGATACTGGGCTTCGCAATGATTTATAGGAGGAAAGGCAGGCACTGCCGCTGCAGCGGGCGGCGGCGGCAGTGGCCAGCAGGCAGCAGGAGATCGCGGCGCGTTACCGCAGCGGAGGGCAGTATCGGCGGCCGGCAGCTTAGCGTCAAGCAACACCCTTGCCTTGTAAACTGTCTAGCTTTGTTACGATATCATATCTGAAATTCAACTTGTAAGCCTATATGATAGTTGTGGTTGCATGCGGTGGGGTCAGGGGAGCCAACAATATACAAGGATTCTGCTCTTCTCGGGCTGGCGCCTGCCCTGCCGCTGAATGTGGCTCTGCCGTGCAACGGAGTTGAGTTGGCCCATCGCCACCGTGAAGGTTGAAGGTCAAGGGATCTGGCTCAGAAAGTTGCCGAGCCGCCCAAAATATTGTGCACGCTGCAAGGGAAGGGAGGGAAGGCACAGAAGCGGTTGAGAACAAGGCGCATGGTCGGCGAGGCTTGCCGGGTGCTGGGGCTGACTGTAACGCATGGGCGCACAGGGATTGCAACAATGCATCTGCCACTGCCGCTGGCTGTTCTTTACTGCTGATGTAGCAAGCCTGCGGCCTTGCAGACCAAGCTCGGGTAATCACACAATAGGGCTACACACAGCAAAGCTCCCTTCCGCCCCGCCCTGAGCCCTCACTTGTCGGTGAGGAAGGGCAGGGAGACGCCGTTGTTGATGAAGTGGTTCTTCCAGGGGTTGGCCAGGTGAGCACCCAGCTGCTCCAGGGGGCTGCCCGGCTGCGCGTTGTGCTGCGCCACAATGCCTGCGCGGTTGGGGATGGGGGAAGGAGAGCGGGTACCGGTGAGACTGACGTGCATGCCTAGCTGGCAGAAGGGTTGGGGGTGAGCATGGCCAGGCATGCACTCACCCTGTGTGCCAAACACGCCGACCAACGAAAACAAGGCCCACCCAAGAAGGCAAGCATGGCGAGGCAGGCGGCTGCTACTCCCGCTTGCATCGCAGCGTAACATCTCAGGCGCAGCGCATGATGCGTCCCCGGAGAAACAAATGCATGCAGTGATGCTCACCCAGGAAGGCAAGCATGGCCAGGCGAGCGTTCTTGATCTCCTTCAGCTTCCACTCATCGAAGTTGTTCTTGGAGAACGACAGGGGGTCAAAGCCTGCACATTTAGCGAGTAGGCGGCAGGGGCAGCGGTGGGTCAGTAAGGAGCAGGGAGCAGGACTCAACACACGAGCGAGATTGCAGGCGTCTGCACAGCCGGACCGTGGAGCAGGCAGGGCAGCCAGGCCAGCTGGCTGCAGCAGGCCTGAGCTGTCCGGGCATGTGCACATTTGATTCAGGCCAATTTAATCACCAAAACAAGGCTCACCGGGGTAGCCGAGCTCCACGTACTTGATCTTGTTGCCGAAGGGGTCGGTCACGTTGCTGCAGAATGTACAGGCGAGAGCAGAAACACAGATGAGGGGCAGTTTTGGCGGCATGCAGAGCAAACTTGTCGGATTTGCGACAACCCTGCCTCTGCAGCAGCACCGTGCACGTGTGCGGGCAGCAGGCGGCCCGGGAGGCCTGGCCTTTCGGTCTGCAGCACGTGAGGATGGTGGTGTTGCATTTGCTGCAACTGAGCGCGCACCTGCCGGGCTTGATGTCGTCCTGCATGCGGTTCAGCTCAGCCCAGTTGAACACCAGGAAGGAGCTG
>VFQQ010000618.1_pt1 | contig 66027 bp, 128 predicted proteins | sample 3512341 | NCBI WGS metagenome assembly VFQQ01 (sample SAMN10412373, study PRJNA504923) | tailings metagenome | isolation source: Relicate 2 Philex TSF1 revegetated site | place: Philippines: Tuba, Benguet | collected 2017-08-29 | reverse complement strand
CCCCCCCGCCACCCAACCAGCCCTGCTCAGGCGCCGCACCAGATCGTCGCGCAGCAGCCAGAAGCTGTTGAACCAGACGTGGGGGGAGTAGGTCATGGTTGCAGTATCAACTTGGAGCACATCCTGCTTGAGAGGACAAGGGGACCAAAAAGGTGGGCGCATGCATCAGTGCAATGCCGCCCAGCGAGCAGCAGCAACGGGCACGTGCACTGAAGCTGCAGGCGGGCCTTCCAGCAGTCTGCCACTGCCAATAGCTGTACGTTGGTCCGCCATTGCCCATTGCCCGCCCTCCTTGCGTACCTTATACTGCGGGGGCACCTGCGCCGCATTGTAGCGACTGCAAACAGGAGTAGCGAGAGGGGAGGCTAGAGGTTGTCAGGTGCCCAACTTCATGCAAGCTCCCGCTCCAGCCCCAGCAGCCACACCTCCAACCATCCCATGAGACCCCCTTCCCACCCAACCCCGATCAGCCAGCAGCCCACGCTCGCCTGAAGTCGTCGATCATCTCCACCGTGACGTTGGGTTTGAGGTACGAGATGATGACCGTCTCGTTCTTCAGCGCCATGTCATCCGGCAGCGCCTCGCCGTCTGCCATGGAAGGGGCGGTCGCAGGAGGAACTGATTGAGCAGCGCTGGGCCGTGCGAACCAGTGGATGTTGCGCCGCTAGTCCCTGATTGACGCAGGGCACACTCCTCAACAGGCCACCACCCGCTAAGCCCATCACCGGAATGCCTGCCGCGCTGCAATTTCATAAACATCAAATCCACACCCACACAACCAACCTTATCCTTTCACCCACCAGTGCTGTTTTTGCCAGACAGCAGGTTGACGCCCGCCTTGGCCGCCCGCTTGCGCAGGTACACGTTGAGCTGGGAGGTGCGCGCAAACGTGGCGGTGCGGTCAAAGAACTCGTCTGCGGGTGCAGGGGGTGCAGGTCGGGCTGGCGGTTAGGGGCATCTTAGACAGCTCTTGGGGCACAGGAGGCTCCCCGAAGGGTAGTCTCAGCACCTCAAAAACATCCGGACTTGAACACACCGGGCCAGCAATTCCCAGGACGGCTTCCTCCCCAGCGGTGCCCAGCAGCTCATGCACCCAACCCTTCGACTGGCCCGCTGCAGCAGCTCACCCTTGGGGCTGGGCGAGGCGCCGGTGGGTGTGAACACGGCGTGCACCCACACGCTGCCATTGTTCTGGACTGCGGGGGAGGGGCGGTACACATAGGTCTCGCCGCGCGCTGGTCCAGGCTCTCCCAGCGGCACGTTGCTGGCCGTCCACACCGGCTCCTCTGCGGCCGCGGCTGTGCGCCAGTCGCGCTTCTCAGAGATGAACAGGTGCATGTCCAGCGGGTGGCCGCGCGGCAGCAGCGGGGACAGCACCTGCGGTGCAAGTGCGAGGCGGGGCGGGGCGCGGCGGGTGGGGCTGCTGACAGCACGCGCGTGCGAGGGTGGGAGCTGCGCGATGGAAAACTTGACAAGCAGCATGGCAGTTGTGTGCTGCGCAGCAGGTCTGGCTTGCTGGGGTCAGCTGCGGATGCCAAGACGCCGGCAGCTGCGCATCGACACAGAAAGTGGCGCACCTGCGCCTTGCCGCCAGGGCCTGTCGGCGCATTCTTGTTGCCGCCAGTGAACATTTTGAACATGTAGTACATCATCAGCATGCGCATCAGGCCCTGCACAGCAAACGGAGGCAAAATGTGCGAAAGGCAGCGCAGCCTCAGGTTGGCTCGCAGCGGTGGCACTCGGGGCGGAGCAGGTACTTGCAAGCGGCTCACGACCAGCAGCAGATCACGTCCACACCATACCAAACACAGTCCCAGCTGCAGAAGCACCGCCGCACCTGCACAAAGCCACCGCGCTGCTGCTGCTGTTGCTGCCCCTGGCCCTGGGGGCCACCGGCGGCTGGGCCGGCGGCGGCGGCGGGCGGCATCTTGGGCGCCTGCCTGCGGCTGCCTGGCGTGCCTGCGAATCGACAGAGAATTGCAGGAGGGTCGTGCGGTCGGCTCAGGGCTTGCAGGCAGCCATCGCACATGTAATCGAGTTGGGATGGATGCAAATGGCCTGCAGCATGCTCCACAAACTGCAGCAGGATCTGATCGTTTCACAATCGTGCGGCAGAAGGCTGAATTGACAGGCCAGACCAAGAGCCCACCTGGGGAGGTCGCTTGAGGGGGCGGCGGCTGACGGGCACGCGCAGCAATGTGATCTGAGTGGATGGGCGCGTGCACAAGCGCAGTGGAGCAAGCCCCATGCCAGCGCCTTGCATGGGACGCAGCTCCGAGCTCCCCGCACGCTGCCGCTTGGCATTTACGCTCTTGACAACCACAAGTTTCACACCACAACACAGGCGAGAGCACAGGCTTCGGGTTGGCAAGCGGCAGTGGCAGCGAGCGGCAGCAGGATGGGCGGCCTCCCCGTGCCCAAGGTGATGGGATGATGCCGATCGTTAATCGACTGCTCGATGGCCGCCTGCCCTGCCCTCCACGTTTTGCCGCTGCGGCCCCGCCCGTGTGCTGCATTTTCCGCCTTGGTGCCTGGCACGATAGATGCGATGGAGCTGCCGGACACATGGATGCATCCGGTCAGGGCTTGTTTCAGCCCGAGTGCCCAGCCGCCGCCGCCGCCGCCTGCCCTGCTGCAGCCGTTCGCTCATCGCGCCCACCCCTGCACGCCTGTCTCTGCTGCAGCCCTTCCATCTGAAGATGTTCTTCAGCAACAAGAACGTGGTGGCGCAGGCGAGCAGCTACGGCGTGGCAAGCTGTGCTTGTGGCAGGCTGGCTGCTGTGGCCGGTGGCTTGCTGTGGTGGTGCTGCCTGCTGCCCATTGCCGATGCGCAGCTGTGCGCTTCACCCACCTCCCCACACAACCGACACATGCAGATAGTGCGGATGGCAGATGGGCACATTGTGGCGGCAGCCAGCACCCACGAGGCAGCAGCAAAGGAGGCGCTCAAAGCGGCGGGCACCAGCACGTCCTGCAAAGAAGCGGCGCGCGCCATTGGCGAGGCGCTGGCGCAGCGAGCAAAGGTGAGCACATGAAGTACGTGCAAGCGCTTAGAAACGCATGCAGCACGGTGGGAAATGACAGCATGCTCACCTGGCACAGCAGACGGCGTGCTACCAGAGGCTGCAGCACCAGTGATGGCTTCCAGCGGTGGCATGGACCTGCCGCTCCTTGTGGTGCACTCAAATGTGCCACTGCAAGAGCTGCCTGCTCGCACTGCTTCCGCCAACTGCCCCTGCACCTCCCGCCCTCCGCAGGCCGCGGGGCTAGACGGTGTGCACTGGCGGCGGCGGCACGGCGAGGGGTACATCGGCAAGCGGAAGGAGCTGATCGAGGCGCTGCGGGCGGCAGGCATGCCCCTGGTGTAGGCGTAGAAGCAACAGGCAGGCATGTGCTGCCCTGCCGCCTGAGTTGCGGACGTGCTGCTGCTGCTGCTAGCCGTGGCAGCGCCGCGTGGGGGAGTTGGGTGCTCCGGCGGCGCGGCTCAGCGGCACGTCAGCAGCAGTGCGTCCCAGCCGGGCTGCATGCTGCTCTAAAATTTGACCTCACTGTACGTCTTCTTCGCTGCTTTTCCTCTCCTGCTCTCCTCTCCTGCTGTCCACTTGAGCGCTAACTCTTAAGCTTGCTATCACATGTGTTGAGTAACATTCAAGAGCCAGTCAAGTCAAGTGGTGGTACAGGTCCGTCGGTCGGTCAGTCAGGGTCAGCAAAAACATCCAAAGCAGTGAGGGGCAGTTGGGGAGGCTGACACGTGCAGTTGTTGGGCAGCGGGCGCCGCCTCACTTGAGCTTGAGCTGCTTCCTGCACAGCTGGCAGTACCACTTGCCTGCAGGGGGCAGGGAGGGGGCAGCAGCGGGCTTGCAGAGTTGGCAACCAGGGCAGGCTGCACCAGCAGACATCCGGGCATCCCCAGGCAAGCTGCTATTGCAAGCCATAACAAGACAGCCTGCCAGGGCATTCCCGCCTGCCAGCCAGCGCATGCGCCACCCACCCTTGGGCCGGTTCTCTTCTGTGAGTCCCACGCAGCCAAAGTGGAACCACTCGTAGGGGCAGTCTGCGGCAGGCGGCACGAGGCAGGTAGCGGGCATTTGATGGCATGCGGCAGGCAACCGAGTGTGCCAATCGCAAGCTGCACTCACATTTGACATGCCAGCAGCAGCAGTAGCAGCAACAGCACAGCAGCAGCAGCGCTCATGCACGCACCCGGGTTTTCGCAGGCAATCATCTCCCCGAAGGAGATGCGCTGGCAGTGGCAGTACTTGGGCTCGCTGGGGTCCGCCATCGCCAGCGCTTGCTGCATAGACCAGGGCAGAGGGGGGCAGGACAGGGCGGGCGGGGGTCAGGCAGGCACCGGCTTAGGCCTGCACCATGCTGCGCAGCGTGCACCACAGTTGGCGCCGTCCAGCCGCATACCTGTTCCTCCCGTCACACCACCCATACTGCTTGCTCATCCACTCTTCGCAACCCCCACCCCACCTGATACTGCTCCTCAGGCGTGAGCTTGCGCTGCTCGCCGGCGCCGTCCTTGCGCTTGCGCTTGCCGCCGCCGCCCCCCGTGTCCACGCTGCCGCCGCCCACTGTGGGCTCCACCGGCGGCAGGCCCAGCCGCTGCCGCTCCTTGGCTATCTCTGCGACAGCACAGGGGTGGGCGGGCGTGGCGGGGTGGGATGGGGAGTGCAGGGGGGGCAGCAGTGCGATGGCAGGCAGGCAGCGAATGCGACTAACTCTCGATGCTGTCAAACGATTCTTGGTGCGCCCCTCCACCGCACCCACCCGCGTCAAAGGCCTTGCAGTCCTTGTCCAGCTTGGTGATGTGGCGGTCGATGTAGTCGTAAATCTGTGGGGCGGTGAAGATGACAGATGACAGGGTGGGTGCACAGGCGGGGCGCACGGGCCACAGTCATGCAACAGCCACCATCGCCCTGCCACAAGGTCGCAGCAGTGCGGCAGCACCCAGGCGTTGCTGCCGCTTGCCTGCGTGGCGATGTTGAGCTTTTCATCGCTCAGCTTGACCAGCTCATTCATGTTGGCCTCCAGCCGCTCCGCCAGTTCAGCCTCCTTGGCCGCCGCCGCCGCCGCATTTGCCGCCTTCTGCCGCTTGGTTGGGGAGCTCACCGCTGGGGCAGGGGACCGTGGGGGGTTGCAGGGTGCATTGTGGTGCGGCGAACAGGCTGAGGACCTCAAAGAAATCTCAGTTCACTGCACTGGGTGCCCGCCGCTCTGCCCAGCGGCACGGGTAGCGCTTGTAAACAACACAGACGCTGCAACGGTGCCGCCACACATACTCCCTTCCCACGCCGCACCTTGCTGCTGCTGCTGCCCCGCCAGCTTGAGCTGCTGCAGCATGTCGGCGTCGACTTGCTGCTGGAGGCGGTAGGCCCGCTCGTCCAGCTCCCGCATGAGCCCAAACTGGCGCTGCAGCTCCAGCGGCACATCGGCCACGCCTGCGGTGGAGGGAGAGAGGTGCGGCAGGGCTCGGAACGGCGCGGGCAGCGCCAGCTCGGCGGCTCGCCGGGCGGGGTCGGCCAGCAGCGACGCCGGCAGTCTCACTCTCTATATAAGATCGTAGGTAGCTCGCCATGGCGCCGCGGGGCCCTGCCGGGCCCTGAGCTGCAAGCTGCTGCTGCTAGCTGCGCGGAGAGAGGGTCTTTGAGGCTGGGAGCGGGATGAAAAGATTCCAGGAAGTGCAGACAATGGATTGTTCTGCAAGCGCCGAGCGGCCGACCCACTTTTGTGCCACCGCCCGCCAGGCGGGCAGCCGGCCGTGGCCGCTGCATGCCGCAGCCTCTGCGCACCCCACCTGTGCATCCTGAACCACAGCTGTCTATCAGGCCTGTCCTGATACCCTCTTAATCGAATTATGTGCCCTGTTAGCTGTCTCGCAATACAGCCTCCGCCTGGCTGTTGGTGGCAGTGGCCAGACGGAAGCAAGAGCACCAGCTGCACCTGAGGAGGAGTGCACTGACCACTTGCAGTTTACATCTCATCATTGCAATAGCCGTGTAATCTTGATCGAAAGCGTGGCAACGCAACAGGCAAACGGTGCCCAGTTGGCAAGGAAGAGGGTCCCACGGTACGTCAAATTCTTTCTTTGTACATCAAAAGTCATTTCACTTCCCCCCAGCATCCCAGCGAAAACAGTAGAGCCGAGCCTGTGCAGCTCAGAAGAGCGACTTCAGGCCCAGCAGTGCCATGCGGTCGCGGTGCGCCTGCAGGATGTTGCCAATCACCTGGTCTGCCACGGGCCCCTTGATGGGCGGCCAAAAGAACCAGTGCCCCAGCTGCGAGGGCAGGAAGGGCGAGGGATGGAGCAGCGTGTGAGTGGCAGGCAGAGAGGAGCGCGGGCTTCATGGCTGGGAAGCAGCGGCAGGGCGCATCTGCGCTCATGTAACCGGCAGCCACCCCTAATGCTGGCTGCCTCCACCAGGAGCAGGACACCCACACCCCACCACTGCACACCTGGTTCTGGCAGGTCAGCGTGATGGCTATGCGCAGCGGGTTGGGCAGCATGATCCCAGCGCCCCTCAGGGCCGCCAGCAACACGCGCTCAGCCACGATGAGCGGCACCTGCGGGGGCGCGTGCGCAACCTCTTTGCTGTAAGCAGCCAACGCTTGCCAACAAGCACTGCATCTGCCAAGCCTGCCTCCCTCCCAAGTGCAATATGCTGCGGCCCAACCAGGCCACCCCGTGCATACCTGTGCTAGGAAGAAGCACATCCAAATGCCCCCGGTAGTGTTTCCTGTCATGTACCTGCCAAGCAAAAAGAGCGATGTGAGAAAGGTCTTCAGATGCCACAGAACTACAACCATTGCTTGCCGCCCACCGGAGCGCAACGCATCGCCAGGGAGCAGCGACACAACACACACACCAAACACAAATGCATAGCTCAAACAGCACACCCACCCACACTGACCAGTAGATGCCCTCGTGGATGAGCCCGCTGGTGCCAAACGATGCGCAACTGGCAAGCAGCTGAAGCAGGGGGCCGGGGCGGGCAGGTGCCACCTTGCGGTCCGCCACCAGGCGGCGTTCGCAGATGGGATCGAACACCACGGCCCGCAGCGTGTTTCCTGCGGCGATGTCCCAGCGCTTGTTCCACCAAGAGGCGGTAGAGTTGGCCAGGAAGGGCTGGGGCAGCGCGGGGGGAGGAGGGAGGTGGGGTTTGGCCAGCGGCGTAGGCAGCACAGGTGGCAGGTTGCATCGGGTCGAACCGCAGCAAGCGCCCATCCTGCTGTGCGTTGTGCGTTTTGAAAAATCAACTATCGATGTGGGAAAGCAGCACCAACCGCCCGTACCGGCAGGCGGCAGCGCACCTTGTCAAAGTGCGGGGACAGGTTCATGCCCAGCAGCCCCACCAGCAGCACCGCCGGCCCATCCATCACGGAAGAAAGAAGGCTGTACAGCCCCCATGCTGTGAACAGGAAGGGAGGCAGGCAAGGCAGTGTCAACAGGGCAACGGTCAGCATGGGTTGGTTCCTGGCCGGTTGGTGTGCTGTGCAAGTCGTGTGCGGCACCAGCACACCCTGCACCAAAGCATCAGGAGCAGCGGTGCTGCCTGCAGCACCTCAAATGCAGCCGCCCACTCCTAACGCACGCCACCATCCAGGCCCCAGAGGCTGCTCACTGAGGCACAGGGACTGCAGCACGCCCGGCATGTCTGGGTACTCCAGCAGCAGGAAGACAGCGACGCCCATGACCGCCAGCTTGGCACCGTAGTTCAGGGCGTGGCTCCACACCCCGCCAGCGTCCTCCGCAAGCCGCCCCTTCTTCTGCCCAGCGGGCGGGTCTGGAAGTGTGGGGCGGCACTGGAACGCAGCATCAGCAGAGCAGGACTCACAGGATTTGCAGGAAGCAACTGCCTGCTCGGATCTGAGGTCAAAACAACAACACAACCACTCATTCTCCCGCACCATGGCGGGGGGTCAGCGGCGCCATGTACGTGGCCACAAACTGAGCGGGCGTGAGCAGGGCGTCGGCCAGCGCGCCGCGGTTCATGGCCCAGGCCAGCGCCTGGGAGCAGGTAGGCAACCAACCCAATGGCGGGCGACATCTTATGGGCATGGCGTGCAGCACAAAGCTCCACATTAGTCCGGCCTGATGCAGCAACAGCAACCCTGCCGCCGCCTTGCCTTGAAGCTTGACAGCCACGTGGTGTTGAAGGCCACAAGGATAGTGGCGGTCGCGTCTGTGCCGCGGCAGAAGAGGCGCGGCGCAACGAGGTTGGCAGCCACGACCGGCAGCGCCGCCAGCAGCCTGTTGAGAGGTGGCAGGACGCGAGAGAAAAAGTTAAAGAAATGTCCAGGAAAGCATGCATGCAGTGAAACACCCGCCAAAGCTGCATACCCGCTCGTCGCTTGAGGACCCGCCGGCTGGCTATTTGACAAGCCCACAACCCACCCACCCACCCACCCACCTGGCAAACCCCGGCGCCAGCCGCCTGTCCAGGGTCTGGATCCAGGCGCCCGCCACTGCTGAGATCCCGAGCACCAGCGCCCAGGCCTGCCAGTACTCAATGCCCAGGGCCTCGCGGCACCAGGCCGCCTCAGCAGCCATGGCAGCTGATCACTGCACACGGGGCACCGGCAGCAGACAGCAGGATGCGCTTGGTGCAACAGGGCAGGTCATACAGATACCTTCCTAGCCAGTGCGACGGTGCATGTTTACTTGTCGGGAGGAACCGCAGTGGGCAAGTATGCCCCAAGGCAGATACCGGCTGGCCCGGCGGCGGCGGCGGCGGCCGGCGGCAGCACTCAACCCCGCGCGCTGTAGCGGCTGCGATGGCATTGATGGGTTGTGGCTCTCTCTTCTCACCCTGCGGGAGCGGGCTGGGAGCGATTTCGGCGAGCGCGACACTCGTCGAGCTCCGTCACGGTTGTAGGGGAGAGCTTCTGCAGCTGTTTGTGTGCATGCAACAGTTAGATCATGCACGCGAAGCGCCGACCAGGCTGTTAGAGCAGCGTCTGCGCCCAGGTCATGTCAGCGCCAGCGTGGAGACGAGGACGGCAGCCAGACCCTGCACACATGAAACATTCCTTTTCATTTGATATCGCCCAACTGACGACATCTCATGCACGGTAGACCTCTGATTGTCCTGTGTGCAGACGATGGTGCTCCACATTGGAGGACGGCTCGGCAGGGGATGCCGTTCGCCGCTCGCCAGCGCACTCGCCGCGCCGGGCAGCGGTAGTGTGCCCATTTGGCTGGGTCCTCCGCAGAGACTTTCAAATTGCCAACGATTCGCGCCATGCCTACATCTTTAGCGCCTAGGGGGAGCGCATTTGACGCGCTGCCCGACGACCTCGTTCTGGCTGTGCTGAAGGCCCTGCCGCTTGACGACAGGTGAACCGCTAGTAGCGACGCTCAGCTGTGAACAGCCAGCCAGCCAGCAGGCCCGCCTATGCGCCTTCCCGCCCTTCCCGCCGCCATGCCGCCGCCGCCGCCGCCCCAAGCTCGCCCTTCCACATGATTTCCGCACTCCATTTCCCGCAGGTGCCGCTCTGCAGCGAGGGTCTGCGCCCGCTTCCATGCGCTGGCGACGCACCCCTCGCTGCTGCGGGAGCTGGACCTGTCGGTGGGCAGTGGATGGCACGACGGTGGTGCTGCAGATGCACACCTTGCTGCCAAGCTCGAGTCGCTCTGCACTTTCCTCGTGCGGCACGCGGCTGCCCACCTGCGCCGCTTGGAGCTGCGTGTGGAGCTGTGCGACGGTGACATGCCAGGCGACGCCTGCTGTGCCGCACTGCACACCCTGGCCTTCCGCCTGGCGGCCCACTGCTCCGCGTATGGCGCACTCGAGGAGCTGTCCATCATAGGCCACAATGTGGTGGAGCCGCTGGCGGCAGGCTGGTGCGTTCCACTGGCGCCCACGCTGCGCCGCCTGCGGCACGACATAGGGGACGACCTCGAACACTTTGAGGAGCAGTTAGTGGCACCCAATTTGGCGGCACTGACGCGGTTGCAGGATTTGTGGTGAGCAGCGGGCAGGACGTCGCTCAGTGCATGCCAGGACAGGTTGCTCAAGGCTCTTTGAATGCTCGAGTGCCCTGCTGTGCTGCCCTCAGGTATTCAAGCAATGTTTTGTTCGTCCACTTGTGCATCTGTGCATCTGTCGGTGCCATGCAGGATCACGGGCCGCGAGCAGCAGCTGGGGGATGACACGGTGTTCCCGCCCGCGCTCACCAGGCTGCACCTGGGCTGCTTCGACATGTTTGGCCTGCCCACCTCGGTGAGTGGTGTCCCTCACTTGAGCTGCAAGCTGAATTGCAACGGTGCCTGGCTGCTGAGGGGGCCTGAAGCAACGAGGACGCAATGCCTGTCCCTCACTCCAGCTGGCCTGCCTCCTGCCACCAAGTACGTGCATTCTCAACCCCTCACGCTCGGTCTCCCTGCCCTGCACCCATCCAATCGCAGCTGTGCTCCTTGAAGCAGCTGCAGTACCTGAGCCTGGCCTACTGCCCGCTTGAGGAGGATGATTTGGAGCCGCTGGCGGCCTGCCCCGCACTGACGCAGCTGACGCTGGAGTGCTGCTTCCACATTCCCGCCAGCTTGGCGCAGCTGACGCAGCTGCGGGCGCTTGCGGTGGACAACACCCCTGAGTATGATGAGCAGCGGCCAGAGGGGCGGCTGGCGCTGCTGGGTGCGCTGCAGCAGCTGCAAGGGCTCACCCGCGTGGCGCTCAGCGGCATGGCATGGCTGGGTGGCGTGCCAGCCGAGGTTGGCAGCCTGCCGCAGCTGGCCCGCTTCTGCTGGCACAACCGGGTGTGGCAGGACCTGCCAGACCCGCTGCTTCCAGGCGGCGCCTGGCTGAGCAGCCTGCGCCAGCTGGCAGTGCCGCTCAACATGGCGGCCCTCAGCCTGCAACGGCTGACAGCTGCACAGCAGCTGGAGTGCCTGGCGGTTCAGCTGGACAGCAGCCGTCACAAACGAACAGACAATGAGCAGCGGCAGCGCCAGCTGCACCAGGCAGCTGTCCTGGCCTGGGCTGCCCAGCACCCAACGCTCAGCAGGCTGGCGCTGGGCGGTGATGAACTGGAAACACTGGCTGACTGGCGCGCAGCGCTGGCGCTGGCGAACTGGCCGGGCCGCGCGCCGCTGGCCATCGTGCCTAGCGAGCCCATTTTTGATGAGCTTGGCTGCGTGCACTCTATTGGGGGTCCCTGGTAGCCTCCCTGAGCCATGGTGCCATGCATGCTGGGACAACCGGTTTGCGCCTTGCTCATTTTGAGTTGAAAAGCAGTCTGTCATTACATACCTGAACGCCATAAACTGCCTAGTCAAGTGTGATGAAGCAGCAGCAGGCACAATCTGACTAGCTGGCCACGCAGGGCTCCTTGGCCATTCATGGTAGGGGTGAAGGCATGTCAGCAGAAGAGAAAGGTGCCCGTCTTCTTGGACTTGAGCATCTTGGCGGCCCGGCTGCTGCCCACCACCCGCTCCAGCCGCAGCGCATCCACCTTGCTGAACACCACCGTCACTGCACGGCAAATTTTGGGTTTGAAAGGGGGAGGCAGCAAGGTGCATGGGGATGCATGGTGCAGCTGCGGCGGGCCATGGTAGATGGGCACTGCCAGTGCTGAATGTTGAAGCAGGAATCGGCAGCTGTGCTCGCAAGCCAGGCTGGCCCAAAAGAGCTCCCGCCCGCCCACCTGTGGGCGTCTCCCCGCCCTCTCCCTCCTCCAGCAGGTTGAGCAGCTCCGCATAAAACTGGGGGTGCTCTGGCAGCTGGTAGAACAGGATGGACTGCAAGGGGCCAGGGAAGGGCAAGAATTGCGGGGTCAGACAGGTTGGCTTGGGGCGCTTCGGTGCTCTGGTACTGGCCGCGGTGGCAGCAGTAGCCCCCTCAGCTCCCTAGCCCACCTTGGCGCCGCGAATGCGGTGGCGGTTGTAGAACTGCGCGCGCTCTGTATACAGCAGCACCTGCCGGTGAGCGTGAGAAAGGGCGGGGAAGCGGGTGAGCGCAGCGGCACGCAGTATCAACTCCTGCCAAGCGGCAGCAAGACCTCAATATACACGCCAGCAACCAATGCGGAATCCGAGCAACAGACGCCCCAGTCTCTACCAGTCTCAAGCAACACAACCAACCGGGCACACCACATGCAGCCCCCGCAGCCCCCAGCGCCGCCCCACCTGCTTGCGCCTGTCGAAGAAGTAGGAGCGGGCGCGCGCGGCGTCCGAGCGGTCGGTGTACTCGCACAGCCCCAGGAAGGAGGCCATCTCCTCCCGCAGGAAGTTGCGCACCCTGTGGTGTGGGGCCAGGGGGGTGAGGGGGCGAGCCAGCTGGCGGGTTAGGTGGCAGGTAGCATGATTGGGTGGGTGGGTGGAACCACAAAGGTCTCGCACCGTGCCCCAGGTGGGATGCTGCCTTCTAACCTCCTGTTGTTGAGTACGATGTGCCTTGGCGCCCCATCCCAGCACGGCAGCCCCACCCCGCCCCACTCACCGGACGTAGTCAAAGTAGGAGGGCAGGTAGATGAGGGTTCCTCCACCGCCGCCCGCCTCCTTGATGCGTGGCCACAGCTGGCGCTTGAAATGCTCAAACCGCGCATCCGCATCTGGAGGGGCAGCAACTCAAGGACCGATGGTCACTGCTTGCCCAGCGGTGCACAGCGCGTGGCAGTACTGCACAGACCAGCACTCCCCAGCACAGGCCACCACCACCAGCCACACCACCTGCCAGACAGCACACCTGTGACGGGCGCGCCGCCGTCCACAGCCGCCGGCGCCGGCAGGCGCTCAAACACCTGGCGGGCCTGCGGGATGATCTGGCCCAGCACGCCGCGGTGGGTGGGCCACACCCGAACCTTGCCGGCGTGGTTGCGGCACGTGCGGCCCAGCAGCGCATTCATCTCGGCTGACGGGAAGCTGGACAGCAGGATGGTCTGGCGGTACAGCGACGCGCGGCCGCTGCAGGGAGGCAAGGGGAGGCAGGACAGCGGGGGACAGCGGGGGCTGTTGGTGAGTTGTGGAGGAAATGCACATCATCAGACAGCCACAGAGCGTGGCAAGCTGCCCAGTCAGGGCCGGGTAATTCTGGCAACCTACCCTTCCAGCCACCCTTCCAGCCCCGTCCACACGCCGCACCTGAGGGCCCAGTCTCGCACGCGCATCATGTCCACGCCATGCCCGTCCTTGGGGATGCGGTTCAGCGCCTCAAACACTGCGCCAGGAGGTGTGGGGCAGGTGAGCAGGGTTGTGTTGAGGGGCGGGTAGCTCACAGCAGGGAGGTGGGCAGGTGTCAGGCTGGCTGCGGCGGGAGGGACTGCATCCAACCTCTCTGCTGCGCTGCTCAACTCCACAGAGCATTCTTTCTGCAAGCGCAGCAGCCACCGCGGCGGGCGCGCACCCGTCACCACGTGCGCCCAGTTCTGCATGAGCAGCACGTCGGCGCGCTCCGCCACCAGTACCTCGATGGACGACAAAAAATCGGCGGCGCCGTCATCCCCCGCCATCTCTGCAGGCATGGCTAATAAGGCAGCATGTAGTTGTCACCCAATCATGTGTTAGAGCCTCTCTGTGTCCAGGCACGGGAGATAGACATGAAAGCTAAGGTTGCTTTGGGCATGGCACCCCGCGGCCCAGTGCGCCCCCCTGACAATGCCATAGGTCAAACGATCACCCAGCCCCACCTGCCAGGCGTGTGGCCAGGGCCAGCGGCGAGGCCACGATGATGTCCGAGTCAAAGAAGTCGGCAAACAGCTTGACGGCGCCGCTGCGGCAGGGGACGCAGCGCATCGTTATTGGGACCGATCCTAGGCAGGCAACCTGCACTGCTCACACAACTCCCAGCTGCTTACTCTTGCTTGATACCAGCTTGCAGCTCCCAACCACACAGGACCATCGCATGCCACCCCCGGCACCCAGGTTCCCCCCCTCACCGCGTCAGCTTGATGCCCAGGCGGAAGTGGTCGTCGGTGTTGCCGCCAAACAGCGCCTGGTGCTCGCCCGGCTTGCGCGCAACCGCCGCCCGCTCCCGCTCAGTCAGCTCGTTGTCTGAGGGGAGGGGTGGGTTGGAAGGACAAGCATGGGATGATTTTGAGTGCGAGCAGGGAAGCTGGAGGGTTATCCAAGCCAAGGAGCACCAGCTCCACTGCATCTGACCCCGCAGCAGAGCAGGCGCTCCACACAACCCCGTGCTGCTTTTCCTTCCTCATGCCTGCACTGCCTGCCTCCCACCCGCCCTCCCTCCCTCCCCATCCCTGCCTCCCTCCCCTCACCCACCTGCATCTCCAAACTCCTCCAGGAAGCGCTGCTTGTTCTGGATGGTGTCGGTGCGCGTCTCCTTCACCGCCAGCGCCAGCAGGCGCGTCACCAGGCGCAGTGCCAGGTTGCGCTGCGGCAGCAGCACCAGCACCTGGGGAGAGGCGGGCGGGTAGGCAGGTGTTGGTGGTAAGAGGAGAGGCGGCAGATGCAGTTTTTGCTTACGTTGCAGCAGCCTGTGCACCATGTGCTTGTGCTCAGAGCTCGGCAATGCGCCCGTTGCTCTCCGCCCGGGGCAGTGGCTGCACCACCCACGCCCAATCACACCCACAGTCCAGCCGCCCACCTTGGCGCGGGTGAATCCCTGGTCCTTGGGCACTGCATCCAGTGCGGGCGCGTCGCCGCCCCCCGCCGCCCGCAGCCGCTCGTTGTTCTTCTTGATGCGGTCGGCCGCCTTGGCGCAGTGGGACAGCACGTGCAGCAGCACCGCGTCCAGCTGGGGGTCGGGCGAGCCTGCGGGGTGCGGCGGCAGTGGTGGGTGGTGGGTTTGGTGGTGCTGTGATGATGCGGTCGCAGAGATGGAGGCGGGTGTGAACAGCCACCAACCCAGCTGCCCGCCAGGCACTGCCACAGCCAAGTTCGTCCCCTCTGCCTCAACAACCCCTACACCCATCCCCACCCTGCCCCCCTCCCACCATCCAACATCACCACCCAAGCCCCACCTGGGTCCTTGGATGCCGGGTACGGCCGGCAGGGCAGCAGCATGTCCGAGTAGCAGCTGAGCAGCGCAAACAGTGCGCGCTGCTGCTCGCTCACAAAGTCGCCGCAGCCGCCGACACTGCCATCTTTTTCGCTGCCTTTGCCGCCGCTGTCTTTGGCGCTGCCCTTGCCGCTGGCTTTGCCGCTGTCCTTGCCGCTGCCGCCGTCGCTACCCCCGGCCGCCCCGTTTGATGCGCCTGGGCTGGGGCCCGCCACCTCGCGCCAGCGCCCCACCAGCCGCTCCTTCACGCCATAGGCAGCCAGGTCAGAGGGGGCAGACTGCGGCGGGGAAGGCGGAGGGGGCTGAGGACAAAGGTGAGGCATGTGAGATTGGTGCAGCGTCGTTGGCACCCACAAGTCAACCAGACCACCCAACGCAAGCCCACACAGCCACACACGAGTTGTGCCAGCAGCGGCGCACCCACCTGCGGCAGCCGCGTGCCCTCTGCCGCCTGCAGCGCCGCGTACGGCCACTGGCGCAGCACATCGCCGGCCACCGCCGGGCCCTGCTCCCCGCCCCGGCTGCCGGCGCTGGGCGCAGCAGCGGCGGCGCCCGCAGCGCAGCAGTCCAGGTAGCGTGTGCGGCGGCCCTCGTCCAACAGTTCTGCCGCCTGCTCCTCACTCAGTTGGCTGCGCGGGGGTTGGAGGGGCCAAGACAGTGTTTGCAGTCAGAGGTTCGGTGCAGGAAATCAGTCCCCTTCATCGAATGTCAATGCCACAAATGCTGCACAAACAGATGAACCGTATCAGCAGTCCAGGCCACTGATCCATGCATCTTCACCCAGCAGCCTCACCAGTCAAAGTGCTCCAGGTAATGGTCCTCAGGTGCTGCCGCTGCCGCTGCTGCCCCCGCATCATCAGCACCTTCACTCAGGTGCTGCCGCCGCCGCCCCGGCTGCCCGTCCGCCGCCCCATCCTCTGCCGGCTCCTCGCCATCACTATCGCTGCTGCTGCCACTGTCCTCAAGCCCAGCGGCCGCCTCTGCTGCCTCCTCCTCCTCTTCCTCCGCTGCTGGCTCCTCGTCTTCGCTGCCGCTGCCTGGCTCAGGCTCCGACAGCCCGCCCTCCTCTGCCTCCTCCTCACTGCCCAGCAGATCGCCTTCGTCCTCCTCACTGCCAAGCTCATCATCATTGCCCAGCTCCTCCTCGTCCTCCTCATCTTCCTCTCCCTCCGATTCTGACACATCCGAGTCGCCCGCCTGCTCCCGCTGCCGCTGCTGCAGCGCCGAGGCAAAGGCGCCGCCGCCACTCTGCAGCGAGCCCAGCAGGCGGGAGTAGGCCGCCGCGCCGCCACCGCTGCTGCCGCCGCCCTGCGGCCCCTGCTCATGCTCCTCTCCACCCGCTGCTGCTGCTGCATGGGGGGCAGCTGTGCCGCCGGTAGCACCCTCCGCCTCCTCCTCGCTGTCGCTGCCTGCGCTGCCACGGGCAGGCAGGCCTAGCCGTTGCCGCCTAGCCGCCTCCTCGGCCTCCTGCCGCCGCCGCTCCTGCTCCGCCTGCTGAGCTGCCGCCTGGGCCTTGCGCTGCTTGCGCAGCGCAGTCCGCGTGTTCTTGCTGCTGTAAGATGCAGCCAGGGCCGCAAAGCCGCCATTCGCGAGCTTCTGCCTCACCAGGTCGGACGCTGAGGCTGGCGCCGAACTGCCGTTGGCCGCCCCGCCTGCACAGGCGCGCTTGGCCTGCCCGCCGCCGCCGGCGCCCAGCTTGCGCTTGAGCGCCGCCGCAAGGCCCATTGGTGAGGCCGCTCAACCAACCAGCTGCTGGCGGTGGCTGTCTGACAGCTGCTTGAGTTTCTTGAAGGGTGATGTCCTTGTTGACCTGCTGCAAGGCAGCAGTGATAGCGGTGTACAGCAATTTGGAGCAGGCAGCGGTGGCGGCGGCGGCGGCGGTGCAGTGGCAGCTCGCAGCGCGCTGTCTGAATGATGCAAAGTCATGCAATACGCATCCTCCGTGCGATCAGCACAGGAAGAGATCGACAGAGCCTGCACACAGGCAGCAGGCAGGTCGAGCAGCGCGTAAGGCAGGCCAAACCGAGCCACAGTCGCACCTGAAGCAACTTGGCATATGTAAGGTGTCGTAAAGATGGCATGCAGGCCGATGGGGCTCCAGCCGCCAGCACTGCCAGCGCAGCACATGCATGCAATAAGGAAACAGCGCGATGGTGCGCTGCCCAACTTGCAATTGTTACTGTAACGTTACAGCAGCAGAGGCAGCGCCGGAGGGGCACGTTTCACAAGGTGCGCCACTGCCTCTCGCGCCTGGCGTGCCCCCGCCAGCCTGTGCCCCTGCCCGTAGCTATGCGCAGGATTGATAGCATGTGATAAATTCACCGCCGTGCGTTTCGCCCCCAACCCGGCTGCCGCCGCCGCCGCCGCTGCCGCTGCTGCTGGCTTTGCTGCCGTGCTCACTGCTGCTGCCGCCCTGGCCTTGATCTCTGCAGTGTCTCTGATCTAAGAGGCAGCACCGAGTGGGGCAGCAGCCGAACTACCAGCACAGGGAAGCGGCGGCTGGCCAGGGGGCGCGCCGGGGCCGTCAGCCATGGCGGAGGGCGGCAAGTCGCACCGCAAGAAGAAGTCTGGGCGCAAGGCTGAGAAGCGCAAGGCGGCAGAGGGGCGCAAGAAGGGGGGCGGCGATGGCGACATGGGCGGCGCCAGCACGCGCGCGGCGCTCACAGATGACCAGGTGCGCTGGAGGGGGGCGGGAGGGGAGAGGGGTGCCTGCTGTCGAGGTGCTGCGCATCCGCGAATCCTGCTGCTGTTGCATGCTGCCCAAACTGAACGTGGTGCATTTTTTCCACCCTGCCACTGCTTCCTGCTCATGTATTGGTGCAGCGGCGCAAGCAGAACCCCAAGGCCTTTGTCTTCTCCAGCCGCGGCAAGGCCAAGCTGCAGCGCGCGCGCACCGCGGAGAAGGACCAGCGGCGCATGCATGGTGCGGGGCCTGGGGGCCAGCCACTTGGCCTGGCACGCGATGCTGCACTGGTGCTGCGGCTGCTGCTGCTAGCGATGTCACGGTAGTTGCTGTGCCAAGCTGTTGCAGCCTGCCAACAAGAGCCTGCTGCCTCCCCGCATCCCGCATCCCTTATGTTGCTCCTTCCTGGCCCGCCCAGCCTCCTCATCTTGCTGCTCGCTGCCTGGCCTCCCCCACCTCTCCCTGCAGTGCCCATGGTTGAGAAGATCACGGAGGAGCCGCCGCCATTCACCGTGCTGGTCCATGGCCCCCCCGGGGTGAGCTTACTGCCGTGCCAGGCAGCAGCAGGGCTCCCCTGCACTGCGCAGCATGAGCACTTAGCCTGTTGCAGCGGTGCCACGGTTGCAAGCTTTGGGTTGTCTGCCTCAGTCTGCCATATTCTCGAATCTGCTTCCTACTGCCACACCGCACCACACAGGTGGGCAAGACCACGCTCATCAAGGGGCTGATCAAGCACTACACGCGCCAGGTGGGGACAGGGGCAGCTGCGGAACACACGGGCATGAGCACCAGTTGGGCTAAGGCTGTGTGGACTACCTAATCCTCAAACTGTTCAGGTGTGGCTCACGCTTTCCCCTTGCACTGCTGGCACACTCTGCAGGATGTGCGGGAGATCAAGGGGCCGATCACGCTCATCGCCGGCAAGGCGCGGCGCCTCACGTTTCTGGAGTGCCCCCAGGACCTGTCCGCCATGATTGACGCCGGTGAGGGGCGGAGGGGTAGAGGGGTGCAGAAGGAGCCAGCTGGTAGTGGCGCTGGTTGTGGACGTGCCTATCGCTCTTTGGGCTCTTTGGGTGTGCAGGCGGGCAGGACCAGTGACCCTCTCAACACCACTCTCTGACCCCCGCTACCAAACCAACCTGCCACCCCCTGGCGTGCAGCCAAGTACGCCGACCTGGTGCTGCTCATGATTGACGGCGGCTTTGGTTTTGAGATGGAGACCTTTGAGTTCCTGAACCTGCTGCAGGTGCGGGGAGGGGGTGGGTTGGAGGGGTGGGTGGGTAGGTGGGCATCAGCGAGGCCACCTGATCTGGGCTGTAGTTCAGAGGCGCCCAGGTAGCAGCAGGCTTACTTGTCATGCCTCCACTGAATTGCCCTGGCTTGCTGCAGGTGCACGGCTTCCCCAAGGTGATGGGCGTGCTAACGCACCTGGACGGCTTCAAGGTGAGGCGGCCCTGGCCTGCAGTCCACTATCAAGTTGGTGTCGGAAAGACTGTCCGGCCACAGAGGGCCTGCAGCCAGTATTGTGGGGTGTGTGCTCTGAGATGCTTGCACAGCGCCCGCTGCTCGCTCACCTTGCTTACTAGACTCTTTCTTGTCTCATCAAACAGGACACCAAGGCGCTGAAGAAGACGAAGAAGGCGCTGAAGCACCGCTTCTGGACCGAGATCTACCAGGGTGCGTGGACAGGGGTGTGTTTCTGCTGCTTGACCTTTCTGCTGCTTGACCAGCTAGTGTTTCTGTGGTGCAGCAGCAGCAGCTGTGGTGCGTCCGAGCAGGTGTCGGCAGTGACGCCATCCATCGCTAACTTGGCTGGCCCGCCCTCTCTTCCTGCAGGCGCCAAGCTGTTCTACCTCAGCGGCATGAAGAACGGCAAGTACCTGAAGCGCGAGGTCCACAACCTGGGTGAGAAGAAGTTGGGGAGACTCCCGGCGGTTGGGGCATGTTGGGTGCATCGGTGGTGAGGTGGGCAGGTGTGGCCAGCAAGCTGCTGTTCCTAAGCCATCCGCCCGCTACCAAACTCCTCCCGCAGCGCGCTTCATCAGCGTCATGAAGTTCCGCCCGCTGGCCTGGCGCCAGGCACACCCCTACCTTGTGGCCGACCGGTGGGTGGCGGGGCAGTGGTACTGTGTGTGGTGAAGGACAGTGGGAGTGAAGGCTCCTCATCTCCCAGCTTGTGGGGCTGCCTGCCGCTGCACGCGCATTGTTTCCCCTGCACGTCACGCCCTCGGAGCCACCCCTCTCCTTCTACACCTCTCCCCCTTCGCTCCCGCAGGTTTGAGGACGTCACCCCGGCAGAGGCGATCCGGTCCAACCCGCGCTGCGACCGCGACGTCACGCTCTACGGCTACGTGCGGGGCACCAACTGGAAGGAGGGGGCGCGCGTGCACATCGCGGGCGTGGGAGACTACTCGGTGAGGGGGAAGGAGGGGGCACATGCGATTGGGTGAATCTCGCGCAGGTATGCTGCCGGGCCCGTGTGCTATGGCTGGATTGGCTGGTGCCTTCATGCAAGGGCTGGCACATGACGTGGCTCCCATGCATCATCTTTCATCTTACACCCCAACCGCCAATCTCCCCCCGCCCCACCCCTCCCGCAGGTGGGCGAGATTGCGGCGCTGCACGACCCCTGCCCCCTGCCCGACAAGCAGAAGAAGCGCAGCCTGAACGAGCGGGAGCGCCTGATGTACGCGCCCATGAGCGGTGAGGGGGGGAGGGGCGGGGGGAGGGGCGGGATGCAATCAAAGATGGCACCACATGTGGAAGGCTGCATGCTATCAATCGGGTGCTCTACAGCATCAGCAGCTGTTCCAGCATTGGTGCATCAGCGCAAGGGCGCATAGCTGCTGGCCGGAGCGTCCACTATCCAGCTGCACAGCCATCTGACCTGCTGGCCAGCTTCTGTTACGTGCCCCTTGCCTGCTGCGCAGACGTTGGCGGCCTGCTGTTTGACAAGGACGCGGTATACATCGACATCCCCGACTGGAAGGTGGGGCTGCCGCTGGGGGAGGCCTTGCTTGTGGGACGCTGTAATACTGGGGCCTTGCTGATGGAATCCGCTGGCCTGCTGGCCTAGACTAGCCTCTGGCGCCAACGCCTGCCTCTTCATTACAACAGCCAACTCACAAAAATCCTCAACACCAGCAAGCTGTGTGCCACCCCTTTATTGCCGCAGGTCCAGTTCACGAGCGCGGGGGTGGGCGGCGCCGAGGCGGGCGGCGAGGGCGAGGCGATGGTGCGGGGCCTGCAGGGCACGCGCCTGGCGGTGGACGAGAAGCTGGAGCGCTCCCGCATCCAGGTGGGGGCGGACGAGCTGGGCTGGTGGATTGAAAGTGGTGATGTGCTGGGAGGGGCTGGCCATGCTGAGGCACGGGGCGGGCGGCAGGTGGAGGCGCCTGCCATGCATGGCCTGGTGCAGCAAGCCAGGATGTTACGACTACAGGAGACACACAGACGCAGACGCCAGGTTCTGCTTGGCCCTGGCGGCACACCTGAGCTGGCTTGCGCACCCATCTAAGCATCCATCCTGCCTGCCCTTGCGCGCCGCAGCTGTTTGCGGGCGGCCGCGCGCTCAAGGCTGAGGAGGTGGAGTCATCAGAAGATGAGGAGGATCAGGCGGATCAGGCCATGGATGGGGCGGGCGGCAGCAGCGACGAGGAGCTGGGGTCTGATGAGGAGGGCGAGGACGGCTCCGACTCTGAGGATGAGGAGGTGCGAGCTGGGCGTGATTAGTGGCCGTGCTGCTTAGCTGCCTTGCTGACCAACTTTTTTTGCGCATGCAGCAGCGTTTGGGAAATCTTGCCGGCCTGTCGCCTTGCTTGGCTGCAGGCTGCGCGCTGTTCAATCAATCCCGCCAACCGACTGCAGCCCAACACGATTGCCTCTCCGCAGGGTGCGCCCCGCACCGGCCGCCGCGGCCCGCAGCAGCAGGTGGTGATGGCAGCAGACGGGCGCATGCGGCGGCGGGCGGTGTTTGGTGACGATGCGCTGCCGGGTGCCAATGGAGCCGCCGGAGCCAGCAGCGATGAGGAGGGCAGCGATGAGGAGGAGGAGGAGGAGGGCAGCAGCGATGAGGAGGATGAGCAGGGGGCAGATGGCGACTGGCAGCTGGCGCAGCGGCAGCAGCGCGGGGCAGCGAGTGCCGGCTCTGATTCTGAGGACCAATCAGAGGATGAGGAGGAGGCAGAAGAGGAGGAGGAGGACGATGAGGGGATGGGTGCAGCGGCGCGCTGGAAGGCGCACATGCTGGAGCGCGCCGCCGCGCTCTTCAGGTGGGGGCTGGGAGACTGGGGAGGTGGCTGTGACTGTTGGCTCGCTGCTGCAGTGGACACAAGAGGCCCGCCCGCAGCTGCATTCAAGTGCACTCTACTGCCCCCTCACTCTTGCCCCACTCTCTCGACGCCTGTTTGTCTGCCCCACCCCGCCTGCTGCAGCACACGAGGCGCGGACCTGCACTCGTACATCTACGGCACTCGCGCCACGGCGGATGTGAGTTGGGGTTGGGGATGCTGCTTGGTTGTTGGCACTCTTGCGGTGGTGTAATGCCCGCCACTGACCGTTACTGTGCCCCCATTGCCATGGTGCGCCCTGCCTGCTGGTTGGCATATGCCCAGTAGTCACCAGTCACCTCACCAAGCACTCCTGTCTGCTGCCCTGCCGCGCCCGCAGGCCACCAAGCAGCTGCAGGGCCTGTCGCTAGGCGGCGGCGGCTCGGACGACGACGAGGAGCTGTTCCGCCCCAAGCGCGGCGCAGGTGCGCGAAGCCCTCCTCTGCATTTGCATGGTTGCATCGACGGAGGCGCTTTTGGGCCATAAGCATGCCTCTTGACCCCTGCTTGCTACCTTCGGCTCCTCTTTGCAGGCGCGCACGAGGGGCCGGGCGGCGCCGGCGCGGGCGCCGTGGACGCTGTAGATGCGCTGGACAGCAGCCGCGTGGCGGTACCTCCCGAGATCCTGGCGGCCTGGCAGGACGAGGGGGCGGCGGAGCGCCTGCGCAACCGCTTTGTCACGGGTGAGGATGAGTGCGGGGACGGTCAATGAAAGGAGGGAAGAGGTGCGGATGGCTCGTGCTCTCACAGCAACCGCTCCTGTTGCTCTGGAACGTGCCTGGCACACACACACTGCGGCCGCCCCCGCCTTGCTCCCCCACGCAGGCAACTGGGACGAGGGCGAGGCGCGCGCCGCTGCTCGGCCGGGCGAGGAGGAGGAGGGCAGGGAGGAGGAGGACGAGGTGTACGGCGACTTTGAGGACCTGGAGACGGGTGCGCTGAGATTTGTGATGTGCTGGGCTGATCTGCGCTGTGCTGGCGGTGGTCAGTCCCCAACCGTGCATCGCTGCTGCAATTCTGACGAATGGACGAGCAACGCTTGTGAACTGCGCCCACGGCCGCCCTTGCCTTTGACACCTCACCACCCAGCTTCCACCACGGCCCTTCTGCAGGCGAGCGGTTTGAGGGCAGCGCGGACCCCGCCACCCGGGCAGCGGCAGCGGCTATCAAGGCGGCTGAGGAGGAGGATCTGGCTGAGAAGCGGCGGGCCAAGAAGGCGGCCTTTGACGCCGAGTACGACGAGGGTGAGCGGGGGCTGTAGGTTGGGGGTTGGTAGGGAGTTGAGCAGAGTGCTGATTAGATGCCCTACTGTGGTCAGACTGTGGGTCGGGGCAGCGTGGGTGGCCGACGGGGGCAGCTTGGAATGTAGAACACTGGACGGAGCTGAGGAAGGCCGGAGGGACGCTGAAAGCCTATTTAGCTGCTGCGTTAGACACACCACACGTGTGTGCTGGCCCTCTCCCCCACCTTGCAGGCGGCGCCAAGGCGGTGCAGGACGCGGTGCCCAAGGCCAAGGCCAAGAAGCCAGAGGAGGAGGTGCGGGGCTGCCTGGCCAGCACATGGTCTGCTGACTCGGCTTGCGTGCCACCGCCTAGTAGACTTGTATGCGATGGCCTTGCGTTGCAGGCCCTTGTTGTCTGCCTCTCTCCTGGCCCTCTTGTGTGCACTACACACCCCACCAACCACCGTCCCAACAGGAGGAGGAGGAGACGTACTACGATGCCATGAAGCGAGAGATGGCGGACCGGGCCGCCAAGACCAAGGCGGCCATGGATGCGCTGGACCCCGCCACACGCGTGGCCATGGAGGCAAGCCGCCGCCGCTGCTGTTTCTGCCGCTGCTGCTCCTGCGCACGGGGGGCTGTGGGTGGAAGGGATAGCTGTTCTGTAGCTGCTTTGGCATCTGCTGTGGCCAGCAAGCAACCACAATGATGCTGTGGCCGATAGTCACTAGCTGGCTTGTGCCCTCTGCTCACAAGCCCTTGGTGTCTTGCCCTCCACACCTGCAGGGCCACCGCCCCGGCGCGTACGTGCGGCTGCGCTTCACGGGCGTGCCCTGCGAGCTGGTCACCAACTTTGATCCGCGCTTCCCCATCCTGGTGCGCTGGGGCACGACCAGGCGGTGGTTTGCTGGCTGCTGCCGCAGCTGGGAGGCACACAGAGCTGCTGTCGTAGGCAGAAGGATCCGCGCATGAAGCATCACATGATTGCTTTACAGCTGGTCACCTTGCCTTGCCTTCCCCCTGGAACCTTGCTCCCTCTCTCCACCTCAGGTGGGCGGGCTGCAGCAGGGCGAGGAGAGCCTGGGCTTCATGCAGATGCGGCTCAAGCGGCACCGCTGGTTCCCCAAGATCCTCAAGAACCGCGACCCCCTCATCTTCTCTGGTGCGCACGCTTGGACTGTTGGGCATAGGCCAAGGGTGCTTGCCTGTGAAGGCTTGGTTGAGCTCGTGTTGTCTTGTCTCTCTCCTGCTCTTTGTCGCTGCACATGGTGCGTGTAAGCAGTGTAATGGTGTGCCCCTGCCCTGTCTCAACCTCCCGCCCGCTGTCTGCCCTGCAGCCGGCTGGCGCCGCTTCCAGAGCCTGCCCGTGTTCGCGCGCGAGGACAACAACGGCCGGTGAGCGGGCTGTTTTCGTGGCAAGCCAAGTGCAAGTGGCATGTCTGCTGTTGGTGCTAGCTGCACATGGTGCATCAGCTGCGCATGCAGGGTGGACTGTGTGCAGCAAAGAGCATGCGCCTCGCAGCTCCAACCAATGTTCTGCCCACCCGTGCGCCCTCTCCCTGCAGCTACCGCATGCTCAAGTACTCGCCAGAGCACATGCACTGCCTGGCCACGGTGTGGGGCCCGCTGGCGCCGCCCAACACAGGTGCACTGCTGAGGGAAGCGTGGGCTTAGGGCTGCTCTGAACGCCTGCGCCAAGCATCGCATGTGAAGGCACACAGCAAGCAAGTGTTCTCCTTTGAACAGCAGCAGTCTCATCCTTCACCCCACCTCCCCAACCACCCCCCTTCACAACCAGGCGTGCTGGCGGTTCAGAAGCTGGACTCGCAGCAGGCCAACTGGCGCATCGCGGCCACGGGCGTGGTGCTGCAGCTGGACGCCTCGCTGCGCATCGTCAAGAAGCTCAAGCTGGTCGGCACGCCATTCAAGGTGCGGCAATGACGTGTGGGGTGGTGGCTGGAAGGGTGGTAGGAGGGGTGGTGCGGTGCGGCTGGCACACTTGTGGCAGGCACATGGCTGGTTTTGGTGGATTGCAATGATTGTTGACACATCCAGGTCACTCCTGCCACCTGCCCTTCCACTGTTCCACACCCCCACTGCCTGCGCCGCCCCGCCCCCGCAGATCCACCGCCACACCGCCTTTGTCAACGGCATGTTCAACAGCCTGCTGGAGGCCAGCAAGTTTGAGGGGGCGTCCATCCGCACCGTGTCGGGCATTCGCGGCACCATCAAGAAGGCGGTCAAGGCGGGTCGCGAGGTAAGGGCGGGGGGAAGGGTGGGAGGTGCAGGTGCTAGGGAGGGTGGCAGCGGGGCGTGTGGCTCGTGTGTGTGCATGGCAGCTCGAGAATGCAAGACATAGGCGCGGGGTTTGGCTCAGCTGCATGTCGCACGCTGTACCTCACTGCTTCCATTGTACCCACCCGCCCACTGTTGCGCAGGGCGCGCGTGACGGTGCGTACCGTGCCACCTTTGAGGACAAGCCGCTGCTGTCGGACGTCGTCTTCCTCAAGTGAGCGCACAAAGACCGCCCTGCAGCTGCAGAGCCGCAGACTAGAGCGGACTGTAGCATCAGTCGACCGCTGCAGGGCTGCAATCAATCAGAAAACTCCCAGCGCTACGTGCATGCTGATGCTAACCTGCGGTATCACCGTCCCCGCCCTGTGCAGGGCCTGGGTGCAAGTGGACCTTCCCAAGCTGTACAACCCGTGAGTGGTTGGGGTGCTGGTTGGGTGGCATGAAGGGCACAGGGCTGTGATTGCGAGCTCAAGATTGAAAGCGCATGTCGCCAGATGGAGCGCCAAACAGATGCCAAGGCCGTGAAAGGCATTGGGGCCTATGACCAACCGCACCCCAGCTAAACCACACTCTGCTGGCCCGCATCTTGCTGCAGGGTGACCAACTTGCTAGCGCCGCACGCGCTGCCTGCGCCACGCGACCCCAAGCACCGCAAGAAGCAGAGGCGGGCGGCGGCGGCGGAGGGCGACCAGGCGGAGGGGAATGCGGCGGCAGGCAGCGAGGAGCCGGCAGCAGGCATCGGCCCCGGCAGTGCAGCAGACGCAGCGGCGGCGGCCTCTGCCGCGGCGGCAGGGGAGTTCATCCCCGCCACCAAGTGGCAGGGGCGCAAGCCTGGCTTTGCCTTTAAGCTGGGTCGCCTGGGGCTGGGCTACTACCCAGACCACGGCCTCTCCGGCACCAAGGCAGCAGGCGCAACTGCAGCAGCAGCGGCGGCAGCGGCGGCAGCCGCAGGCGGCGGCGAGGGGGCGGGCGAAGCGGCCGCAGCGGCAGCAGCAGCGGTGGGCCAGCAAGCAGCGGGCTGGGTGCCCATGAAGAATGTGGCGGACCTGCGGCGGGCGCTGGGCATTGGGGCGCCGCGCAACTCAGGTGGGGGTGTGGTTGGTGTGGGCTGGAGGTACTTGCTGCTCCAGCCAGTATATGCAGCGTCAGCTGGGTGTGCAATGCACGACTCCATGAGCTCCTTGCTCAAACTCATCTTCCCCTCCCCCGCCTCCTCCACCACAGACTCGCTGTACCGGCCCATCGAGCGCGCCCCCCGCAAGTTCAACCCGCTCAAGATCCCCAAGTCGCTGCAGGTGGGTGGCTTTGCTGCGCCGTGCTGTGCTGTGCTGTACTGGCGGGCAATGTTATTCGAGTAGGCCCTGGCTGGTGAGGCCCATGCTGCTGGTGTGAACAGAGTGGACCTCCACCGCTCCCCTCCCACTGCCAAGCAAGCAGCTCACACATGCTGCTGCCCTCCCCCTCTCCCTCACTACCCCCAGGCCGCGCTGCCCTTCAAGACCAAGCCCAAGGTGGAGGGCAAGCGCAAGCGCAAGAGCCTGGAGCAGAAGCGAGCGGTGGTGCTGGAGCCAGAGGAGCGCAAAAAGGTGTCGCTCATCGCTCAGCTCAACGCGATCCGCAACCAAAAGGCGGCGGCGCGGCGCGAGCAGCGCCAGCGGCAGAAGGCGGCGCACGCCAAGAAGGTGGCGGCGGAGGAGGAGTGGCGCTCGGCGTACAACAAGTGAGGGGGGTGGGGTGTTATGCAGTTGTTGGTTTTCTAGGCGGCACCTGTGGCGGGCGTGCCAACTGCTGGGAGGCTCCTGTGCCTCTCCTGCGGGCCTTGTCTCTGCTCATTCTGCCCTGCAACTGCCAAGCTGCTCTGACTGATGGCGCCCATACCAATTGTTGTTCGTGCCTGGCTGCAGGGAGGAGCGCAAGAAGCGGTATGTGGAGAAGGGGCAGGCGGAGCGGCGGGCCGCCAAGAAGCAGCGGCGCGGCGACTAATCATGCGCGGCAGTGGCCGACAGGCTGTGCTCCTGATGCACTCGCCAGCTGCTTGTATTTCACACGTGTGCCTCTCTGAGTGAGGTGTGTAAGCCAGGCCAAAGATGCACCATAAGGCCACATTGGCAGCGGCAGATGCTGGGGCCGCCTTGCACACTGCCGAGTGTCTGCAGCCGTGTCGTGCCCAAACGGGGCGCCCTGTCCATGCATACTTCTTTTGCCAATCACGCATCGCCCGCCTGCGCCATCCCGACCGTGCGGCCCGCAAGGCATCGCCCTCTACGCGTTTTGCAGTCGGGCTGGACGACTGGCCGCCGGGGAGTCCCAACCCAGCGGCTCTTCAAATTGCTTGAAGAAGCCAGGGCGCGATGGCCTGCTGCCTGCGCCCAGGGGGCTGCGCCGCCAGCTGCGCCGTCCCCAGCTGCAACTCCGCCAATGTGCGGGCGGGCGCGTCGCGAGCAGTACTCCAGACCTATGGCTGCCTGGGGAGCGTCTGCTCAGGTGGGGCAGCTGCAATAATGGTGGGTAGATTCCTGAACGCAGTGTGGCTGTTTTCAAGGCAGCCACGCCGCGGTGCTTGGCCGCTGCCCAACCGCTGCGGTTGGCGTTTCAAACGCAAAGTGGGTGTTCTGTGGGGCAAAGAGCGTCCTTTTTCCTGATTGTGGCCACCAGCTTTCCCTGGCTTGCTGCAGGGTTTCGAGACTTCATCCTGAGGTGAGTTGCAGCAGGAGTAACACACTGTGGCGCAGCTGAGGGGCAGGGGTGCCAAGGGCACCCCCGTCCATGCTGGCCATCTGCCGCGCTGCTCCGCTGCGCACTCCATTTGTCTGTATTTGTTTGAATTGCCCCACAGGGGCAATGTGATTGACCTGGCTGTGGCCATAGTGGTCGGTACGAGCTTCACTGCGCTGGTCAAGTGAGTGGGGGGCGCGGTGTGCAGGCAGGACTGCATGTGTTCATGCTTTGACAAACTTGGTTTTTTCAGGTAGGCATAAGGAGCAGTCCCGCTTGACGCTCCTGCCTTGTGCAGTGCCCTGGTGGCTGACTGGCTGACCCCTCTGATCGGCGTGATCTTTGGCGACCTCGACGGAACTTTTGGCGACCTCAGCTTCACCATCCGGCAGTCTGTGTTTCGCTTCGGCCATTTCCTAAACGTAAGAGCGGCACAAGGGACGGTCGATGCTTGCTGCTGCTGTGCAGCAGACTTCATGGCGCAGCTCCTCAACCACACACATGAGATGCCCAAGCATTTCCCCTCTGCTCTCCTGCAGGTGCTGCTCAGCTTCGTATTTGTTTGCATTTCCATGTACTTCCTCATAGTCCTGCCCGTGAATGCGCTGATGAAGGCATACTTTCCGGCGAAGAAGACACGGCCGTGCCCAGAGTGCTGCAGGTGGGGCGGCGCAGGCAGTGGGGACGTGTGCGCCTGCTCACCAATGCAGCCCTGCCCACATGACGCATTCCCCAATCCCACACCATCCCACACCATGATACCCTCACGTTTCCGGTGCAGCGACATCCCCACCAAGGCCAAGCGCTGCAAGTTTTGCTGCGCGCCCGTGGAGCCGCTGCCGCCCACCAAGAGCGAGAAGCAGCTGCAGGTGGCAGGTGAGGCGGCGCAGGGGTGCCGGTACGAGTGCTGGTGCTGGGCTGAGCCTGCCAGCGTTGTGCCGCTGGATGCAGTGTTTCATGCGCACCTTGCTGCATGTGCGCACGAGTGCCTGACCACGAATAGGCATGCCATTGAAACTCGCTCCCCATTGCCGCACCACCTCCCTTACTATTCACTGCCACCGCAGCTGAGGATAACGGGGACGAAATCATCACCCGATCCAAAACAGCACCGGCAGCTCCAGCAGGCGACGATGCCAAGCTGGAGGTTGATGCCAAGGGCACCAGCCCAGCAGTTTCGCGCAGCCAGTCAGCGCCGCTGCCGCTGTGCGACAAGGTGTGACCGCTTCTGTGGTGCTGCACGCGACCAAGTACTGATTCTTACCTGCTGCTGTTGATACGTTGTTGTACCCCGTTGAAGCTCAAGTTGCAACACTCCCCTCCTTCACTCGTACTAATGTTTATTTACATGCACAGTCAACATGGTCAGTTTGAATTCAACCCACAACTGCCACTTGTAAAGCAACACACTGCAAGCCAGCCAATGGATCCTCCTGATTAGTCCTGTTCATGTTCATGCACAGCAGCAGCTGAGCGCCGGCTCTTTGCTCTGCAGTCTCTGCTGCTTAGGCCAGCAACAGCAAGCTGAGAGGCCCGTGCCGCCCAGTGCACCATGCCTCCCTGGCAAGGGCGCACGCCCCGCCTTAGCTCACGCCCTGCCTTAGCTCGTACGGGCTCATGAGGCGATGCCGCATACACTTGGGTCATCGACCCGGCGCTCCATCACAGCGTCTGCGCCAACCCCTCCCTCCACATCGCTCTCCGAGGGCTGGGCCCCTCCGGCGCTGGAGCTGCTGGTGGGGCTTGACTCGGGCTCTTCAGCAGAGCGCTCGCTGGGGCGGGACTCCGCTCCCACGGGCGGCATGCGGGATGCCTGGTCTGCTGGGGCCTGGGGTTTGCACACAGGGCGGTGGTCGTGCTGCATGGTTGGACAGCAGGTGTGGGACAAGCAGTGCTGCCACCTGCTGTTGCTTTGCAAGTACATGTGTCGTGACGTGCATCCCCAAATGCAGCATGGCACACAACCACACTGCTCACCGGCATGGGAGGCCATGTCGGCACCGCTGGTGGTGCCGCTGCTGCGGTCAGAGCCTTCTCCCTGCGCGGTGCAGGGTATGAGGTGGCGCTGCCTGCTTGAGCCCTCAGCTAGGCTGAAGTTTGCGGCAGCAGGCAGGCTGTGACACACTTCCACTAGCCATGCAATGGCTGGCTGCACAAGCATGTGAACACCGCCCAATTACCCAGCCTACCCACTCCTGACACCACACCTGCGGGCCACCAGAGGCGCGGGCCACCACCTGTGTCCTCAGGCCGCGGCGGGAGCCGCCCACACCCGGCAGCGGCAGGCGGCGGGCCCAGGTGTGGTAGGAGGAGCGGCCCACCTGCACGTGAGGCGAGGGGAAAGGGCAAGGCAATGCTATGGGGCCAGACTCTGGTAGATGGCAGGCGGGCCAATGCTGTGAGGGAGAAGAGCAGGCAGAGTTCGCCCCTTTCAACTGTTGCATTTCTAACATTCCTTGCCTCACACCAGCCCGCCAAGCTAACCGACCAGCCCCCTGCACCTCTGCATTGCCAACGCTGCCGCCCTGGAACTGTGCGCCCGTGGGGGAGGGGGTGCCATTCACGCTGGGCTCACCGCCCGGCTCCTCGTGGATCTCTGTGGGGACGGGAAGCTTCTAACAAGATTCTTTAGTAACAGCTGCAGTGCACCATGTGCGTGCCGTATGCGTGAGCACAGTAGCCTGTACCCTCTCTCAATGTTCCATTGTTCCATGCGCTATTCAACATCTCGCCGCCGACTGTTGCAGCCGCTCACCCGGGGCGCGCTCGTCGGGCGGGTCGGGGCGGCGGGAGGTCTGCGAGTCCAGCTCACCAGTCTCCTGCTCCAGTGTGGGGCAACGCATGGCTGGCATTCAGAACCCCGTTGATGGGATTCCTCAAAGTTGCACCAGCTAGCTAGCAGCAATTCACCTACATCCCACCCAAGGCTGCACCTGTTCCGACCTTCTGCCACGCCTCCGTCCCACAATGCTCCCCTGCCTGTTTGGTAGTCACCCTCACTCACCCCGGGCGCCTCACTGGGCATGTAGCGGATGCTGGGGTCGACGCCCATCTCGGTGCCGCCCTCCTGGCCCTGCTGCTCCTGGGCCGACCATGCAGAGGTGTGGTAGCCGCGGAACTGGCGAGCGGAGGAGCGTGGAAGCAGAGCAGGTGAACGTGAACTGCAACTGCAAATTTGCGATACAAGCTGACTATAAGCCAGACTCTTTGCAATGCCAGTGCCCTGGGCAGCACCACACCTGGCCCGGCGCCGCGCCGCCCTGGCTGCCGGGCAGGGTGCGCTGGCCATCCGCCGCCGCCTCCTCGGCTGCAGCACCAGGAACAAGTTATCAGGAGCGCCGGCTCAGTTGCAGACATGCAGCATTCCGGAAGGCGCTGAAGAGACACAGCGCTCTCGCACCACCTCCGCAAGGGCAAGCCACAGCTGGCACTCCAACCCTAAACTGTTGGCCGCACACATCCAAGCCAGTGCGCTCACCGCCCAACGCCACTGCTGAGGGCCCACCTGGCTTGGACTCAATCTCTTCCGCCAACCCCACGTCCCGGGTGTCGTCAAACTCTCCGGGGCAGCGGGGGTGCTGCATAGGGGCTGGCAGGGTAGGGTGGTGAGGGCGTGGGATGGGGAGGGGCGAGGGCTGGAAGGCGGGGAGGCACCCAAGTGCGGACTGGCGCCTGAGCGGCACGTTCATGCTGAGGCATGGCTGTTCATTGCTGCGCCCCTCGCCCCCCTTACCGCTTGCTTCAGTGTCTCTGGAGATTGGTGGAGCACGCCATGCGTCTGGCCGGGGGCTGTCTCAGAGCTGGCCGGTGTGAGCGTCTCGTCTGCAGGTGTTAGGGGCGGGGGCAGCCAGCAGCGGTGATGAGCCTTGTACAAGTCGTGGGGTATGGCAGAACAGGCATCGCCAGCTGGTACTTGGAGCCTCCAGGTGAATTAAAACTAGGCAACAAGGCAACAAGGCAACAAGCAGTGCGAGCGCGCACATGAGGAGGTGTCCCCAGGCGTTGCCGCCGCCCCAGTCGCCTTCTGCGCGTTGGTGTAGCGGCCCTTGTCAAACCGCGCCTTCTCGCTGAAGTGATGCATCTGGGTGGCTGCAGAGCATGAAAGGGGTAGCAGGATGTGATCGCCTGAGCAAAACCCATGTGCAAGTCGAGAGCAGCTTGCACTACCCCAAATGCCCAACGCTCCCCAACTCACACTCGCTGTTCCACTTGTTCTCGTCGGGCGCCACCGCCTCCCGCATCTCCATGCTCGTGCCGCTGTTGCCGGGCGAGGAGAAGCCGCTGTGCAGCCGGAGACAAGGAGAAGTGGGGTGCATCGTTCAGAGGAGCGTTCGGCGACAGGCGGCGACGGCGCTCTACCCAGCACTGCTGCAGCAACCGCCCTTCCCTGCACATCACCATCACCGTCGACTCACTGCGCCACCTTCTCCCCTGGGCCAGGGGGCCTGCTGGCCGTGGCCAGGCCCGCCCTGGCGGCCCTCAGCAGGGGCAGGCGTCCTGCCCTGGCTGCGATCGACAACATGCTGTGGCAGTGCAGGGGAAGGAGTGGAGAGCAACTGCAAGCCGCTCCCTGCATCCAAAGGGGCAGCATCGGCGGCTTTCCTCCCGGCTGCCGCAATGGGTAACTTGTGGCCTGGCCTTGACTCCTATGGCATTCCTCTGCCTTGGACCTCCTCCTTGCTGCAAACCCTGAGCAGCCATGCTTGCTGCAAGGGCGCTGGGCAGGGCTGCGGCCCAGGGAGCCCGCTGCTCGGCTTCCCTGGCCGCCAGCGGAGCTGGTGCAGCGCTCACTGAGTCTGGGGGCGCTGGCAAGGGGTGGAACGAGTACAGCAGGGCTCTGGCACGCCTGGGGCAGGGTGGCCCACTCGGCAGCTGGAGGGACGACGAGGAGCGGTCCAAGGCGGGCGTGCCCAAGAGCCTGCACACGGGTGGGCCCTAGCAAGCGTAGGGAGTTGGGCAGAGCCCGCCTGGTTAGAGCGGCGCGACCCGCCGGCGCTGGCGGCTGGCACGTGTGCACGTCAGCATTTGCGGGCGCCTCTCAAACTTCTAGCGCCTGGAGCAGCACTGCATCAACTGCATCCCTATACTGCCTGCGCAGGCTTTGCGCTGGCGCAGCAGGGCAGCACCTTCAACGACCCCAACGCCACCGCCAGTGAGCATTAGGAGTCGATTTGGGGCAGATGTGTGCCTGGCAGGCTGCCCAGTGCACCACAGTGTGCAATCTGGATTGTGCATCAGAGGTGCTGCGCAGCCTGCTGACCTGCTCTCCTTTCCCCTTCTGCAGAGGAGGCGCGGTGCCCCACGTCTGAGGGCGGAGGCCCGGGCAATGTGGAGGCGGGGACGGGCGGCGGCGGCTACGCGCTGCTGGCTGCGGCCCACGCCGGTGCGGCGGCCGCCTGCTTCATCGACCCAACCGCTGTGGGCAACTTCTTCTTTGGCGGTGAGACCGGCTGGCCTGGGGCTGGTTGCTGATGATTCAAGTGCTTTCCCAGCCCGCACACTTCCATCTCGCTAATGCACCCCACCAATGTACCCTGCTACCCACCCAATCTGCTGCCCCAGGCGCCATCCTGGCTGAGGGCTTCCAGTCCCAGGCCCTGGTCAAGCTGCTGGGCTGCGGCATCGGAGCCGGCGCCGCAGCGTCCCTGGGCCTGAAGCAGGTGTGGAGACGGCTGCACGGTTGCCGCTCAGGGCGCGCGACAAGCTGCTGTTCGCTGATGCCTCCGATGGCCTGGCCTGGCAGTTGAACCGCCGGCAGACCTCTTGGCTTACTGCACCTCACATCATAACATGTCCTTCACCACCACTTCACTGCCGCTTGCAGCTGGCGGATGCTGACCAGCTCAGCTCCCCCACCGCCCAGCGCCTGCAGCTGGGGCTCATGGGCTTCTCAGCGGGTGGGCGGAGGTGGCAGGGATGGGGACAGACCAGGAAGCGCGGGGGAAATGGGTGGCGGGTTAGGCAGGCAGGGAGCAGGGGTGAAAACACGAGGCCCCGGCAGGCTTTTCACTGCACCCAGCTTCATCTCATGCTTTGCTTTGCATGGCTCACTCCGCTCCTGCCCAGGCACCATTGGCCTGCACGCGCTCTACTCACCCTCCATCACCGGCACGTCTTTGGTGGCTGGGGCCGCCGGCATGGGCCTCACCTTCCTGGTGCCATACCAGGTGAGCAGGCGGGCGGGCAGGCCGGGTTGTAAGCGCTTCAGTGTGAGGAGAGCGGCCTGCTTGGCTAAAATGCACTGGAAGAGCTGAGACCTTGGTAAAGCCTTGCATTTGATAAATCTTGCGCGGCAGCATGGCACGCGCTCCAGTTGGGGCTTGGTGTATGTGCACCGCTCACTGCTGGTGGCACCAGCTCACGCACTGCCAATCCTGTTGGCCCCTCGCTTTCACAGCACTATGTGAAGACCAATGGCGGGCTGAAACCCGCTGAGGCAGTGAAGAGCTATTTTGGATCCGTGCCCGACCACTTCAAGTGAGGTGGCCCGCCTGGCTGGGAGGCCATCAGCAGCAGGAGCGCTCTGCGCTAGTCTCTTGCCCAGCAAAGGTTTGCAGGCACGGGGTTGCTTCCAGAGCTGTGTGCCAAATGTGACCACGCTATCTGCAGCTGCCGCCGTGCCGGGTAAGCCACCCCCTCCATCTGTCCTGCCCCCTGCTCCCATCATGCCCCCCACAGGATCAGCGGCCTGCAGTCGGGGCTGTACAGCCTGCTGACCCCCGTGCTGGCCCTGGCTGGCGCCTCCTACCTCTTTGCCCCCGGCATGAGCCTGTCCGAGGTGTTTGGTTTCGTCAAGGGCGTGGAGGCCTTCTTCTTCTGGCAGGAAAGCAGGGCCAAGTTTGTGCGTTTAGGCTGTGGTTGCAATGCGCGACTTAAGTGGCAGTGCAGCTGGACAGCCGGAGCATGCTGTGTCGCTGCAGCAAGCACTGGGTGGTGAGATCAGGGGTAACAGAGCGTGCGGCAGGCTGTGTGCTGTCCTGGAGACTCGTGCCCATCCTCCACTGCACCCCATCAACCCTCAGCAGGCGATTGGCGGTGGGCTGATGACCGTGGCACCCGCCCTCACCTTCTCGCTCAAGGTGCGGCCAGCTGCTGCCATTTCTGGCTGGCTTTGATTTTGGCGGGGTGGCCTGATGCTTGACGCTGGGCGGACCCTGCCGTCTGTTGCACATGGCCTGCTGTGCATGCTTCAACCTTCCGTGCTGTCGCACCTCGCTAACCCTTGCGGCCGCAGAAGCTGGCTGATGGCGGGCGGCTGGGCGAGAGCTGGGCCAAGACGCTGAATGCTGGCCTCATGGCGGCAGCGCTGGGACACCTGGCAGGTGAGACAGGGGTGGCTGAGTGGTGGCCATGCCCTGCGCTGGCTATCAGTGGCAGACTTTGATGCGGCCCATGATTGATGGATGAGTTGAACGGCATGCGTCACTGGTGATGTGCCCGTGCATGCCGTGCCTGCACTGACCAGTATTCTGCTCCATGATGCCGCACTGCCGCAGTGCTCTTCCCGATGATGAGCGCCAACCAGGGCGGCCCGCTCCTGCCGTGGGTGGTTGGCGCCTGGGCCACCGCACTGCTGGGTGGCGGGCTGGGCATCATGGGAGGCGGTGCCGCAAAGGCGGCGGCCGGCCGCGTGTGAGAATGAGGAGAAGAGGGTCTATTCAGCGGGCAGATTCCCTGCTGTTGCGCTGGCAGAGCCTGGAGGGCAGAGTCCATGAGCTGGACAAGTCAAAGCACGAGCTGGAGCCCTGCCGGCCCCGGCCTGGTTGAATCAGGCAGCTTGTGTGTCGCAGGCCCTGTTGTGCATCATCACTTAGCGACTGCAGTTGTTGTCCAATGTGTCAAAGAGACAGGCGCTTGTAAAGTTTCATTCAGCTGGCAGTGCACAATAGTGAGCAGGCCAACCTGGCCGTGTGAAGTGATGTGTGCAGGGGCGAAGCGCTCACATGCGCACGGGTCCGGTACGGGGCCGCATGGGTGGGCATTTTATTAAGTCCTCCTTGCTGTCGCTTCCTGGTTGACGTCCTTGTGCACAACCGTGACAAACAAAGCAGGGAGACAAAGCCGCAAGCGCACAGCGGCCGACCGCCCAAGCGGCCCGCTCTGCTGCACACCCCTGGCACGCTCGCGACCAGCGCTAATCAACGTTCAGAGTCTACTGCTCGACATCAGCTAGCCCGCGCTCTGGGAGGACGAGGGCGATGGCCGTGGAGGCTCTTGACTCCTTAGAGCTCGAATTCGACAGGTGGGCAGGAGATTTGTCGTGCAGAGTGCAGTTTGAACGTACAGGCGGCGAAGAAGACCGCAGCGTGCACCTGGTACAATTTGCAGTGGTCGGCGCCCCTGCCGCTGGCGCATGCATGTGGCGCACCACACGCTTGCTCCCTGCTGCCAAGCCGGCCTGAACTGCCCGTGTACCCTCCCCAACATGCAGATATTTTGCGCGGCAGCAGCTGGGCACAGATGCGTTCGGCTGCGCCATTGGAGCGGCGGTCTACCTGGGGCTGTTGCACACGATGCTGTCGCAGGGGCGGCCCGACCTGGCGGCGGGCGCCCTGCTGTGCATCCCCTTTGCGCTCTGGCCTCAACTGCTGGCCCGCCTGGGGCTGAGGGAGGTGCATGTGCGATACCGCGACTACCTGCTGCTCATCCAGTAAGTCCGCGGCATGTTGGCCATGCATTTTCCAGGCGCCACTTGCAGACGCCATCATGCAGCTTGAGTGGTTGGCGGCATGCTGTCTGAAAATAGTGCCATGCCGTCACACATGCCAACCTCTGCTATCCTGAGGGTCGTGCCAGCCACTCACGCCTGCTGGACCCCCACCCCCTGCAGCCAAGTGCTGCACTACTCCATCGGCGGCCAGTTTGCGCGGGTGGTGCGGCTGCAGGACAAGTGGGCCACATCCACACCTGCGGCCTTCCTGCTCGGCTTTGTCCTCAGCTCCAGCATGCCGTGGCAGGTGCGCTGAGCGCGCTGCTGTGCTGTGCATGCTGTAGAGGTCACAAGCACGCCGGCTACTGGCATGTCTGCGGCGACACAACACAAATGCTCAGCAGATGCCGCAGTGCATACCAATGCCAACGTGCCACGCCTCTCTCCCTTCCTCGCCAGGTTTTGGACAGCCTCCTATACCGCATGCGTTTAAAGCGGTTCATCAGCTTCAAGCCCGTCGTGATTTTCTCGGTTGCCATGCTGGAGTGGCGGGTGTGCCAGCTGACGTGTCAGGCCATGCCAGGCAAGTAGGGGGGCACCTTCCCAGATGCATGCAGCAGTTGCCTGCTGCCTCCATCCCTCTGATATGCTGCTGATGCTGCGTCCCCATGCCGGTGGATAGTTGTCTCACCCTCTATTTGCTGCTGCTGCAGTCGAGTCGGCCATCTTTGGCGCGGGAGTGCGCCTGCTGCGGCGACTGGCCGCACCGCTGCCGCTGTCGCTGTCGCTGCCGCCGGCACGTGAAGGTGAGGCTGTGTTTTGTTGCCACCAGCGCAGCTGTGGGGACTGCCCGCCAGCCACCTGCCCGCATACCACCTGGGGGCTGCATTTGGGTGGTGACTTTCGAAGTTGCATCCCACCCGCCTTGCTGAGCAGATGTGGTGGTCTCCTGCTTCAAGCTCCACACCTTTGCCATGCTGACCCTCACTTGGGTGCTGCCAGCGTTTGCGCTGCGGCGCCTGGAGCAGCAGGTGGGCTAAGTGTGGCGGAGGGCCGGCTGCAGTGTGTGCTGCAGCTGTCGTTGCTGTTGATGCGGAGGGTGGTGGATGGGATGGTGGCATGTGTCCATTCACCTGCTCAAACAGTCTTCCCATTGCTCCACCGCCTGTCCCAGGCATGGCGCAGCTTCCTGCAAGCACGCAGCAGTGGAGGTGCTCCCAGCATGGCAGCGCAGCCGGATGCGCAAGCGGATCCCAAAGCAGCGGTCTCACGCACGGTGCTGGCGCCAGTTGCATTGGTGCTGCCGGCGCTGGCCATGCATGCGTCGGGTGCCGGCGTGGGCATGAGCTTGGCAGCCACTGGCCTGTCGCTGCTGGCGCTGACGTATGCGCCGCTGCCGCGCCAGGTGGGCTCCGGTGCGGAAGCAAGCCGAGCCCCGCTTGCAGATGCCGACCGGCGGGCACTCGAGGAGGCAGCAGGCGCTCCGCTGGCCTGGTGGCCAGGCCTGCCGGGGTGGGGGGCTGCAGCCCTGCTGCTGGCCACCTGCTGGCACGCCATCGACGTATTTCGGACACCGCTCTGACATTCTTTTTGCGTGATGTTTTTTCAAATGTACTGTAATTCTTTGGCCAAGAGAAAACAAACAGTTGTAGACATGTAATGGGCACGGAAAAAGCTGTAAAACGCAGCATCGGCAAAATTTCAGTTCTGAACTGGGTCCTGATTGGCGGAAACAGAGAAATTGGCAGAAACAGAGGTCTTGGCAACAAACAGATATCATTAGCAGCATACTGCGCTCACTTACGAGTCACGCTCCGCCATTGCCGCCGCCAGCATCCACAGGTTGCCCGTGAGCAGCCAGGCGGCCAGCAGCAGCTGCACCACGGGCATGCCCGCGCCGGTGCACGCCTCGTGCACAACGGTGTTGGCCTGTTGCCAGACTGTCTCCAACCCGGAAGCCATGCCGCACAGCTTGCCCCACAGCGGAGGCTGGCTCCGCCGCCCCTGCTCCTGCTGCTGCTCCTGCTGCTGCCGAGGTGGTGGTTCCTCGGGTGTGCCGCTTGTGAGGGCCGACAGCACTGTTGGCACCAGCACGCCAATCACAGCTTGATGCATGTTCAGCAGTGCCACGCAGATGCACCTGCTGTCGCCTGCATGGGCAGGGCGGGTGTGAAAGGTGTGGGGGCACGCTGAGAAGTAGATGCAAACTGAAGGGTAGACAGCAAGCTGATCCGCATGAGGGGAGCGGGTGAGCAGTCGGGTGGGCAGTCATGGGCACCCATCACCGTCCACCCTGCCCCAGCTATCGAGCACTCTACCGCCCAGCCCTCCCCCCTCACCCTGGCGGTGCAGCGCGGACGCAGACGTGAGCGGCACGGTGAACAGCGGTACGCAATCCAGCCAGCCCGAGAAGCGCGCCATGCGTTGCGCGGCCCGCGGGTTGTCCAACAGCGGGGTCCCACAATAGGCCTCGCTGTTGGACACCAGCGCCATGATGATGCTCTGCTGCAGCAGCACGGCCAGGGGCGGCTGGTGCAGGATGAAGCCGGCCACCATCTGGAGCAGCACGCGTGTGCCTGCAGGCCAGGTGGGGACAGGAGGTGTGTGTGTGAGTGGGCGCACAGGCGGCCCCCGCGGCTTGATCGCCCGCCTCAGCGGCTTGATCGACCGCCTCAGCTTGACGGCAGGCACGGGCCGCCCAAGCCCTCACCTAGGGCAACTCGTAGGTAGTCCACCAGCATGCCTCCCAGCCCGGGCGTGGCACCATGGTGCAGCAGAACCGCGCTGCCCTCCTGCAGCGGCGGAGGGTGGGTTGAACGTGGGCACCTAAGAGTGCTGAGCAGCCTGGCTGCGCCACCTAGCTCAGTCACAAGGGGCTGTTGGTGCCCAGGCCAGGCTGTTGCAAGGCGCGGACGCTGCCTGCAGCTTGCGCACGGCCACTGACCGTTGGGGATCGATGGCTGGGAACTACGACAATGCTGAACCTGAGCACGCTGATCATCCAGACCCTGCATGAAAGTATGGGCATGCTCACCAGTCACAGAGTGGTACGGAGCAGCGGCAGCACGCAGGCGGCCATCAGCAGTAAGTGCAAGCAGCGGGAGCATCGAATGGCAGTCACCTGTAGCGGCGCCACGTGTCGTGCGGCAGCATCAGCGTGAGGGCCACACATGACGAGTGGATCGCCACCAGGGCTGCCTGCAGCAGCGGCGAGGTATCCAAATTGAGGCAGTTGGCATCGGGAGATCCATCTTGGGCAGCGGGGTTCGTGTACCCCGGTCTGGGCCAACTCATCTGCTCGCAAGCCCCCAGCCCGCACCTGATGCAGATGTGCGCGCAGGCCGGCAACAGCTCCAGTGCGGACCCAGATTGCCAGCTGGATGAGCAGGCCAAACAGGCCAGCGGCGAGTTCTACACGCCGCCTGACTCCGCCCCACTCGCAGTGCTGCCGCGCATGCCGCTGCGGCGCCTGCTGCTGGTCATATGTGGAGGCAAGCGGCATGCCTGGCTGCTGTCAGCTCAGGCTGCTGCCCACCAGCGCTATCCGCTGCTTGTGGTACAGCTGCACAGCTGTGCGAATATAGTCCGGTTCAGACTTGCCGGTAGGTGCCCCAGGCTCCGCCGCCACCGGCGGCAGGCCCACCCGGCCAAGGGCTCACGGCCTCTGGGGTGGCTGCTTGTGCTGGTGGCAGGCCTTGAAGTTCTCTAGCCGCGTCAGGCGCCAGGAGCGTGCTGCTTTTGGGACGGTCGAGCCGGCTGGCTTCGACGGCAGAGAGCGGGGGAGTTTTCGTGTGATATACGTGAAATTTGTGAAAGACGTTTGATTCCGTTTAGGCCTGTGCGACGCATACTAGGCCAGCGTGCATGAACTGGGCTATGTCTATGGTTTTGCCGATTGCAGCATACTGAAAGTGTCATAAAGAGGGGCTGTTCGAAAGTGCATGGCCAGCAGCAAGCATGCAGGTGGCCCCGCCTCCGCAGCAGGCAGCTTGCGCCCCCTGCCCTCCAGGCGGCATCCGCCCTTGCTAGGCTGAGCTCCATTCCCGGCATGTAACCATGGACGTCTCGGCTTTAGTCCACTGAATGCAGGTGAAGCTGCTACTTTGAGCTGGACGGGATGACCTTTGATTCGGATGATAAGGGAAGCGCCGGACGGCTACCCGAGATGCGTGAAAAGCGATGCGGATCACCTGCAGTGGCTTCTTATCTGTTGAACATCCACTGTGCGCTGCATCTCTGTACTGCCCTCATATGCCTGATTGACTAGCTGCAACCACTGTGGCACCGCCGGCAGCAGACACACCTGCGCACAGCATGCAGCAGACCCCTTTGGGCGCTTTCCGCACAGCGCCACTGCTGCGCCACTGTGCATGGTGCTTGCACGAAAGTTTCGGTTGCGACTTCACCCAATGTGCCACACAAACTTGATCTATCGTGTTCTTGTCACACGAACTCCATGTAGCTTCAACTTGTCAGTAAGCTGCCATCCCTTCATCCCATGTTGTTCAGCGGCAGAGCGGCAGCGGCAGCGGCGGCGGCAGCTGCCTCTCTCGTCATGTCGCGTGGTTTGGCATGACTTTCGGCTTTTCCGCTCCCCAACGCTTTGCCAGCTGCGGTTGCTCCTCTCGCTCGGCTCCCGGAGCCCTTCGTGTGCACAACCCTTTGGCTCCCGCCTGGTGGCCGACCCTTTTCAGCCCTAGCGAGCTCTACGGTGAGGGATGATGCGCTGCGTGCCGGTGCCGCTGCCTCCGCCGTTGCCGCCGCCTTGCCGCTGCTGCTGCCGCCGCCACCGCCGCCGTCGCCGCCATCGCACGGTCGGCAGCAGTGAGGACATGCTGTGCCGGCATCAAAAGGAGCAAACATGCACAAGCCTGCCCCAACTCATTGCGGCGGGCTCAACCTCGCATTATCATCGCCTTTCCAAGCCTGCCTGCCCTCCTCACTGTCGAAACGCGTCGCCCTCGCTGCACTGGTGCAGGCCACATGTGCTACCAGCAAACGTGCGCCTCATGCGGCAAGCCCAGCTGGGGCGGCTGCGGGCGCCACATTGATGCAGCGCTGAGCGGCGTGCCCGTGGAGCAGCGCTGCCACTGCAAGGCAGCCACACAGGCTGAGCACGATGGCGGCAAGAAGTGACCACGTGCCCAGCGCTCGCTCTTCCAGTCCCTCCAATGAGTCTTTACATGCCCACCAGAGGCGAATGCCGCCTTGACATAAAATCCACTCATTTTGTTGAGGGCACCGCAACTGTTGATAAATAGCAGAACCGCGTTCAGTGTCGCACCAGCGGATGGCACAATTGTAAAGAAGTAAGGAGAGCGACCACACAAGCAGTCCAGCCAGGGCACCTGGCAACTGGCCTCTGGCATGGGCAGTGCTGGCGCTGTCACACAATGCCCGTCATGCTTGTCACTCTGCGGCGGCCACCAGCCGGCAGCTGCCGTCCAGCGCACGCTCAAGCTCCCGCAGCCTAAATCCTGCACCCAGCAGCGCCTGCCGCACAGCTGCTTCGTCCGCCAGCGCCGCCTGCACCGCCAGCACGCCCCCCGGCTTGAGCACCCGCCGCACCTCCCCCAGGCTCTCCTGCTGCCACCAGCTGGCCACCAGGCCACTGCTGCAGCCCTCGGAGCTGCCTGCATAGTACACCACCGCGTCAAACTGGCCGCCCATGGCCGCCAGCTCGGGCTGCAGCGAGTTGGGGCGCAGCTCCAGCGGCTGCAGCTGCACCGCCGGCAGGCCGCGCCGCCGCGCCGCCGCCACGTCCTCGTCCACGCCAATCACCTGGGGGTTGGGGGTTTGGGCGGAACTGGGTGGGTGAGGTGCAAGATTGTTGGAGGACGTGCGGCTGTTCAGCACATGCTGCTGCTGCTGCTGCTGCTGCTGCTGCTGCTGCTGCTGCTGCTGCCAATGCTCGGCCACATCGTTGCCGACGCAACCCATCACCCATGCCACACACCCTTCACCCAGCCACCCTCCGGCGTACCTGCAGGCCGCGCGCAAACAGCAGCTTGGTGAGTGCACCATCGCCGCAGCCCAGGTGGAGCACCCGGTCGCCGGGGTGCGCGTCTGGCGGCACTCCAAACCGCGCCGAGTCGATGCGTGGGAAGCTGCAGCTGGCGGCCTGAAGAGAGGGAGGGAGGGCAGGTGGGTGGGGACAGGGCGGTGAGCGGCAAGCCGCAGGGCGAGCCTGAGAAGGACAAGTGGCAGGCGGCATGTGCAAATCCGTTGTGAACCAGCCAACTGCCGGACCAAACCACTGCATGCCTACCAAGCAGCACAGAGCGCTTGCCTGCACGGCCCCGGTTGCCCACAGGAAGTCGATGAAATCAAGGCCGGGAGGCGGAGCTCCGGCCAGGCTGACCACGCCAGGCAGCGCGTCCAGCAGGGCAGCTGCATCCTCGTCATCCTCATCCCTGCAGGGTTTGTATCAACCAGAGGGGCATGTGAGCGGCAAGGATGGATGTGCGGCGAGGAGCCAGCTGGCGGGAAGCAGCATGCTGCGGGTTGTGCCTCTGTATACCACAAGCCAGCCTACGCCAACAGCTTCTTGGCCCCAGGCGCCTGCCCAACACACGGCAGCGGCGGCACTCACCAGGTGGAGCTGGACAGGCTCAGCGTGCGGTCCCCATAGGCGCCCCACCCCAGCGCCGTGTTGCACTCGGCCAGCCGCTGCTGCAGGTGCGCCAGCGAGTCCACCGTGAAGGTGGGCACTGCGCCCAGGGGCGGCGGAGCTGCGGAAGCTGCTGACGTCTCGTTGCCGCCTGCGTGGGGGGCAGTGCTGGACAGATTGAAAATGCGGCAACTTGCCTGGAGACCCACGCAACAAGCGGCAGCAGCCGAGGCGGCGGCAACCGCTTTGGCCGTCACCAATCCAGCCCATCCCTTGCTCACCGCCCGCAATCAAGCAGGAGGCAGTGCCCGCAGCGTTGGCGGTCTCAATGTCCTGCAGGGCAGCCGCGGACTGGTACGTGTTGGGTGCTGCAAAGTGTGCCTGGCAACACAGCAGCCCAGGCTCCGCACAGCAGCTCTCGTGCCATTTCATGCCAACCAGTCCGATGCAGTAGAACCACCCAGCCCCTTCTCACCTCCATGCTATCGCCGACCATGAGGAGCTCAAAGGGGCGCATACCCCACGCCTGCAGCGTCAACGGGGATAAAATGCCGGTCAGCACCAGAGTGCACCCAGACATGCGCCGGCTGCATGCCTTCCAAGGATTGCGCCTACTGCCCTGCCCGGCTGCGCCTCTCACCACACACCTCACCATCCCGCGCCACACCACCCACTCCCCACCTCGGAGAAGTGCAGCAGGCTGCGGGGGTCGGGCTTGACGTACGGCGTGTTGTCGCGCGTCAGCAGCACGTCGAAGCAGGAGCGCCACTCCTCGCCAATGGTGGCAAAGAAGGCGTCCACCGACTCGGTGGTGTTGCGCGTCACCAGGCCCACCTGGGAGACAGCCAGAGGTGCAGGGCAGCGGCGCATGGCAGGGTTGCCCCGTGGCAGGGTGCAGCTTGGCTGCTTGTAGTGTGCACATGATGTACCCGCCGCTCTAAATTGCAGGCCTGCTGTGGAATGCTGGCATTCAGACTCGATTAGTGACAGTTGCAATGCCCCTCCCAGAGTCCCTGCAACGCATCTTCGCTGCCCCGAGCTGCCCCCACCTTGACGCCCGAGGCGCGCAGGAATGCCAGCAGGTCCAGCAGGCCGGGCTGCGCCTGCAGCGCCGCGCTGGCCTGCGCCTCCAGGTCCAGAATGACATCCATCGACCGCCTGGGAAGGAAAAAAGGATGTGGGGGTGGCAAGCGAGTGCTTGCTGATCAACGGCAACCAGCGTCCATGCCATGGAGCAGCATGCGCAAGCAGCAGCAGGTGAGAGGGCCATGCTACCCCTGCCCCGGCTTGCAGGGAGCAGTAGACAGCCAGCGGTGCCGGGCAAGCCAGCCGCACTTCAGCAGAGCTCAAAGCGCTCACTTGATGCGGTCGCCATCGTCCCACGACTCCATCACAGTGAACAGGTCGCCAACCGGGATGTCCACGGACTTGCGCATCGTCACATAATCAATATTGGACACGGTGAGTGTTCCTGGATGACAGGGATGAAGTACAGAAAAAATGTGGCAAGCCAATTGGCCCATCCCTCAGCCCCGACGGCGGCGGGGGGCTGCCCTTCCTTCTTTTCTTTTCTTCCTCCTCTTCCTTCCCCTTCTTCCTCCTTACCGTCCATGTCGAAGATGACGCCGCTGTAGAGCAGCGGAGAGCTGGGCACCGCAGGGGGGGCAGGGGGGCCAGGGGGTGCTGCCGCAACCGGTGCCGACGCATACTCTGCGGTAGCGGCGGCGGCAGCAGCCTCTCCCGCCGCCTGCAGCCGGGCCGGCTGGCGCTGGGTCGCTGCATGGGCTGCCCGTCGCTGCCTCCTGGGCGTGCAAGCACCCCTGGGCGCCGCAGTGCGTGCACAGCAAGCGGGTGCTGCTGCCGCCGCTGCCCGCGTTGGTGCACTGGCGGAGATTGCCATATTGCCCTGCTGAGTGCGAATTGTAGCACGGCACCGCCTGCAAGTGGCTCGGCGGGCACTTTGAGTTGACGCTCGAGTGAGCTTGGGAGCTTTTGCAACCCGCTGGGCGTTGATTGTGTGCTGGTCGCAGGTTGCAGCACTACCAGGCGGGAGATCGGCCGTTTGCCTTCTGGCCCATCCACCTCATCTCCCCCAGCGGCGGCGCTGGCTGGCGGCGGCGGGAGCGAGCTGCCTTGCATGTGCACAAACGTCGGGGGCAGATCATTATTGATACACGAATGGGGCTGGCCAGAAGGCCAGCAGAGTTGGAAGAGTGCTTACTGGCAAACAGGCACTTGCGGTCACGAGAAATACCCTCGTTTAAGAACTTGCCTCCCCGCACTCGTTCCGCCGCGTTTGGCAAGGCGTGCACGCCTCCCCGCGCCTCCCTGCACGCTCCCAATTCGCTTCTCGCATTGCAGCTTTCCAGCCCTCCCCTCCTCCCAAAGTTGCACTGTGCCAGGCATTAGATCCATTGAGAGCCGCAGCATGGCGTGAGCGGCTCTCATGGCTCCGCAGTTTGCCATGCAGTGTCGGCGATAAAACATTTGTATATGTATGAAAACGGTACAGGTGCCCCAGCCGCTGAAGTGATCACAAGCCAGCTGCCATGCCACCCTGAGCAGCAAACAGTCACAGATGAAATGAGAGTCAGGTACGTGTCAAACAAAATACAGGGGGCAGGGGGGATCCACCGCAAGGTGGCATGGCGCGGTTGCAGGGCTGGCATGCCTCGTGCCGCTGCCAATGGAAGCCTCGGCCCGTGCTGCCGATTCGGTCAGTGTAGGTTGGCATCCAAGTTCATGGAGCGCGCCAGCTGAATGAACACCTCCTCGAGCGTGGCGTTGGCAACCGCCCAGTCCAGCACCGTCAGCTGCTGCTTGGCGGACGCCATGGCGTCAAACACCGCTGCACAGTCGGGTGTGGTCAGTTGGTCAGGGTCGGAGTGGGGCTGGGAGGCATTGGACTTGGGACCCACAGTCTTGGCGCCTGCCCCACCCCGCCCTGCCCCGTTGGCTAATCCGGCACAACCAGATCAGCTGCAGCTCCGTCTCTCACCGGGCAGCGTGACCTCGCTGGTGGGCAGCTCGTACTTGCGGGTGCCGCCCAGCGCATACGTCAGCCGCGCGCCCGGAGACAGCCGCCGCACCAGCGCCTCGGCCTGCTGCTCCTCCGCGGGAGGTACCGTTATGGTGAACACAAGGTATCCGCCGTAGCGGCTGGTCAGCGCCTTGGGGTGCCCCACGCACACCAGCGTTCCGTCCACAAAAATGCCCAGCCGGTCGCACAGCACGCTCGCCTCCTCCATGCTGCCGGGAGGTGGGGTGGGGTGGGGCGAGGTGTGCCATGCTGGGGGTGAGGCGGGTGACAGGTGATGTTGTAGAGTGCAAGGCACGGGGCAGTTGGGAGCAGTGCCGCAGACAAAGGAACGAGGCTGTATGCACTTCGGCCCCGCAGGCCTTTGATGTGCCGTCCCTCCTCACCTGTGGGTGGTGAGGATGATGCCTCGGTCCCGCTTGGCCGCCTTCACCACGCTCCACAGGTTCTGGCGGGACGCGGGGTCCAGGCCCTGTAGGGGAGGGCGGCAGGGACGGCGGAAACGTGGTTCGGGAGGCATGGGATGCAGGCCGAAGAGGCTGGTGAGTCAGCGCCCCGAGTTGCCACGTCCACCCGACTCCTCGCCACCAATTCGCTGCCACCGCCCCCCTGCCACCCCCACCAAAGCAGCAGGCTGCTCTCACTGTGGAAGGTTCGTCCAAATACACCACCAGCGGGTCGCCGATGAAGGAGATGGCCACGCTCAGCCGCCGCTTCATGCCGCCGCTGTACTTGCGCACCTGGGGGATGGAAGGAGAAGGGGGCCACGCCAGTGGAGCAGCAGGAGCTGATGCTCTGGGCCCCCCGTCTAAGCCACAGTGCGGCCAGCCAAGCTGTGGCTGCTGGTGCACTGTCGCAGCCCGAGTTAGCACCAGCTGACCAGCTGTTGGCTGCATGTGTGGAGCGGCGCCTGCCAGCACAGGGGGCAGCGCAGCGCGGAACCTTACCTGCTTGTCGCCCACACCGGCATGCAATAGGTTGACGGAGCGCAGCGCATCATCCACCGCTGACTTGAGCTGCTCGCCCCGCAGGTTCTGGAGCACAGAGGGAAGGGGGAGTGGGGAGCGAGTGCCGAGTCAGGCATGCGGACGGGCAGGCGGAATGATGCTGTTTGCTGCTATGCGGCGCTGCCCAGGCAGCAAGGTACAGCCTGAGACACGCGTGTGCCTGCTGGCTGAGCGAACACACAGTACACGGCAGCACAGCCGCACAGTCCCAGCGGGGGCCGCACCTTGAGGCGGCCGTAGAACATGAGGTGCTCCCGCGCGCTCAGCCGCTCCCACAGCAGGTTGTCCTGGGGGAAGGGGCGGGGGTGGATGAGGGCAGGGCAGAGTGTGGGTCGTGGCTGGGTTGGGACGGCAGGACTTGGGGCTAGGCTTGAGTGCTGGTCTGATGGAAACGGGCGCTTGCACAGCTGTGGCCACTGCGCCCTCTGCAACTGCTGCAACATGCCCCCAGCATGAGCCACCCCAGCGCCACACCTGGGGGCACACGCCCATCAGCGAGTAGATGGCGGGCATTTCACGGCGGATGTCGTGCCCCTCCACAAACGCGGTGCCTGCACAGCCAGCAGGTGTTGGCGGCACACGCACAGGTTGTGTCAGGGCGCTGTGCTGTGCCGTGGAGACGTGGCGCAAGGCAGTGCTGCTTGCATGGCGGTGCCACACCCAGCCAGTCGTTGCCCCTGCTGCTGTGGCTCCCCCACTCCGCACCCTGTGTAGGCTCCAGGAAGCCGGTCAGGATGTTGAGCGTGGTGCTCTTGCCCGCGCCGTTGGGGCCAAGTAAACCAAAGCACTCGCCGCGCTCGATGGCCAGGCTGAGGCCCCGCACCGCATGCTTCTCACTGTAGGGTTTGACAGGTTGAGGCGTTGTGTCAGGTTGGGAGTGCAAAGTTAGTGGTGCTGCTGCTGAGCATGCGCTCTGCTGATCTGTCAACCACAGCTGGACATGCTCATTGTCCTCCTGCCATAGCCGCAAAGTCGCCACCCCCCAATCACCAGCCCAGCCCGCCCACGCACCCGCCGCCGCCGGATGCCGGGAAGGTCTTGTGCAGGTCGCGGATGACGATTGCCTCGGCGCGGTTGCCACCGGGGGGCAGCGCCTCCACCCGCAGCCGCTCCGCCCGCACATCCTCCGCCTCCACCGGGATCTGCAGAAGGGGTGGGCCAGGGCAGGAGATTGTGGGTGAGTGTGTTGGGTTTTCCGAAGGGGACAGAGGTTAGCGAGGGTTGAAGGTTAGCCGAGAAGTGGAGTTCAAGCATGCCAGTTGGGCTCTGCAAGAATGAGATCCAGACTGCATCGACACCACAACCACTCACCGTCACGGTTTCAGCGCCATCGGCGCCGGCCTTGCGCTTCTTGGCGCCGCCCCGGAAGCGGCCCAGGAAGAAGAGGGGGTGGCGCGGCACGCCCACACCCGTGTCCGTCACTTGCTCCAGGTACCTGGCAGCCGAGGGTGGGAGGGGCAGGGCAGGGGTGGGGCCTCGGTCTGAGAGGGCGGGGCTGCTGGAGCAGTCACGAATCAAGCCGGCACGCTGGCGGCTTGGCTGGAGGTTGCGGCAGGAGCTTGGCAGCAGGCAAGGCTGCCTGTTGCAACAGAACCAGCGCTGCTCACCAGGCGATGAGCATGAACAGGACCCACTCCACCGCCATGATGATCTGCGGGTGGGCCGGGCAGGGAGGGCAGCATGGTGGGTGGCAAGCACGTCAGAGCAGGCCTTGCTCCCGGCCCCACTGGCGGAGCTGCTGAGCCCCATGCACTAACCAATGTGCTAGACAAACATCGCACCATGACTGCCACGAGGCCGTTGTTCTCGTCGCCCAGCTTGCTCCACGTGATGCCCTGGCCGTCCTGGTACGAGGCCCTGAAGGCGTACTGGCTCATCTCGTACAGCCCCCGGAACAGCGCCCAGCCGGGCACCAGCTCCAGCCAGATGACCCACCAGTAGCCCTGCGGAGATTTGGGAACCGCATTAAAGCCAGGTTGGAGATCAGGCTGGAGTTGGCAGTTGGGCTGCACTATGTTTGCCACAATTGCCACTGAACAATGCAGGGCCACAGCCTGGCACGCAGCGTTGCATCCTGCGCGCGAGCACTCATCAACATACGCACCTGGGACACAAACTGCTGGACCAGCAGGTATCCCACCAGGCCGGTGCCCAGCACGTACAGGAAGCCCACGGTCACGGCTGCAGAGCGGGAAACAGGCAACGGGATACAGCCGGGTGGGCAAGGCTCGAGTGGCCTCATGGCTTGCTTTGGCCTTTGCGACCAAGACCTCCGACCACCGTGCTTGTTCCAGCCCGCATGCAGCACTTGCAAGCACCGGCACTCACCCGTCTTGGAGGAGCGGAACAGCGCGGACAGCAGGAAGGCAAAGGCCACCAGGCAGTTGGTCCACACTGCGGCAGGGCGTAGGAGGTGGCAGCAGGTGCTGGGACGATGCCTCGCCCAATCGGGTCAAGCCTGGCTCTTCCCACACTGCACAACAGCAGCACCCGTTGCATGCGCTTCCTGGTGCCCCCTGCTGCCACTCACGCAGGTAGAACACAAACTGGAAGCTGTAGTCGGTGCGGCGGAAGAAGGAGAGGTTGATGCCGGAGCCAAACAGGATGAGCACCCAGGTGAACAGGAACTGGAGGGCGAAGAACCAGCAGTACTGCGCAGGGGAGGGGTAGAGCGGGGAGGCGCGGTGCAGGCAGTTGAAAGACAGGCGGGCCCACTCACCCACTCAGCTAAAATTGGAGCCAACTGGCATGGCATGCAGGAGCGCCACACACAGGCGGCAGGGCTGGTGCTGGCGGGAGCAATGCCTGCCGCTGCTGGACCCCCTGCGCACCTGGATGGTCCAGTAGGCCACGTCTCCCAGGCCGTGCATCTTCATGATGGTTCGCAGCCGCCGCTCCTTCTCGTACACCAGGTTAAACAGCATGAGCGGCAGCAGCAGCTGGAGCAGCCCTGCAGGTGGTCGGAAGGAGGGGGCCACAGGGAGGCGGGAGCAATGTGACAGCACAGCAGGCCCAACAGAAAGGCAGAGGCGAGTTGCAGAGTGCAGCGTGGCATGCAAAGGCCTGTCAAAACTGCGCAGCCTCGGGCACAGGGCTACCAATGCTTGACATGTGCAGAAGGCGTTCAGCCAGCCCCACTCACAGGTGAAGAAGAGCGGGCCCAGCAGCGCTGAAAAGTCAAGGCGCAGCGCGGAGCCGCCCTGCAGAGGGAAAGAAGATGCGTACGAGTTTGACACAACCGCCACATCGCCGTGTGACCTTTTGCCATAACCATGCGTCTTGCACCGCGCTTGCATGTGCAGACAGCCCCGCCCAGCCCAGCCCCAGGCACCTTTGGCATCTCCTGCAGGCCCAGCAGCCAGGTCTGGTACGCATCGCTGCCCAGCGCCCACTGGAGGAAGGCGTTGGTGGCGCGGTTGATGCCCTGCAGTTGTAAAGGGCCGGGGCGGGCGCTGTGGATGTGAGGGGGGAGATGCAAACAGGTGATTGGGCAGCAAGGCCCCAGCTTGGCGGCATGCCAACCCAGCACGGTGCACTGCACTGAGTCGTGCTGTGCTGCGCTGCGCCCACCTGGTTGACGCGCAGGATGGTGGGCGGGCCCTGGTCGCCGCGCGCCGTGCCGTTGTACAACATTAGCATGTTGTAGGCGGTGCGGGTGGTGTTCTGGAAGTCCCACGCCTGGATGGCGCGGGTGCCATCGCAGCGCGACTGCACACGGGATAATCACAAGGGCAATCGATCAGAGAGGTGGGCAGGTGAGCAGCGCGGTCGGGAAGCAAGCAGGCCCACCATCTACTATCATGCTGTGCTGAGCAGAGAAGAGCGCGCAGTGCAGCGGCGAGCTGAGGCGTGCCTGGCGGTAGCCGCAGTACAGCTGGTCGCTAATCTGGTCGCTGGCGTTCCATTGAGTGAGTACCTGGGTTAGGCTGCGGAGCAGGGGTAGGTGAAACGCAGGGGCTGGTGAGCAGCTGGGTGATGGAGCTGGCAAGCTGTTGGGGAAGCTAGCGACTTATAGTGAACACAGGTGAATAAGCTTCCCAGCCCGAGAGTTCCTGCCCACTCACTTGAAGGCCAGCTGGTTAGCGAGCGAGGTGTTCAGGTTGGCGGCCAGATTCAGGCCCTGTGTCAGCACAGTCTCCGAGGCCACTGCACTCGACAGCAGGGGCAAGGGGCATCTTACGTGAGAAAATGCAATGCAGGTGGCGACCTCGAGGCCAGCCTCTGGTGACCTGCCTTGTAGCAGCATCGAACTGCCTGCAGAGGCAGCAGCGGCACAGCAGTGCGCACCTGCGCCCGGCGCAGCGGGGTCATCCACCAAGTTGAGGAGCGTGGCATTGTACCAGCCATTTGAAATAAACGCAGGCTCCAAATACAGGCTGTAGAAGTCGCGGCCGCGCTCCGTGGTGCCGTATACCAGGCCCAGCGCAGACAGGGCTGAGGCGTACAGACTGCCGCCCTGCGCATGGCCCCAGTGTGGGGTGGAGTGCGGGAGGGGCCAGTCAGCCGATGCGCATGGGAGGATGGGGTAGGGCAGAGAGCGCGAGAATGCAACATCATATAAAGCAGCCAAACATGTGAATTGCCTGCAAAGCCAGGGGCTGCCTGCAGCCAGCCCAAATAGTGCAGCGCACAACCGCACGCCTGCCCACCAACCCACCGTGACATTGCTCTGGCTGAGCAGCGCCAGCGCTTGCGCAACGTTGCCCGTGATGTTTGGGTCGAAAAACAGGTTGGCGGCAATCGCTGTGGCAGTGGCGTTGTCCTCACCTGTTGCATTGGAGAGCAGAGGGCAAGCGCATGAGGCATGGACAGGTGAAAGCAGTCAGGTAGTGCCGCCCAGAACAAGTATGGACGTTGCACCTGCTCCTGCTTAGCCGAAGTGGCAGCTCCACAGAGCGAGAGCACGAGCTCTGGCTGCGGCAGGTGTGGCAGTAAGCGGTGTCCTACCTGTGTACAGAGCATTCACCACAGGCGGCTCAGCACCCTGGTAGAGCGCCATGCGCGGCGACTGCATCAGCGCTGGCCATGTGCTAGGGGTGGGCACATCACAAAAGGCAGCCTGCGGGGGCCAGGGGAGCGGGCAGATCGCTTCAGCTTAAAGGTGGCCGTGAGGCTGCAGCAATCTAGCAGGACCGCACAAGCTAGCAGCCAGCCCACTTGATTGATGCGCACGCTCGACAGCAGCAGCGGCGGGCACACCTGGCTGCTGCTCGAATACTGCAGGCCGCACATCTTCTCGGGCGTGCCGCTGGTGTAGTTGTACTGGAATTCAACACACTCCCGCCCCAGGCACGCTTCTGCAGCATGGGCAGCAGCTCAGCGCGTGTCAGCTGTGGAGTGCTGCTGCTTCCTGGCCATCCAACAGATGGAGGCGGCAACGGCAGCAGCAAACAACATGCTGCCAGCTGCAGCAGCGGCCGCGCATCCACGACTCGTCACCTGTGCCAGTGAGCACCCTGCCCCGGTCGTCTTGGCATGTTGCACATGCACAGCCGCACTGCGATTCAGGCAGCAGGGACAGGCCATTCCAAGGTAAACCTGGTGCGCTGCAGTGCAGCTGATGCTGGCGCAAGGATTGTGCATGCAAACGCCCCACCAGCCAGCCAGGCCCAGCTGAAGGCGGCTGTGCACTTGCACCCTTTGGCAGCCCGCCCGCCTCCCACCTGGTTGTCCCAGGTGTCTAGGGCTGCAGGAAACAGCAAGTTGGGCAGGGCGGGAGGGCAGGGTCAGCACAGATAGGGCATAGCTGGTTGCTTCAGCAGCGCACGCCAGGGTGCAAACCTCAAGCAAGCAGGCCAGGGCTGCCCCTTCCCACCAGACTACCCCCCACACCTCCCAGCGCACCGTTGTTGATGACCTTCTGCAGGCCCCAGAGCAGCAGGCAGAAAAATATGGGCATGCACACTGCCACGAGATTTTGCACCCACGCCCGCCGCTGCTGCACGCCGTTCTTGCGCAGCAGCGCATTCGCCTGCCCAGGCGGAATGCGGTGGGGGTAGGGCATTGATGGGAGCGGTGTCAACGAGTGCACCACAAGGTTGACGAAACTGGGCCCCAAGTGCTCCCAACTCAGGCAGACAGTCGAGCAACTCCAATTCTCCCCACGGTGCGCAGGCAATTGGCTGAAAACCAAGGCAGCGTGCCTGCGTGCGAAACGTGGAGTGGAGGCGCTGCTCATACCGCCCTCGCACGGAGGGCTCCGATCCGTCCGGCATCTGCCCACAGCGAGCAGCCGGACTTTTATGCTCTGCGGCAAGTTGCATGTGTGGGGCGGAGCAGAAAACCAGTTGAGCAGGACCAGCTTTGATGGGGAGACGGAGCGCTGTCGGCGCCAGCGGCGCGGCGGCTGGGCGGGCGGGCTCGCTGCCAGGCCTGCAGACGGTCAGGTTCTCACCCTGGGGTGCTGTGAAGTTTGTAGGCACGGCGGGGAGGCGAAGCAGAGGCGCGGCGCCTTGCTCGCGAGTTGGGTGCGGGCGGCTTTCGCAGCCGCCTGCTAGCAGCTCTGCGACTTGTCCCGATCGGTGCTTACAACCCTGCACGTTCTTGAATGTCCCAGAGGGAATGAAGAATGTGCGGTTTTGCAAACGCGGCCCATGTGCGCCAGCTGCTGCAGTCCTCTGACCCGCGCCTGCACTCGCACATTCACTGCGTTGTTACAAAGATCACTTTTGCTGTCACTTGGCAGCACAGGGCAGCCCGCGCTGGTACCCCCCAGCGCGCTCGTCCCAGCTCCCCAGCTCCTGCAGCCCCTGGCGACCTCTGGAGCAGGCAGGCATCGACTGGAGGGGCGGTTGAACAGGTGGGTGCTGCTGCTGCGCCAGGGCGGCTCGGCTTGCCAGCGCCGCCGCCGCCGCCAGCGCCCCAGCAAATCCGTGGGTCCCCCTTGCTGCCGCGCAGGCCAGCCGCCATGGAGCTGGCGTCCCACGGCACCAATGGGCGCCATGCTGACGACCGGCGCGACACCAAGGAAAGCAAGCTGTCCGACTGGAGCGCGCTGGGCGGCGGCAAGGACGCCGCCGGCGCCTCCTCGGGCCGCACTCCCTCTCCGCCGCCCGAGGTTGCCGCCGTGGCCGGCCACTTTGTGCAGCGGCCCTGGCACCGCCGCTTCGCCTCCCAATTCCCGGCGCTGCTGTGGAAGAATCTGCTGGTGCAGTGGCGCAATTGGCGCGCTACGGTGCTGAGGATCCTCGCCCCATTGTGAGGAGTGCTCGGTTCGCTGTGCTGCGGTTTGTGCGCATGTCCTTGGCAGTGCGACAGGCGTCCTCACTCCGTGATGTGTGCCTGCTGGTGGTCATTGGTCGGCTGGACTGACACTGTACATACCCTGCTGACGGCTGGGCGCTGGCCCAGCCGGCACACCACAGTAGGTTGTGTTACCCCTCGCCCCGCCACCCCCCTCCCCCTCCCACCCCGCCCAGCTTCTTCATGCTGCTGCTCTACCTCGTCAACGTGGCGCTAGTGGCGGACAACCCCAAGCGGCCGTACGCGCTGGAGAACCGCAACCCGGCTGTGGACCCGGTGGGCGGGCTGCCGCCCTGCGAGGACAACCCGCTGGGGCGCACGCCCTGCTGGGTGAGGCGTGTGGGCAGGGAGCGAGCGTGGCACGTTCAAGGGATGTGCTGAAGCGGGGGTTGGGGAGTAGCGGCAGGCAGGAAGGAAGGAAGGCAGGAGGGAAGGCAGGAAGGCACCAAGTTGACCGCCGCAGCAGCTATGGTGCAAGCATGCAGCCAGGCGAGCTGTCAACCAACTACATTGTCCGTGCTGCGCAGGACTTCTTCTACACACCAAACACAAGCGACGTGGTGCGGGTAAGCGCTGCGCTGCACAGAAGGCTTTTGCATTTCACTGGCGTTCCGCCACACTTTGCAGCCTGCCTGCTAAGCCAGTGTGCCCTGCCTCGCCGAACGATTCGTTTGCACTTGCCTGGAAGTGCTCTTTCCAATGCCTCCCGCCTGCCTGCGTTGCAGGACCAGCTGGTGGCGCGCATGATGCGGCTGAACCCGGGACGCAGCATGGATGCCAGCCGTGTGCTGAGCTTCAGCACCCCCGAGGAAGCCAATGCGTGGCTGCGGGTCAGCGGCAACACAGAGCGGGTGCTGGGCGGCGTGCACTTCTCTCCGAGGCAGCCCGGTGTGTGGTTGTTGACGGGGGGCGGGCGGGCTGGCCCGGCTGCTGCACTTGCTTTGCAGTGGAATGGGCAGGAGCAGGGCAGGCATCTCGGAAAAAATGCAGGCAGGCAGCCTCTTGTGCCAATATGCTGTCCAATCGTCTGCTGCAGCACCCCCTGGCGGTGCCGGCGCGTTTGACTACTTGCTGCAAGTCAACACGTCTGTGCGCTACTTCAAGGACGAGTTTTACGACCCCAACTTCTATTATCAGGTTTGTTTGTTTTGCGACTGAGTGAAGTCGATGGAGAAGCCACGCCATGCACAGTTCTGCTGTTTCAACCTTGCAGCTGCTAGAGTATCCCATGCTCACATGCCCCCGCACTGCCCCACCGCAGGTGCCGCTGCAAGTCCTGACGGAGAACGCCATTGCCCAGTACTATTATGACACCGCAAAGGCAAGGAGAAACAGGGCCGCTAGGTGTCATTTGACTGCGCTCCAACTCGCAGATAGCTGCATGTGCACTGTGCTTGCCTGCTGGCTGGTCCATTTGCGCTGCCTGCCTGCCACGACCTCCCTCCCAACCAACCACTCACTGCAGGCACAGGGGCAGCTGCCGGCAGATGCACCTGATCAGCTGGCCTGGGATATTTCTACATCGATGTATCCGCATCCAACCACCGATTCCATCAATATCGGTGAGCCAACTTGTCAAGGGGCTTCCTGCCGTCCGTGGCAGGCCAGCATCTGTTCCAGAGCAACACCGGGCTGCCACTCACGTGTAGCACCCTTCACACACGCTCCTGCTCCCCTCCCTGTCTGCAGTGGGCAAGGTGATTGGCGGCTTTGTGTTTGCGGCCAACCTCTTCGCCTTTGCCCTGGTGGTGAGTTTTGAGAGGCGCAGCTGCCTGGTGTGCCAAGCAGCACGTGCTGCCGTTTTGTCAGGCATGCGGCCGGTGTAAGGGTGAATGCCTCTTTCACACCTGCCAAGGCATTAATCGAGGACTGTCTGCTTCTTTCAACCTGCAGCTGTCCTCCGTGGTTGCCGAGCGGGAGCGCGGCCTGCGCCGCGCCCTCAAGACGGCCGGCATGCTAGAGTCAGGTGGGTGTGAAGTCCTACCGCTTGGATGGCGTTTGCGTTGCCTAATGGCAGCTGCGATGGCAGCCTCATTGCCATGTTGTGTGTTCAACCGTGCCCTCCCCCGCTCTTCCCCTCCCTCCCTGCCCGCAGCCTTCTGGCTGTCCTGGCTGGCGGTGGAGATACTGGCCGCCGTCCTGTTCACCCTGCTGCTCATCGCTTTTGGAGCCATGTTCCAGGTGGGGGCAGGCAGGCCGGCCGGCTTGGTCGCAAAGCCCCTTGGACGTCGCCCATCAGCAGAGGGTGCCATCCTCCCTGGTGCAGCATTGCGCCACACAAGCAGTGCCTCACCCCTGCTGAGCCCGCCTCACCCTACACGCTCCCTCCCCGTTTTGCCCCACCCTCAATCATGCAGTTTGAGTTCTTCCTGAAGAACAGCTTCTGGATCATCTTCTTCCTCTTCTTCCTCTTCCAGCTGGCCATGGTCTCCTTCGCCTTCCTGCTGTCAAGTGAGGCCCGCTGCTCTGAGCTGGCGCTGCCCACCCAGCCGCTTTTGTTGGGACAGCAGGCACCTGTGCTATGAATGCAAACTGGCGTGGCCCCCCTAGGGCCCAAAACAAGCACCGCATGCCGCCCAAGCCTTACTCCCCGTCCTCTCCTGCCCGTCTGTCTTCCGCCTGCAGCACTGCTGGCCAAGGCCTCCACCGCCATCACCCTGGGCTTTGTTGTGTTCCTGATTGTGAGCTGGGGGGCACATGTGGGAGGCGCAGGTGGACAAGTTGCTGCAAGGACGCATTCTGCGTGGGCACATCATCTTGTGCATGCGTGGGTGCAGGCCTTGCCGGGTGTGCTCACTCCGGTGATCCCTGTAGGGCAACACGCACCGCTCTGACCACGCGCCACCCACCCCCTGCAGGGCTGGATCTGCCAGTCGGTCATTGTGTTCGGCTTCCCTTACACTCCGGATTACATCTGGGACATCCCCGTGGTCACAGTCATCCTCACCCTGCTGCCCTGGTCGCCGCTGGCCAAGGCCTGCGGTGCGTGGACAGGGGGATGCAGCGGCGGCGGGGCTGTCGCTTGTGCAGCGTGGCGATGAGTCACAGGGCCGCCTTTGCGGCAAGAGGGGCAAGCCGCAGCAGCGGTCTGCAGCCTGCAGCCAGCAGGGGTTGATTCACCTCGTGCCCTGCCACCGCACAACCTTGAGCTCTTCCACACCCACACCAACCCCCTTCGCACAGACGACCTGGGTGCGGCCACTGAGACCGAGTCCAGCCCCGGCATCTCGTGGGGCAACCGCGCCGACTACTGCCAGAACCAACCCGACCGCTCGCTGCAGGTGCGGCAGCTGTACTTGCATTGTTTGATTTGAGTGTGCGTGTGAGCTGGGCGGAGCCTTGCTGCCTGTCAAGCCTCGCATGGGCCGTGGTCTTGGGTGCCTGCGAACACACTGGGTGTCCAGATTCGGTGTGGCGGTGATGCCTTGTTCACTCGCTCCTGCGGATTGTAGCCGGTGGGCACGTATGCGAAAGTTGCAATTGCCCGGTCTGCCCCTGACCCTCTGTCCCACCCCACCACACGCCGCCCTCCTGGCAGGTCTACCGCGGCGCCGGCGTGTACCAGGACTGGGACTGCGTCTTCAATATCACGCAAGGTGGGTGTCTGGCACCTGTATGTTCAGCACATGGCCCGGTGCATGCAGACAGGGGGTGAGCCATGATGGTGCACCACGCCGCCACTCCCTAACCATCCCAAATTCATCCCGCCGCTGCTCCCCCCGCAGTCCTCTGGGTGCTGTTCTTCGAGTTTGTCGTCTACTTCCTGATCGCCGTCTACCTGGACCACGTGCTGGCCGATGAGAACGGTGAGGCTGTGTGGAGTTCGTAGTTAGCAGAGATGCAAGTGTGCCTGCAAAGGGCAGTTTGGGAGGCGGCAGCTGGGAAACAGCGGCCATGCTGGGCCTCCGTCCAGGCCTGCCACTCTGTCTGGCCGCTCCTCAACCCTGCAGGGGTGCGCAAGGGCACCCCCTGGTACTTCCTCACCCCCTCCTACTGGACGGGCCGGGGCAGCGGGCGCGCCGGCAGCAGAAACGTGGTCCGCACAGCCAGGTGGGTGGGGAGGGGAGGAGACGGTGCTGCAATTGTGTCAGAAACACAGCTGTAAGAAAGTCCCAGGGATGACGGTCTGCCGTCTTGCCCACCCTCACCATCCACCCATACACACCTGCCTCACGTGCAGGGGCGTGCGGTCGCTGAACCCGCCGCTGCCGCGCCTGGCTGCGTTGGATGCGGGGGTGGAGCGGGATCCGGATGTGGTGGCTGAGGAGGCGCGCATGAAGGACCTGCTGCAGCACCGCACCGGTGGGTGGCGGGGTGGCGTGTGTGGGTGAAGTGGGACCGTGTGGCAAGGGGTGATGTAGAGCAGTACAGCAGGGCAGGCGGGAGTGTGCGGCCTGACTGCTCGAGACCGACAACCTGCTTGCATGCTTTGAAATGGCAGCACCGCTTTCACCAACCCGCCAGCCCCACCTGCTCCCCCGCCCACATCCGCAGGCTCCGGCAGCGCTCTGTCGCTGCAGCAGGACAGCAGCAACGCTGTGGAGGTGTACGGCCTGCAAAAGGCGTTTGATGGCGGCTGCTGCGGCGGCCGCGGCTGCTGCGGCGTGTGCTGGTGAGCCGGCTGCCTCGAGGTGGTGTAGAGGGTGTAGTGTCGCTGCAGCTTGATTGTGCATGCTACTCAATCCGCTGCTTGCAAACGTCCAACAAGCTTACCCCCTTTCAACCCTCCCCTGCCCCCTGCAGCTTCTGCTGCGCCAAGCGGTCGGGGCGGCGACCTGGGCAGCGGGGCGGCGGCGAGTTCGTGGCGATCAAGGGCAGCTGGTGGGTAAATCGCCACAAAGTGTTCAGCTGTTTGGCTCGGTGGTCCTTTTACAGTGGCGCTTGTCTCGTGGTGTGCCTCTGTTCCTTGCTGCTGCAGCAGCCGTAGCCTCCCAACTGCCGCCCCTCCTGCCCGCCTGGCCCGCAGGTACGCCATTGAGCGGGACCGCGTGTTCTGCCTGCTGGGGCCCAACGGCGCCGGCAAGACCACCACCATCAACTGCCTCACAGGTGGGATGGGGTGGGACCAAACAGCAAAGAATAAGAACATTCGCAAGGTTGAAAATGAATCATCACGCCAGCAGGCCGGCTGTGTGCTCACACCCGCCCTGCCGCTTCTCCTCCCGCCCGCCAGGTGTGCTGCCCCCCAGCGGCGGCGATGCGCTGGTGTACGGCGAGAGCCTGTCCACGCCCGGCGGCATGGACCGCATCAGGTGGGTGGGTGGGCTGGTGTGCCAACCTGTGCATGACCTCTTCTTGGGAATGCGCTGCGCCGCTGCACCTGTCTGAGCTCTGCCTGCACTTGCACCCCCTTCCCCGCAGGGCGGTCATCGGCGTCTGCCCCCAGTTCGACGTGCTCTGGGGCGAGCTGACGGGCGAGGAGCACCTGCATCTCTACGGCAGCATCAAGGTGAGGCAGCTGTGTTTAGGTTGGAATGAGCGCATTGGATCCAGGTAAGAAAGGGTGTCTGGTGGATGGGCCTCAACAGGCCCCACCTGGCGTGCCTCTGTTGCTTCAGCTGTGGGTCCATCAGTCCACTCACCCTGTCTCAACTGCCCCCTCCTTCCGCTCCCCGCAGGGCCTGCCCAAGCCGGATGTGCGGCGCCAGGCGGGGGAGCTGCTGGAGAGCGTGAAGCTGACGGGGGCGGCCAAGCAGCGCACCGCGGCCTACTCGGGAGGCATGCGCCGGCGGCTGAGGTGGGGGTCGGGCAGAGCGGCTGGGCTGTGCACTGACCTTATCCTGCCTGTGCAGCATGTAGAACCTGCGGTATGTGTGTTTGACCGCGGTGTCGCTGCCTCACGCCCCTGGCCTGCCCCGGCTGCCCTGCAGTGTGGCGCTGGCAATGCTGGGTGACCCGCTGGTGAGTGCTCAGGATGGCAGAGCTTGAGGATTGCCGGTCACTGTGATATACACAATGTGCTGCTATTAATGCTGTGGCTCTGTGAATCTCGGGCTGGCCCTCCAACACTGGCCCCATCTGAGTCCGGTCGCCAGCCGCCATGCCCGGCTCGTCGGTGCCTGCCCGGCTCCGTTCTGACCCGCCTGCACCCTGTTTTGCCCAGGTTCTGTATTTGGACGAGCCCACTACTGGAATGGATCCGATTAGCCGCCGGCACGTGTGGGACATTGTGGGTGAGCAGGGGGCGTGGCGTCGTTGTCCGCGGTTGCTGGCGCCGCCGCCGGCGGTGGCGGCGGCCGTCGTGCAGCGCCCTAATGGTGCACTGCAAGGCCTGCTGCTTGCCTCTGACCAATAATACAGGCTCAAAAATAAGGTGGCTAAATGGGAGCATCAATGAACATTGGGGCAGGGCTGCAAACCAGGATGACGCTCCGCAGCTGCGGCGGCGGCGGCCACCCGCCGGCCCTGGGGCCGACAGGCGGCAGCTGCCACCCCTGTCGCGACATGAGGCGCTTTTCGGCGGTTGATTAAAGCGTTTGGGGACTGTCCCGGCGCCAAAAGCGGCCCCTGCCGCCCGGCCGACCTTGCGGCGCGCGCGGCGCCCCCTCTCCGGGGCCCTCCTCGGCCTAGAAACGCGCTGATGGGTGACCTGAAGGCAGAATGTAATGCACCCACCGAACCCTGCATCGCCCTTGTTTCAGCCTTGCCGCTTCCCCGCACCCGACCTTGCAGGGGCCGCCAAGGCGGGGCGCGCGGTGGTGCTGACCACCCACAGCATGGAGGAGGCGGACATCCTGGGAGACCAGATTGCTATCATGGCACGCGGCAGGTGCGCCTGCGGTGTGTGTGGGGGAGCTGCTTAGGGATGGAGCAGGGTGGGGAGCACACCCACAACGTGTGCAACAGGGAAGAGGCCCAGCAACGCGGTGTGACGCATGCCTTCACCTTGAACATACTCTCTTCAGCTTCAACATTGCCTCTTCCCTCTTCCCCCTGCCACAGCGTGCGCGCCATCGGCTCCAGCCTGCGCCTGAAGCAGCGCTTCGGCAGCGGCTACCAGCTGTCGGTGTCGGTGCTGCCGCCGCGCGGCGCCGGCGCCACCAGCGACGCCAGCTCAGCCGAGGTGCAGGCCGCCAACGCGGCGGCCGTGAAGCGCATGTTCAAGGCGAGCAGGGCTGCCGAGGGAGGGGGCAGGGTGCCTGCTCGGCGTGCAGCGTTGTGCCTGCGCTGCGGCCTTCTTGAGTGTGGAAGTGAAGAACAAGTGCCCCATGAAGCACTGCCCCACCCACCGCCTGTTCCCACACATCTCCCCTCTGCCCTCCTCCCTGCCTGCAGGAGGAGCTGGGGCTGGACCCCGCGGACGAGAGCAGCAAGGCGTACCTGCTGTTCCACGTGCCCAAGGACCGGGAGGAGCAGCTGCCCGCCTTCCTGAAGCGCCTCGACGCCGCGCGCCAGCAGGTGGGCGGCAGAAGAGATCGGAATTCAGGGTCGGAGCAATGGGCTCGGTCAAGCGCATTTTGTCAACTGCAGCACCCCTGTGTCTTTCCGCCGCCTACCACATAGACCAACTTCGTGCACCCTGTCATACCTTCCACCACCCACCCCTCGCCAACCCCCCTCCTGCCACAGCTGGGCGTGAGCGACGTGCAGATCGGGCTGGCCTCCCTTGAGGAGGTGTTCCTCACCATCGCGCGGCGAGCAGAGATGGAGGCTGCTGCGGCCGAGGGCCGCACCACGCTGGCCTGGCAGCTGGAGGACGGCAGCACGTTGGAGGTGAGGGTGGGCATGGGGAGGAGTGGAATGGAACCAATGCAGGGCACCGCTTACAAGCAATGAACATGATTGAACTGCGATGCAATACCACTTGACAATCCAGTTGGTTTGAAGATGCTGCCTTGAACCAGGGGCATGTCTTGTCGCCGCCCCTCAACAGTCAGCATTGCCCTGTCCCCGCCTTGCAGGTCGGCATGGGCGAAGAGTACGCTGAGAAGGATGGCGTGCAGTACCGCATCAGGTGCGGGGGCAGGGGCAAAGCCCTGGGTCTTGGAACAGCATTGGATGGGAGCTGTTCAGTGTCTATGCTTTGCAAACCCACGGCCATGCATCCCTCCTGCGCTTACCTGCTGGACACCATTGACCTTTCGCAGGTGGACGCAAGATGAGAACGGAGCTCTCCAAATCCTGAGTGCCGTGCGCGTGGGCGCGCCCCAGGCCAATGGCAGCAGCCACATCGCCAACGGCAGCAGCCACATCGCCAACGGCAGCAGCAGCCATGTGGGCGGCAGCAGCTCCCAGCTGGCAGCGCCGCAGGCTGTGGAGATGGCTCGCAAAGATGACTGAGGATCGAATGAGTATGAGGCGCACTTATGACCAGCGGCATGCAACTGACTAAGGCACCTAGCCACTCATCTACCAGTAGAAGGAGCAACCCCCTTTCATTTTGATCTGTTCCTCTTCATGGTCACCATTGTGTCAATATCCCTCACCCTCGTCAAACAGCCCCACCCCTGGTAACAGTCACATTACATGGTGGCCATCATGTTGGTACAGTCAGTGTGTGGTTTGGCGCCGAAAAGCAGGGCGGGCAGCGCAGGCAGCGGGCAGCAGCGGAGCGGGAAGCAGGGACGAGCAGGCAGGAGAGAGCAGCAGACCAGAAAATGCGAGCAGGAACAGGAAGGCATTGGCATGAGCCCAACAGCGGGCTGTCGGGCTGCGGAGCGAGGGCACTCGCATGAAACGCAAACCACCAGAGCAGTCGGGGCAGGGCACCAATGCTGCGGCTACTTGGCGCCGGTGCGCGAGCTCCTGAAGCCCGAGTACTCGCTGAAGTAGGACTCGGTGCCGTCCCGCATGCGGTCGTCCTGGGCGGCCTGCAAGGGCAGAGGGGGAGGGGGGGTGGAGTGGCGGGTGTCAGGGGGGCACATCATGCAGGAGAGGGGGAGAGGCAAGGGCGGGAGGGACGGCAGAGCATGGTGCACGATGCAGCGGCAGAAGAGCAGGGAACCAGGGCGCTACAATCAGAACACAGCCGGCTGCACACAGCCACTGTGCTTGCCTGGTTGGGGTTGACCAGCTCGATGCCCTGGATGGGCGTGAAGGCGAGGGAGGAGGAGAGGCCGCTGGTGGCGCCGCTGCTGCCGTAGTTCTTCAGCGCGTACTGCAGGAGGGGTGGCAGGAGTGGGAGAGGAACGGGGCAGGGTTGTGAGGCTGGCTGGTGAGTGTTCAAACACCGACCGGAGGCACGCTGTCAGGGAAAAGAGCATTGCTACTGCCAAACTCTGTCGCCCGACTCACCTTTTTCTGCGCCTTGGCGCTCAGCTTTTGCCGCTGCTGCATGGCCACCGCGCGCAGGCGGCCGCTGCCCTCCTTGCCAATCACGCCCAGCCCAATGGTGTCCTCGCCTGTGGAGTGGGGTGGGGTGGCATGGGGCAGGACAGGCGGTCGGTACTGTGCCTTGCTTCCACTCGACAGGTGCAAGCATTCGCACCACGCAAGCAAGGAACAACTCTGGAGCTGCCGCCCACACAACACACCAAGCAGGCGCCTCACCGTCCATGAACTCGTCCTCCACCTTGTTGAACATCATGCGGTTGGCCTGCTTGCGCAGATCAGTCATGCCGTACCGCTCCTGCGGGGGGCGGTGCCAAGGCAGAGCAGGAGGCAGGGAGCGGGTTGAGGAAGGGTGTGCACTGGTTTCCGTCTGTCAACGGGAGTTCTGCTTGCACGCCCCCCCTGCCATGCACATCGCCATGCACATCCTTGTCCGGCCCATGCCACCCGCCCGCCCGCCCACCTTCATCTTGCGGTAGCGCTTGCCGCCGCGCCGCTTCTTGCCCTCTGCATCCGGCACCGGCAGCACCTTGGCTGTCTTGGCAGGCGGCGGCTCCTGCCACTTCTCAATCTTCTTCACCATCTCCTCCTTCATCTCCCGCCCCGCCGTGCCGCTGGGGTCCTGCAGCGAAAGCAGGCAATGAATGAGCGGGGGATGGCCAGTAGCGCAGTGGGCTTGCAAAGGGCATGCCATGCCCGCTGTGGAAAGCAAATGTAGTGCAAGCATCTGCAGATCAAGGGGCACATTCCAACCGCAAGGCAACAGCCCCGTGCACCCCACCCCCTCGCCCCGCCCCCCACCTGGCCGTACGCGTCGATGCGGGCCAGCAGCGTGCACTTGGCGCCCACCAGTCGTGCCGCCTTGCTGCGCAGCGACGGCGGCGTCTGCTGGATGATGTCCTGTGGCAGGGAAAGGGGTGGGGGTGGGGTGGCGGTGTGTGGGTGTGGCCAGCAGTTCTTTGCTGAGGGGCTTGCGGAAATATCAGCCATACCACGCGTCCCACCAGTGACCACTGAACAGGTGCACGTGCAGGTGCCCTCCCCCCCTCCTCCCCCTTTACCGAGGCGAAGATGAAGCCCTGGTGCGGCTGCGCGGTGGTGGACGAGAAGCCCGCCAGGTTCTTGCGCTTGGCGCCCAGCACCTGCACGTTGCAGGCGGGCATCTTGGACAGCGACACCAGGCCGCCCGCCACGCCCATCAGCTGCGCCGCAATCTCGGTGCCCACCTGTGGTGGTGGGGGTGGGAGGGGCAGGCGGTGGTGAGGTTGTGGTTGGATGCCACAGTTAGCAGGAAGAGCGTCCATCAGCCCTTGAAGCCCCAGCAAAGCAGGCAAAGGCAGGGAACAGCCATCAGTTGGCGAGAAGCGCACCGCGACCGACAGGTTGGGCGCGATGCGGTCCATCTTCTGCTGCACCAGGCGCAGGATGAGGGCCTTGTCCTCCTCCAGCTGCAGCACCATGGCGCACCCATCCTCAACCTTCCTGCAGTTGTGAGACAAGGCAGGCGGGGCAGGGAGGGCGGGTTGGATGTGGGTGTGCAGCCTGGGGGTGGATCCTTTGGCGCAGGGTGCAGCTGGGTGTGTGTGAGCGCAGCGCTGTACAGAACACATGCTCCGCTAGCTGCACAGCACCATGGCCGCCAAGCCACACAAAGGAAGACCCGCGCTCTCCTGCCCCCTGGTGCTGCCCTCCCCTGCCCCTCCACACCCCCCTCATAGCCCTTACTTGAGGTCCTCCTGGCTCAGCGGCTTGCCGCTGGTGGTGGTGGCGGTGACGGTGACCACCATGACGGTGGCGGGGGGCAGCAGCCGGTCCAGGTCCACCAGCGTCACGTCCATCTCGTTGCCAATGGCCTGGGGGAGGGGATGGCCAAGCCCAAGGGGAGTGAGGGGGTAGAGCGGTGGGTAGGCAGCTGGACTGGGCGGACGGGCTGCCTCATATGCCACGAGAGTGGTGCTGGGGGGGCAGTGCAAGGCCCAAGGCACGTGCTGGCACTGCTGACACCGACTGA
>VFQQ010000617.1_pt1 | contig 66170 bp, 118 predicted proteins | sample 3512341 | NCBI WGS metagenome assembly VFQQ01 (sample SAMN10412373, study PRJNA504923) | tailings metagenome | isolation source: Relicate 2 Philex TSF1 revegetated site | place: Philippines: Tuba, Benguet | collected 2017-08-29 | reverse complement strand
GGTACCTATGCATCCTGCTGCACGCTCCCCCGGTTGTGTCCTGAAATGCTCTCTCTGTGTCGCTCTGCAGTGATGGTGGCGGCTGCAAGGGGTCACACGGCATGCCTTAAGGCGCTGCTGCGCGCTGGCGCCAGGGTTGATCAAACCACCAACTTGGGAGTGACCGCAGCCATGTTCGCTTGCCATGCTGGCAGCGTGGAGTGCTTGGAGGCGATTCTGGATGCTGGGGCTGATCCAAACTCTGTGGGCGGAGATCCAAGCTTCACGGCCCTGTACGTAGCCGCAGCAGAGGGCCATCTGGATTGCGTCAAGCTGTTGCTGGCGCGCGGCACGAATCCTGCAGCTGTCATGGATGGCGGAGAGACCGCACTCACAATTGCAGCCAAGCAAGGGCACGAGGGATGTGTGCGGGCCCTTCTGGAGGTAAGCCAGGATTGGAGGGGAGCGACGGGGCATCTACAGGCATGTTAAGATCCGGCACCCGGCCGTAACCCAAGCAGCCATCCACTGGCCAATGCCCTGTCATCTGCACTGCCAATGCAACTTGTTGGTTCTTCTTTCACAGGCCGGAGCTCCCACGGAGTCGCTGCAGAGCCTCCTCTTCTCGGTGGCAGCGGAGGGGGCACGAGAAAACAGGCCCCGCAACGCACTCATTGGTGCAATGCCGCGGAACGGCCCCTCTCCCACTGCCGCTTTGTTTGAGGCGGCTGCAACAGGCCATGTGGGCTGCGTGCAGGCCCTGCTGCAGGGTAAGCATGCCAGCGTATTGGTGTGGGGTGGCTGAAGGGCAGCGGCATACTGCTGTGCATGTTTGCTTGCAGGCAGTGTCTTGCTTGCGCTACGTCGGAACGAGCATGACAGGCAAGTGTGCCTCGCAACCACATCCCACCTGCTCCTCACTCGTTTTTTCGTCTGCAGCTGGAGCGGTCACTGAGGTGGCATGCACGCCATTTGCAGTGACGCCGCTGACCATAGCTGGCATGATGGGTCACACCCAGATTGTCAGGATGCTGCTGGAGGCGGGAGCCGATCCAAATGCCAAAACCATCAATGGGGGAACAGCAATCCGACACGCCAGGAACAGCGGCCAGACCGAGTGTGAGCGCCTGCTCAGGGAGGCAGGCGCCCTAGAGTCTGATGACGAGGACGACAGCAGCTGAGCAGCCGGCAGCATATGCAAACCGCTAAACCGTGCCATGCACCAATGGGATGCCGCACAGCCTGCAGCGCGTGCCCTGCTTATCTGCTGATCTGCCCGCACGGCAGCATCACTCTTGCCTCCTGCCACAGATATTGCTCAAGTGGATATGCCCGCCCATGCCATGCTCGGATTCGGTGGATAGATGATATTCCTGGGCTGCTTTCCCTCAGTTTTCTGTCCTTAGCTCCTTGCACAGGCTCCGATGTGGGTGCGCTCATGTGTGCGAAGCAAGCCTATGTGGTCGGGTGACGTCAAACGGCAGCTGAGCCGGCATGGCGAGTCCAGCACTGCAGGCATGCCCTGCAGCAGCTCAGAAATGCAAAAGCATGTGCTGTATGCTGTGAGTCTATCCAGTTCCACATGCAGCTGGGCAAGGCAAGTGAGCCAAGACACAAGTGTGTTGGCGGCGGCATGGGCGGCGCCGGCATGAACCCTGCCGGGCTGGCCATTGACGGGCAAGTGGCTCGGATCGCACCCATTTGTGTCCGCTGTCATTCTGCGGGGGTTTGCAGAGGCGGCGCCGCAGCAAGTCAAACTCCCGACCGCGGCCGCTGCACCAGGCGCGGCACACGGGCCGTGTGCGCCGTGTGCGCTATCACAGGTGTGCCTGGATCACAGTGTGCCAGCCGGAGGACGCTCCGCTGCCACTCAGCCCACTGCCGCCCACCCGCCGCAGCCTCGCTGCTGCCGCTGCCTGCCACGTGCCTGCGAAGGCCCCCCGCTTCCATTTCCGTACCCCTGGTACGCAGTGTGAGTTGACCAGCACTCCAGCAGCATGGGGGACCGCCAGGCGGAGGCGGAGCGGCTGTGGAAGGAGGCCACCAAGCTGACCACCCCCGGCCTGCTGCGCTGGAACCTGGACTGGGAGCAGGCCACGCCCATGTTTGAGCGCGCGGGGCAGCTCTTCAGGGTGGGTGCTGGCATGTGGCGAACTGGGTGCTGGCTCAGAAGGCTTGAGCGCTGGCTTGGGCCGACCTGGGTGCTGACCGGACAGGGCGCTGACTGTCACGCGCTGCCTGTGCAGCCCACCCTGCCTAGGCAGGCGGCGGGCTGGTCGCACTGCACCCTTGCACCCTGCGGCGCGCGTTGTTATGCCCAACCGCTGCTGGATGTGCTGATCAACACCTGCTGTCAATCTGCCACACGCAGCAAGCCGGTGCCAACGCCCGCGCCAAGGAATGCTACGAGCGGGCGGCGGTGGGGCAGGAGCGGCAGAAGAGTGGCTGGCACGCAGCCAAGGCTCTGGAGAAGGCGGGGGAGGTGGCGGCAGCCATGGGGTGAGCCACCGCTCATGGCTGGGCAGCTGGGCCGGTTGGGTGGTGGGTGAAGGGTCGAGGCTTGAGTCGCATGATCGCAGCTCACTGGGAAACTGTGTTGCGATGTTTTGTGACGTGAACTGGTGGCTGGATGGCGGCCGTGGCGCCAACTTTCACCAGCCGCTCATTCACACGAACCCATGCTCACCCCAATGTGCAGGCTGTGGGAGGAGGTGGAGCAGCACTACAGCCGCGCAGCGGAGCTGTTTGCTGAAGAGGGCCGGCCCACAGCTGCGGCAGAGGCGGCGGCACGAGGAGCCCGGGCACTGGAGGAGCAGCGCCCAGAGGTGGGTATGACTGATGGCAGCAGGGGGCTGCCCGGTCTCAGCCACTGCACCATGCACCCATCAGCCTTTGCACACGTCTTCACGCCGACATGCCTGCACCGCATCTTGTTGCAATCCACCGACTGCATCAACCATTTCCGCCCCCTCGGTTTATGCACAGGCATCCACTCTCATGTACCGCCGGGCGGTGGAGTGGCTGGAGGACGCCGGCAAGGATGCGCTGGCTGGTGATGTGTTCAGGTGCGCAGCCCTTTGCAATGAGATGGTGTCGCCCTGCTGCTACAGCCCCTGTTGCTGGAGCATCCGCGTCCAAGCAGATGGAACTGTGGCAGCTGCTGTGGTGGCTGCTGCCTGGTGGCGCTGTAGCTGAGGCCGGATTAGCACATGCTGAACCAGCAGGCACATGCCCAGCGCTGCCAGCTCTGCAGGCGCTGACCCTCACATGGCCCGGCCCGACTTGCATGCCGCCCCTCCCTGCAGGCAGGCCATCGCGCAGCTGCTGCGCGCCGAAAAGTGGGCAGATGCAGTGTCCATGCTGCTGCGCTTTGCGGCCTCATGTGACGGCGCCGGTGCGCGCAACAGCCAGTGCAAGGCGTACCTCGGGGCGGTGGTTGTCTGGCTGTACGCCGGAAAGGCCAATGATGCCTGGGTCACGTACCAGGTGAGGGGCAAGGGTTTTCAGGGAAACAGGGAGCTGAGAATTGGCGTCCAAAAGTGCGAGGGTGCTTCATTGTGCACCTACCTGACATGCATGGTGGGCACAGCAGCCTTGCGGACCAGCCGTCGTGGCCGCCCTGACTGCCCTCCTTTCCCCGGCGCTGCCTCTGCAGGATGCGCTGGCTGTTGACGCCTTCACATCCAGCGATGAGGCCTTTGCTGCAGACGCGCTGTTTGATGCGTACCGCAGGTGCGCTGTGCGCGCTACAATCTGGGCTGTGGTGCCACTTGCGTTGCACCACATTGGTTGGGGTGCTGCAGGCCATGCACTGCTTGCACAGTGCTTGCTACCTAATGTGTTTGGCATCATGTCACTGCTCTCATATGTGGCTAACGAGGTATGGCGCTCTATGGGCCAATACAACCTGACCAGCCCTCCATCGCATCACTCTCGCACCGCCTGTGCAGCGGCGAGGCGGCGGCGATCCAGGGCACCATCAAGCACAGCCCGGTGTTCACCAACTTGGACAACCAGGCAAGACGAACTTGTTGCTAGCGTCCGCTCTTGCTTTGCAGTGCAGCCAGGCCTGCCCCCGAGCTTTGTTTATTCGTGCAGCATGTCGGGCAGCTGGTTCAGCAGAAGTCGAACGCCTCCTGGCCTCTCCCGCCTGCCATCTGGTGCACCTGGACCTAGTGTGACTTGCTCCTTGCACTGCGCTCCTCATCCCGCCCGCCTCGCTGTTGCTCTGCCACAATGGCTGTTTGCAGGTGGCCCGCCTGGCACGCAAGCTACCTCAGGGAGACCTCGCGATCATGGCAGCGCAGCTGGGCGGCGGCCAAAGCGGCGGCCCTCTGGAGCTGCCTGTCAATGAGGAGGGGGAGGAGGACCTCACCTGAGCGGTTGCCGCAACCTGCTGCAAACAGCGGGCTGTGAGATTGCTGCGTCCGTTGTGCATAGCAAAGAACTAACTATAGTAGGTGTGAACGCTCGCCGTGTGCGACACATGTAACAACATGCTGCGGATCTTACAAGGCGCACAGAGCTGTTGCAGTGGTTGGGTCTGCTTCCGCGTAGCTTGGCACTGCAGGGCAGGCGAGGCCAGCTGGTCGTCTGCATGGGGTGGTGCCGCTCGCATGGCGGCGGCAGTCCGCTGAGGAGCACGGAGCTCAACTGCTAGCCCAATTGGCCTCCGTGGCGCGCAGTGCGACCGCTTCACAGTGCCTGTGCGGGTTGTGCAGGCCTCCTCAGTGAGAGGGAGCCAAGCCAGTTCAAACCTGCGTGCCGCTCTCGCGCTTCCCAGCCTCCTGGCGCCGCAACGCGGCGATCAGAAGTGCAAAATCCCAGGCTCCAGCCCTGCAGGTGCGCTCTCGGTGGTGGCGCCGCCCCTGCCGCTTGGCCGCTAGGCCGCTTGCTGCGCCGCGCCGGCCAGGCTTTGCAGGCCGGGATGCACAATGTAACCGCCATACCCTGCATCTGCTCTCATTCTGTGCCATGCAGTAGACCATCGGCTTGCTGCCTGCCAGTCTGAGGCGGCGGCGATTGCGGCGGCGGCGGCTGTCACGGCGGCGATGGCCTCGCGCGTTTTGAGGCTGCTGCCACACGGTGTGGCTGGCCTGGAGGCGCCGGGCGTGGATCCTAGCCATGCCAAACTGATGCTTGCCGCGGCAGTGGAGTTTGGCACGACGCCCGTAGACGCGTGGCAGCAGATGACCCGCAAGCAGCAGAGGTGGGTGCTGGGTGTGCTCTGGGGGTCCCTGGGTCCCTAGGACCTAGCTGGCTGTGGAGTTTGCAGGCCGTACTGCAGCAAACAAACCGGCGGCCAGCAGCACAGTTGGGCATAGCACGCCTTGGCATGTTACACTTCTGCAAGCGTGCCGTGGCTGGATGATGCACTTGTGCGCTGTGATGCTTGGGTCTCAGTGGTTGGCTGACCCCCTCCTCGCCCCCTCCCTCCCTCCCTGCCTCCTGCACAGCAAGCTGCTGGAGCTGCTTCGCCAGGTGGCAGAGCGGGCAAAGCGGCTGAACGAGCAGCTCACGGATGCAGAGGTGGCCGCCGGCTCGCTCGTGCTGCGCAACCAGGTTACCGCCGCAAGCATGGTGGTGGCGACTGGCTTCCATGCAACACATGAGCTGCAGTGTGAGGCAGCCGAGGCGTTGCGCCTCTGCGATGCGCTGGCCCTAATTCTGCGAGCGGGCCCCAGCTGCGCAGAAGCAGCTGCACCGGCAGGCGACACCAGTTCCTTGCAGGTGCAGCTGAACGCGGTTGCTCAGGCGGCAGATCAACTGCAGCAGAACAGCGAGGCAGGGGCGGCGTTTGTGCGCACAGTTGTGCGGCCAGAGGCGCTGCTGCCATGGCTGGCGGCTGCAGCATGTGCGCTGGAAGCCGGGTGGTCGCGCAACTCTGCAGGCAAGCCTCTGCTGCTCTGTTGCTGCCACGCCATAGTGGTTGTGCGCGTGCGAGTGCGTTTGCGTTGACAATACTAAGTGGGCTCTACAGTATGCGACTTGGGGCTGACGACATGCAGGGTGTGCATTCAGCGGCAGCCAGGCAACGCTGCACAGTTGCTGCGCTGACTGCCTGCGGCGTTGGATCGCTGTTTCCTTGCAGAGATTCGCGCCGCGGCCCTCCGGACCATGACGCTGGTGTCACGCTCTGTGCTGACAAAGGGATGCTATGCGGAGCACCAAGCAGCGCTTGCTGCCAACCCAGAGCTGGGGCGCCCGCTAGCATCCTGCCTGCTGCGCCGCTGCCTGCCAGCCGTGGCAGCCACAGCAGTTGCAGCCGCCAGCCTGCAGGCTGACACTGAGGAGCTGGAGTGGCTTACAGAGGCCCTCAGCGCCCCCTGCATGGCGGCGGCGGTTGGCAGCTACCTGCGGCACCCAGCCGAGGCGGCAGCAGCGGTGCGGCAGGCAGCCAGGGTCGTGGAGCAGCTGCCGCTTGCACAGCCTGGCAGCATTGACAAGTGGCTGGTGCGGGCTTATAGCAGCGCCACCAGCCTGCTCACCCTGCCCTGCTTCGACTTGCTCGGCCTCCCGCTCTATGCTGGCGGGGCGGATGCAGCAGGTGGCGGCAGCGCACCAGCAAGCAGCAGCACTGGCAGCACTGGCGGCTGCAGCAGCGGCGGCAGCGGCGGCGATGGCGAGGACGCCAGCAGCAGCGGCGACAGTGGCGAGCCCAGCGACAGCGCAGGTGGTGGCAGCGACAGCCCTGGCTCTGTGGACAGCTCAGTGCCGCACAGGAAAGCAGCTTGCAAGGCGCTGCTGGGCGCTCTGCCCAAGCTGGCGGCCTTGATCGCGGCTGCCGCCGCTGACGGCAGTCCCTTGCTGCAGCCTGCTGGCAGCTGCAGCGGCAGGGAGGCAGGCGGTCACGCCGAGATGCAGCACAATCTGGCCTTTGTGGCCGCATCGCTGTCACAGGCAATGGCCTTGCCAAGCTCCCTGGCTGACACCATGACCACTTTGCCGGACTTCCACCGCTGGATCGATGCCGCCGATGCAGCGGTGCGGCTGCAGCCCTCTCTGGCGCGGCTGCACGCCGCTCCGGGCCTCAGCGGCGGCTCCCCGTCGCTGGCTGGCGAAGCCCGGTTCCTGGCCCGTACCCTGGTGTGGGGGATGTGGGGTCAGCCGCCCCCGCTCATGGTGCCGCTGGGTGCTGTGAACGCTCTCGTGGCGGCGCAGCGCGCCAGCCTGGGCAGCCGCATGTGGCAGCTGCACAGCATCAGCACCCGCTGGATTCACAGCCAGCTGGCAGCGGAGCAGCAGGAGGGCGGGCAGGCCGGGGCCTACTGGGGGCAATCAGGCGGGCGCCAGTGGGGCATGCTGCTGTTTGCACTCAACGCCATCTTTCTGAGGGCCCAAGAAGCGATGTGTGGTTGCGCTGACGTGGCCCCTGGGTGAGCACGCGTGACCGTGTTTGGCTGTTCGGTTGGGTTGCATGTGGGCTGGCTGCACGACCGTGGCCATGGTGTGGCTGATGGTGCATGGACAGACGGTGCGGATTGCATCGTGTTGCGGTGTTGGCGGCCCTGCATCATGAGGCCACTGCATGGCAAGCTGCACAGTGCCTTCATCCAGAGTGCCGCCGACCCTTACCACGCAGGCCTACTGCTGCCGCCCAGCAGGCGGCGCTGTGCGTCGGCCATTGGGAGGCGGTGCAAGCGCTGGCAGCGGCAGCAGCGCCCGGCGGCGGCCTGACCCTCAGCAACACAGATGAATTCACGGTGCTGTTGAAGACGTACAACTGCATGGCCAACACGTGCCCATGGCTTGCCACCCCAAGCTTCTACGAACCGCTGCGCCAGGCCTTGCTGCGGGTAAGTGCAGGGTCCCATGCAGCATGGTGCGGCAGAGCAGCAGCAGCAGCAGCCCTGACTGAGAATGCTACACACTTGCTGGGTGCTGGGCTTTTGGCGAGTCACAAGCCGCAACCTGCATGATTGCCTGCATGCTCCGGTTCGTATTGAGTGACATCTTGGCTCGTCAACCTAACATCGCACCATCTCCCAACATCAGACCGTGCCCTCCTGCTCACCCGCCCACCTGCAGGCACAATGTGGCGGCACACCAGCTCCAATGCCGAGCGTGACAGAGGCTCTGTTTGCAGCAGCCAACCACCCACGTGTGGCTGCATCAGCCGTGCTGTGCGGGCTGGTGGCGACTGCTGCAGGTGCTGCTGCGATTGCGGCAATGGCCATGACCAACCTGTCGGATGGCCAAGTGTCGCGCGTAAGCTTGCTTACTGGGACCGCCTGCCACATGGCCATGTTGATGTCATTCCCGACCTGGTCTGAATAACCTGTGCACGCGCAGCTGCCACCGGCCTGCGCCTGATTTCTGCCGGGCTCTGCTGCCTCTTCACCTTGCTGCACCTTGCTTCACCTTGCTGCAGACCAGCGAGCTGCTGACCCAAGTTGAGCGCACTCTGCTGTGCCTGGAGCAAGGGGCTTTTGAGGCATGCTGCAGCTTGACCGGCAGCAGTGGTGGCGCCAACACTGTTGGCAGTGGCGGCGACAGCAGCAGCGGCAACAGCACCGGAGGCAGCGGGGGCAACAGTGACGGCACTAACAACCGCAGTGGCAGCAGCAGCGGCGGCGCGCAGCCAGGGGACGGCGGTGAGGCAGGCACTGAGGCTGCGGTCGCTTTTGGGCCGCCTTCTCTTGCCCAAGCGCTGCACGCATCGGCCTGCCATGCACGGCTGATACGGGAGGTCCTGGAGAGGCGACATGCCGCCCAGCGCAGCCCCCCCTCGCTAGTTGACCGTGCAAATGCAGTAGAGCAGCGGTTTCCGGTCTGCTATGGTGCTGCACGCCTGCTGGACATTTACTTTGGCATGGCAGAGCAGGCGGCGGCAGCGCGCTTGGAGGCGGCGCAGGCGGCCGCAGCCCGCAGCTGCGCATACCTGGCGTGCACCAACATGGCATGCACGGGCGGGCCCGGTGTGCGCCAGGGCGAGGGCAGCAACAGATGCAGCGCCTGCCGCGCAGTCTGGTGAGCGTGCGAGGGCTAGTGTTGTTGTGCCTTGAAATCAGTCGTGCAAGTGACCTGCTGTCTATGCTTCATGTGTGTGCTTGCATGGCAGAATCTGCTGATGCAGCCTCCATTCCGGCAGCACCATGCCAAGGCGTATCCCAGGTGGTCACCCTACCCATGCACTGCAGCTACTGCGGCACCGCCTGCTCGCACGCCGACTGGCGGGCAGGCCACCGCCGCGTGTGCAAGGCGCTGGGCGCAGCGCGCCAGCAGCAGCGGCAGCAGGGCAGCAAGCCGCGCAGGACGGCAGATGCAGGGGCGGAGGAGCACTGCTGGCCGGGGAGCGGCTTTGCGCTTTTCGGCCTCAAGATGTGAGCTTGGGAGGCAAGTTGCAAGGACGGTGGCAAAGCAGGGGAGCTTCACTGGTTACACGTTGTATCGTTTGTGTTTGTTGCGCTGTAGGCTGTGTTCCTTTTCCTAATCAGAGTCCTGCGTTGACTCAGCGTGTCCCTAGTTGTCCAGTTGAGTTGATCACCACTTTCATCGCGTGTTTTAGTTTACATGGTGCTACAGAAGCAACGCATGATGTTACATTTCAGAGCTCGATTCACACATGCCTGCACATCGCTACAGCATGACGCTAGCCACAGGACTGGTTCACTTGCACAAGGGGGCTGCAGCCGCAGCAATGACTACGGGGCTCAGTTGATCAGCGCACGAAGCGTGATGTGCAGGGATGCATCGCTGAACCATGCATACAAGCCAGGCAGCTGTGCATCCACCCGCCGCCTGAACCGCTCAATCGCCGCCACCAGCGCTTGTCGGTCTGCAGCACCACCCCTGCTGCCCGCTGCTGCTCCGGCCGCTGCCACTGGGCTGTCCCCTGCTGCCGCTGCTGCTGCGTTCGCTGCTGCTGCCTCTGCTGGCACAGGCCGAGCCGGCAGCAGCGGGTGCATGAGGGTGGCACCCAAGTGTGGCCCTCGATAGTGCGCTTCCCGGTTGCCGTCCCTGCTGGCCTCAAACCAGTAGGTTGGGGAGGAGGGCTCAGCTAAAATTGCCGCCACTCGCTGCAGCTCTTCTGAGTTGGGTGGCGCCCCATCCAGCCCGCCTGCAGAGCAGGGCAGGGGTGCAAGGGACAGGGCAGGGAGGCAAGTTAGGTACAGCTGCTGCGCTGCTGTGTGAACCAGCCAACCGCGGCACTGCAAGCGTCAGGCACAGCAGGCCAGGTGAAGCTGCCTGAGGCTGGGATTGTTCAGCCCACTGCAAGCAACACAATCCTTCCTTTCACTGGGCTGCTCGCCTTGGAAATCCACGTGCCGGCAGCTGAGCAGGCGCTCCAGCGAGCGGCACTCAAACAGCGCAATGCACGCGCTGTCGACTGCCACCGCTGGGCCCAAGGCTGCTGCCGCTCCCGCTGCTGCTCCGTTGCCTGCTGCCGCCTGCTGCTGCAGCTGCTGGAAGGCTGCGCTCTCCTCACTGCAGGCACGTAAGGCAGTGTACAAACAGCACATGAGGGAGCTGCCGTAGGGCACCCAATGGCAGACAAACGGACTGCCATTGTGGCAGACAAGGCCGTGCAGCGGCACGCGCAGCTCGCAGCAGAGCGGCAGCAAGAAGTGAGTGCAGCAATCAACAGCCAGCGGCAGCAGCAGCAGCAGCGCTTGCCTGCAGATGCGGCAGAGGGTGGCCAGCTGCTCGGGCGTGAGGCGCCGCCCATCCCGCAGGCAGCCGATCGACGTCTTGGGCCACTTGCTGCCTGCACCAGGGGATACACAGGTTTGCTGCAATGCTGCTTCAGCAGTCCAACACGTAGCAGGGGCCAGCATGCACAGCGGCGATGGTCTCGTAGGCAGCTCTCAAGTAAACACACCGGCAAACTCTGCACGTGCTGCCTATGTGCATCGGCAGCCAGGCCAAAGCAGCAGCTTGCCTGGATTCTCTGGCGGCAGCGTGGGGTGTGCCGCTGTGATTCGCTGCTTCAGATCTAGCAGTGCTTCAGTGAAGCCGCTGCAGGAACAAGTTGGGGCAATGACAGGGCAACGGCCACGCAGTGAGGCACAGCAGAGAGCATTTTGTTTCCGGGAACACATGCAAGGAGCAGCCACGACAGCACAGCAGGGGGGAGCTTGGACGGCAGCTGATGCAGTGGCTCTCCCACACACCTATATGCCAGCGTCAGCACGCCCTGCATGTTGGTTGGAAGGCAAGGCAGGGTGCTGCATCAGGGAAATGCAACCGCCGGCAAGGAGGGCATGGAGGGGCCAGCAGCTCGGCGCTGTGACATCAACCAAGATGCCAGCACCCGCACCCACCTGCCACGACACGAAGAAGGCCTGTGGGTGCAGCAAGGAGGTGCGGCTGGCTGCCAGCTGCGCTTCCAGAGGCGGCACCAGGCCGGCGCTCGTAGTAGCCGTGGCGCCGCCGCCGCCAGGCGCCGCCGCCGCTGCCTGCAGCGCCACGCCTGGCGGCGCAGCGCGCCATTGCTGCTTAGTTTCGACCGCAGCGGTGGTCATGTGCGGCGTGCTGCCGGGCGTGCCTCACGAGGCAGGGAGGCGAGCAGGTCCCCAGGGCGAGCGGCTGCGGCAGGTTCAGCCTTCTGCGATGTGTGCTGATATCGCCTGCAACGATGGGACCGCCAGCCGCTGAATCGACCTCCTTTCTGCCATTTGGCGCAGCAGGGCGTGCATGGGGCGCTGGCGAGCGCTGCAAGCGCCCAGCATTCTTGCATTTCGTTCTGCACACATCAAACGTTACTGCAAGAGGGGCGGGGCCGCCGGAGAGCCAGGTGCGTCGCTTGGGCGTGTCCGCCTTGCTCGCTGCAAGCTCCCTGGCCGCCGAAGAGCCGTCTGCAGCCTGTGAGAGTCATCCATTTGAAGTCGCCGCGGCCCCAGAGCCAGCCGCTGCTGCCGCCGCCGCCGCCAGCCGCCGCCGCTCGCCGCCTGCCGACGTTTGGTTGCCTTCTGCCGCCTCCCGCAGGGCTCCCGCCGCCATGATCACGGGCCAGAAGGGCGTCAAGTATGGCCTGGAGGTGCGCAAGCCGCCGGGGGCCAAGGCCGCGGCGCCGGCGCCCAAAAAGCGCTCGGTGTTTGGCGACGATGACTCGGACGAGGAGCAGCAGGGCAACGTTGAGCAGCAGATTGCGCGCCAGGCGGCACGCAAGCAGACAGACAAAAAGGTGGACGGGTGCTGTTGTTGCGGTCGGCTGCATGTGGGCTGTGCGGGAGCACCGCCGCTTCGTTCACACCCCCTGCCGGGCCACCAACCGCCGCCAGGGCGGTTCACTGCTCTCGTCCCCCCGCCCAAGCCTGCCTCTGGCCTGCCCTCCGCCGCCTTTGTGCAGGTTGCCGACCTGCATGCAGCTGCTCTTGCTGAGGATGCAGCCATATTTGATTACGACAGCCATTATGATGCCATCCAGGCGGTGAGGGGTCTGGGAGGGTGGTGTCACATGGGATCCCGGATACCGTGCAGCTGCCGCTCGGGCCGCACACCCGGCAGCCTCCCCTGTCGGCTGTTGGCTGCTAGGCCGGGCAGCTGGAAGGCGGAACATGCCCCTGCTGCCCACTGAAAGTTCCACGCCCCTGCCGCCCTCCCCTGGCCAGTCGCGGGCGGAGCCCAAAAAGCAGGAGAAGCTGCAGCGGCAGTCGCGCTACATCGCCGGCCTCTTGGGTGCGTTGAATGTGTTAGCCTGCCTTGCAGGAAGCCATGCGCCAACGATACTGTGTTGTGGCTAAGCCGTGCCTGTGGCCAGCAAGGGACGGATGTTGTTGCCAAAAGGAGTGGCTGACGGCTGCGTGGCCCGGGCATTAGTAGTGGCACGACACATCGCAGCCACATGCGTCGCAGCTCTCTACCACCCTACTCACGTGCCTGCCACTGCTGGCTCTCTTGACTGTACACAGAGAAGGCTGAGGAGCGGAAGAGGGAGCAGGACATTCTGTACGAGCGGCAGCTAGCTAAGGAGCGTGCGGCAGGTGCGCCCCCAGCTCCGCCCCCACTGGAGCCGTATCGCGTGCTTACTCTCTCCCACATCACGCACTTACTGCTTTCCCGACTCCGGCCTTACTGCCGGACTGTATCCTGCCTGGCAGCTGCTTGATTTGCTGCAGCATGCTCCTGCTTCAGTGGCTTGGGCATTGCTGGCTGGCTCCTGCCTGCTTTTTGTACGCCGCCCTGCAAGCCCCCCCCCGCCTGGGCAGCTGCGTGCCGCAGCAGCCGGCAGCCACAAGTTCCGGCTGCCCACCTGCTTAGCGGCACCTGTCGTTCATGCGCCGCTCACCCCTGCCAGTTCCGGGATCCCCCCTTCCTGCAGAGGATCACTTGTATGGAGACAAGGAGAAGTTTGTCACCTCTGCCTACCGCGCTAAGCTCGCGGAGCGCCAAGCTTACCAGGAGGAGCAGAAGCGCAAGTGAGTTTGGAGCGGTGTTCGGGTGATTGCCATGGATCCGATGCCTCCTTCGTTTGCTGTGCTGGGAGCAGCAGAGCAGGCATGGCCGGCAGGCTCTGAGTGAAATTGAGCAGGCCGCTATTGAGTCTGGTGCTGTGGCAGTGCAACGTGCTCTGCGCTGGGAGCAGCGCATCCCAACTGCTCTCTCCCGGCCTGAGCGCTTGGCCTGCTTGCCTGTCCATCTGCGATCGCAGGAAGCAGGAGGAGGAGGCGAATGCTGTGGAGAAGAAGGGGCACATGGGGGACTTTTACCGCAATCTGCTGCGCAGGTGGGGGCTGGGATGGCAACTTTGGCTTGCATATGGACGGGTGACGGCAGGGTTGGCAACAACATGTGGCCACGTGCAGGCCACGTGCGGGGGCAGGATCCCAGCCCGCCGTGCTTGAGCGCTGAGTGGTGTTCCCACCCTTGCGCAGTGCTTCATGGCACTGGCGCCTGACGCTCACCCTGCTGCCTCAACCCCATCTGCTGCAGCAACGTGGCCTTTGGTGCCAAGCCCTCAACAGACGAGAAGCCGGCTGCCGGGGGCGCACCTGCTGGTGCGGCGGCGGCGGCAGGCAAGCAGCAGCAGCAGCAGCGGCGGGAGGGAGAGCAGGGAGCAGAGGAGGAGCCTGAAGAGCCTCAGTGGCTGCCTCGGGATCAGTCTCCGGATGCAGCGGCAGCCCAGCAGCAGCGGCAGGAGGAGCGGGAGGCTGGGCAGCGGTCGGCCGGCGAGGGAGAGCCGGCTGGCTGGGAGGCTGCACAGGCGGCGCTGCAGGCCCGCAAGGGCGCAGCTGCCGGGCCGGTGGACGAGCGGGAGCAGCGAGACGAGCCTCGGCAGCAGCCCCGGCAACAGCCGCAGGAGGGAGCCGCTGCTGCACGCGCCGAGGGCGGCCCAGAGGCAGCAGAGGCGGGCGCAGCGAGCGGAACGGCGGCCGAGGCGGGGGCTCGGCGGAACAAGGAGGATGCTGTTGCGGCGGCTCGTGAGCGCTTCTTGGCACGCAAGAAGCAACGCACCGGCTGAGCTGCTGCGGCAGCTGTTGCATTCCGCTGGCCATGCACCCCTTTCCTTGGCCTGTTGTGGAGCCACTGTTCCTACCGCCCCCTCAACCACCCTGCTTCGTGCGCACCTACCCTTGCGCTGCACCTTGTCCAAGCGCCGCCATTTAGGAACTGCAGCAGTGCTGCCGCTGTAGTGTGGCTGCCTCTGGCATGTGTGGCCACCTCCGGGCGCCAGCGTGTGGCTAGAATGGGGACGGCAGGAGGGTTGGTGGGCGCGCAAGGAATTGCAGGCTTCAGCCCCCTTGGCGGGTGCGCCAGTCCTGGGTCCCCTTTGCATGCACCGAGCTGTGCGGCCAGGGGGGCCTGCGGGCGGCCCAAAGCCCACACCTTGTGCTAGGGGTGGAGGATGACAGGGGCAACCCAAAGCTGGGAGGGATCCCGGGCATGGTTCACTGGTGGGGGGCGTAGCTGCCGCCCGCGTGGCGGGCGGAGATGCAAGAGGCCAAGGCGCGGCCTCCCGGCCCGCCGGCGCTCACACGCACCGCCACGGACCTGCATGCACACGCACAACCCGTAAAAGCCAGCGCGAAGCCTCCAGGACGCAAACACCGAAGCCCGACCCCGCGCAGCCTCAGGCTCCACCTCCACCAGGGGCGCTGGCGGCAGCGCCATGGCCATGGCCACCTCCAAGGGCCAGAAGGGCCCCCACGACCTGCTGAGGCTCGGCAGCTCGGAGGTGCGCACGCCCCGACCGGGCCGGCCGGGTTGGAGAGCTTGCAGGGGCCCTCCTTGCCGCTCAGCCTTTCCCACAGGCCAGCCATGTCGGATGGGGGCTCCGGCAAGGCCTGGGAGCGCCCGCACGCGCTTTGGTCCTGGAGGTTGGCCCCTGAAAAACTCCCTGGCCCCCTCCCTCTCCCCTCCCTCTGCGCAGCCCCTCCCCCGCACCGTGCTAGCCGAGCTGCAGCGCCTGCCGGCCGCCCGCTGCCTGCCGCCCTTCCTGCGGTTCAAGCCGCAGGAGCCGGAGGCCGTGCCCCCGCAGCGCGACGCTCCCGCCGCACCGGCCGCCCCTGCGCCGGCCGCCCCGGCGCAGCGGCCCGCCTGGACCAGCAAACCCGTGGTGCTGGACCCCACAGCCCTGCTGCTCATGGAGGCGGCCGCGCAGCTGCAGGAGCTGGTGACGCAGCAGGAGCAGCTGCGCCGGCTGCGCCGCCAGCACTGCTGCCCAGAGGACAGCGACAGCGAGTGCGGCAGCGACAGCGAGGCCTGCAACGAGCCCGGCAGCTACCCAGGCGGCAGCTGCGACACGTTTAGCGCGCCCCGCAGCCTCGACACAGTGGGCAGCGTGAGCGTGGCCACCGTGTCAGCCTCGGCGTCCGGCTCCTGCCCCACCTCGCTCAGCAGCGTGGGCGGCGCCAGCCTGCCGCTCAGCGCCTCGCTGCGGGCAGCGCGCGCTGGAATTGGTGGCGGGGAGAAGCGCTGCCGCCTGGAGCGCCAATATGCCATCGATCTGGATGGCTACTGCCGCATCATCGGCCAGCGGCTGCCGCTGCCCATGCCGCAGGAAGCTCAGGACTGAGCCGGGCAGCCGGCCCCTGGCGGCCAGCTGGCGGCAGCCCCTGTCCCAACCCCCTGTATGCACAGTATCCCAGGGCTGACGCCCTGCGGCGGCCCTGCAGGCCGCTCTGTGAACCCTGAACATTGGTGCCCAGTCACTCGAACTGCTCGCTAGCTTCGGAACCACCTAGCCCCGCCGCCCCGGCAACATGGCACCCCTCCCCCGCCACCCCCACCTTCCATTCTCCTCCGCGCTCACTCGCACACGCCCACCTGGCACCCCCTCCAACGCCCACCCACACTGCCCTGATTAATAACGCTGTGCAGCCCCGCGCTCGCTGCTCCCTCCCAGCCAGGCAGCCCTCAGTCCAACCCCCTCCCTGCTGCCCAGGCCCTCTGAAGCGCCCTCCCCCCTCCCCGCCCACAACCTCGCTTCCACCCATGGCCGGCGCCACTGCCTGCCCATGCCCCCACTCCCCACCGTCCCCCTCCCCTCTCGCGCTTCCATCCACCTTTGCATGCAATCGCCTCACCCGCCCTGCTCATCCCTCCATTCCCGCTGCTCATCCCTCCATTCCCCACAATCCCCGACTGTGCACTGCACGCATCATTCGCTGCACCCCATTCACAACCACTGCCATGGCGCCACGCCTTCCCCCCGTTAGTAGTGATAGGCACACGCTGTCAAGCCTGTCTCCTTCTCTGCCTCACGTGTCCCTAGCTCAGCCAGATTGACCCCCTGCTTATGCGCCCAGCCCAGCACGCGTCGCTGCCAAAGCGCACTGTTCTATTCATTCTCCCAGCTCACTGCATGGCTGTCCCCGTCATCCACCCATCACGTCCCCCCCGGTGCTCTGCAAGCCGTGCCCGCCCACGCCTCACCCCAACCCACATGCACTGCTCTCGCCCTGCCTAGACCGTGCGCGGCATACCACGCATGCCGTGCTGCAGACTTTTTCCATCTCTGTCGGCCCTTTGCTTCCGACCGCCGGTGGTCCCTCCGTATGAGGCCCCCCCTGCATGTTTTGACTCTGCCCGTTTCCTTCCATGAGGCCCGCCCTCCCCATTTCATGCTCCCTGTAAACACACCAGCAATCGTTGCCGTAGCACAGGGTTGCAGTGTGCAGAGCACCCGGGCAGCTTTGGGGCATTGCACATTGAGGGATAGCAGCATGACGCACATTTGAGGCAACAGCAACAAAGGGTTACAAGGCACGATTAGAGGTAGAGCGCATTGCCCTGCCTGCCGCTCTAAATCTCCTCTTGCTCCGGATCGCTGGCCGCCCCGCCATCCTCCTCGCCGCTGCTGCCATCCTCACTGCTGCTCTGTGGGGGAGGGTCCGGGGAAGCCGCCTCTGCTGCATCAAACCCAAAGAACAGCCGCTCATCTTCGGTCATCTCGTGGTGCGCCATGCTGGGCCCGGGCGGCAGCAGCGCCGCATGCTGCGCCTGCGGCTGCACAAACGGCGCGGCAGCCGTCTGCTGCTGCGCAGCTGCTGCCGCTGCCTCCTCCTCCTCCTCTTCTTCTTCCTCTTCTTCCTCGCTGCTGCTGCTGCCGGCTTCCAGCGCTTCCTCTGCTGCCGCCGCTGCCTCGACTGCTGGAGAAGCCACTGCTACATCAGCTGCCGCATCTGTTTGCATCGGCTCTGCGTCTGCTGCCGCCGGCTCCTGACCGGCGCCGTTGAGCTCCCTAAAAAGCTCCTCCTCTAACCACACGGAATCGCCGTAATCTATGACAGGCTGGCCGCCGCCGCCTGCCGCCGCCGCCGCAGGGCCGCTCTCTAAGGCTGCCGCCATACCCAGCTCAGCGGCGACATCGCCCAGCCCTTCCGCTGCAGCTGGCAGGCCGGGCTGCGCTGCTGCTGCTGCCGCTGCCGCTGCTGCTGCAGGTGGCGCGCCTGCGCCGCCGCCACGTGCGAGGGGCGCGTTGCCGGTGCGGCCAGTGCCCGACAGATGCCTGCCGCCGGGTGAGGGGGCAGGGAGGGAGCAATGGAGCAGAATTGAGTAGAGTCAGTGTTCAACAACTCTGGGTGGGCACAGCTTCCTGGCTGGGTGCAGGCTTGCGCCTAGACATGCACGGCAGTGGCGCCCTGCGCTGCGGTTCCCCTCTCGTGACAGCAGCGTTTATGCATTGCTTGCGGCGGCTCATACACTCCATGAAGGCCGCTCCCCTGCTTGCTACCCTGCTTGCTGCCTGGATGCATGCCCTGCAGCCCATCCAAACCACGTCTCGCCCCAGGCGCTCACTTCAGGCTCTTCACAGACGCGCCCAGCAGCTCCAGCCGGAACGAGGTGCCGTCAAAAATGGCCACTGCATCCAGGCCGTCGCCCTTTGCAGGCTCCCACTTGCCCGTGAACGCCGCGTCGCCCATCTGCAGCGACACCTGCGGGTAGAGGGAGGGTGGGGGCGAGGCAGGGTGGAGGGGTACGTGCAAGTGGGAGCTTGAGCAGCAGCAGCAGCGGCAGCAAAGTACGGCAGCGGCGGCGGCAGCAGCAGCGGCGGCCGCACCTTTTGGCTGGCCAGCTGCACGTCTAGCTGCCCCTGGGTCGCACGAGCCGCGCTCTGGGGCTTAAAGTCGAAGCGCAGGGTGCAGAGCTCGGGCGGCTCCCCCGTGGGGCGCTTGTCGAGCAGCGAGGGGCCCAGCTCCAGCCTGTAATCGATGCCCGGCTGCGGCTCCATGGCCGCTGGGGGCCGATGGCAGCGCGAGGAGGAGCGGCGAGAGTGGACGGGCGCCCAGAAGGGCTTTGCGGGCTTGCAGACAGCGTCAACACAGACCACGGACAGCGCGCGTCTCACAACTGCCGGGGGAGAGGCCGTTCAGGCAAGGTGGTGCACGCCCTGCGCTGCCGCCACCTCGCCGCTGCTGCCGCAGCAGGCACCCGCATTTTCCCTTGCTCACTCACTCCTTGCTGGCTCACAAATGCTTGCAGAAAGAATATTGAATCCAATGTCAAGTCATTCATTGTCGAGGAGAGATACAGAGCATGTCAGGCTTGTTCGTTCCTTGGTGTCGACCTGTGCGGTGGCCCAAGCCGCTACTGCTGGTGGCCGGGCATCTGCTCTCGCTGACCTGCTGCCGGTGCCACAGCCGCTTGGTCCAGCAGGTGCAGCGTGCGGCCTGCAGTGAACGCTGCTACTGGCGGCGCTGCCAGCTTGGTACGACCCACACACAAGTGGGCCAGCGCCTGCTGCACCGCACCTGCCACCGCTGCTGCGGCTGTGCCGCCATCGCTGCCGTGGGCGGCTGCAATGTACTGTCCTGGCAGGTGCACCACCAAGCTGTGGCCAAGCACAAGCACGACTTCTGGCCGCTCTGTGCGTGGCGTCCGTGCCGCAGCGCGTTGGTCACTGCTGCCGCCCACCAGTGCAGGCAGGCCGGCCAGGGCGGCGGCAATGCTGGCCAGCGCTGCCTTTAGCACATCCGTCACAGAGCCTTCCAGAGCAAACTGCAGGGCGGCCTTGTGCAGCTTGCCGCGCGCCTGCAGTTAGATGGGACAGAAGGTTGACAAGACTGAGGAATCCCTAATGGCGGCTCCGGCACGACAGCACTGCCTTGAAGAGCAAGTTGTGAAAGGTCAAGGGGGTAGCCGCACAGCGGCCATGACTGCAGGCGGGCTCAGCACTGCTAAGTGGAGCATGCAGCTTTTACCACAGCAAATTACAAATGTCCCGTGCAGTACCTGGACCCATACAGCAACGCAACCACCCCAGCCCACCATGGCGTCATCTGCACGCTTGGGCACCGCAAATGCCCGCTGCCGGCCCGCCAGCGTGGCAGCGCCCTTGCCCGCCTCTGCTGCCGCGGCTGCCTCTGCCAGCCAGGCCCCCAGGCGGGGGAAGGCTGCCAGGAACGAATCCAGTGCAGCTGCTGCCGCTTGGCGGGGCGCCTGCAGCACCCAGCCAAGCTTGTTGGCGCTCCAGTGGTGCACTAGCGCCTGGCCCACGGCCGCCGCTGTGGCACCGCTGATCAGCAGCTCAGTGCCGGGCACCTGCAGCTGGCCGGCAGCTGCTGCCCAAACATTGGACAGGTACTCACAAGCGTCCCTGCTGCGGCCGTCACCGCGAGGGCTGTTGCTGCTGGTGCTGGCACCGCCGCCGGCTGCGCACCGCTGGAGGGCTGCCGCCATCTCTGGCTCTCCGCTCAGCGCGGCCAGCACAGCCAGCTCCACATGCCGCAGCTCTACCCTCAGCAGCAGGCTGCTGCACTGCATGCTGCTCCGCAGAGTCGCCCTGCCTGGGCCTGCTGCCACACCCTGCTGCTGCTGCCGCTGCCCCTTGTGCTGCAGGCTGGTCTCGTGGCAGGATGCTGCTGCGAGTGCTGCGCTGCCTGCGGCAAACACACCAGCGCCTGAGCAGTAGGCTGAGACGCCCCAGGATACCATTTGGTCGCCGGGAAGTGCAGGTCCCAGCCCTCCTGCTGCTGCCGCTACTTGTTCAGCTGCTCCTCCTGGCTCCCAGTGCTGCTGCTGCTGCTGCTGGCTCTTCATGGCTGTGCCATCTGCGCTGCTGCAGAGGCCGCCAGCACCGGTAGCATCGCACAGGGCTGCCGCCAGCCGCGGATCCAGCCGCCACAGCTGGTCGCAGGGCCAGGTGAGGGTGACGCTGCTGGGAGAGGCTGCCCAGCTGGCGCCAAATGCTGCGCTGCGCAGCCGCCCATGCTCCTGGCTGGGAGGCAGCGCCACATGCACCACTGCCATGCTGGCCCGCTGGCTACTGCTGCCGACCTGATCAGCGCTGCTGTGCACGCTGTGCTGCTCAGCGCCAAAGTCCAGGGCTGTGCGCAGCCGCTTGCCCAGCACCTGCTGCAGCTGGCCCAGCACCCACACCTCTTCTTCCTCCTCTGGTGGACCATCTTCAGCGGGGTTTGCAGCTCCAGGCGCCGCTTCTCCGCCCGCTGCACCTGCTGCCGCAACCAGCTGCCGCCGTGGCACGCACAGCGCGACAGGCAGGCCTCGCCCGCTGCCCGCGCTGGCCGCCGCTGCCACTGCCTCCGGGGCCAAGCTGCCGGCCGCCAGCTCAGCCTGCACGCTCTGGTTGGAGCCACCCACTAAGAAGGGGCACCACTCTGCAGCCAGCAGGGCCGCAAGCTGCCGATCCAGCTGCGCCCCATAAGTCAGCGCCCCAGTGTCTGCACTGGCCTGCAGGCGCAGGCGCATGGGCTGGCCTGGCTGCTGCTGCTGCTGCTCCTGCTGCTGTGCGGCCGCGCCCATGCTGCCTCCTGAGCCAGGCCCCGGACTTGCACTTGCACTTGCGCTGGCGCTGGCACTGCTGGGCCGGCTGCCAGCTGCTGCCGCCGCACCCTGCCCTGCCGCTAAGTCCAGCAGTGATTGGGCGGGCGCTGCAACCAGCTGGCTAAGCGCCTTGTGCTGCATGGCAAGGTGGAATCAAGGCAAGGAATGAAGACTCGATGACACACACTCGAGCGCAGGAACCGTGCAAGCACATTGAGCGGCCACAGCACGTCACAATGTGCCAGCGCCCTGCTTGCCTGCATCAAATACCATAGCAGCTCACTAGAGTCCAGCACAGCAGCTCACTACAGCCCAGCACCCTGCTTGCCTGGACCATGAGAGCTAACGCCTCCTTCTCCCGCCGCTGGTGCGGCCGGCAGCCAGCCAGCAGCTGCAGGGCCATGGTCGGGGAGCGGGGCAGAGGATCACAATGCAACCGGCGGCTGATGAACCGCAAGCATCATGCCAGATGAAACTCGTTTTCCCAACGTGATAATCCGTGTGCCTTGTGTGAACACAGCATGCTGCTGAGCTTAATCGCAGCTGCTTGCCTGCTGCAGGTGGTCCAGCGTCACGGTAGGCGGCCCCCGCCGCCGGCCGTCCCGCTCCGGAACCGGCATCTTGAGGGATCCTGTGGCAGAGGATGCGCAGCGAAGGCAAGCTGATCAGTGTGATGTATGCACTTGCACGATGGCTGCATGCTTATCCAGCACAACAAGCCACCGGTACAATGCACAGCAGCTCACCCAGCAGCTGGAGCAGGGTGTCTCCATTGCTCAGGTCCAAGCGCGGCATGCCATAAATGCGCCGCAGCTGCTCCTGAGCCACCGCCGCACTGGCCGCTGCCGCCTCCTTGGCTGCCGCTAGCTGGGCGGGGCAGAGGCGGGGCGCTGCTGGGCTGGCATTCATGTGCAGCAGCGCCAGCTGGGCAGGCATCTCCAGCTTGGAGAAGGCCTGGGGTGGTGGGGAGAGCAAAGGGAGGATGTGGCATGTTCAAGGTGAAGCTGCCATTATCCAACTTGCATCTCTAGCGCCTGCGGCGCATTTAGCAGTCCAGCAGCATCGCATTTTCGACAGCAGCTTGGCGCATATTTGCTGGGATGCACAGGCAGCCGTGCACAGCCCGCCACATGCCCGCTCACCTCCAGCATGCGGCGCTGGCCCAGCATCTGAGCGAGCGGCTCCATCACAGCCAGCGCAGTCAGCGCTGCGCGGGTAGTGTCTGTCACACCACCGCGGCACAGGTTGGGCACGCGCGGCTGCAGGGAGGAAGGGGCCAGAGCGGTGCAGTTGTGGGACAGGCAACTCAACCACCATTTGCCTGAGAAAACTTTGCCTATTCAATAGCCAACGCCCACACAGCCACGAAGAATGCCAAGCCAGAGTTACTGCTGCACCTTGTAGCGTGGCGCCGCCGAGGCTTGGATGCGCTTCAGGCTCAGCTTGGAAGAGTCATCTGCTGCTGCATCGGGCCACAGCAGGGCCGCTGCTGCTCGAGGGTCCTCCAGGCGCCCGCCCAGCTGGATGCCTGGGGGAGGTAGGTGGTGGAGGTATGGATGCAGGTTGGATAGCAGCAGCACAGTGGAGCCAAAGCATGAGCAAGAGGGCTTGCATGATGGCCGATATGAAACCCTGGGAAGTAGGCAAAGCAGGCACCGGTGCGCTCTTGAGTCCGGTCAGGCTACCCCAGCTTACCCCGTTGCAGCAGCTCCGGCAGGGCCTCCTGAACGTGGTAGCACACTTTGGCAGTGGGCTTGGCCAGCACAGCATGCACAGCATCCAGCAGCGTGGCACTGCCTTGGTCCAGCTTCCTTGCACAATGAGCGTCTGGAGCAGGGGAGCAAGGGTGGAGCGAAAGGGGTCTGGGTGCAAGATGGGGCCCGAGTCAGCAACAGGCAGCAGGCCAGCACTGCCTTCCGTGCTGCCAGTGTTCAGGCGCGCAGCTGCATGCGTGGGCTGGGCACGCAACCAGCGACCAGCTACCTGAAAGCTCCAGAAAGAAGGCCTGTTGCGGGTCCCAGCACACAGCAATGCCCTGCAGCCGCTGTCGCGGCTCCTCTGCCGCTGCCGCCCCCACCACTGCCACATCGCCACCGCCCCTGCCTGCGCTGCCCGGCCGGACCAGCTTGCCGCCCACGCTCACAGCCAGGCTGCCAAGGCCGCCAGCTGTGGCTGCCGCCGCTGCAAGCTCCTCGTCACTGAGTGTGTGCAGCGCCAGCGCATACCGTGGCTGGGCGGCCCACTGCTCAAAGAATTCGGCCAGCTGGGAGGCTGTGGAGCGTGGGCGCAGCTCGGCCACCCTGCACAGCAGGATTGAAGTGGCTTTACCGCATTGGCGACAAAGTGCATGCCATGCCGAAGCATGCAGCGTCTACTTTATGTAGACGAGGCGCCTTGCACGTGGCGCTGACTTCCATCATATGCGAGCATTGCCTTCCTACTAACAAGCATCCAACTTGTACCCACTCCACCCACCTGACCCAGCCAGCAGTCCATTGCAGCGCCGCCGCCGGTGCAATGCTGACCTCCGCTGCGGCCAGCTGCTCTGGCGTGCCAGCCTGCCCTGCCCCGGCCTGAGCCACCTCCCGCTGAATGTGCGCCAGCTCAGCGGCTGACAGGTCATCGCCACCCAGCCCCCTGGCACCTGCCGCGCCCCGCTCCAGCTGCTGCTGCCCCTGTGCCCGATCATCTGCTGCTGCCGCCGCTGTTTCATCCTCCTGTATGTCTGCAGCCAGGGCTGCCAGGTCAGCCACCTGCCGCCGCAGGTGTTCCCTCGCTGCACGCACCAGCGTGCCTGCCGCACGCGTCGCCATGCCGGCAGCAGCATAGTTGGCTGCGCTGGCGGCTGAGGGCCCACCCTGCTGCTTGCCCACTGAGGAGCGCGTCCGCATCTGCTGCGCAATTGCAGGCACCAGAGCTTTGGCCACCGCCTCCTCATCTGCGGTGGCTAGAGCCTGCAATGGTGGAGCATGGCCGGGGGAGGTAGGGTATCAACATAATTGCGCATGCGTCTCCTGATGGTTGTGGCAGCGTTGCATGCTGTTGCCACATCAGCTCTGCACCCTTCCACCTTGCTGCCTGACGGAATTCGACCTGAACAAACACTTGTTGTCCCCAAAAGGACGCACATGTGCATCTCGCAGGCCTGCCTTGAACAGGGCCCGGGCCTTGCCGGCATCCATGTCTGGAATGCGCATGAGCGGGAGCAGGTCCTGGCGCACCCCCGCCGCAGCCATCTGCCGGCGATGGCAGCAGGCATCGGTTTGGTGAGGGTTTAAGATGTAGCGAGGGTTGCATCACACAAAAGCCACGGGGGCTGCCATCAGGTTGACGCTGCGCTGCTGACATGAGCCACACACACAGCTGTGCACTTGCGCAACGGACATGTGCATGTGCAAGGTCACCTTGCCATGCTGACCCCTGCCGACCTGGCTGAGGTTGGAGTAGAGCATGGCCAGTGGCCACCAGCCAGCGCTCTCGCACAGCAGGCTGGCCATGCCCATCCACTGCAGGAGGAGGGGAGGAGGCAGCCAGCTGAGTGCAAACCAAGTGCGCCGCAGAGGCTTGCAACCTGCAACAGGTGCAGTGCAACAGCTGATGGGCAGGATTTGGTCCGAGCCGTGTATGGTCAAAAGAATTGCTTCTCTTCCAGCGACAAGCTCTGCACACCTTGCCAGCATCCTGCTGCATCTTCTGGATTTGGCCCCGCGACAGGCCTGCATGCACAGACGGGCAAGGTTGTGGCGGGTGCAAGCAGCCAATGTGCACCCAACTGTTTGGCAGGCAATCCCGAACCCTGGTTGGCTCGTCACGCATTGGAAAAGTCAACCAAGGCAACCCTCTGGATCAAGCACTCACATCCCTGCGAGGCAACTCGCTCACCCTTGGACACAAAGCCCTCGCGGCCCCACTTGGCCACCACCCCCTGGATATCTCGCTCCTGCGTCAGCTCGCCCAGCGCCAGCGCCGCCGCCAGCCGCCCGTGCTTCTCCTGCGGGGTGGGCTCGGGGTGAGATGTTTCATATATGAAATTTGCTGAACCAAGTTGGCGACCATGGCAAGCAGAACGTGCAGTGTCCCCCATCTGGCATGCGTCAACATAGCAAGAACGCCCCCGCACCTGCAGGTCGGCCGACAGCGGACGCCCGCTCTGGGCCAGCAGCGCATGCTTGAGCTCCACCCCCACGCCGGCAGCTATCTCCCTGCAAGATTGAACGAGCTGGGGGCAGCTGGTGAGGCACTGTGGTAATGCAGCTGTGTCAGCATGGCAGCCAGATGGCGTGCAAATCGCAGCAGGCTTCAAACAGAGCAACACAATGGCCAGCCACTCACTGGTCTGCCTTGTCCAAGGCCTTGAGCACCTTTCCCCACGCGGCCCAGCTCTCAATCTGCAGTGACCAGGAGTAAACAGGCATGCTGGCATCATATGTCAAGAGGTGCACAGCGAGCAGTGGCACATCCCGCCGAGTGGCATGGGGATCACACACACTGCTGCAGTCCTTCAACTGCACGCGGCGGGCCAACCGACCTGGAAGGGGTGCTGCAGCAGGCAGCTGTACAGCAGCACCAGTGGGCGGTCCAGCATGAAGCCTGCATGGGGAGGCAGGTCCGGCTGGTGAGCATGTCAATTGAGCAGTGCAATGAACGCAGGCGGCAACTGCTAAGCGAACATTTCGGGTCTCCAGTCACCATCACCATCACAGCGACTGCACCGCGGCCACGACACGCCTGCATAGCGTATGCCACAACAACCGAGGGCACGCACCGTCCTCAGCACGGGAACAGGAGTCGTACAGCCGCATAGCCGGTTCCAGCGGCAGCGCTGAGTCGTACACGGCCCGCCCCTTGTGAGTCAGCTCCAGCTGGCCGGCCTGCGGCAGGCAAGCAGGTGGCACATGACAGCAGGTGAGTACATTTTCCCACTTGCTGCATGTCTCCTGCACGCAACACAGTTCATCGACAGCAGCAGCAGCCTGTTGCTGACGCCCAGGGCCCCCAGCACAGCATGTGGCTTGCCTGCCCCGGTGCCCACTGCACCAGCTGCTTCTCATTCAGCAGCTCTCGCAGGGCGGCCTTGGACGCCTGCTTCATAATGCCCAGGCCCTGCAGAAAGGCGGCCCAGTACGTTGCGTTGTCTAGCTCGCTAGCATGCTGTATGAGGAGCGGAGCACAATGCAAACAGAATGCGGAACCGTGTTGGACTTTCCTGCTGGTGCGCCGCAAATGTGCTGCAGACCAGGCGGGCCACATCGGGCGCCTCCCGTACGCTGCAGGTAGGCAGGATTGAGTGGCACGAGACCCGGGTGGGTGGGGAGCGGTGCGGTGCCGTAGGCTGGGCTGGTGTGTAGCAGAAGCGCGGCAAGGGTAGCAGGGCTGGCGGCGCAACACTACCCAACTGGCTTGTGCAGCTCCACACTAAACCCAGCACCACCGCCACAGACGACTATGACCGTACCGGCCGCACTCACCTGCCGTTGGCGATGCCCTCCAGCAGCAGCTGCTGCAGGTGGCGGGTGGCCTCCTCCTTCACCTCCCCAGCCGTGGAGGCTGTCATTGCAGACAGGATAGGCAAAACAGCAGATGGATGACCACATGGTGGTGCAAGCAATTTGGCACAGCAGCCCGTGACTCTGACTGGACTGGCCGGCCTGATTGGCACAAAGCGCTGCACCCCTTACCCATGCAACCCAAACAAAGGCTCACTGAACAGGGCCGCCGCCTCGGGGCACAGCACCCGGCTTTGCAGCACGGGGATGGGAGCTGTGAGCAGCCCGCAGACTTGGTGCCACTCCTGCCCGCCGGCGGCACCTGCCCGTAAAGGGAGGCAGATGGGCACAGAACCTGAGCATGTGGCAGGGTCCTTGTGCACAGCTGGCGGTCTTGCGATTTGTACAGTTAGAAGCGTTGGTCGCAGCACTCAGGCAGCAAAAGCGCCTGCTATCCGCTTCCATCTCCCTCTGGGTCTGCCTCCCTCTCACCTTTGCCGATGAGGAAGGACTCTCCAGCGGCTGCGTGCCCCGCCCGCCCCGCGCGCCCCACCATTTGCAGGTACTGCGAGCGCGACACCGGGCCGATGCCCTGCATGAGGGAGCAGGGATCGCAGGGAAGGGATGTTGTGGGGAGCCATCAGCAAGCTGTTTCTCGCAGCAGTGGGCTGCAAATGGGTGCCATGACCTGCCAGTACGTGCGCATTGTCTGTGCTTGCTGAGCTCCACAATATACTGCCCTCGACCCCCTGCCCATGCCGTACCTGGTGCAGGCTGCGCAGGATGACTCGGCGGGCCGGCATGTTCACGCCAGCTGCCAGCGTGGAGGTGGCCGTGACAACCTGCAGGCGAAGTGGAAGGCACAAGGGTGGTGCCTGTGATCTGAGCTGGGTGGATATTCTCTGCAGCCGCTATGTGTGCAGCAGACTTTCTTACAAAATCCGTCAGCACGGTGTATTCGTGGACACATCTGCAAGCTAGTGAGCACACCTGGATGGCACCGGCGCAGTAGGCGCGCTCCACCCCCGCTCGCTCCTCAGACGTCAGCCCCGCATGGTGCCAGGCAATGCCTGCACAAGATGGAATGTGGGCGGCATGCTTTTCAAAGGGTGTTACATGGCATGTAATGCACCGTCAGCTAGCACGCGTGACGCAGGTTCAGTGGCATGCGAGTGCTGGCAAGGTGAATGCCATGCGGTTGTGAGCCAGCCGGGGAGGAGTGGGCACCCACCCTGCAGCATGCAGGTCTCCAGCTCAGCACTCATTGCACCGCCTGCAGAGCAGAAGGAGAAACAGCTCAACAATGTATGGGCACGCAAACCAGCATGGTTGAACACACCCAAGCACAGCCTTCCACACGAAACAGAGGTGGCTTGAAGACAGAAAGCCGTGCAGGTGTGGCAGGCAGCAGGCCGCCACGTACCCATGGCAATTTTTATGTCGGCAATGATGCCCTGCCGCAGCGCAGCAAGCTCGGCCTGCTTCTCAACTGGTGGAGGCGCGATCTGCAGCGAAAACAGCAACGCATTTGATGAGTGGCAGCAGGCCGCAGTGCGCATCCTATTTGCATCTCGCATGACAGGTGCAAGGCACAAGCTAGTCGACCTGCTTGTTCCAGCAAGCCACAGCCCCGCTGTGCCAACCGCCCCACCTACCTGAGGCAGCAGGTCGGCAATCAGGGCCGCCGCCGACTCGCACTGCTTGCGGCTGGAGCAGAAGACGAGCACGGAGTGGCCCTCTGAAGTGGCCTCGGCCACCAGCGGCACCAGCCGGTCCGCATCACGCCTGCGGCCGAAAGCAGGGGTCGTGCGCTTAGGTCCAGGTGTTTCAGACGTCGAAAGCTGCCTGTTAGGAAGCCCACACGTTGCCACACCCAGACGGAAGCACAAAGAACATGCAGTCGCAGCGGCAAGCACACCAGCCACACCTGGACTCTGAGGGCGCCACCTCCCGCAGCTCGCGCAGCGGGGGCGCATCCTCCTGCTCCGCCCGCAGCTGGGCCAGCTCCTGTGGGCGACAGGGGTAAGGGGGAGCAATCAGGTCAGGTGAATGTGCATACATGAGCAAGGGCGGTTTCGCCGCTCAAGTGCCATCATACACGCAGAACGAACTTGGCAACCAGCTTGCAATCAGATGCATCAATCCAAGAACCCAAGAGGGGACATGCCTGTGGCCCAATCTTCTCGTACACCCTGCCTCGGAACACGGCGTGCTCAGTGAGCGGCACTGGCCGAAAGTTGGTGAGGAACAGCTCGGCGCGGAGCCAAGCCCGCAGCGCCTCAAGGCCGCCCACTGCGGGGGTGGGGGATACGTGAGTCACGCAAGTGCGACGGATCGGCAGGAATTTCTGAAGCAAGCAACGTGTTCAACTCTGGAATAAGGAGTCTGAAACCCTCATCCACCCATGATGCAGCAACAACCACTCAGCATTACGTGCTGAAAACCCTGCACTGGCCGCACTCACTTGTCGCGCTCATGCCAATGATCTGGATGTGCTGAGCTGCGGGTGAGAACATCAGCTTGCTGCACCAGAGAAGGCCAGGCAAGTTGGTCTTTGCACAGGGAAGCAGGCGCTCACCTGCAAGCGCATTCAAGCACAGCGCTGCGGACCTGCATCTGCCCAATCCATGCACGCGATTGCATTGCCCACAAACATCACAATACCAGCAGCGGTTTGGCTCAGCTGACCTGAGACTCATCTCCAGGCCGATGCCACGGTCTGTGTCGGACACCATGTGCAGCTCGTCCACCACCACGCAGCACAGCTCGCCTGCATGGTGTCGCATGTGACAAAAACAATGCATTTGCATGCACTGCGGAGCATTGCAACCAGCTGCAGGACAGCATTGTCCAGACGTGCCATCTAAAATCATAAAAACGCAAGAAAGCACGCACTACAGTTGCCTCGCTTGCCCCAACAGCGCACCCAGCCGCCCCTCCTGCGCCAGCCGGTTGATGGTCACGTTGGCCTTCTCGATGGTGCAGATCGCCACCGTCTCTCCCCTGCGCAGCGCAGGCAGCCACATTGACATGGCAGGCGGCAATGTTCGAGGAGCAGCACATGCAGTACAAACTGCACTGCGCACTGTAATTCACAACAACTGAAAGAAGCGCAGCGCACCGTGGTGCCAGCGGCTGCACCGCCGCTCCCTCCTCGGCGCCGCCACAAAAGCCCTTGACGCTGGCGTGCATCGGCTTCAGCACGGTCTCCAAGTGCGCGCTCTTCTCATTCACGATGGACACATAGGGAAGCACCACCAGCGCCCGGCCGTACTTCTGTGACATAAGGAGCAGGCAGTGGGCTAGAGCAGCCACTTAAATTAAACAGGAGAATCCAAAGCACGCCGCGGCAGCCCTCCAAGGGACGTGCGTGCATTTGCATTGCGAGTTCGCGTCATTGGCGTCTCCCCAAAAGCACCGGGCCACTGCCTGCCGCACACTGCATGCTGCTCTCTACCCACCACCCTGCCACCCACCGGCTTGCTGCGGCGGGGCTGGGGGATGTCCAGCGTGGAGCGCACGAGGCGGCGCACCATGAGCACCTCGGCCACAAGCGACTTGCCGCCGCTGGTGGGCGCGCAGTACACCTGCAAGGTGGATGGGAATCGGGCCACGCTAGACTTCAATTTGCACAAATGTGCACAATGAAACAAAAGCCCTGACACCACATCATGGCATCCCCCAGCAGCATTGAACCAGCAGTCCCAGCAGGGGCGGTCTACCAGCACAGCAGCAGCAACTCCAGCCACAATAGCAGGGGCAGCTCACGAGGTTGTTATATGCCTCCCCGCACTCCAGCGCCGCCGCCTGCCAGGGGTACATGCGCTTCACGCCCTTGGCTTCGTAGGCCTGGTTGGACAAGGGGCGAGGCATTGGATTTGGCAGGGACACAGAGCGACATGTAGCTATCAGCATGGCGGCCGTGCAGGTAATGTCATGCACCACACTGCTGACATGTGCTAAACAGCATCCTGTCCCACCACAGGCACAATCCACGCACCTGGACCACCCCGGGTGGCAGCCCCCACTCGCCCAGCGTGAAGCGCAGCGGCTGCTTGGGAGCCCTCTGCTGCTGGCCAGCCGCTGGCGCAGTGGGTGCAGCATTCCCCCGCGGCTGCTCATGCCGCTGCGCAGGTGCGGGGGTTGCCGCATGCCGCTGCCCCACCCGCTGTGCCCCCGGTTGCAGCAAAGGTGGAGGCGCCACATGCTGCTGCTGGTGGTGCTGGTGGTGCTGCGGGTGCTGCGGGTGCTGCTGCGGTCCTAGCGCAGGTCCTTGCTGCACATCCTGCATCAGCTCTTGCACATTACATGCCAGCTGCACCACGTCTTGTGGCAGCAGGCCAGGCTGCTGCTGCTGCTGCTGCTGCTGCTGCTGCTGCTGCAGCAAATTGCGTGCATCCACAGGCCGCGGTGGGGGTGGCGGCATGAGGCCCGCATGCTGCCCCCAGCTACCTGTGACAGCACCCGCTGGGCGTGGTGCCTGCTGTGGCACAGCGTGGGTGCAAGGGCGCCCACCTTGCTGCCCACCTGCCGCCTGCTGATACCAGGGCGGGGGGGCCACTCTCTGCATCTGTTGGTAGGGCTGCTGCGATGGCATTTGCTGATGGGGCTGCTGGTTTGCCAACGGCAGCTGCCCGCTGCGCTGCCCTGGGTGCTGTGTCTGCTGCTGCGTTGGGGGCTGCGCCTGCTGCTGCAGCCGGTACCAGGGCGGTGCTGAGGGCACCTGCGACGGCTGGGCGGCGGCAGTGGCGGCAGCATCCGCTGGGTGGTCGCCGCTGCTCGGTGCCTGCGGCGGGTGGCCAGCAAGCACCCGGAAACTGCTGCCCTGCACCTGCTGCGAGCTGCCATGCCGCTGGGCATGCTGCTGCTGCTGCTGCTGCTGCTGCACTGGCGGTGCCTGGTGGGGCGGCCACGTGGGTGCTGGTGCCCCGTCGTGCGCAGGCGGCGGCCAGGCTGCAGAGCTCCCAGGCGGACCTGCCTGCGCCCACTGCTGAGACACTGGCGGCACGGAAGCAGCGGGCGCCGTGCTGCAGAGCACCACCTGGCCTAATGGCTGCAAGGCGGCAAGTGGCGGCCGCCCGTCGTCGCCGCCGCCGCGGTTGCCGCCGTCCTGTGGCGGCGAACTGCGCCGGTGGAACAGGCCGCGCAGGCCGCTTTGGGGCTGCGATCCCATGGCTGCGGCACCTACGGGCAGGGCAGAGGGCGCACAGACAAAGTTGCGGCAGCCGCAGGCAGCTGGGCGCAGCCTCTGGCTCGCCAGCGGGCGATCGCTGGACCGCGCTCTCACCCTAGCACGCGACCAAGCGTGACGGCGTCTGCCGTCGAGCAGCTGCACGAGGCTCCATCGCCGCTCGTCAGCCCTGGCGGCTCCCAGACGGCAGAGGAGTCGAGCGATGCAGAATGCGATAGGCGCTCCAGCAGCCGAGGCGTGGGGAGGGCCATGCGGCCGCCGCCGCAGCGGCGGCACGGCAGTGGCACAGCAGGCACCGGAATGCGACTCGTCACTGCTTTGCCTCGTGCCCCTGAGCCAACGCAGTCCATAGATGGGTGGGTCGCATGTCACAGTGGAATGGACACAGTCGAGGAGTTTCAGATGGGGGCTAGTGCAGGGCAGTTGCCGAAAACACTGAACGAGGCCGGGTAGAAAAGCAACGGTGTTGGGGGCAAAAAGCAACGGTGAGGAGGCGCTGGGCAAATTGAAAAGGATGCCATTTCAAAGCAGCAGAGATGATCAGGATGCACAGCTCAACATTGTCTTAGATTAAGCGGTACGATACTGCTGGCACTCGGGCGCGGCCGCCGCCCACGCCTTTGCGCTCTCAGCCGTCCACACCTTGGCCTTTGAGAAATCGTGAGCCAGCAGCACGTTGTCGAACGGCAGGCTGCCCAGCAGCTCGCAGGCCGACTTCTCTGACAGCTGCAGGTCGCCCACCGGAGCGTGCAGGACGTGGAAGGGGAAGGACCGCACAGTGACAAGGCCTGGCACGGCCGCCACCACCTGCAAGCAGGCAGGAGGCGGGTGGAACTGAGGCTGAATGGGGCTAGATTGTACATCCCAGCGTGGGATGCATGGTGGCGCATGGGTTCCCATGATGCATGGTGCTCGCAGCAGCGTGGCCTGGCTCACTGTTTGGCCAGGCACGGAGCGGCGGCTGGCGATCGGGCTAGCAATTGCCCAGCAGAAGCGCACCCGGTTGTCACTCTGCGCTGCTGCGGCCTCCCCCCAGGATAGCTTGGGGCGAATCAGGGTCAGGATGTCACCTGCATGCATGGGTGTGTGTACACAGAACAGTCTGCCACTCATTTGGGCTGCCACCTATGCACATGGAAATGACTAGCCTGTGCCGGTTGAGCAGGCGCCTGCAGGCTTGCAGGCTGCATTCCGGCATACCAGGCGGCCACAGCAAGCAGGGCCGCACCTCCAAACAGCACTCCGCTGGGCTTGTGCAAGTAGACAATCTGCAGCATGGGGGGGAGGGCAGCATGGCAGCCACGGTCGTTATGCTGCACATCGCCTGCTGTTGTGCACTGCAGGCACGTGTCTATGCCAATCTGCCGTCACGGCTGCTGCGTGTATCGTAAGCGCAGCGCACCTGGCCGGGCGTGTGGCCGGGCGCCAGGTGGAAGGACAGGCCGCTGGCAAACTGGTCCAGGCTGCCTGACTTGCCGGACACAATGTGGAAGCGCTCCTTCGCCAGCTGCAGACAGATTTAATCGAAACGATGAAATGAAGCAGGGCAACGCAAGGTAGCGGGCAGCAGCAGACGAGCACCTTGACAGCGGCAGGGTGATAGCGGCTGTTCAGCTGCACCCACGCAGCTTACTCAGGGGCCCTTGAGCAAACAAGCAATCAAGTTCGCGCTGGCCCCACAATTTGCAACTCCTGGCTTGCCTTTGGCCGCACTGGCCAGTCCATGTCAAACCACTGGTACTTGCGGGCGTCCAGGCTGCCGGGCACCATGTACGGCTTGCCCTGCACACAAGGTAAACTTCGGTAGCGCATCAATGGCAGCACACTCTATAAAGCTTCATGCCCCAGCCATGCATGCCTGCTACATGTAGTTAGCCAGCCTACCAGCCAGCAAATCCAACCAGCTGGCGCATCGATCGCACCTCAAACAGGAAGGGCGCCTCCTGGTCATGCAGCAGCACGGGGGCATTGGGGTAGGCTGCCATCAGCTCCACCAGGGCACCCACGTGGTCGTGGTGGCCGTGCGTCACTGAGGAAAGCAGGGGAGCAGTGCAATGAGCAGTGCCATGAGGCAGGCCGGCACAGAGGGAGAAAGCACATGCCACGCACTCCTTGCTTGCAAGTGTGCAACAACAACAGCGGAGGCAGTTTGCAAGGCTGCTGTGAAGCAGGGGTTGTCGCAACGGCGACCACAGCAGCATGCTGCACTGCTACCACCCCGCTCGAGCCTGGACGCACGTGCGATGGCGGCGACGCGCTGGCCAGCTGGAATGGCTGCCTGCACAGCCTTCACCAGGTTGTTGGCATGCGACTGGCGCCGGTTGTTCTTGGTGCCCGCATCTACGATGACCTGGCGCAAGACAAAGGAAGTGAAGAGGGACTGAGCTTGCAGAGTGCTGGCCAGATTTGCAGGCACGAGCACCCTGTGCACATGCTGCTGCACCCACCGCCAATGTGTGTATGCAGCGGGCAACCTCACCCAGCCCTTGTCTCCGCGAAACAGGCCCACAGACACAGGGATGGGGAGCGTGAGCCCTGGCAGCAGGTACCAGTGTTGCGTGAGCCTGCAGGGTGCAGGAGCGGCCTTGTGACCCTTGCGTGTGGCAGGCGGCAGGCGGGAGCGGCGGCAGGGGCGGCGATGGCGACCAGCTGAGCGCAGAGGCCTCCCGCACAGCAGATCGCGCTCCCCAGTCCGCGTTCTAATGAAAGGCTGAGCGGGGCGGCCTGAACTGCTCTCTGGCGCAAAAGCCCCCACCTGTAGGCGCCTTCCGCCACTTGCATGAAGGACGGGCTGTGCCGCGCTACTCGCTGCACATGAGCAGAGACCGCGATGGCGAGCAGCGCTGCCAGCACCAGCCAGCGCGTGCGGGAGCCTGTCTGCCCGCTCATGGCTGCCGCCTGTTGAGGCCCAGTCTTCTTGTGTATGTTTGTCAAGAAACGGTAGTGCTGCCTTAACTGATGAGAGATCGCGCGCCCTACACCATCCTGGTGCACTTTCTCCCTGCTGCGCCTGCCCTGCCTCGCTGGCCGCCGCCGTGGGAGCGGCTGTCCTGCTGATGATCCATTGCGCTATTGCTAGATGCTGTTTGAGCTTGGCTGCATGTCTAGCATCAGCACAGCAATGTGTCTCAACCAACTGCGGCTCTTGGCCTGGGAGCTGCCAAACACACCATGACGTTCACAGGCCACTTTGCCCAAGAGGCTGATTTGGGGCGTACTCTTCGATATGGGGTCGTGCTTTACATCGATAAGTCATCAGTTCAAACGCTGAGGTTCATTAATCGGAGGGGCGTGCCAGGCAGGATATCGGCACACGCAGGTGTTGGCCCTGCGGTTGATCAGCTGCGCCCGTAGCATTCAAGGGGATCCAAGCAATCTAGAGAAGGAATACGGCTGTCGGTAGTAGGGGAAAATCGGCTCGCTAGGGAGAGAAGGAAAACGCTCAACTAGTGTCATGACTGTCTGGGGTCCTGAAGTAACAACTGCATGAGGCAGCGCGCCTTGAGATGGGAGCAGTGCTGCCATCCAATCCAGCGGTGAAAATGACGATTATAGCAACCCAATGGGAAGCGTCACACAGCGCCGACCAGCAGCTGCATGTCCTGCCCCGCCATGCCCGCTGGGCCCGCCAGCGCCGCAACCAGCGCTGCATCGGCGGCCGAGGCCGCCGCCGCCGCCGCTCCGCCGCTTGGGTCAGTCACCACCTGAGGCAGGAGGAGCAGCAGCAACAGGATCAGTAACATGAAATCAGCAGGAAACGTGGCTGTCAGATGCATGGACAGCCACAGGGGAACATGGCATGCAGCTGCGGCGCGTTAACAGCATGGCAGGTGCGGCCCCTAGCCCAATGCTTGCCCATGCACCGCAGTCGCATGCAGCGGCGCCTGCACCTCTGCCCACCTTGAGGTGAGGGCCGCCCGAGCTCTCCAGGTTGATTTGCGGGCACTTGGAAAGCACCACGCGCTTCAGCCCAGGCCGCTGCAGCAGCACATAGATGCCGGCAGTGCTGACGTGGCGGCAGCCCCGCAGCGCCACTCGCTCCAGGGCTGCACAAAACATGGAGCAGGAAGGAAGGGAGTCGGTAGTGCGGCGGGGATGTGGCGCGTGACGCAAGCATGACTGGCCGCCAGACATTTTGCCCAGCAGCAGCAGCAGCCGCAGCAAATGGCAACGCTCTGGACTTTTCAAAGTGCATGGTCGGCAGCTGGCACTTGCACATTGAACCACTGCCCGAGCAGGCAAACCCTGGCCAGGCCCAGGCCAAGCAGCTGCCGGGCCCCACCTGGCATCTCAGCGAGCATGAACATGGAACCGTCTGTAATGCCGCCAGGCAGCAGGATGTGCCTGCAATTCGAAAGGAGGGGGATCCACATGCTCACAAACCTTCCGAGGGTGTCCTTGCTGAACCCAAGAAGGACCGCATTCGCACAATCAGGCAAGAGCCTGGCAGGGGCAGACATGACTGGCTGTAGCAGCTAGCAACCCAGCTGCCCGCCACCCAGGCGGACGCGCCAACCCATGTCGGCCCCTCAGCTGCTCGCCTCAGATTTGGCATGTTGACCAGGTGGGAGATCGCTTCGTCCCCCAGCCCGCTGCAGCCCTGCAGGTTGAGCGTTGCCAGCTGCGGCAGCGCAGCCGCCAGCGCCGCAAGGCAATCATCTGCAGGAGGGCAGCAGAAAGGGCATGGCAGGTTGATGAACTCGCTCAGCAGGGTAATCTGGCACATACACGTAGCGGCATTGGGATTCAAGCAGCGGCAATACTTCACCAGCACCTCAGACCTTGATACCAAACCCAAACGCTCCTGCCATTCCCAGCACTCCAGGCCCACCTGTGAGGCCTGTGCAGTTGGACAGGTTGAGCATGGTCAGCGAGCGGCGCAGGCAGCTCAGCTGCGCCAGCCCCGCGCCCGTCAGCCGGCTGCAGCCCCGCAAGCTGAGCTGCTCCAGCCGGCCGAGGCCCGCCAGCTCAGCCAAGTGCTCGTTGCACAGCAGCGACTGCAGGCAGGGGCCAGCAGGTAGGTGGGCGGATGGGTGGAGCTGGGGCGCATGCCACGGAAACTGTCCCGCACGAGGCATGCCATGGCAGCGCAAATTGCAAGCATGCAGTGTCATTGCACATCACTGCAATGTGGGTAAAAAGGCATGCACCCAAAGCAGAAAACGTCCACAAATACGAGCAGCAAGTGCAGCGGCATGCACTACTGCCCGCCCCAGCTGCCAAGCCACAACCCAGGCAGGGCAGACGCAGGTAGGGCGGCTGTCCGCTGCGCACCTGCAGGCGCAGCATGCGCGGCGTGGTAAAGTCCACCCCCATGCAGCAGTTGGACAGGTCCAGGCTGTGCAGGCTGGGGAAGCGGCTGGCCAGCTGCTTGCCGGCAATGCCCTCCGGCCGCAGGTGCACGAGCAGGCGGGAGGCGGCGGCCTCCCAGCCGCGGCACACCAGGCGCAGCACGCGAAGCGTGGACGGCTGCAGCTGGTCCAGCACCTGCGCAGTAATAGAGTGGCGGCATTCGGCGGTTTGGGCGTGCAGGCGGGCATGCCATGCGGGCCAACATTTGGGCCAAGAAATGTTGTCCAAGCATGCAGCGGCAAGGTTGCATGCCGGCAATGCCGAGCATGCCATGCATATCCCGACCACAGGAGAGCGGGCACTCCCTAGCCAACAGGCAGGCCTGGGACCCACCCGCTTCAGAATGTCATCAGGCGGATCAGCCCACGGTGACGCGGCTGCTGCCGCTGCTGCTGCTGCTACTCCCTCTGCCGCCGTTGCAGCTGTTGCTGCATCCACTGCCACAGCCGCTGCAATGGGCATGCCAGTCCCCTCGCTGTCACAGCAACGCGCTGACTGCTGCTGCTGCTGCTGCTGCTGGGTGCCGCATGCTTCGGCCGCAGGCAGCCCACCCAGGCCCTCGTCCGCTGCTGCCGCTGCCGCCAGGTCCCCACAGGATCCCGCTGCATCCAACTCAGAGAGTGACGAGGAGCTGCCCAGGCGGCTGCAGCAGCCGGCATGGTAGCTGTGCAGCATGGCCAGCGGCACGCTGCACACCGCATGCATGCCGCCGGCGCCGCAGCCCGCCGGCGCCTCGAGCGCAGCGGCCGGCGCCGGCTCGGCAGCGCTTGCGGCGCAAATGCGCAGCGCCTTGGTCTCACGCGCCGAGTCGCAGGTCGCATCGCAGCTGTTGCCCTCCTGGCTGCACAGACCCCAGCCCAGGGCGGGGCTGCTGGAGGTAGGTCGCGGGCCCGCCGGCAGCAGCGGCGCAGGCGGTTCAGCGCCGCCGCCCGCCTGCGGCGACTTGCGCTTGGCGTTTGGCATGAGGCCTCCCAGCTCCCCGCTGGCAGTGCGCGCCTCCATGCACAGCGGGGATCGTCTCTGGTTGAGATGGCAAGTAGAGCTGCAGAGGAGGGGCAGGAGTGCGGTGTCGGGTGGCACGACGCACGCGGCGGCTGGGCAGCAGCTCCCCACGTGTGCCTGGGCAGCACCCCGGTCGGTGCAAGCTTGCCAAAGGCGCTAGCGAGGCATGGGGCGGCTGGGGCCGCCCGCTGCGGGCCTCGAGCGTAAGCGCCTGGTGCGCCCAAGGCCCCTCACGGCGCAGTTTGCTCACCTGCCGGCTGTGCTGGCCGCCGCGTTTCTGATCAAGTGCAGCCGTGCAGCTGCCCGGGGTGGCCAGTCAAGCAGGAGTTGGCGCAAAGAGCCCCCTTGAGGTCTGGCGCCCTGCAGCAGCCCTCCTCGGGTAGCGCCTGGCAGTGCACGGTTTGTAGTGCCGACAGCCGTTTGAAAGTGCGCTGCGGGCTGCAAGGGCCCGATCAGCCCCCACGCTCGCATTGCAGCGCAGCACACAGCAGGCTCGGCTGCGGTCCACGTTTCGCCATGCAGGCAGCTTGGAGCAATCGGAGCGAGGCAGCATGCTGTCGGAAGACTGCTGCGGGCCGCCGCCGTGGGGCTCTGCGCCCCGGGAGGTCCTCCAGCTGGTGTTTGAGCGCTGTCCGCTGAAAGACAGGTGCCCAGGGGGGCTCGGGCAATAGTTTGCAAGCTTGTGGCAGCGTTGCATGCCGCCAGCGCCGCCCGCAAGTCTGCCGGCGCCCGCCGGCGCCTGGAGAGACAACCCCAGCCGCAAGCTGCGATACGGGGAAGTGGTGCTGTTGTGCAGGCCCACTGCCCTTCATCTCATGCCGTAACCGGCTCTGCATGCCCCTGGTCACGAATACAAATCCCTGCAGGTGCCAGACCGTGGGCGGCGTGTGCACTTGGTGGCGCCAAGTGTCGCTGGAAGCCAACCTGCTCCCCGACCTCAACCTCAACTGCCTGCCGCTGTTTGCCCAGGCAAGGCAGCACTGGCGCGGCGGCAACTGGCAGTTTCATGCATGCTGTTGTGGTGCGCATCTACAGAAGGGAGCCTGCACGCGAATGCCACGCGGCAGGGGGGCAAGTTGTTGCCACTCTGCGCGCCTGGTATGCTCCTCCATTTCAATCACTCGATGGCTCCCACCTCCCCTCCCTCGCCTGCCGCTCTGCAGCGCACGCGCAGCCTGCCCGACTTTTACCCCCAGCGCAACTCGTTCGTTGCCTGGCTGCTGCCCCGCCGCAACACCATTCGGTGAGAGCGAGGTGCTGGCACGAGCTTGCCGCCCAGGCTCGGGAGGCATGGCAGGGAGGCACGGCAGGGAGGCATGGCAGGGGCAGGGAGGCATTGCAGTCCTGGCGGTGGGCAGCGAACACCTGGTGGCACCTGTGACTGTGATTCTTGTCACTGTGCCTTTGCAAGCTTCCTCCTCCTTGATTCCACTGCCTTGAGCCTCCTTCATCTGCCGCCCACCCTCCTCTGGTCATGTGCCCTCCTGGAACGTCCTGCCCGCAGGCGGCTGTCACTCACCGCAGAGCGATGGGAGGACGACAGCCAGGCTGTGTATCTGCGCATGGCTGTGGCAGGTACGTAGCGGGGCAGCTGTCACCTGCACCTGCGTCCTGCTGGCTTGCAAGCTGGAGTGCCTGCCGTGCTATCGACCTGCCGGCCTGCAACCTTGGTGCGCCTGCCCAGCTTGCCCTCCCGGCACTCTTCCACCTTTGTGTCTGCTCGGTGGTTCCATACTTGCAGACCTGCTGGCTGGCAATCTGGAGTACCTGCGCCTGGTGTGCACCGACAGCGGGCAGACCACCAGCGCGTTCCTGCGCGGCGGCAACCGGCTGCGGGAGCTGCAGGTAGAGCTGAGGCAGAGGCTGGGCTGGCATGTCAAGCTGGGGTGGCTCGTCTGCATGCATAGCTCCACCGGGCCTACAGCAGCATTGTAGCGTTAGCATGCTCCAGGCATGCCACACTGCCATTTTTGCAGCTAAGCCGCAGGCGCCTGTTGTTGTGTAATGCTGCCCTGAAACCGCTTCACGTTGCACACCCGCCCTGCCGCAGCTGGACTTTTGGGGGCGCTCCAACAGCCTTCCGCGTGCCATGGCTGACTGCGCGCAGGTGAGCCGCCGCCAGCAGGGCTGGCGCCTGGCCGTGCCGCCTTCCGGTTTCACTAGCCGGTGCTTGCTGCCCTTGCAAAGTCGGACCTGCACACTCCCATGCCCCCAGCTCACTGCCGCTGATGTCGTCCCTGCCCCTCCTCCCCGCCTGGCAGCTGACCAAGCTCAGCGTGCAGTGCAGCTCGGGGCTGGAGCACTACAAGCCGCTGGGCGCGCTGCGGTCCCTCAAGGTGCGCTGTGCCTGCTGCGGTCGCTCACAGCGGCGGCGCAGCCTTGAAATGAACCTGGTCATGCGTCTGTCTGCCTGCTTGTGGACCTGGCTGCAACCTCACTTGCGATTCGCCACTTGGCTCGACTCCCCATCCAACAGGATCTGTCGGTAGTGGACTGCGACTGGCCGCGCATTCCAGACGAGCTGCTGCAGCTGGGCCTCACCCGCCTGCACCTGCGCTTTGCCGACTTTGCCGACGGTGCGCCTTGGCTTGCTGGGTCTGGCTGGCCTCTTGTCTGGCCTCCATGCTTAACCCTCGATTGCTTGCACTGCCACCAACTGTCGCTCTGTGGGCATCTGCTGGGCCTGCTCTGTGCTTGCTCGGCTGGCCTTGCAAGCTGCTTCCAATGCTGATGGGCATATCATGCAACCCGCTTGCAAGCCCTGCTCTCCTCCCATCCGTGCCTGCCCTCGCCTCCCATGCCACAGGCCGCTGGTTCCCAAAGGACGCCGGCCGCCTGGCTGGCAGCCTGCGTGTACTGGAGCTGCCCGGCTGCCAGATCAGGTGTGGCTGTCGTGCTGCACAGCCTCCTACCTGCCTGCTGTGTCATGTGCAGGTAGCCGCGGCGCGCCGTGCCACGCATGACACAACCCAGCTGCTGTCGAGGGTATCTAGCTAGGCACGCAGCAACCCCCTCTGTTCAACACCCTCTCCTGGCAGCTGAACTCTCCTCAACTCTCTCCGCCATGGCTCTTGCAGCGCCCTTCCCGAGGAGCTGTCCCAGCTGGCGGGCCTGACCCGCCTGTATCTGGAGCGCAACTACGTTCGAGAGCTGCCCGCCAGCCTGGCACGCCTGCAGGGCCTGGAGGAGCTCAGGTGGGGGCTCATTGAGCTATTGATCTCTTGGGTGTTGCTTTTGTGTGGTGGCGGCGTACCGATGAAACTGAGCCGTGGTACATGGGCACCCAAGCTGTGCAGCCACACCTGCGTTGTCATGGCGCTGCGCACGCACTGCAGCAGAGGGCACTTACCTGCCCGCCTGCATGTTCTCTGTGTGCATGCCGCTTGGCTTGACGGGCCGTACTGACCGCCAGCCCCTATCCCACATCTCCCACCCTGCGCCCCTGCAGCTGCGAGGGTTGTGCCTCCCTGCGCGAGCTGCCCGCCTGCTTGGCGGCCGCCCTGCCACTGCGCTCCCTCAACCTGCTGCAAACCGGCGTGCTGCGGCTGCCGGCAGCATACGGCGTGCGCCTGGCCGTGGGCAGTGGCATGGGCCTGAGCAGCAGCGAAGCAGCTGATGAGGTCAGCATGGAGGATGCCCCAGCCACCCCTGGCAGCAGCAGCCGCAGCGGCGGCGAGGCCTCAGAGGCAGCCAGTGTGGCTGCGGCCGCAGCCGCCAGCAGCTACCTGCGGCACCTGACGGAGCTGCGCTGGGGAGTGGCAGAATGGGACTCCCCCGGCGCCAGCGGCGGCGCCGCCGCACGCCGCTGGGTCAGCGCGAACGGCGCTGTGGCTGCCGGCGGCGCCCCCCTGCCCGACCTGTCGCCACTTTTGCAGGCTGGCAGCCTGCGCACGCTGCAGCTGGCGCATGTGCCTGCCACGGCGGAGGCGCAGCTGGCGGCGCTGGTGCCGCACCTGCCGCTGCTGCGCACGCTGCAGGTCAACAGCGCGGTGCTGCTGGGTTGAGGCATGAGGCCTCGTCACACCATGCCATATGCGTGACCGCACATCAGCAGATGGGGTGGCAGGATCCAGTGAGACCCTAAAGTGGCTAGCTCAGCTCCGCTGCAGCAATTCCGGCGTGCCAACCTGGCCACCTGCCACCCCTGCGACTGTTCCCTTATTGCCGCGCCCGGCCCGCACAAGCGGCCGGCGGCACATTGACAGAGCCCCTTTCATTGCGCCGCATGCCCACTTGCATCAGCCCTCTATTTCAAGCACCCCGCAATTCTTCCACCCTTTCATTGCCTGTGATTTTGCCCATGGGGGCAAGCGCTGTTGCTGCCCTGTCTTGATGCCAATTTTCCCTTCCCTCTGCCCTGACGCCGGCGGGCCCCCTGTCCTCTCCCCCCCGGCCCCTACTTTTTCCCTTCGCACCACCGGCCTGCTGTACCGTGCACGCCCCTGTTGTCCATCCCCCTTGCCTGCCCCACCTCTGCTGTACCCACCCCGGCCTGCATTCAACCTGTTTCTGTACCTCGCATTTTTTTCGCATCTCGCACACTGCGGAATGCACAGGCTCCTCTGGTCGCTCCCGCACCATTCACAGACTGGTCGTGGCTGGTCCGGGCTGGCTGTGTTATAATTAATTAGTGCCAGGTGCCCACATCTGTAATGGCCTGCATGTTCTCACCAAGCGGACGCCCTCATCAGGATTGATGTTCCAGGCGGAGCCCCTTCCGGCCGGCGGCACCGCGCTGATCTGGCCGGCGGTGAGCTGGCACACACCGCGCACAGCGGAACGAGGCTGGCTGCGGTGCCTTGAGGGCCCTGGTCTGCTAAATTTCACCTTATCAATACAGGCAGGCCCTCCGGTCCAGCGCGCACGCCGCCATGGCGCGGGCTGTGGTACGCTTGGCGCTGCTGCCCTTGCTGCTAGCTCTAACAGGTGAGTAGTAATGCCAATGGCACGTGTGAATCCGCAGATGCGGTTTTTTTGCTACGTTGGGGAGTGCCCCATCCCGCGCCTCACAGGAAGGCTTTGCTGCGGGTTTCGATAGCGATTGGGCTTGCAGAAAAGCTTGCACGAACGATGGGATAGCCTCCGCTTCCCCCCTCTCCCACATGGCTGGGACACATTGCCCCGCCCGCCGCCCCCCACCGCCGCTGCCGCCGCCCAGCAACTTCTCCTGCCGAACGCCCTCCTGCCGGCTGCCTGTCCTGCTGTGCAGCCGCCACTAGTGCGCCATCGCCTGCCACAGACCTGCAGCCAGGCGTTTACAGTCTGCGCCTCGCCAGCCCGCCGGCCTCCGCCACCCAAGGTGTGCGACTGTGGGGGCCAGATGGTGGCCTTGTGTGCATGGGATCAGTCGATGAAACCGTCTGCAAGCACAGGTGTAGCTGCTCAACACCAGACAAATCCTTGCTTTGCAGGTTTTCTGGGAGCATCCCAGTGTGCGGCGGTGGGCCATGCGCTGCGCCTGCTGCCGGACGCATTTTCTGCACAGTCGCAGTGGCAGCTGGCTCTCGCCCCCGGCGCATCGGCTGGAGCCGGCGGCAGCGTGGTGGGCGGTCCGGTCATGCTGACGGTGAGCAGGCGCTGACTCTGCCCTGTTGCTCGCAGACGGTATCTGCCCTGTGCTACGCATGCTGCATGCGCTCACCTTCCCGATCCCACCCAGCTGCTGCCCCCGCTGTGTCTCATCCCTGCTATCGCCCACCCCACCCCGCTGGCGCTGCAGTCTGTGGGCCGGCAAGCCGCTTCGCCTTCATGCGCGTCTGCCCTGGCCGCCAGCCCGGCACGCTGCTCCGTTGAAGATGCTTTCTTTGGAGGCGCCGGCCCTGAGGCTCAGTGGGTCATCAGGCGGGTGCAAGGCAGCACCACCCGCTTCATGCTGGAGGCTCAGGTGGGCTGGTGTTGAATTGCAGCGTGCCTGTTGCTGTTCGCTGACTGTCTCTTGCGCAGTGCCTGGATACCTGCACCGATCTCCTCTGCACACCTGGGCATAGGTCCTCCTTGCACGCCTCTGTTGGACATACCGTCTGCCTCCCCACAAGGTCACTGGCTGGGCGACCAATGGGGCGACCCTCAGCAAGATAGTGATGCAGGTGAACTGTTGAGGGGGTTGGGTGGAGGCGCGGTCAGCAGATGAGAAGTATGCATGGGCAGAGTGCAGCGCGTTTGTACCAGCAGCTGCGTGTGAACATGCGTAAACACCAGCAGTTGATGGGCCGTGTGCCTCTTGGCTCTCGGCCACCAGGCCCGGCCAAGCGCACAACAGCAGCTAACCTGGTGCCTCTCCTTTCTCTGCAACTGCCTTTCCAACCCACCATGCAGCCAAGCGTCACACTTGCGGAGCCAGCATTTGCCCTGTGCGGCACGACGTGGCAGTTCACCATCAGCGCTCAGAACGCAGCAGGCCTGTGGTCTGCGCCAAGCGACCCAACCTCCCCATACACAGCACCGCCCTGCCCATCGCCGCCGCCTCCCCCTGTCAAAGCCAGCCCTCCGCCGCTTAAAGCAAGCCCACCACCCTCACCTAAAGCCGCAAGCCCGCCGCCACCCAAACGCTCGCCCCCGCCGCCACCCAAGCGCTCGCCCCCTCCTCCATCTAAACGCCCTCCCCCACCAAAAGCAGCCGCCAGCCCGCCTCCTCCCAAAGGCAAGGGCAGCCCGCCCCCCAGCCCGGCCCCACCCTCTCCCAGCCCGCCGCCGCCAGCGTAAGTGCCGCCCGGCTGCCTGTAGCTGTTGGCTGCAGCTGGCACTTCACAGGCGGGCAGCATAGGAGTGCATGCACACAGCCCTCGTTGCTTGCACTTCCTAACTGCACTCCCACCCTTCCCATGTCACCCTGCAGGTGCCTTGCTAAGGGGGATACCTGTGCGTCCTGCCGCCGCCGCCGCTCACTGGCTGAGTTTGCCTCCAGGCCTAACGAGCGCCGCCTTGAGGCCTGCCGCCGCCGTGCGCTGTTGGACACTTCCTGCTGCTCCGGTCTGAGCTGCACATTCGATTCCGCAGACTGCAACTCAGTCTGCGCCAGCCTGCCCCAGCCGCCCACGCTGGCCCTCACCAACGCCAGCGCAAATGGGTTTGTCGCCTTCAACGTGGAAGCTTCCCCTCCGTCGGACACAGGCGGCTTGAGTGAGTGCAATGATTGCAGCGCTGCCATCTTGCCAGCATGCTGAGCGAGGACTTGTCCAGCCGCCATAGGCATGCGCATGGGCCGCCTGTGGCAGATGTGCGTATTTTAACGGCAATGCTGTCCACCCATATTTGCCCTTGTTTCCCCAGCCATCCTGGAGTACGAAGTGTCGGTTGCTGCGACAGATCCAAATGGACCCGCTGTTAGCTCGTCCGCCTACCGCCCCAATGTGAGCCCGCGAGCTGGTGGGCGGTGTGAGGTAGTGTGAGGCAGCACGGAGCTGGAGCGGCTGCCATGTGGGCACTGCTGGCCCATCAGTTAAACATGGCTGGTTGTGCTTGTATGGAGCACATACCAGCTCAGCCTCCCAATGCCCGGTCCGCTCAGTCCCGCAGCTTGCCCGCCCTGCAATCCCTTCCTCACAGACGTCCCTCACATTCAACCTGTCCAGCATCTGTGACTACACGCTGCTTGTGAGGGGCCGGTGCAGGACGGATGCTGGATGGAGCGACTACACCGCCAACACGTCATTTGCCACCCCAGCCTGCCCACAGTGCGTTGTGGGGTGCGGTGGGGAGGGCAGAGGGCGCTGCAGTTTGTGGCTGACTTTCTGGTGAACTCGCCACTGCTGGGGCTGCCGCTGCCGCTCACGTGGTGCTACGCTCACAATGTTGAACAGTGTGTGCTGCTGCAGGAGCGACGCACCCACTCTCTGTGTGGCGGACACCAGCAAGTCTTGGGCGGCCTCTTTCAGTGCCATCGTGACTCCTGCTGCCTCGACACTTGGCGTCCGTGAGTGCAGGCTTGTCCTTGCGGCCAAGTTGGCCAGCTGCCAGCCAGTCTGCCACTCGCCTGCCTCTGGTGCCTGTGTAGGCTGGTGGGGCGGCGGCGCAAAGCGACCTCAGCCCGCTGCTGCTGCCCATTTTAGTTGCCCATGTGGCCAAGGCTGCGCCTCATGCCCTACGTGCCCTGCAGCCAACCAGGCATGTGAGGTGAATGCCAGGACAACAATCAGCGGCGGTCCAACATCCCACTTCGTTGGCACTGTGTCAAATGGCGTGGTGAGGGCAAGATTGACCTGGCCCCTCCGGGGCCCTCTGCGACAGCTGGCCATTGTCGGCTTTGCTTGTTGGGGCAGGTGCAGCTGCCCACATTATGCAATGACTGTGCAAGTTTAGCTGGACATACCTGCACGGGCCCCTTGAGCATCATGGCCTGCCTTCATCTGTGCCGCGCCCTCCTTGTGCCCTGCAGCTATCTGCTGCCTTTGATGATCAGCAGATTTGCGGCCACACGTGGCTCATCAAAGCACGGTGCCAGACCTCTGCGGGATTAAGTTCCTTCTCACCAGACTTTCAGTACACCGCCCCCGAGTGTCCTACGTAAGTGGGCTGGGGCAGCTAAGTGCAAAGCCTGTGATGCGTGCAAGCGCACTTGCTTGCTGTGAGTTGCCCAACGTTGCTCAGCTGGCTTACTCACAATCCCTGTGTGTTGACGCGCGTGGGAAGCGCTTTCCACTCATTCAGCATCGGATACCCTCTCATGTGCATGTGCGCCCACACAGCAAAATTGTATGCTGTTGCCGCCCTGTGCGCAGGTGCACCGGCCCAGGCGGGCTGTGCGGCAGCCGCCGCCGATCGCTACTGCTGCCGAGCGACTGCTGCGCCGGGCTGACCTGCACAAACAGCGCCATCAAAAATGAGGAGGACTGCGCCCAGCCCTCCTTCACTGACCGTGGCCGTTGATGGGCCGAACGCCATTCAAGTTGATGTCTACCCTCCGGACTTTGACGGCGGCATGTGTGAGTACGCTTGCTGCTGCCTGGTTTGGGTGCTGGCATGGCTGGGGGAGCTCTCTCCTCCTTTCTTTGGCTGGAGGGAGCTGCATCTACACTGCATTCCATGGACATGCCCACCCTCATCTGCATGTGCTGCTAGAGACATGGCCGCCCGTTCGCCCCACAGTTTGCGTGCCCGCCTTCCTGCCTATCGTGCGAATGCCATCCGGACATTTGACATATGAGCTGCCTGCCCTCGTGTTGCAGACATTGTCGATAACCAGGTGGAAGGCGAGACGAATGTTGCGGGTGGACCCACCATTGGCTACTCGTCGTCCCCCTCGGGACCGCCTGTGAGCCTGCCATCTGCCGATGCTCTGTTGGTGGCTTACTCTGGGGTACCTGTGCTTGAGCAGGGCAGAGCGCCCAGTTGACTGCCCCAGCACGCCAACGCGCTTGCCCATCCCAATACCAAACCGCAGTCGGGCTTCCCCTTCAACCAAGCCGCCTTCAACATATGTGGCCGCACCTGGCGGTTCAGGGCGCGCTCCCAAAGCGAGTTTGGCTGGAGCGACTGGTCAGAGTGGTCGGATTTTGTGACGGCCCCTCCATGCGGCCCCTAGGCTGGTGCACCCACCATCGCTGCGACCCCAGCACGGCCACAGGACTGAAGGCACCACATGGTGTCACATCACTCAACCAGCTGCACTTGCCCAGTAGCGGTGGCCCAAGGACCTGTGGATTTGGTAACACACGTTTGCCCCAGCTGCACGCCACATCTGCTAACAAGTTGCCCTGCATACCATGTCCCCATTCAAGCCCTCTGCTACTCTGTTGATTGGTGCACCATCCTGCTATCCTGTTGATCAATGCCACCCGTCTGCATGCCTCCTACACGGGCACTGCCGGCAAAGGCATGTGTGCAAGCGGCGCGGTCTGCTCACTGCGCAACAGCTGTTCTTGGGCCAGCGCCCCGGCCAAAACCGCTTGCTTGGATCGCTCGCCGCGGCCGTCTCAACATCAAGCATGCTGATTATTCTCTGCCCAGCGCCCCACAATCGCACCCGATCAGAAGATTCTTTGGGGCCGCTTACGCGGCAGCTGCGGGATACCGCATGAGCTGCGATGCAGGCGGGCTGTCGGTAGGCTGGCGCAGTGCATTCCATGACCTGCTGATGCGATCAAACACCAGCGTGCAGGGCGATCGGGACTGCGCAGGCACAACTGCTGCTCTCATGGCCCCCCACTCTGCAGCGGCTGGCCGCCCAGCGGTCGACGGCAGGGAGGAGCGGCGCGGTGGTGGGCCACGCTGGTGGAAGTGCACGTAGGACTGCTGGCATGCGCTTTCACTCTGGCACACCACCTCGACGCTCTGGCACGGCGGCAAGCAGGCCAAATGCGCAAGGCCGCCAGCGAACGCGGCGGCTCGCTGAGGGGGCGCCGGCGCCTGGGCGTCGGGCGGGAACCGGCGGCGGCGCGGTCCTGCGCTGCGCGGCGCCTTGCAGCATGCCTCTCAGTGACTGCCTGCTCTTGCCATGTCCTCCCAGGGCCAGCTGCAGGCTGGCGGGGCCGCTCTTGCATAACACCATGCTTGACCGGCAGCTGGGCGGCTCCCCGTGCAATCTGGCTGGGCTCAGAATGACTCCAGGGCTTCCAGGGGCGCGGAGAATGAGGGTTTACTAGTGCGGGCGACGTGACGGGCGATCGCGCATCACGATGCAGGTCTGGCCAAGGCGCCCGCCCGAGCCGGCTGGGCCGTTTTTCAGCGATCTTGAAGCTTCACCAAGCAACCTGACACGCGCGAGACGCTCCCCCTGCAGCTCCTGCTGTCGAGCACTGACCTGCCGACCGGCGGCGCACGCTAGCGCAGCGCCTGGAGCGCCGTCCCGGCGCTGCCCCTGATCTCCTAGTCCCACCCAACACAGCCCGGCATGCAGAGCCTCGCCGAGGCGCTGCGCCTGCGCGGCGCCCCCCTGCGACCCTCGTCGGGGCCCGTGGCGCGCAGCAGCAGCCGCGTGGCGCCCATCCAGGGCCTCAGGTGAAGCGGCGGGGCGCCTGGTCTTGGGTGGGGCCTCAACTGCTGGTGCCGCCGCCGCCAGCCCTCGGACCCGCTCGCCTGCCCCGGTACCTCCCCCTGCTCACCCCCGCCCCTGCCACCTTGCCCTGCAGGCGCCGTGGCGCCCTGCCCGCCACCTGCAACGCGGCCCCGGCCCCCGGCCCCGCCGACAAGCCCGCCCAGCAGCGCGACGTGGCCGCCAAGGCCGTGGCGGCGCCGCCCGCACCCACCTCCGCGCCGGCCAAGCCCTCCAAGACCGTGCGCTACGCGCCCCTGGACGGCAATGAGGCGGTGTCGCGCATCGCCTACGCCGTCAACGACGTCTCCTTCATCTACCCCATCACCCCCGCCACCCCCATGGGCGAGCACGTGGACGTGTGGGCCGCCCAGGGCCGCAAGAACCTGTTTGGCAACGTCATGCAGGTGGGTGCTGGGCCAGCTGCTGCCGCTTGGGAGGGCAGGGTGTGCATGTGGTGTCGCGGCAGGTCTGATCAGCCGGTTTGCAACATCGGATGCGCGCAAGGGTGGCATAGAGAGCTGCCCTTCCATGGGGGCCTGCCGCGCCCTGCGCTTCTGGTAGCCGCGCCAGCTCGCATGCACGCGTCCGCTGCACCCTGAGCGCACCTTGCGTGCTTGCGATATGCACGCATTCGAGCCGCCACATTCTGGCCCCTCTCTGAGCAGGTGACTGAGATGGAGAGCGAGGCGGGCGTGGCCGGCGCGCTGCACGGCGCCCTGGCGGCCGGCTCCCTGGCTACCACCTTCACTTCCTCCCAGGGCCTGCTGCTCATGATCCCCAACATGTGAGCGCTGGCAGCAGCCTGCACAAGTCGAGCAGAGCGCATGCTGAGCTGCGGGCAGCAGGGCGAACCCGGTTCCGGCGTGTTCCCGCCTGATTCACCCAAGATTCTGTGTTGTGCCAGCGGCGCCAGCTTGCGGGCTTATGTGCCCCTTGGCCGCTTGCCCCTAATTTCTGCGCATTTTTGCTGCACCCCCGCTCCTGCCATTCAGGTACAAGATCAGCGGCGAGCTCATGCCCTGCGTGCTGCACGTGGCGGCCCGCGCTGTGGCGCAGCACGCGCTGTCCATCTTTGGCGACCACCAGGATGCCATGGCTGTGCGCCAGACCGGCTGGACCATGATCAGCTCCAACAGCGTGCAGGTGCGCAGTGGAGAGTGATTGGGTAAGGATCCCAGCCTAAAGTTAGGATCCCAGCCTGATCAGAGCGGCCACTAGCAAAAACTGCAGTGCTTGGTTGGGGCTGCCTCCTGCACCTTGATCTGTGGGCTCACCACCAGCGGCTCCTGCCCCTGGCTTGTGCCTCTCTCTGCTGCAGGAGGCCCAGGACCTGGCCCTGGTGGCGCACCTTGCCACCCTGGCGGGCAGCGTGCCCATCGTGCACTTCTTCGACGGCTTCCGCACCTCCCATGAGATCAACAAGGTGCGCAAACCAGATACAGATTCTAGTTTAGCGGGCTTGCAACCTTTAGCGGGCTGGGCTTGCAGGGCTGGTGTGCTCAGCGCTTCGCCACTGCAAGGCGAGCTTGCAACCTGCACTGGCTGCAGTTGTGCTGGTTCGGCCGGAACTGGGCTTACTGAGGGGCCCACCCATGCTCACCTGCACAGGTCGAGGTGATTGAGCCCGAGGACATCCGCCCGCTGCTGGACGAGCTGGCGCCCGCCATTGCGGCGCACCACGCCCGCGCGCTCAACCCCGCGCACCCGCACCAGCGCGGCACGGCGCAGGGCCCCGATGTGTACATGCAGGCCCTGGAGGCGGCCAACCCGTACCACATGGTGAGGCGGCAGCATGGGGAATGAGTGGGGGAGGCTGTGGTGGATGGGAAGCAAGTGTGGCTGCAATGCAAGCAAGAGCAATGCTTCAGGAGGCAGTGGTATGCGGCGGCAGTGGTCAGTGGGCTGGGGAGGCAGCAAAACATGCCGCACATGTGAACATGCAGTCAGTGGATAAGGTTTGGCAGCGCGTCGGGCGTTGATTACCTGACCGGCCGCTGACCCCACGTGCCCGCTCGCCTTCCGTGCCCTCGCCTGCAGGCCATGCCCGGCATCGTGCAGGCCGCCATGGACAAGGTGGCTGCGGTGACTGGCCGCCAGTACCGCCTGTTTGACTATGTGGGCCACCCCGAGGCCGAGTATGTGACTGTGGCCATGGGCAGGTGCGCACCAGAGTGGAGGGACGGCCTTGCGGAGGGGCTGCAACCAGTAGGCTGGTGGGAAGCTGATGAAAATTCAGTGCAAGCAGGAGCACAGAGGCGTGTTGTGGCCTGCAGCTGGCTGGGTGTCAAAGCTGGACCCAATGTGTGAATGTGATGTGAATGTGTGTCTGAGTGGTAGGACGTCTTGCTGCCCTGCCTGCCTGCTGCAGCGGCTGCGAGGTGCTGGAGTCTGCGGTCAAGAACCTGATGGCCGAGGGCAAGAAGGTCGGCCTGCTTAAGGTGCGGTGGCAGAGCAGGGGTGCAGCAAGCGGCAGCTGGTGGGAGATTGGTGTGTGTGCAGCGGGCAGTGGCGTGCCCAGGGGAGGCCAGGACGCGCAGCAGGAGACTATGGTGTGCAGCAGGCGGCAGCCTGCAGGCGCAGCCAGGGACTTGCAAGTGCATGGCTGGGCAGGTGGCTGGGGGCAGGCGGCTCCTGCAAACCTCTCGCCTTGCCCTGCCCCATCACCCGCAGGTCCGCCTGTTCCGCCCCTGGTCCGCGGAGCACATGCTGGCCGCGCTGCCCAAGAGCGTGAAGCGCATCGCGGTCATGGACCGCACCAAGGAGCACGGCTCCGGCGGTGAATTTATGTGCCCAGCTTTTATGTGCCTGCTGGCGTGGCTGTGGGATGGCTTCCGGCAAAGGTGTGCTGTTGGCAGGCTTGCATGCCTGCGCGGAGGATTGAGCATCACATGCACCCTGCTGCCGTTGTTCTGACTGCCCCAACCCGCCGCACCCACGCCTTGCCCTGCGCAGCCGAGCCCCTGCTGCTGGACGTGGCCACCACGCTGCAGCGCAAGCGCCGCCACGTGGACTGCATCGTGGGCGGCCGCTACGGCCTGGCCTCCAAGGACTTCACCCCCGCCATGTGAGCAGGAGGGGCAGGGTGGGAATGGCAGCTGGCTGGGCAGATTTTTTGCTACTGCCCGCGCATGTGCCCAACAAGCTCCTGCCTGCTGGGCCTGTTCATTGGCTGAAAAACCAACCCTGCCCTTCCTGCCCCTGCCGCAGGGCTCTGGCGGTGTACGAGAACCTGATGCAGCCGCGCATCGAGGACGTGCGCGACAACTTCTGCGTGGGTGAGTGGCACGATTCAGTGGGTGAAGCAGCAGCACCCTGGTTGATTGTTGCGGGAGGAGCACTTTTTGTCTGCACCGGTCTACAGCTCCCCCGTTGGCTTGTAAGTGCCTTAACTGGCTGGGCTTTGCTTGCACTTCTGTCTGCAGGCATTGTGGACGATGTGACCTTCACCTCCCTGTCGTACGGCGCCGAGCCCGAGACCCTGCCCGAGGGCATCACCGAGTGCAAGTTCTGGTGGGTGGCTCGCTGCTGCTGCTGCCGCTGCCACTGCTGGTGCAGGCGGGACGTCTGTCGTTCAGTCAGAACTCCAGCACACCCTGCCTGCCACCTGCGCAGCTGGCTGCACTGGCACTGCACCTCATCTGCTACGCCCGTCTGTTCTCTCTTGCAGGGGCATGGGCTCCGACGGTACCGTGGGTGCCAACAAGGAGGCGGTGAAGATCATTGCCAACCAGGAGGGCATGTTCGCTCAGGTGCGCTGGGCGGCAGGTCCAGGGACGATAAAGGGCACGCATGCCGCCCAAAAAAACGTGCCCAAACTGACCCGGATGTCTCCTGAACCCCTCCCGATCCTGCTCCGAAGGCGTACTTCAGTTATGACGCTCATAAGTCTGGCGGCGTGACGGTCAGCCACCTGCGCTTTGGCCCCAAACCCATCCACGCGCCCTTCCTGGTGGACATGGCCCACTACATCGGCGTGCACCAGGAGGTGTACTTCAGCAAGTGAGCAATGGAGCGGCGGGGAGATGTGGTTAGGGCTGTGTTGGCAGCTGTTGGTGCGGACCCTTGGGCACAAGGTGGCAGCATCAGGCGTCATCTGTGCATTGTTCTGCTGCTCACCTGCTTGTTGCTGCGCTCCGCCCTCGCTCCCCAGGTTTGACACCCTGGCGGGCCTGCGCCCCGGCGGCACCGTGCTGGTGAACGCCAAGTGGAAGAGCTTCGAGGAGATGGAGAAGCACATGCACCCCATGACGCGCTCCCGCATCGCGCAGCTGCGCCCCAAGGCAAGGCTCATGAGCTTGGGTCTTGGGACTCGGGGTTTGCTTCCGCTCGACGAGCAAATACTAACTAATTGCTGCGGCCGGCTTGCTGTTTGCTGGGGTTGGCCTGCCCTACCCCACCCCTCCTGCCTTAATCTTACCGCACTCCCCCCACCTGCTTTCGCCCTGCCCCCCTGTAGCTCTACTGCCTGGACGCCGGTGCCGTGGCCGAGGAGGTTGGCCTGGGCCGTCGCGTCAACATGGTCATGCAGTCGGCCTTCTTCGCGCTGTCGGGCGTGATGAGCATGGACAAGGTGCGCATCTGTACGTGCTGTGCCTGCTGGCTGAGCCGATGTGGGTGTGGCCATCACAAGCAGTTTGATTGTTGGGCATTGCCTGGCTGTGACTTCACAGCTGACCGCCACCCACCCTACTGCTGCACCCTGTTGGCTGCAGGCCATCCCGCTGCTCAAGGAGTCGATCAAGAAGGCATACGGCAAGAAGGGTGACAAGATCGTCAACATGAACTGGGCGGGTGAGCTGAAAGAGGGAACCTGGGCATGCAGTGAGCATCGCCATGCTGTTGGGCAGGCAGCCGCCGCTCTTGCCTGCAGGCTCCTTCCCAATGCACCTTGCTGCCTATAGACTTGCCCTCTCCTCCACCTGCCTTGTCATTTCACAGCCGTGGACAAGGCGCTGGAGCACCTGGTGCCCATTGAGATCCCCGCCGGCTGGGGCAAGGACGAGGTAAGCGTGCGGTTGTGCCCAAGTAGCTGTGTCGGCACGCTGGGCTGATCAAAAGCTGCTGCGCCTTGGGCCATGCCTAGCCCTTAGCTCAGCTTTCTCACGAAGCTGCGCAATATTGGCTCTGCCGCAGGCGCGCGTGGGCGCCGCCGACCACATGGCCGCCACCACGGGCTCGCGCACCGCCGCCGAGTTCCTGAACAACGTGGTGCGCCCCATGCTGTCCATGGAGGGCGACAAGCTGCCCGTCAGGTGCGGGGAGGCTTTGGGGCGGTCGGGTGGGGGTTGGGGTAGCATGTGGCCTGCCTGCTGCGTGGTGCACTGCTGGAGCGAGAGCAGGGAACAGCAAATTGCAGGCTCGCCACTTGCTCGCACGAGCTTGCAAGCCTTTTTTTGCATTTTCTGAGCTTGCTCTAAACTGCCGCTGCCCACCCTGCAGCGTGTTCCCGCCCGGCGGCGTCTTCCCGCCCGGCACCACCGACATTGAGAAGCGGTCGATCGCGACGCGCGTGCCCGAGTGGGACAGCACCAACTGCACGCAGTGCAACATCTGCTCCTTTGTGTGCCCCCACGCCGCGATCCGCCCCGTGCTGGCCACTCCTGAGGAGCTGTCGGGAGCCCCTGCTGGCTTCCAGGCGGTGCCCATCAAGGGCGGCGGCCCCGCGCTGAAGGGCCTGCAGTACCGCATCCAGGTGCGTTGTTGGCTGGTTGGATTGTGGGCTGGAGCTCCTGCGTGCTGTGAGCGGCAGCCTGGCGGCTTGTTGTGAGCTGCGGCTTGGCGTGCAACCTCTGCTGTTGTGTGGACTCGCCGCCGACCTTCTTGGTTCCTGCTTTGCTGCCTGCAGGTGTCGCCCCAGGACTGCACCGGCTGCGACCTGTGCACGCACGCCTGCCCCGACAAGTGCCTGACCGGCAAGCCGCTGGCGTCGATGCTGCAGCAGGAGGTGCGCTTGGGGCAGCGGGTGGACAGCAGATGAGCTGCTGGAGGCCTAGAGTGGGATGCTGTGCTGCATTGCCCTGTGTGCCTGCTGGCGCGGCCCACTGCCCTATCTCAGCTCAGCTTCACATGCTCCGGCTTGCCACCCTATCACACCCACAGGGCCCCAACTGGGACTTCTACCGCAGCCTGCCCGCCCGGTGAGCTTCTGGCTGCGCAGCTTCTGGCTGTGCGCTACAACTTGCAATTGCAGTCACTGGCTTCCACTCCAGTCACGTCGCTGAGCCTATTCCACAGGCTAGAACAAACCCTCATCTGTGCCCACCCTCTACCCATCCCTGCCCTCCCCGCAGCGGCGACCTGTTTGCCAAGGACACGGTTCGCGGCAGCCAGTTCCAGCAGCCGCTCATGGAGTTCTCGGGCGCGTGCGAGGGCTGCGGCGAGACGCCGTACGTCAAGCTGCTCACGCAGGTGCGGGGCTGGCTGGTGCTGCTGCGCATGCTGTGCATGCTGCTGAGGAGCAGTGGGGTGCCCGTGCTTGCTTCCGGCTCTCCCTCTGCCGTGGCTTGACGACTCAACAAACTGCTCTGCGCCCTCCTTACCCTGTGCAGATGTTTGGCACGCGCATGCTGGTGGCCAACGCCACGGGCTGCAGCAGCATCTGGGGCGGCTCCGCCCCTGCCAACCCCTACACCTGCAACTCGGAGGGCTTTGGCCCCGCCTGGGCCAACTCGCTGTTCGAGGACAACGCGCAGGTTTGTGGCGGTTTGAGTGTGTGGACCTCAGTTGAAGCTGGATGGCATGTGCGCTGAGCAGGAACGCTGGACAGGCTGCTCGGCTGGCGCACTCAACCACGCCGCACCCTCTGCCCCTCTCCGCACCCTCTGCCACAGTTCGGCTTTGGCATTGCCATGGGCCTGAAGCAGCGGCGCGAGGCGCTGGAGGCGGCGGCCAAGGTGGTGATTGAGCAGAACGCGGGCTCCGAGCAGCTGCGCAAGGCGCTGGCGGTGAGCGGCTAGGGGTGGCGTGGGGCAGGGTTGGGCGCAAGGTCGCAGCTGGCAAAGGTTGAGACTGCTCCCGCTGCTCTCTGCTGGTGGCGGTGTGAAGCTACCAGCTCGCGTGGCTTCCAATCTGCACGGCTTCCCCACAGGCACCCTCTCAACCACTCCGCCTTGCTTCTCTCCACACTCTCCACAGGACTGGATCCCCGTGAAGGACAACGGCGCGATTGCGGGCGCTGCGGCCAAGGAGGTGACGGCTGCGCTGGAGGCCATGGGCTCCGACGGCCACCTGGCCACCACCGACACCGCCAGCGCGCAGGGCGCCCTGACCTTCATCCGGGTGGGTAGCGGGGCGTGGTGGCAGGGATGGACTGGGGTGGCAGTTGATGGCGTTGTTGGAAGTGGCACACACGTGGAGAGCAGGCAGCTGGGGGAGGGGAGGTGTGCCTGGGCTGCGCTCCGCAGCTGGACCTCTGGATCCGGCAAACCTCTTGGCTCACCCAGTGCGTGCCTCTGGCTCACCCCCTTGCCGCCGCAGAACAACACCGACTGCCTGGACAAGCCCTCGGTGTGGATTGTGGGCGGCGACGGCTGGGCGTACGACGTGAGTCTGCCTGCCTTTGGGGGAAAACTTGCATCTTGATTTGAGGATACGGGAAGGTCCAGCTAATGCCGTCGCCGGACAAACACGGTTCCCCGCTGCTGCCCCCAACTGTTCTTCCAACCGCAGATTGGGTACGCGGGGGTGGACCACGTGCTGTCCACGGGCGAGGACGTCAACGTGCTGGTGCTGGACACCGAGGAGTACTCCAACACCGGCGGCCAGAAGGTGGGCTGTGGTTGCACAAGTGTAGTTGTTTTGGATGTATTCAAGGGAGGCAGTGCTGCTGCTGGAACGCCGAGGGCACTCCAACACCGGCGGCCAGAAGGTGGGGCCGGGCTAAAGTGCTCAGTTATGGCAGCTGCTTCAGTGCATCAGTTTGATGCGAGCCCAGCCCCTGCTGCACTGATCCAAACCGCTCACCCACCCACCCCTCCCTCCCGTCCGCTCCGCCCGCAGTCCAAGGCCTCGCCGCTGGGCGCGGTGGTGCAGTTTGCGGCGGGCGGCAAGACTCGGCCCAAGAAGGAGCTGGCGCTCATGATGATGCAGGTGTGATGGCTGTTCTGGGGCTGCCTGCTGCTCTTTTCACGAATAAACATGGTCGAGGCAGGGCAGCTGCTGGCTGCTGCAATGATTGGCAGGCGTGGGGGCCAGGTGTGTTACATTTGTGAACTGGTGCTGAAGCTGCCTGCTGATGGAGGGGTGAGCTGGATGATCGGTGTACCAGAGGAACGGGCTGTTGGTAGCAGGGCTAAGGCTATGGTACAGGGATGCAAGCGCAGCGGGCAGCTGGGAAGCTGATTGAGGGACAGTCTGAAAGGAAACCCCACAAGCTGGCTAGCAAACTGGCCAGCAGGCGGGGCTCAGCACACGGCTCGGCTCAGTGCTCCCAGTCGGGCACGGCGTTGCCAGGGTACAGCTCGGCGTGCATGGTCTGCCAGTTGTTGGCATCGCACCACCAGCAGCCCTTGCGGTACTGCATGGAGAAGCGGCTGGGGGGCCGGCCGCCGCCGCCCGCTGCGATGCGGCGCTCCTTCTGATGCCGCTGGCTGTACTCCAGCAGCACGCGAAACTTGAGCAGCTTGCCCACGGTGCGGGGCAGGCCGGAGGCGGTGGCGGGCACGTGGCCACACACCAGGTCCACTGCCTCGCCGTTCACCAGCTTGAAAAACTTGCTGAGCGCCTCCTCGCCAAAGAAGTAGAGGCCGGTGTACTGGCAGGAGGGCGGCAGGCCGTGGCAGCGGCCGCGCTCGCCGCTGGCTGCGCGGGAGCAGAACGTCACTCCTGAAAGTCACAAGTTGCCTTCCTGCCAAGCTCAAGTTGCCCTGCTGCCAAGGCAGAGGCCAGCGCCACCAGTCAATTGCCCTGCTGCCTAGCTGGACTGCAACCCCTGGGAGCCCTCTGGAGCCTTGCCCTCCAGCCCACTCACCGAGCCAGCCAAACCCCAGCAGCTCCTGCACCACGTGCAACACGCCCGGACCGTCGCGCCCCAGGGCAATGAAGGCGCGGGGCTGGCAGGTGCCGTCGCGGCCGTTGATGAAAAGGTAGCTCCCCCCATTGGCTGCGTTTGGGATTGGGGGGCCATCACTGGTTGGCATGCAGTATGCTCGTGGCATGCACTGCCTACTGCACTGTGCGCCTGCTGCACAACCAGCAAGTTCCGGTTGCCTGCACAGCCTACTGCACTGTGCAGCTTGCTGCACTGCCAACAAAACCCAACACATGGCAAGTTGCTGTGACATGCACTGCCTGCTGGGCCTCGCCCCAGCCCCGCACCTGCAAACAGCCCGCCCACATAGGCCGCCAGCTGGGCGGGGGGCATGTCGTACAGCGCCTGGAAGCCGATCGAGTTGTGCTTGGCCCACCAGGATGCGTGGCCGGTGCCGTTGAGCAGCTTCAGCTCCGCCTTCAGGCGCTGCCGCTCCGCCGCCTGCATGGTGGGAGTGGGCACATGCGGGCAGCAGTTGGTGGCATGCGAAGCAGTGCAGTTTGATGATGCGGCATACAGCTGCCTGCTCCCCCTTTCCCTGCTGCTCTGCCAAGGCTCTGCCCTTGCCTACTGGCAAGTTTCTGCACACCGCGTACCTCGCCCCTCGCTCGCTTCAGCTCCAGCAGTTGCAGCGCCAGCTCTGCCCGCGCGCCCTTGATAGGCATGTCTGTGGCTGCCTCCAGGCTCTGCGGGGGCCGAGTGGGGTCGTGTCAAGTTATCTGTAGTTGACAGGCGGGTTTGCAAAACAAGCCAGCAAGTCAACCCATGATGGTCCATGCACCTGGCGGAAGCCGCGGCTGGTGGGGGTCATCAGCAGCCCCCACTCGGAGTGGCCGTGGTGCCACCGCCCGGTGCTGATCTCCCTGTGGCCGTTAAAGTACAGCGCAGATGCAGGCAGCCGGAGCTGCTTGCGCACTGCCTCCAGCAGGCTGGGGTTGCTGGCGCCCAGTTGTGCAACGGTACCCTGCGGGCAGGGCGATCAGCGGCAGGCCAAGTTCATGCCGAACAGGGCAGTCCGTTTGCACAGCTCAGGCCTGCCAGTCGCTGGCCTTAAGTTGAGTCTCACCGACGCGCCGAAGTAGCCGTCATTGTCGCGCATGGCGTGGAAGAAGTGCAGCGGCAGGGCCACCAGCTCGCACAGCGGCGGCGTGGCGGGGTCAGCCTTCTTGGCTTCCTCGCGGCTGACGGCGCCGGTGCGGTGCACGCGCCGCGGCGGCGCCAGACCGTGCCGCTGCAGGATGGCGCCCCGCGGCGCCAGGGGGCGGCCCACATAGTGCTGCACCGAGTGGTGGAAGCGGGCCGAGCCCAGCAGGCCGGCAGAGGCTCCCAGCAGCGCCCGGCCGCTGCCGGCGCAGCCGCTGCCCAGGCGCAGGGCCTTGGAGGGCATGGTGGCGGCCTGCTGCTGCTTCTGGGGACGCCTCATGCCGGCCTTGCTGGTTGGGGCACACGAAAAAGGGCGCAGTTGGCTTGGGCTCGACCCAAATGGGCTGCCCCCCCATGAAGGGGCAGCTTCGGGGCAGATGCACGGCATCCCATGCCGACGTCGTGACATGCCGGTGGACTCCGACCGTTTTATGCCATTCCACAGAACCTGTTCTTCACTCAAATTCCCACTCCTTGCACTTCCTGATGCAGTCTTACCCCGACTGTTATGTGGCATCCGTGTCGCTGGAGGCCAACTACAACCAGGTGCGCGCCTTGGGGCGGGGGAAACGCACTTCGCACCAACCGCCCTTCTGCCAATTGCATGCAACAGCTTCCCCAGCGCATCACTCCACACGCCTGCTTTGTTGTCACCACTGGGCTCCTCCACCCACCCCCCTGCAGGTGGTCAAGGCGATGGCAGAGGCTGAGGCGCACCACGGCCCCTCCCTCATCATCGCCTACAGCCCCTGCGCCATGCACGGCATCGCCAACATGGGCGCCTCCGCCAGCAACGCCAAGCTGGCAGTGGACTCTGGTGAGTGGGTCGCTGAGGGCAGGGGTGCTGGGGACGGGGTGCAGCTGTGGCAGCAGAAGGCTGGATATGGGGGGCGGCGGCGGCGGCGGCGGGTGGGGCGCTTGTGGGCGGTCGCCGCGCCGCCCGGCTGAGCAGCGTCCCACCCATCAGTCACTCACTCACCTTGCACTCATCCAACCCCTCCCCCACCACCCCCGCAGGCTACTGGCCGCTGTACCGCTACCGCCCCGGCAACACCGCGGGCGACGGCCAGCTGGTGCTGGACAGCAAGAAGATCAAGGGCGAGCTGGAGGAGTTCCTCAAGCTGGAGAACCGGTGAGCTGGAGTGGAGTTCCTGCTGGAAATTGGAAAGGCAGAGCTGAATTGGCTGGTGGCCGTGCAGGCTGGCTGGCAGGCTGCTGATGAAGGCGGCGGGCACAGCAAGCCCTTCCTCAGTGCCTGAGTGCACCCCGCCTTCCCACTGCAACTTGTCTGCTCACTTACATCCAAAACATTCCCCCTCCTCCCTGCGCAGCTTCATGGTGCTGGCGCGCAAGGACCCCGAGACCGCCAAGGCGCTGCACGACCTGATGGACACCGACGTGAGCGCTGCGCTGCGCTCTGCATGCTGTGTTGTGCTGTGCATGCTGTGGCTTGCTCCAGGCGCTGGCACCGAAGTGCCCGCTGGGGCTGCACGTTGCACAATGCTCTTGCCCTCTGCCGTCAGTCAACTGAACCAGCACCATTCTTCCTACTCCGCTCATTTCTTCCCATTCCGCACCTCCCCCTGCAGATCAAGCTGCGCCACGAGCGGCTGGTGGCCATGTCCAAGAAGCCGGTGGTGGAGGGAGAGCAGGCGTGAGCCGCCAGCGGCTTGGATGGTCAGTAAACGCTGGCGCAGCCGTGCCCCCAGCCCGCCCTGAGCCGGCGGGGCTGACCGCAGCCGCACACCCCGCCCGCCCCCAACACCCCAGGATCCCATGCAATGCCACCCCCGTTTCATATAGAGTGCCCCCGGTATGTGGCACGCCCTTTCCTGTCCCTTTTTGCCATACTCAACGCGCGCGCGGGCACCATATCGCCCGCGCGCCCGCCCCGACTCCCCCGCATTTTCACAAGCATTGAATCCCCCATGCTTTCGGTGTATTGGTATGCCCGTGGTTTCATCTTATGCAGCCCGCCCCCTGCGCGCCGCCGATATTTGAGAGAGCCGCTGCCACCCGCCACCCTCAAAGCATGTGGCCCTTGAAACGAACGCCGCCTCTTGATCCCCTCCCATGCCCATACGGCGCGCTTTTTGATGCTCTTCGCCCCCATAAAGATAGAAATCCAGTTTTCGCTCGCTTGACAACGGCGTGATGTGTAAACGTGTGGTGTGTCGGCCGATGCAGAGCAGGGGCCGGGTTGAGGATCGGCCGATGCAGAGCAGGGGACGGCTGGGGCGCTTTACAGGCATGATGATTGAATGTGCAAGGCCAGTTGATCAAGCGGCAGAGTTGCAGGTGTACAGCGTGAAGGTGGCTGTCCATGGGAAGGTGAGCAGGGCCTGCCGGGGGTTTGATGGGTCGCAGGTGTCGGGAGGGCGGTCATCCGGTCTCCTGCATCGAGCACGCTGTGCCTGTGCAGCAGTTCGTCACTGCACGGCAGCAGGGCGGCAAAACCGGTCAGTTGACTGTGTGAGTGCAGGCACAGCCGCCGGCGCATGCATCCCAACAAGTGCCACCTGGTCGTCTGGCTGTTTTGCTGTCTTGCAAGCAGCGTTGTTGACGCGCGGCATTTGACGCCTGCCAGCAGCTGATGCACATGGCTCACCTCTGTAGCGCAAGTCGGGCCGGAAGGAGTAGTTGGTGGTGTTGAATAGTTCTATACCACTCATCGGCATTGTTAGTACGCCTCTGTTGGTCTCGTTGCCCTCCTGGTGCAGAGTGATGACGGCATCCATGCCTGGGCCATGAGGCTCAGCAAAGAGGATGATCAGTTGCTTGCAACATGACCCAGGTATGCTGCACCCGGTTTCCAGTGCGTACACAGCACGGCTAATGGCATTATAGCTGCAGATTAGCTTTTCACTGGAAACACTAAATGCCAATGCCACCCTTGCATGGTAGGCGCAGGTACGCACCTGAGGGCTTGTACATGAAGTTGCCGACGAACCCGTCCCCAGTCAAGTTGGCGTGGCTGCCGTTGAGATACGAGTTCTCCTGTGGTTGATTGGTCAACGTGCACAATTCAGAGAAGCAAGGCTAGCAAATACGGTGACGTTTGCCCTTCTCGTGCTTGCTGCCGACACCCACTAACAGCAGCGCAGTCAAGAGGGAGTTCGTACTGAAGAGATCGTCTGATACGCCCGCTTAAGCGCCCGCTTCAGCGGTCGCCTGTTATGGCTATTCCCCTCCCCTCCAAGGCGTTATGCCCGTGCTTACCAACTTGTGCCGCCACATATACGTTGTGCAGCCGCTGTCATTGCACCACTGGACGCACCTCCACAACCACACGCCTTTGGCCTGCATGCGGCGCGGGAAGCGCATCTGCCTCATCAACTGAACTGGCAGGCCCAGATATCGGCGCTTTGCAAGCTGGCGGCAATGCTACAAGGAGGCACCGTGCAAGGCCAAATCCTTGCCTGCATAGTCAGCATGGGAGTGGCGGCGTCTGGGACCAACTGGTCTGCCGGCAGCGGCCAGCACAATAAATCTTCAGGTGGGCACGTGGCCAGAGCGGGGGCGCTGCCCAGTGCGAGCAGCACAGCACAGACGACCAGGAGCACGTAGCGTGGAGGCGCTGCAACGGCAGGGGACAGATGGGACATCAGCTTGTGTAGGCAGAGATATTTGAGACAACACTTCAGCACTACCTCGGGGAGTGGCGGGGGCAGCCCTTCTCGTGGGGCAAGGTGCACGGGGCCGGCGGCCGCCGCTGCTGCCTGCAGGCTGTGTCGGCCAGCTGGCGCCCGGCCTGCTCACCTCGAGCTGCCATTGCTGAGCTATTTGAAGGGCCAGCAGAGCAGCAGGGACGGTGCGCGCGCTTGTATATTTCCTGTCAGCCGGCCTGTTGTTTCGGAGGCAGCGCAGAGCAGGTCAGATGAGTGTGTTCGAACAGATAGAGGTAGGTGTGAAACCTGAGACGCGCTGCCTGCCTTGATGTGTGGCGCCGCCAGCGCTGCGCCGCATCGGCGGGTGAGAACGTTGCCGCCCCCAGCGAAGCTTCCCACGATGGCAACTTGATTAACAGGTTGAACAAGAGATTTTCAAATAGATAATCAGATTTATCAAAGCGAAGCGCGTAGCGTACACAACAGGCAAGCAGCGTTGCAGCTGGGCAGGCAGGTCACATCAAGTCAAATCACATCGGCAGCATTGCAGCTGGACCACGTGGCGGCAGGGGTGCGCTGCCGCTACGACTTGCCGTTGGCCTTCCCGGGCTTGGCGGCAGCCAGGGCTGTGACGGTGCCGGGCTGCAGGGCGCGCAGGTGCAGGCCGCAGGTGCCGGCGGGGGCGTCGCTCATGGCGATGCGCACAAAGCCGCCCTCGCCCCAGGCGGCGCCCAGGCTGTTCTTGGCGAGGAAATACTCCTGGCCGGGGCGGGTGACGTCGTAGCCCACAACCAGCAGCACCTGGGAGGGCGTGGCAACTGCGGGGAGGACGGCAGGGCGGGGAGACGGGGTGAGGCAGGTTGCCAAGGTTGCGGGAATTGCAGGGGGCACCACAGGCGGCGGTGAGCAGCAGGCGCTGGACAGTAACTGCTGAGCAGCAGGCTTGCGCTTCCACCCATTAGCACCCCCCTTCCAGCCATAATCTTGCTCACCATCGCAGGCGGCAGAGGACCAGATGCCGCCGGCGTAGTGCTGGAACGAGGCGTCCACGCCAATGGATGCCACCAGCGGCTGGGCAGCCAGGGCAGTGATCAGGCCCAGCTTGGAGGCGGTGACGGAGGTGAAGGCGGGGGTGCCGGTGATCTGGGCAGTGCCCTGCTTGGCGGCCTGGCCAGTCAGGAAGCCGCGGTCGCACTGGTTGGCGCGGCCCGGCGCGTCGGCAGAGTTGCCGTTCAGGCCGCGGTAGGGGTAGCCTGCGGGGGAGGGGGAGGGGGTGTGGGAGAGGACAGATGAGCAGTAGGTGGATAGAATTCGGGAGAAGAATGGACATGGCTTGTCATGCTCTAACACCCAATGCAGTGCCAAGTCACGGTCGCCACAGAAAGCTTGCTGCCCTTCCTGCACTCACCATCCTCAGTTACCACACCGGTGGCGGCGGCAAATGCAAAGGCGTCGGCGGGGGAGCCGCCGGTGCATGCAGGGGCGCTGTAGTTGCTCATGCTGGCGGCGCAGTCCTGCAGGGATGGGAGTAAGGAAGGGGAGGAGGGTGATGGGTTTAGGAGAGTGTGGAGCACCGTGCCAGCTGGAGACTCGCCTCGGAGGCGAGCAGGAGAGCGGCAGCCGTGGCGCCAGCCGTGGCGCCGCACGCAGCCCAGCATTCTGCTTTCGAAGGCCAGCATTGCATTGCAGTGTTTGATGCCTCCCATCCTCTGCCCCACCTTCTCGTCCACCCGCCACCAACCACCCTGGCTCACCATAATGTGCTGAGCCGACGGGGCGGCGGTGGTGTTGGCGGCGGCGCCAATCAGGAGCTTGGACTCGAGGGCGGCGGCGGCGGCAAAGGCCCAGGAGGAGGCGCACTGGCCCTGGAACGACACCTGGGGCAGCACCTGCTCGTTGGTGTATGAGGGAAGGGGGAGTGCGGAGGTGAGAAGCGGTGGGCAGGGGCACAGGCTCATCAGATGAGTGCCAGTGGCGGGAGAGGAGCGGCCAGGGTGCATGCATGCTAGCGCCACCGGCGCCCACCCTCCCACTCCCTCCCTTACCCGTCCGGCGGTGAACCAGTTGATGGTGACGGGGTAGTCCGTCTTGGGAGGCACATAGCGCAGGAGCAGCTTGCGGGCGTGAGAGCCAGTGGTGCTGCCGGTGGCGGTGGCGGCGGCGGCCTGCTGCACGCCCGCCTGTGCCGAGGTCTGAAGCACGGTGGCGGCAAACTCCTGGGCCGACAGGTCGGAGTAAGAGGTGAGGCCCGCCCACCACTTGTTGCTCATGAGCGTGTTGACGCTGGCGATGAAGCGCAGGCTGGCCAGCCAGTTGGCCTCAGACTTGGAGGCGGGGTGCCAGCGCTGCGGGTTGTGCACGGCACGCCACGCGCGGTACATGGACCGCAGCAGGCCGTCGGCGGTCGCGTTGCCGGAGTCATGGCGCTCGAGGAGGAGGTTCAGGTGGCAGGCCAGGTTGGCGGAGCTGCCCTTGTTCAGGGGCGCTGCTGGAGGGACAGCGGGGTGGGGAACAGGGGGTGCGGGTGAGGGGGCAGGGGCAGGGCAGGAAAGGGCTGAGGCAGGCGGCGGTTGGCGCAGCGGCGGCGGCGCACAGCAGGCAAAACGCGTTGGGGGGCAGAGCACCACTCAAAGCGCCCCTGCCACACTCACTGGTGCCCTCCACAAAGGCCTGGACGATGGCGGCGGGCATGGGCGGGCAGATGCCGTCCTCGGCGAGGGCAAAGGGCCAGTCGGCGGCGGGGGCGGCACGTGCCGTGGAGAGGCTGGCCAGCAGCAGCGCGGCTGCTGCGAGGCGGTGCATGGTTGTGTGAGGCGGGCGAGGCGCAGGGGAAGTGCGCAGGAAGGGGCGCGGGAGGGAGTTGGTGCGAAATTGGGGCGCGGGAGATGGAATGCGGTTTGCTGCAGGTTGCAGAAGCTATGTACACGCGTCAGAAGCCCGGACCGGACCGGCAGGCGTGCGGGCGGCTGCGTCGCCCCGTGTTGCGCAGCATGCACGCCGCGCCGCGGCGGCGGCGACCAGAGCGGCGGCCGGCACTTCACCAGATCCAGCCCTGCTGGCGCGGCCAGTGCGACGCCATGGGGCACAATGACGCCCTTGTGATGCGTGAGGAGGCCCAGCTCCCTTGCTGGTGCCACGCTGCCTGCCGCCGCCAAGGCTGCCGCCGCCCGCCGTCGTCGCCGCTGCCGCTGGCTTGCCCACCTGCCCGACACTCTCCAGCTGCCAGGCCGTAGCATACATG